>Ga0099799_10188_pt1 | contig 18976 bp, 17 predicted proteins | sample Uncmet6_SortLC_1_FD_89033 | JGI IMG/M metagenome (GOLD analysis project Ga0099799, IMG submission 89033) | Marine eukaryotic communities from CALCOFI LINE 67, Pacific Ocean - CN11_C50_N6_SortLC_1 | ecosystem: Environmental > Aquatic > Marine > Oceanic | place: Pacific Ocean: Monterey Bay...
CTGGCGCCGCCCCTCGCTCTTCGTCACCGACATCTGACTCTCTCAGCCGCTAACGACACAGGCGCGGCCGAATTTGATTCTCCAAAAACTCCACCGCCGGCCCTCAACGGTAGGGTCGTGCTCCCCATGCGAGTCCTGACTCCCGGCCTACGGGATCACCATGTCGCCGCAGTGTACGCCGTCCTCAACTCGTCGTACAAGAAGTCCAGCAAGACGGATGGTTGGGAGCACTGCGAGCACGTCGGTGTCACACGCGACCTCGGCAACGCCCTCGCCACCCATATTGCCGCCCACGGCAAGAAAAGCGTGGCATACGTACGCGCGTTGTCTTTTGCGTATCCACAGAAAGGTGTCATGGATGAGACTGCGGGGCAATGGCGTTCTAAGGTGGCAGAAGTTGGGGGGAATGCCGCCGAGGAGAAGTGGGCGACCGATGGCGATGCCGATCAGAGCGAGGTGCTCGCCAAGGTGATGGAGGCTAGTGCATACTTGTATGACGATGGCGATGATGATGATTATGATGATTTTGACGACGACGACGACGACGACGGGGGCTTTCCCTTGTTCGTCGATCGCACACCTTCCGCTTCTTCTCCTAGCTCATCCGAGGATAGCAGCGATGCTCACAAAGATGGCGAGGTTGTCTCCCCATTTGCATCAGATGCGCATTTAGATGCCAAAGGCAAGCCTGCGCTCGAATTCAATCTCGAAAACGTGGATACTGTCTTGGACGAGATCCGACCGTACCTCATCTCGGACGGCGGAAACGTTTCTATCGAAGGGGTGGATGAAGAGAAACAGAACGTCTACCTCAAGCTCGAAGGAGCTTGTGGTTCCTGTGCCTCTTCGACCGTGACCATGAAGATGGGTATTGAGCGGGTGCTGAAAGAGAATTTCTCAAACCTTGGAGATATTATCCAGGTAGAGGACGAGGCAGCCGACGGGGCGACTGAGCTGGATTTATCGGCCGTTCAGGCCGAGCTGACCCGCATTTCTCCCGCTATGATGGCGATGGGTGCCAGCGTGGAACTGATTTCAGTCGATCCCGAGCTGGGAGTCGTAAAGATCAACTTCCGTGGATCAAACAAGGTAAAGCAGGGACTGGAACTTGCTATTCGCGACGTTGACTATGTGAGGCATGTCGAGTTTGTTAGCGAGCAATAAGGGAGAATAAAGGAAAATTTATTAGTGATTTTATTAGTGGTTTATAATCTATTAGTGGTTTATAATTTATTCTAGTGTCTAATTATCCGTTCCCATTCGACGTCACTCCATTCTACTCTATTCTACGGGAGGCCGTGCAAAATGCATACAGGGCGCTCTAAATATCTCCGAATATTAATCCGCCGATAGAGATAGAGGTGCTCCTCTTTACTCTGTAGGCTAGGCCGTCTATCCTTACACCGACCCAACCACTGTTCAAGATGTTTTTGCGGAATTTAATATTACTGGTGACTGCAGTGGCGCTATTGCTTGGTGCAGTGAACGGCGACGACGCATCAGCAACGGCCACGATTCAGGGGAAGCTCCTCCTCTCGGGGGGTGCTCCATTCAACACCACGACCCGCATGACCCTCAATGATGGCGAGCACGCGACGTATACGCAACCTGATGGATCATTTATCTTCCATAGTGTTGGCCCTGGTGTCCATGTGCTCGATTCTCACAGCCATGCCCACCACTTTGCTACGGTCAAGATCCAGCTCCTGCCCGAAGCTATGGACAGCCCCAAATGCATCGAGTATGCCTTCGCTGGTGCATCAAAGCAGGTGGTACAACACCCTCTCGTTCTGACAGCAATAGCAGAATACGTCTATTTCGAGAAGCGGCCAAGATTCTCCATTTTTTCGATCTTTAAGAACCCTATGATGCTCATGATGATTATCGGTTCTGGATTGATGCTATTAATGGTGAGTATTATTGGGTGTTGGTTGGCGCCTTGGCCGTAGTTCATTGGCAAAGTCAGCGCTAGAATATATTACTATTCACAGCACCATAACCTTCTACTGTACTGACTCTATATACTTCATCTTGCCAATTTTGTCCTCGCAGCCTAAAATGATGGAGGGCCTCGATGACGAGCAGAAGGAGGACATGAGAAAGCAGATGGAAATGCAGCAGGACCCGACGAAAATGCTCAGCCAATTGTTTGGAGGTGGTGATGCAGAGGATGCACAGACAAAAAGTGCCATCAAGGCAGGAGGGAAGACGGCGCGACGGGCGAAGAGAGAATAGGATTGTTGCAACTACAGTGATTCTTACACTAATAGAGTAATAGTCGTACTACTACTGTACTACTAGTTATTAGCATAGTAGAGTATGGTATACGAAGAGCTCGTAGCTAGTATGCATATGCATAATGAGAGTATGCATAATATTATGGATGTACGAGTCACTCTACTCTACACGTGTACGAGTAAGTATAATTCGAGTTCGTACCTAATGTACCTTGTATGAGCATCGAATAATATTTTTCATTTTTATCAATTTTTCCTAAACATTGTATGCATAGTGATGCCGTATATTTTGCATTAAAAAATGGCGCGCAAAAAAAAGAGAACGATGCCAGCATCGCCGTGCAGTGTGCAATGTGCATGTATGTAGGCCGGCCCTATACACCCACGCAGCCACCGAAGCAGCAGTCGCGGCGCCAGGTGAGGGCGCCGCAAGTGCATGCTCCATGGTTCATAAGTATCATTCATTTATCTGATACTGTAGTTCGCCGAACATACCGGCGAATATCCGAAATACTATTTTACAGGCAGCTCTTATCTCGAGGAGCCTATCACTAGCCAATATTGCGCCCATCGCCTCCCTCTCGCGTCCCTTTCTTGCTGCGACATTCACAGCCACCGCCGCCATGTCTACCGCTAACAACCCCGTCAGGGTCGATCTTACTGCTGCCCTTCAGGTCAAAAAGCTCTCCCCTACCGCCACCATCCCTACGCGAGGCTCTCCCTATTCCGCAGGATTCGACCTCTCGGCAGACGAGGAGAAGGTTATCCCTGCTGGCGGCCGCGGTGTCGTGGCGACCGGCCTTAGCATCGCTTGCCCTCCAGGGACTTACGCACGCATAGCCCCGCGCTCGGGTCTCGCCGTCAAGAAAGGCATCGACTGTGGCGCGGGCGTCGTGGACGCCGATTATCGGGGACCAGTAGGTGTCGTTCTTTTCAACTTCGGCGCTGAAGACTTCGTCGTCGAGGTCGGGGATCGCATCGCCCAGCTCATCCTTGAGAAGGTAAACATGGCCCCTGTCGCCGAGGTAGAGGAGCTCGCTGAGACCGCAAGGGGCGCAGGTGGCTTCGGTTCAACCGGTGTCAGCCTCAAGGAGAACGACACCAAGAAGCAGAGGACGATTAGTCCCAGCCCAAACGAGCCCTCCTCATAAATTCGTCTCATCCAAAAACATTGTCTTGCCACATGCTAACAGAACCCTCGTTCTGGCAGCTTCGGCAGCCCAACTTACATCCATGCCACGTATCTTCTGGATATACTTCATCTATCTTTATTTGGGGTACAAAGGGTGCCCGTATCTTGATACATTTTGTCAACGGACTAAACATATGTAGAGTACCTGCAACATATCATCAACCCGCCTCCTCCAGCCCCTGCGGGAGCGTCCATCGGACGTGCCTTCCTGTGCTGCCGCTTCTGGTGTAACCAGCCCGCAATATTGCATTGCTGATATTCTTCTCGTAGCTCTTCTTCTCAAGCTTTTTCAGCATTAGCTCGACCCAACCTTGGAATGTGCTGGATTGTTGTATCCACTCCAGAACGTCGTTGCGCTGGATGCCGCCATTCTCGGCATGGATGGCCATGATTCCCTGGTCGCGAGCAGCGGCCTTCACGGCGTGCGCCGCGATGGCTGAGTTCAGGAGCTGGTGTCGCCGGTCCCACGCATTGGGCGCGGAGGCAGCATCGGCGGTTTTCTGCAGCAGCTCGGCCGTGGTCAGGGCCTCGAAATCAGCGATGATCTTGGCCTGGCCACTAAGCTCCTGCGGCTTCTTCTGTTTTGGCGATGGCGACAGTGATCCCTTAGCCTTCTTCGCCTTTCGCTCGGCCTGGGCTTTGGTCTTGGCCTCCTCCCGCGCCCGCTTGCGCTGATAGGCGGCGTACTTGGGGTTGGGAACCTGCATGACTGTGCCGGGCGCGTCCGGGAGGAGGAAGTAAAGGTTGTAGTTCGTGAGTTTGACGGTCGTCATGTGCTCTAGCACTGCAGCCTCTCCCTGTTCTATGCGGCTGCCGCCAACGAAGATCTTGTTCTTTCCCAAGCACTCCAGGGCAAAGAAGCCAGCGCTGGGAGGGGCGCCTTCCTTGCCTCCGTGGATCAGGGCCTTGACGCCGTCGACGTTCCCGCCCTGCCGCTGGACCTGGGCCACGGGACTGTAGACGAGCCCCCCGCTGCCATCTCCGCCCTCGCCCTCTCCGCCGCCTTCGTCGCTGTACTGCAGCCTTCCTCCGGCTCCGTCGCGATAGTAGATCACGAAGTGCTTGCGGCTGAGCGACTTGGCGGCTCCGAGGCCAAAGAATGAGCGGGGGGGCTTATCGTGTGTCCTACCGAGCGTCGCGGGAAATGTGGTGATGGGGACGCTGACAGCGTCGGCCTCGCCGGATTTGGAATCTACGAAGCGGCCGGAAAGGAGGGCGTAGGCCGGTTCGGGAATCTCGCCCCCGACGTGCTGGGCTTCCTTGCCGTCGTCGCTGTCGTCTTCGTTGTCGGCGGCGCTAACATCGCCGTCGCCGTCGTCCTCATTTTCGCTGACCTCCTCCTCTTCTACCTCTCCGACCGATCCACCGCCATCTGCGGGGGCGTCTGCAATCGTTTCGTCGGCATCCACCCCATCCTCCGTCTGGAAGGCGGTCTCTCCGGCCCCTGAGGTTGCCGCAGTCGCGGTATCTTCGTCGCCGTCGCGATCCATGGTGTTTTTATGCTCCATGCAATGTACGAGCTCGTACTAGCTAGTACTACTAGAGTAGTACTAGAGTAGGTCGTACGCTAGTATAAGACTCGTAATTGTTTGCTTTTGTTTGCGCGCCTGCCATGCCACGTCGTGAGCACGCGCACAATTTAGATGATATTCGAGCGCATATGAGGTCCCCTCCTACTCTAGCTAGTATCCCATCCTATCCTATCCTGTCCTATCCTGTCCTATCCTGTCCTGTCCTATCCTATCCTATCCTATCCTATCCTATCCTATCCTATCCTATCCTGTCCTGTCCTATCCTATCCTATCCTATCCTATCCTACTAGCTAGTATCCTATCCTTTCCATCATATTTGTGCTATGGCTACGAGCTCTTACAGGCACCATACATAAGATCTCGGAATATATAGATTTGGAATGCAGCTAGAAAAAGTGTAAGCTGTCTACGAGCTCGTATGATATATGATATTAGGGCTAGGGTATGTCTCTGGTTTTGAAACTTAAAAATAACCTGAAACATGGTTTAGTAGTACAGTCGTAAGTGTATCGTATGCATACGAGCTCTTTTGTAATAGTACACCTTCTCCAGTACTTCTTGTAGCGCCTTCTGCAGAGGGCGCCAACAGCCACCGCTGCGAGCACAATCCCCAACCCACGGCAAGAGACGGCACCACCGCACCCCACCAGCAGCCGCGACTCGAACGGGATATTTGCCTAGAATACGCCGGAGAGACCCGGCCGACCATGAGGGACGATGCGCTGGCCCGGCAGATGTTCTTCGGCGGCTGCGCCCTCCTCCCCTGGCTCTGGGTCGTGAACGTCCTGTACTTTCGCCAGCGCGTTTACGGTCCTCTCCCCCTGATCGACTACGTGCCGGGGGGGGGGGCGGAGGGAGAAGGCCCTGTCGGCGCTCGCCGGCAACAGCGGAAGCGAGGACGGAGACCACTCGCAGGGCTCGGGTCCCATCGCCAACCTGCCGCAGCTGGGAGGTAGCAGCAGTAGCAGCAGCAGCGGTACCGGGTCGACGGAGGAGACCGGCTTGGACGACCGCAGCGACGAGGTCCCCCGCTATCTTATGGAGGCTGAGGTGTCCAAGTGGGTACGGAGGTCGATCTATAGTGCCACTGTCGTTGTCGGGGCCTTCGTTGCCTGGATCGCAGTCTTCCAGGTCAATAAGGACAGCTTCGGTGCGCAGTGGTTCGTCATGACCAAGGACGAGTCTGGATGGTAGATCTACATTGTAGCTTCTAAATGCTAGCTCCGTACATGGATACTGCTAAGTATAGTACCTGTTCTATTACTTAGTCCAGCTAAGATGAAAGTACGTGTGTACTCTAGAGTAGTTGCAGCGATTTTGATTCGTGACACATGATGTGTCCAAGCTACCGTACATACTAGGAGTACGTGCACATAATATCTACTATGCATAGAGTAGTAGTATGCATAATATCATAATATTACTACGAGAGTAGTACGAATATAATATCCATAATACTAGCTAGTACTGTACTACTACTGTAGTATGCATACTTCTGGCCAAGTCGCATGGATACTTTACATGTTGTACGAGCTCATACTCTTGATGTATTCAAATTTTTCACACTATTATCAAGAATTCCAAGCTCTTCTTCGCCCTTGCCTGCTGCCCGCCTGGTTCTCTGAGCCCCTCCCCGACAATTTTTTGTTCAATTTCAACTTCAATCACCCAACTTTGGCCCAGCCACCGAATAGTGCGTGAGGCACGCCCAAAGAATGTCACGCGGTGCGCCGCATCGGATGGGCCTGCTTCTCGCTCGTAGGGCCGGGTCGGTCGGCAAGACCGTCCTGGCCGTGTGCGGGGCCGTGACCGTCGCGTCCGCCGGCCTGGATTACAGGTGGGATCGCGAGAGGGAGGAGGCCAGGCTGCGTGCAAAGGGGAAAGACGCATATGGAGGCGGCGCCGGCTCGGCCGACGGCCGGGGTCGGGTGCTGGTGCTTCCATTCTATCGAATGAAGGTCGTGGAGCGGAAGCAGCGAAGCCCCCTGTCCGCGCTTGGGTCCAGGTTGCGGAAGCACATGTCAAGCCTGCGTGGCGAGGACGACGAATCTCCCATCGAGATAGAGCTGCATGAGCTGGTCGAAGCCATCCACGAGGCCGCGAGGGATCCCGATATTGCTGGCCTCTACGGCCTGTTTGGTTATGGCTACGGCTTTTCCTGCGGGGGGTATGCCCACCTCGAGGAGATTCGCAACGCGGTTCGCGTCTTCAACGAGAGCCACAGGTTCCATCGCTGCCCCAACGTCGATCGCAAGGATCCGGCGGCGCCCCCGTGCCGGGATGCCAAAACGAGCCACGCATTCGCGGACTCGTTCGGAAACCTTGCCGACACCGGCAACAAGGAATACTTTCTCGCGTCAGAATTTTCACAAATTTACATGCAACCTCAGGGACAGCTTATCCTCTCTGGCGTATCCACTAAGGTCCCTTTTTTTCGATCGGCTCTTGACAAGTATGGAATCACTGCTCACGTGCTCAGACATGGCAAGTTCAAGAGTAAGTTCGAATAAACTCTCTTCTGATGGCTGATTTCGATAATGGCTCTGTGCCGGTTCTCACTCTGACCACCTGCTCCCTTCCCTCCTCATGCACCGTTGCTTCTTTCTGCCTGCGCCAGATGCCGGAAATTCATTGTCGGAGACCGGCTTCACCAGAGATCACAAGGAGAACGTCATGGCCATATTAAACTCGCTCAATGGCAGTATTTGCCAGTCCATTGCACGATCCCGTTCCCTCCCAGCGTCGTTTGATTGGGGCCTGTGGAAAGCCCTGCACGATTACGGCATCCTGACGGGGCCGAATGCAAGGGAGGTCGGTCTAGTCGATTTTTTGCCACCGGTCGATCCTCTTCCTTCCCTCCTGAGTGCGAACGAAGCCGAATCTGATGGGGCCGATTCCGATGGCCTCGGCGGATTGAAGACGATATCGCTGCGAGATTTTTCCGCTCGCGTAGCCAGGAACAAAAAGTCTGAATCGCGACAGTGGAAGATTCATACCAGGCTACAGAATGTTGCGGAAAGGAGCAGTGCTACGAGGCAGCTCCTGTCGCTGTTCCGGTATGATGCTCCGCACTACAACATAGATGAGGAGGAGTACCAACAAAGCAACCGCAAAAGCGAGCGGCGAGATAAAATTGCTGTAGTTCACGTTACCGGCGGGATCGAGAGTCTGATGGCGAAGAAAATAGCCAAGATGATGGGAAAGATTAAAAAGGACGAGGATATCAAAGCCGTCGTCTTGCGGGTCGACTCTCCCGGAGGATCGGCACTTGCGTCGGACCTTATCTTCGAGGCACTGCGGGACTTGCCAAAGCCAATTGTTTGTTCCATGTCTAATTTTGCCGCATCAGGTGGGTACTACGTGTCTGCGCATTGCGATCGTATTTTTGCCCTTCCCACCACCCTCACGGGATCCATCGGAGTGTTTGCGGTCAAGTTTGATGCAACCCGCCTCGCTTCTTCTTATGGAGTGAACGTTGAGCGTATCGGATCGAGTCCTTTTGCGGACTTCGCCTCCCCATTTCAGCCATTGTCGCCAAAGGTGAAAGAAGCCCTCCGACGCAACATGGATTCCACGTATGAGATATTTAAAGATATCGTATCATCAGGAAGAAAACTTACCGCAGAACAAGTGGAGTGCATAGCCCAGGGTCGAGTTTGGACCGGCGTCGAGGCGAAAGAGCGTGGACTTGTTGACGAGATTGGCGGCCTGAGTCGAGCTATATCGTATACTCAGAGCCAATTTACTAGCACGGGGGACGCCGAGGTTGAGTTTTGGCCCAAATCACCGACATTTTCTGAGGCCTTGTCCATACTTTGGGGCGGTGATGTAGATGGTACTGCCAGAGCCTTGTCAAGCATTTGGGCTGTAATCTCCAATGATGCACTATTGTGGGCGCCGAACATAGGTGCTGCAGAAGGAGTCGCCGGCCATCTCTTGCTGGATAATGATCAAGGCCCGATCACATCCCCAGGTACTGCTTTGCCGTCACAATTTTTGCAGGCACTATCGGCCAATGCTCTCCCCCCTGAAGCCATGCTGACAATGACTGAGGCAGATGCGATTAGATGTTCGTTTCAAGGAAGCGATGTATTCCCCCCTTCCTTTTGGATCTAGAGTATATAATCAAACTGCTGTATCGGTTTTATTGACTGGGCGCAGCAAGAGAGTAAAATAGCATTAGGGACATCGACATAACTTTCATTTTATCACTATAGCTCGATGATTAGTTAAAGAATTGAGCGAGGGGGTTCTCGAAGGCAGGTCCAGAGGCCTTGACCTCTTCAAGGGCATCCTTGGCGATCTCGACGTGGCTTTTGGAATCAGCGAGGTTGTCGTAAACTTTCACGCACTTTCCGGTCTTGTCCAGGACGTAGGTAACGCGTCCTGGTAGGAAGCCGAAGAGGGCCTTGGGGACTGCAAAGGCGTTGCGGACCTCGTCATCCTCGTCGGCGAGGATGGAGAAGTTCAGCCCGAGATCACTAGCGAACTTCTGCTTGGACTCGACGTCCTGGCCGGAGATGCCAACAACGTCGGCGCCGAACTCCTTGCGGATGTCATTGATCTGATCATTAAAGCTGTTTGCTTCGACTGTGCAGCCAGTGCTGGAGTCAGCAGTATAGAAGTAGACGACAAGGGGCTTGTTGATCTTACTGCGGGTGACGGTCTTTCCGTTCTGGTCCGAGAGAGAGAAATCAGGAGCGGGCTCTCCGACGGCGAGGTTGAGGGCCGTCGAGGATGCGGGAGAACGAACAGCAGGAGCGAAGGCAGCTGCGGATCCGACGAGAAAATAGGCGATGGCGGTCTTCATGGTTTAGTTTGTTGCGGTGACAATTTATGGAAAGTGTGCTGGAGAACAGAAGGACGCTCTGGGGTATTTATCCATAAAAGAGGGGATGAGTCATCATTTTTTTCCGATACATAACCCCTAACCTTGATAATAAACGATCCAGTTTTTTGTTTTTTCGGGAAACCAAGTCTTGGTCTGTCCCTATCTTTTCCAATCGCTAGCTAGATGTAGCTAGTAAGCAGCTCATACCCTAACATGGCGATTGACGAAATTGGAGACGACATCTCCCTGATAGGGACGGCATCCCTCCAACTGCTTCGGGTCTTCCTCGCTCTAGTCGCTATCTTATCGGCCTGGAATGGTCTCCGCCTCTTCATGGAGGCTCGGCAGCGGTCTCATCGACTCGCCGGCCTCGTCCACCTTTCGTGTCTCGTTTTCGGGGCCGCAGCAGTCGTCCGACCGTCCAACGAACTTGGCCGCTACCTCTACAGCAGCGATGGAGATGGTCGACCGGCGTTGTCGGGTTGGGCCTTCCGTTGCCTCATCTACGATGTTGCTCTGTCCTGTCTGGGCATCCTTGCGACTCTGACGGCTGCACGGGATTTCCCCCATAGGAAGGTTAGGAACCAGCCTGGACAATCGGGGACTCTGTCGGTGCACGCGACGGTGACACAGGGTGAGATGATGGAGCATGCCTTCTACCAGTTTCTCAACTTGTGCCAGGCATTGTATCTCCACTGGCTCACTTGGGCTTCGCGATGGAGCATTGGATCTTCTATTATATTTGAATACAATATCACTTGCCAGAGTAGAACTGATCCTTATAGCGGCGACGATTGCGATTTGAGCAGCGCTAAGCACTACTGGGATAGATGGCCCCTCTCTCGTGCTCCCGTTGGGAGGTTATTGGCTGTCCTGTTTGCGACGCTGCCGTGGTCCTTTAGGAAAAGATTTCCCGTCCACAGCTTCAGCGCCAACTGGATTCGGGAGGGCAAACAGGAGCGACCTAGCGGGAGCCAAGTCACCGTCACCACGTCGGCGACGGAATGGATCGAGGCGCGGATGTACCAGATCAAAAAGTGGCAGTATGTCTTCTATAAGCATGTGATTTTGCACGGGCTCAACCTGTCAGTTGCCTTTCCGGCGGTCGTGGCGTCGGGCCTGTCAGAGGCAAGTGGGCCTCTGCCGCTTCGCCAGATCTGGCGAATCTTTTGGCTCTGCCTCAACGCTTCATACGTGATGGAGTTCTACCTGCAGTCCCTGGTAAAGCGGAGCTTCCTCACGCAGGCGCAAATGCTCGGCCTGCAGCGACTGCTCATGGGGGCATCATCTTTGTCGGCCTTGCTGGCTGTGAAGGACGTTATCCGGCCAGAGCTCTGTGTCTTGAGTCTGCTCCTAAACTTTACCAACAGGGGGTGGGACCTCACCAACGTAATGATCGTCGCCGTCCTGGCAAGCATGGTGGGTGGCGACTTGGAAACGGGAACATAAACTGAGCTGCAACAACTTTAGTTTAGCTATGCACAGTACCACAGCTCAAATTTTTCTCGATTACCTCTTACCTCAAGTCTTATGTTCGTACTGTTTAGAACTTGGGTGCCAAGCCAACATCCCTGGCATACTTCAGTGCAATACCCTTGCTCTCGAGCATAGCATCAACATCCTGGTATGTTGGTCGATCAGTCGACGTTCCCACCCTGACAAAATCTGTGGCACTATCATTTTCTGTAGATTGTGAGGGGGATAGTTTTGCATGAGGGAGAAGTGGGTGAGCAACATGTAATGTAATGGGGTACATACGCGTTATGGACTATGACTTGAGCTTACCGGCGAAGACGACCCAGTCGCTGTCGAATCGCTTGACCATGCGAATATTTCCACCCCTGCAAACATATCCTTCGATAGTGTAGGCGTTATCAAAACCCATTTCGTCCAGCCTCTGCAGAGAGACGCCCTTTCCCCCGAGGAATGAAGCAAGGCCGCCGAACACCCCCCCCTTTTTGGATGCCACGTCGAGGGCATCGTCCACGTTGCGCCACTGGGGATTCATGAGGACAACCAGGCGGTTGCCGGCCTGTTCTGACAGAGTGTCTACGGCATCAATAGTCTCTTGACTGGGCTGGACAAAAGCACAGATGTCGTCCGAGGGGAGTTTGCTTTGTGTCATGAGGATACCAATGCCATCTACCCCGGATTCGTCGACGCTGTTGCGATCTTCAACGATGCGAGGTGGGACTCCTCCAATTTCTCCCGAGATACGACGAAGAATCTCCCTACATGTCGGAGCCAGAGCGCGGTAGAGCTGGGGGCTGCCGCCCTGCCACGTTTCGTCGGGCGGGGCCAGCACCAAATCGTTCGTATTACCGAATACGTTGGCGTCGGACTCATACTGCTGACCGATCTGGTCGTTGGAGGGATCGCGGGGGAGAAGAACGCGGACCGTCTGCCGGGACATGCCGGACTGGTATGCTTCCGCCATGGCAGCTGAGGCGTCTCGAACCATTTCTTCGAACGTTACCGGCATTTCCAAGGACTCGGTCTTGTCTACACTTGGGCCACTTTCACTGCTGCTGCTGCCGACTGCGGCGCTCTCGGCGGAAAGTAGGCCATCATTGCTGGGGCGCGCAACAAAACTGCGAGCTCGGCTTGCGGCAGGAAGGGGTGCAAAAGCCGTGGTGGCTTGGAGCGAAGCCGCTACAGATAGAAGGGTGGCAAAAGCGGTGCGACGGCTCATATCTCCTCGTAGCAATTTGAATTGTGGAGACGACAGCTTGGTTTTTTGGTGGGCAGATACTACTACGAGCTCGTATACTACTAGTACGAGCTCGTAGATACCGTACATAGCTTTGCTAGCTCGTTAGTACGACACCAGAGCACACATTTACTTTTGTTCGCGTTGCTGACTCAGCACGACACATCAGTTCCGGGTATCTTTACTAGTAGTGTACGAGCTCGTATGCATAATCCATAATATACTCTAGCTAGAGTAGTAGAGTATATATATTACGAGCTCGTATTATTATTATTATTATGCATAGAAAATAATATTATGCCTCTTAATATTATGCATGCTACAGTAGTACGCATAGCATCCACCTAGTACACGTGTAGTATGCATAAGTAATATGCATTCGAGCTATGCATGTATGTATGGTTGGGGTTGGCATATGCATCTGTAGGAGCCCTGTTTTACTTCCACCAACCTTACCTAGCTAGGAGTTTCTAGGCATGAGTTAGTTGGTACTGTTACCCCTCTTGTCACTGCGATCATCCTCCGACATCTTTCGATACTTTCGCAGTGCCAGCTGGCATATTGTGATCGGCGATGTCGCCACCTTACTCATGTTGTCCTTTGTGGCCGTGGAAGAGACCGCAGGGTCTGGTCTGGGAGGAGTGGCAGCCCCATCCGCCTTCCTTTCTCTGGGAGGCGTCGCGGCACGAATGGCGGCGTTCACTGCGGCGGAGGTGACGGCAGCGATTGTAACATGTCTCCTTCTCCTTTCTTCTGCTGCATTCGACTGCGGGTTGCCCCTACCGTTGCTGAGGTTTTGAGTCGGGGCGGCCTCGACAACAGCCTTGGCAGCTGCCGTCGCCGCAACCCTCGCTGCCTCAAGACCGAAGGATGAGATTAACTCTAGATCCGGAGCCGGACCATTAACAGCAGCATCCAAAGATTCAGCTTTCAATCCTTGCTCCCTTGGATTAGCACTGTGGGCGGTAGCCTTCTGCTCTGTTTCGATCGTCTGCCGGACGTGGACGGCAGCAGCCTCTGTGGGCACGATAGCGGTCGCAAGCAGTTTTCCGCCTGAGCGCTTCTCGATCCGTGCCCGTATGCGGACAGCACATTCGACCATCCCCTCCGCGATCGGCGCTCTTGCCTGCCCCTTGCCTTCTCCCTTCAGCGCAAGCTTCAGCTCACCCTTCGCCAACCTCCGCCGCAACTCCTTGAAAGCATTTAAATCGTGATAACCCAGCAGAGTCTTGGGACAGCGATAGCGAGCCTTCTTGCCGGTAATGGCACACGCGTCGGCCTTGGATCTGGCTCCGATGCGTTCGGCCGCCGCAGATCCCGACTCCGAGATATGATCCTCGCTGGAGCCACTCAGTGCCCGCGCTCTTTTGGACCCGCCCCGGGTGAAAATTTCAGGGATCAGGTCCATCTCGGGAAAGGTGATGGTGTTGTAGCATCCCCTGCGGGAGTTGAACTTTGAAATGACCTTTGCGGCCTTGTTTCCCGTCCCCTTCCCGCCCGGGCCATGCCTGTTGCCATGCAGGATCTCTGCCTGCTGCATGGCGCGCTTCCGGGACAGTAGCCAGCGACTATTCTCGGGCTCCGTGACGTTGGCTGCCTCGATCAGGAGCTCCTCCTGGGTGAACTTGCGCTTCTTTGGGTTGGCCCTCTCCCTTGAGGCGATCTTCGCCTGTCGCTTGGCAGTCTCCTTGCTCGCCGCCTTGGCCGAGGCTGCAGTCTCGATCGTTTTAGCGAGGGTGGCAGTGCGAAGGGACCTCTTCCCGGCGGTCTGCCCTTTCCTATATCTGGTTTGGCGGGAGCGCGGCTTGGGCATTTCGGAAACCCCGGGAGCGGGTGCCGCTGTGGCGGCGGCGCTAGTTACGGCGGCGGGAGCTGCATAGGCCACAGTCACAGCCACAGCCGGAGCCGCCCCGGGGACAAGAGGCACCGCAGCGACCGCGCCGCCTGGAGCGTCCGCCCCAGGAAAGTTCAGCATCAGCCCCTCGTTAACGCCGTCCCCCATGCCGGTCCTGACCTTCTTGCCCCCCTTCTTGGCCGCCTTGGCCATCTTGCTCTTCATGAGCTCGCGCCCGGCCGAGGCGGCGATGTCCCGATATACCCCCGCGCGCTTCTTTGATTTGGCCCTTCGCTCCTCCAGCCTGACCTGCTTCTCCCGCGCGGCCACCCTGCGGGTCTCCTCCTCCTCATCGGCCTCGTCCTCGCTCTCGTCGAAGTCGGAGTCGAACCGGTCGACGCGGTCCTCCTCATCGTCCTCGGACAGACGGTACGAACCCGCCCCGGACGAGAGGGAGGCCTCGTCGGAATCGTCGGAGGAGCCGCCGCTGCCCGAATCCGACCCGCCCCCTCCGCTCCGCCCGAACCCTCCCTCCTCGGCCCACGTCTTGTGCCCCCAGAAGGCCTCGTCGTCGGCGGCGGCCTTCCCGACCAGGTCGGTCATACGGGTCCCCGCCGAGGAGCGACGAGACCGGGAGAGCACGGCCACCTCTACGGGCTCCCCGTCGTCCGACGAAGAGGCCGCCGTGGCGTCGGACATTTCCTCGTCGGAGGACATGGCGGCGGCCCGTCGGTGGATGGCTCCTGGACAAATAAAAATAAATAAATATAAGCGGACAGAGGAATTGGGGTATCGCGATTGCACGTCGCACGGTCCGGAGACTGTTGTGGTCGACGGCGGCAAGAGAGCATACTACTCTCGTACTACTAGTAGTAGTAATAATTATGTATGATATTATAATATATATATATACTCTAGCTAGGGTATGAATACTACTACTAGCTACTCTAGTACTAGAGTAGCTATGCATAGTATGTCATATTGTATGTATGTACTGAGTATGATGTACGTTGTGTATGCAACGAGCTCATACTGTATGCATACTTTAGGAAGTGAGCTGGCCTCAAATCGTAAAGAGCGCGCTCGCGCAGTCGAAAGGTTCATACTGTACATGGATGTGCATAGATACTCTAGTACATACATACACTCTACTAGAGTAGTACTACGAGCACTCCTAGTAGCTAGAACTAGCTAGTAGTAGTACTAGAGTATGCATAGTAGTAGTAAAGCTCGACAGTGTAAAAGGAAGGGGAAGGCCATGGTTTGTGCCCAGAATCAAAAGTCGACAGGAATAATAGAAATAAGTTCAATCTAAGCCTCTTAATATCTGCTTCGGAAATTGCGCAAGTCGAAGCTGTCGCCCTTGAAACTCGACCGTTTGCATATCTCGCATGATGGCGCGGGCATCTGCAGGACTTTGCATGCGGACAAGGAATGTGCTCGTCCTGCTGGCTTTGTTGCCGTATAGAAAGCTGGGCTCGTCCTTGCAGTACGCAACCTTGCCGCTGGAAGGGTGCCGTCCCTTGATCAATAGCTGGACCGGCGAGAGAAAATCATCGTCAGCTAATTTTCTAGGATCGATCAATTCATACCGTCGGAAGAGGAATCGGATGTCATCGGCGCTACAGTTTGAGGGGCAATTCTCCACCCTGACTGCACTGTCGTCTACTCTGAGGCGAACAGCTCGGTCGAAGGATGTTTCGACGACAGGTGCTTCATATCCAAACTTGTTCCAGACAGCTATTCCTCTCGGATTTCTACCAACGTAATTTAAAGAGGGGGGAATATACTCTGCCAGCTCTATCCTCTTGGCGCCGATGGCTACCGGTCTGAGTGTTCTTTCCTTCCGAACCTCGTCGTGGTGGCGAAGAATGGCATGCACTACGCTCCTATTAGGCATTCTCAGGTACCAACCGCAGGGTCGGCCAAGCCCAGACAGTATGAGACGGGCCTCTTGAACCAGACTGCGTTGGAGCAATGAATCTGAACTGTTCGTCGCCTCGTCGGTAAAAGCTGGCGTCCAGAACGGAAGATCTTCAAGCGAAGGAGATTCCTGTCTTGTTTCATCAGAGACAATCCGCTCAACCTCATCCAACTCGACTATACCCCTTTCTAATTCAATGCTCACTACCCGCCCTATTTCATCCAAGGCATCATCAAGATTTGAGAGAGTGGGGATTTTGGTTATGCATATCCATGACGAGGTAGGAATAGGCCGCACGTCACCGTTTTGCGGCGTAGTCCTTGGCTTTTGACGTGGGAAATGTCGTCGGGATGAGGGAGGTGCGGTCTCGTCAGGTCGCTTTGTCGATTCTATTCTCGCGGCGAAATTGCGATGCATTTTGGGGGGTGACGAATTCACTGCGGGTGCATTATTATTCGTACCAAGTTGCATCATCGATCGGGACGGCCCCGTCGCCGAGACGCACCGAATAGACCGCAGATTAGTACCAGCAAACGCTGCCGCTGGCGAGTTTCCTACGCTAGCTAGCGCACCCAAGTGGACTCCGTTGCTTGGACCGTTCCGGAAAGCTTCTTTTGCAGTGCTACAGCGGAGCCTGAAACGGCAACCCTTTTTCGCCAGTGTAGATGTCCCGAACGGCCGCATAACAATTGCTGATATACGAGTTGGTCTCTTGGGGGATATCAAACACTGGTGGGTTCCTGTGGGGGTGTGGATGCGAGGCCGGCTGACAAATGGCGTAGCTACGGGCCAATAGACGTGAAAACGAGTTGGATGTTGGATGGGCATGATGGAAGCATGCATGTGTGTGGTGCGGCATTCGGCTAAAATTTTAGGGATACGAGCTCTCTTCGAGCCCCACGCACAGTCTCCTCTTTATGCATACGAGCTCGTACTATGCATACATACTAGCTAGCTACAGTATTAGTAATACTACTGGCTAGTAGGAGTAAAATAATATTATTATTATGCATAGTACTAGCTAGTAGCTATGCATAGTCTAAAAAAATGTATGCATACAGTGTACGTGTAATATGCAGACTGTGTACGGCTCGTAGCTATACATACTCTAGTAGTACTACGAGTACTCTACTCTAGTCGTACTAATACTCAGTAGTAGTACTATTGGAGGAGGAGTTAGCGTCTACTCGAGCTACTTACAAACCCCCTCATTGCTCCAATCTACGGGTGTCAAAGCCAGCTCTATACAAACGAGAACAGCTCCACTGGTCAAAAGAGCGGCTAGACTGAAGGCAATAATGCTAGCTTTGCCTGTTCGGGAAGATAGTATCATTACAAAGGAGCGACCGCTTGCTCCACTTAAAAATGCAATAGACCAAATAGCGGCAAAATACCCAGGCGATATGATCAGGCCGGAAGTGAAATTATGCAGTGTGTTCGTGCCACTGTTGAGCAAAGCAATGACGCTTGTGGTTGTGGAACTATGCTGAGGTTTCATATTGAAAAATAGAAGTGTTGGCCCAAGGATTTCTCCGCCCCCGATCCCCAAAAGGGCGGAAAGCAAACCAACGAGAAAGGACACGAATGGAAGCCACCAAATTAAGACATCAAAATCCCTTTCCCTGTTGTTTTCATCTCGTTCGTGTTGCATTATTTGCCAAAGTATCAAATGCCTGCCTCTCCACGTAAAAAAGGCGCCAAAACCCAATGGCAGCAATGTGAGAACGGTGTACGCGAAAGAACACTTGGATATAGAAGACGACCCTTTCATAACAAGGAATGTTAAAGCGTCAAGTCCCCAACACAAACCAATCAAACTCTCAACGGTCCAAAAGCTTCTCAAAACAAGGCTCCAGCCCATAACCTCCATCCTATGGCTTGAATTGATACTGCGACTTTCCCGTGATCCTCGAGACAACGTATCAATGTTTGGTTCTTCCCCTGGTTCAGAAATGCTACTGGCCATTGCCTCGTACGCAAAGGCTTCGTTGATACTCGCGTTTGCTATTTGTGTGGTCTTTCCATGTTGCATACTGTCCTCCCCCCCCCCCAGAAACTCCTTGTTGTGATACTTCGTCATCTATTTCCATTAGAGAGCCTTGTCCCGCCAAGGAATCCTCTTCTTGCTTCCATAGGTGCCTCGCCTTTACACACGTCTTGGTTGTGCCAAAACATAAAGTAATGAGAGCAAGCACAAGGATAGCAGTCGATGGCACCAACCTCTGCAAGGAAATAGCGGCCGACCCACCAGCCAATAAACCCGGGAGAATTACCAACACAGTTGCCGACACGGACCTGTACAGATCATTGTCGACATCGCTGCTCTCTCCTGAAAGATTCTTCCTGCCAAAGACGTAGTATGAAGCCTGGCCCAGGCAATTTCCGAACACCCCTGCGTGGCTCAACACAACGGCCTCTCTCGGGGAGAAGTTTCCAACAATGACGAGAAGGGGAAGAAGCAGTCCTCCGCCGCCAATTCCACCCATTGCGGCGAGGAAGCAGCATCCGCCAACTAGCATGAGGATCGCGACGTCACGGGGGGAGATGGCGTTCCCGACTAGAGATTTGTGATAGCAATAGGAATTATCCTGATCCTGATCAAAAATACAGTACCGCCCGGGGCCGCACGAGCCACCGGGGTTGGAGCATGATGATGGATTATCGCCAGGTTCGCTAGGAAGGACGGAAGGGACTCCTCCAGCTGCGCTCACAATTG
>Ga0099799_10189_pt1 | contig 18933 bp, 16 predicted proteins | sample Uncmet6_SortLC_1_FD_89033 | JGI IMG/M metagenome (GOLD analysis project Ga0099799, IMG submission 89033) | Marine eukaryotic communities from CALCOFI LINE 67, Pacific Ocean - CN11_C50_N6_SortLC_1 | ecosystem: Environmental > Aquatic > Marine > Oceanic | place: Pacific Ocean: Monterey Bay...
GCTAAGAGGTCATTGCTTGTATGTTGAGATAACTAGGTGGGAGAGGGGTATGAATTCTCGAAAGAAGGGATACCTACGGGCGCAAACCGAATCAATCCGAGAGTTTACAGTTAAGGGACTAGAACCTGAACTCAATCGACTGATGGAGAAACATCGTGGTGATATTGGAAAGCAAACTACACGTTGGGACGTAACAAGGCGCGCACTGCGCGCTGGCGTAGACGTGGAACTAACTACGCAGCAATCAAGGATCTGGGATGCAGCTCGAGAGAAGCATATGACGAGTGAACTTGATGGAAGGAAGCATCTCAGGCGTCGTGAGGTTGAAATGGAGCGGGAAGCAAGAAGACGGTACGCGACTGCACTAAAAGAGCAAGCGGACGCATTATCACAGCTGCGAGTACAGCTATTTGAATGGCGACAGAAGGAATCGCTGTGGTACCAGCACGAGCAGGGTAAGCGAAGAGCCGTTGTTGAGCAGCGTCTCAAAGAGATGCACGCGCGGCTTGTTCGTGAGCGCGACATGGCGATGCGCCTCCTGTTCCGTGGGCAGGCTGTCGTGATCAAAGTGCGACTTGCTGACCAGATTGCATGGGGGGAGATGGCAGCGTTGGTCCGCGACAATACTGTTGCCGATGCCGTTGCAGAGGCAGCCTCACATCTTGCACGGCGGCGTGACACGACAATCGATGCCTCCATTTGTCACATTCAAAAAATTGCAGTCGTCTGGGAGGGCAAGGAAGCTCAGGCTGCAAGCACGCACCGTGCAAGCCTCAAGGCTGCACATCTAATAGCTTCCGCAAAGATAAGAGCATTACGTGCAGAATGGGTCGACAAGTATGTCGCTGTCCTTGAAATGGCAGGTGTTCTTCGAGAACAGCATTGCGCGCTGCTCGCTGCAGAGGCCGCCGCACAACACCATCATCACTACGTTGAAATAGGTGCTACCGAACCACGCAATGAGGTCAAGAGCCATGCTGAGAACCTCGCAGACAGCCATCTAAAGCAAAGACGGGTCAAAGCCGCGACGCTCGACGCCTTGGACTCGTCGATTGCCGCATCATTGGCTGCTTATGATGCTGCTACCGCCGGTCTCCAGCGGATAGACGCTTGTCATCGTTTTGCACTGGCACAATGTCGCGAGGCACACCAGAGATTTCTCACCTCGAAGGACGAAGATGTCAAACTCGAGTTCAAGAATCACAACAGGGCAGCGGAAGAGACTCATGACGCGCTGGATCTTGAACAGGTTCGCCACAGCCACCTCGGCAAACTTGCTGCAAGCTACCGCAGACTCCGCCCGTGACCGCACCGTCGCAGCACAATAATGTTGCTCAATGGGAACAAAGGGGAAATGAAGGAGGACACTACCAGTAGCGAGATAGTGAACTCCGGGACAGGGATGCAGCCTAATGGGGCTGCCCTGCCGTCCTATACGGGGGCCGGGGCTACGGGGCGAACGGGCAGAGGATCTGCCTCACTAGGTCCAGGAAGACTCTCCGTCTATTACATGTACAGTGCGGGACGCAACTATAACAGGGTTAGAAAGCATTAAGGGGGAGGGAAGAACCTGAGTGGCTCTGTACCAGCCTGAGCGAGCCACTAGGAAGGCACATACGCCCCAGTGGTATATTTTAGGGAAATTATTATGTTGGAACCAATAAGGGTGTATATATAGCATGGTGGAAACAAGCATGGTATGAAACGGTATGATTGAACCAATCGCTAATCATGTATATGCCAAAGTCTAAGTTCATGGCATGGTAAACCAAAATCGGGGTCTGCTGGGGGTCCCTCCGTGTGGCGGCAGCCACTTGTCGTGCTTCGCCACACCTCCCACCGGGCTAAAAAAGCAACAAAAGCAACCGCTCAGGAGCTGCATCGTTGCGATTCTTGAAGCAATTACACGCGATGGACGCGCTCCGAACGTGGCCGAGTCCGCAGCGGTGAAGGTGTCTCTGCCGCTGGAGATCGCGTCGGACGCGTTCTTTGGCGGTATGAGGAGGATCCAGCCCATCTCCAGCGGCAGCGGCCGACGCGGAGAAGTCGGCGTTCCGCGCCTCCATGGGGACGACGAAACGGCCGAGATCGGCACCGCGGGGTGGCCCTCCACCGCTGGAGATGTACTCGATCCCACCGGACATATACTGGGGACGGGGCTCGGGCGGTGGTGACGGCCCAGACCGCGTTTCTGGACGTGGGGGCCGGTCGGGCTGCCGCGCCACGTTTCTATGCGCGCGTTGGCGGTCGATGTTTTCGACGTCGATGGCCGAGCGGATCAAATGGGACGCCCGCGGTACATAGACGAACGATTTCCGACGCTCCGTGCGCTCGAACACGGTCGAAAAGGGTGCGGGGGACGCCGAAAGCCCTCTTCCGACCCCTTGGGACGCCCCGCGCGCGATGCGGCGCAATCCTCGGGAGTGACATCCCGCGGGGAATGTGTCCGCGACACAGGGTTCCGGTCCTCGCAGCCGCGGGGATCGTTGCGCAACTCTGCGCCTGCGTCGAGCTACGGGCTGGAGAAGACGAGAATTTCGCCCATCGACGCTGCAAAAGGGCTGCTCGCAGCCTGATTGTTCTTTTTTTTGAATTGCTTTTTCGATCGATCCGGTTGCTTTGCAATTGTCAAGTTTCCGTCCACTTGGCCTTTGTATCTCCCACTAGCCTGAGCTAAAGGAAGCAAAGTAAAATCCTCCCTCAAGGGGGGGCTGAGCTCAGTTTCAATTAAAGATGCCAGAATGAAGGCCGACGGACCGCGCTTGGATGGCGCAGCCACCTCAGCGGGGATGGAGGAGGGCAGGGTAGGGCGGCTGCCTCAAAACCGTGAAACCTTTCCTCAGAAAACTCTGATTTATCAGAATTCTCATATGGTAGTAAATCGACCATCAAAGTCAGGAGTATGTCGGTATGGATCGGCGCAGCCGGGGCGGAGCCGTCCTCTGACGACACACCCATAGCCATTTCATACACACCACACATCTCTGCCCTCAAATGCCTCAGCAACTCATCACTCAAACTCAACCCTTGGATGTTAGTAGAAACCAGTGGCATATGACCCAAAAAATATAAGCCGCGCCACCCCGGACCCCGGGGAAGCGGCGAGCTGGGAGAGGACCACCACAACCAGCAGTTTTATTTAGCTGGATGATGATGGGTGGTCTATACTTTAACGTTGAACTCACTAACCCGTTACCGGAAACATATTGTACTGCTGTAAATGCAATTTTTAGCCCGGCGGGCCTGCTCTCTCGGCTTAAACTTGCGCAAAGGGAACTTAAGGCATCGCGCCCCCTAAGCAGCTTCTTCGCGGGGGACTTGCTGGAGCTGCGCTTGGTGCTGTTTTAGCACTTCGAGGGCCTCGGCCACCTTCATGCGGAGCGCATCTGGTGACTCAAGTAAATGCAGGAGCTCGGAATTGTCCATCTCGAGTAACATACCAGTAATCTTTCCAGCCAGCTCTGGTTGCGAATGATGAATCAAAGGGTAGAGTCGCTCGCCAATCATATTCTTCTGTAAGGTCGGGGATGCATTAGCAAGAGCTGATAATGTGAGCGGGTCCTCAGGCGCTCGCCGTTGAGACTGGCTAGAACCAGGCGGTGGCGGCTGCTGGAGAGGTAAAGGTGGCATGGGTGGTGCAACACCAGGGCCACCGGGGAACCCTTGACCAGGCTGTTGACCCACTGTGGGCGGCATAAGATGTGCTTGCGGAGGGAGTTGTGGCATATTTGGAGGCATGCTGGCAGCGTTACGGGCATTTTGAGTGTACTTATATTGCTGCGCACCTTGACCTTGGCCGCCCTGACCACCACGATTCCTTGAACGCCGATTTGAACCCCCCTGGCTGCTCATTTGTTGCATCTGACCTGGGTGCATTGGGTACCCTCCTTGGCGCGGTGCGCCACCGTGTCCGAAGCCAGCGCGGGGGTCCGTCATCGGCCCGCGAGGTGAGCCACGTGCCATAACATAGCCACGAGCATTGGGTGGTACACCGGCAATGGGGACACCGGGGTGGCCCTGAGGCGCCATGCCCATAGGATGACCGCCAGGTGCTCCAGCCGCGTACATGATCGGCATTGCGGCACCATATGGCGCACTAAGATGCGCAGGGTGAAGACCTTGAGGGCCGTGTGGTGGGACGCCACCAGCACCCATCCCGCCAGGGTGCGCTCCATAGGGGCCTGCTGTCCGACGTTGTGCATGTTGCGCCTCGAGCTGTGCGCGGCGGACCTCTTTACGCTGGGCGAGCGCAACAAATATTGGTTTGCCAAGAACAAGCTTATTGTTCATTTCTGTGACTGCCTTTGCGGCTTCCTCGGGTGAGGAAAAACAGACAAATCCAAAGCCACGGGATGTACCAGTGGCTGGTTCGCGCATGACACGAGCGGAGGTGATCGTACCATATTCGGTGAAATGCTCTCGCAACTGATCATCATCTAAGGCATCGTCAAGGTTTTTGACGAAGAGGTTCACGCCTTGATATTTTTTGATGCGCTCAATTTTGGCTGCATCAAATTTGGCCTTCAGTTCGCGTTCGCGCTCTACCTTCTTCTGCGCACGACCCACGAAAAGCGGGGACTTGAGAGTGATTGGGGCGGTTCCAGCGTGTCCAGGCAGCTCACTCGCCCCGTTTAGGGCGTCCATCGCGGCAACGGCTGCGTCGTGACCCTCAAAGTTCACCCAGCCAAATGCAGAACCATCAGCAGCAGCTGCGGCCGCTGCAGCGTCGGCCTCTTCGCCTGCAAGAGCCGTCAGAGCCTCTTCTGCTGCGGCAGCGGCCACGTCGTCACCAGCATCGAGGGCGACACGTTTAGCAACCTCTGCCTTCTCACGAGCTGCAATGCGTCCCTCAGCCTTGGCAGCCAGATCTGTATCCTGATCTATGGCTGACATTTTGGCTGCCACGGGGGCCTTGGTGAGTGGCTGAACTTTGCACGACGTTATGGCACCGAACATCTCGAAAGCCTTGCGAAGCGTTGCTTCGTCCCAATCAGCAGGAAAATTCTTGACATACAGGTTTGTCCAGTCTGATTGCCCGGACCGCTCTGTACGCCTCACGAAGTGGCCAACATAAACCTCCTTGTCACATATAGTCATCGAGTTAATCTTGTTTATGGCATCTGTTGCAGCATCCTCGGATTCGTAATGAACATAGCCATACCCTTGCGACCGACCCGCCTCATCTGTTGCCACCTTACACGACAGAATGTTCCCGAAGAGAGAGAATGTGTCAAACAGAGCTTTGTGGTCGATGGATGAGTCCAGATTTTTGACAAAGACATTGCCAACACCAGACTTGCGCAATGTCGGGTCCCGTTGCGACCACATGATCCTGCATGGTTTTGACTTAATCAACGTGTAGTTCATAGTATCCAACGCCCGCTCCGCATCAGAGACGTTGTGGAAGTTGACATAGGCATAACCGAGGCTCCGTCGCGTCACGGCATCTCGACATACGCGGATCGAAGCAACTGGACCGACTGTATTGAATATTTCGAAGAGGAGTCCCTGCGCGGACGTGTTTCTGCAGGTATAAGTATAGTGGTCGTACCTCCGAGGCATCTGTGGCGAGATCACCGACGTACAGCGAAGCCGAATGAAACGGTACAGAGGAGGAAGCGCCCAACATGGTCTGCAGCGATTTATCGCTAGGAAGGAGGTTCGGACAAAAAATACGCCAGAAACATGCAGCATGTACTGCGTAATGCAATTGCCGTCCGCTTGGCCTTTCGTATCTCCCACTAGCCTGAGCTAAAGGAAGCAGGGTAAACTCCTCCCTCAAGGGGGAGGCTGAGCTCAATTCAGTTAAGAGTGCCACGATAAATGCGGGGAACCACGACGCGTCCGAGGGACGTGCTAGCCCCAGCCGTCGCGCCCCTCCCGCCGAAGCGCGAATTTAAATGACCAAGAGCGAGATGGACATGTGCGACGTGACCCTCCGGTATTACATCCGCAACTACAGCGAGGGAGCGCTATTAGATCTGATCATGGACAGCACCGGCGACACGAACAAGGACATGCTCGCCGAGATCGTCGCGGCCTTCGCCATCGTGAAGGACGATGTACGTCAACTTGACGTCAAGCGGATGATGCAAGAGCCCAACCTCAACAGCCAAGGGTCCGTGGAACACTTCTGCCTCGCCGTGGACGCGCTCAAACGCGCCTACAAACAGGCCCACGGCCACGAGATCCCGAAAGTCGACCTGCGGGACTCGATCATGAAGGGCATCGACGTCAGCAAGGGCCGCGCGCCGGCCCAGTTCGCCGAGAGCATCGCGGACTTCGAGAAGCCCTACGCCTCACCATGTACGCCGACCTTGGTATCGCGCCACGTCCGCGCGTCTCGGAGGTCCACGTCGATGCCGCCGAGATCGCACACAGGCGCATCTACGAAGGCGTGCGCCCGGCGCTTGCTGCAGCGAAGGCGCCCGAAAACCTCTGGGAGCTGTGTGCCCAGGACTTCATTGCCAAGGCCAACTGCGCCGCCGGCAAGAATGGCAGCGCGCACAGCATACTCTTCGGCACGCGGCCCGACATATCGTGGGCGATGCCGTTCTACAGCCACGTGGCGGCGTACAATACCTCGCCAAACGGCCGGTTTGCCACGCGCAGTACGCCTGCGCGGTACGTCGGTCCCGACTTCCGTGGCGGGATCAGTGCGATACACGTGCGCGTCGGACGGGCGACCCGCCGCGTGCGATCCTACCGGTACATCGGGCCGCCGCACGGGACCCTCGACGAGACATCCATGACCGTCACTGTCCCACCCGACCCTGCGGTCGGCCCGCCTGCGCCGCCGGCGGCAGACACATACGACAGCGACGATGACGCCGACGACTGGCCGAAGACGGACGACACGTTCATCGGGCCCGACATCCGCGACATCGGACGGTAAGTTACCTTCTAGGAGATTCTTTTCGGGGCTGCTGAGCCGTCCGAAAGTGACCTTGGAGCTCGATTCCGACCCTGACTTCAGCTAGGCTAGTTCTATAGGCCTTTAGCTTGGTAATTATTCTGCGTCGCCAAGTTGGAAACACCACTGCCTGGGGGGGCGAGCAAGCCGCGAACTCCGCCCCGTTGGGTTTCCCGCCCGGGCGACCGGAACTTTGCTGGCCGCGCATCTCCACTTGAGTAGACTCCGCACTTGAATGACCTTATGAATTCAAAGGAACCGAGCCGAGGCTTAATGTTTAAGTACCCCTTACTTCAGATCCAATCGCTTCCCTGCGCTGTGGTATGTTTTCGAGCATTGGCATTAGGCGCTGTCCCTCCGAGTGAGCTTGTACAGGCCACGAGAGTATTCGATTTCATGACGTATGCACATTTGCTCTAGAACCCTTGATAGACGACGAGAGGAGATATTGTCCCGGCTCATGAGAACCCTGAGCAAGTCGTGTATTCGAAGAAAGGGAAGCAGACCGAGATTTGTGAGCAAGCCAAGTATATACTGGCTACATAGACCATGATCGTCGGGGACGCTGCGGGCGGAATGAGTGCTGGTGTATAAATGTTCCTCATCAAGAGTCGCTGGATTGAAATTTGATAAGTCTGTATTGAAATATTGTGAAGAAATTGCATACACACGGGGAGCTATCTCTTCAATGACACCATGATTAATCCAAAAAGCAATTTTTTTCTGCATCAAGCTCTCTGGGATGCTAGTTGCAGCTACAAGATCTTGTAGGGTGTTCATATCACAGTCGTGGAAATGCATGATAATTGTTGCATGAATCAGAGAGACGTCAAAAACCTTACTAATTCCAGCATCGAAGTCAAGCTTGAGTCGAGCCAAGCCAACCTGTTTCTTCCAAACTAGCTTGCGAGGGGCTTTCAAGGCATTGTACATCTCTGCAAATGATCGAAGCGACAAATCTACTTGCCTGAGAGAAATTGACATCGAACATGTAAGATGTAAGACCCTGCCATGCGCGGATGGATCGTGATTACATCGTCAGAGAGAGGCGGCCAAAACACTTGTGAAACAACTGTAGCCTGAAGGAACTCGCTCGAGACGTGCTTGTTTAGCCTCTTTGAGTCCTCAACATCGCGCAACATAATTTCACAGTGATGAAGCGACGCATCACCAAACCGGAACTTCAACAATTCTAAATTTTTCAATTCCCTCGCTGTTTCGTACAACCCTGTTTTAGCAATTAACCTGTTATACATTTACAATCGCAACTGAATCGAAAGAAAAACTTAGCACTTACTTGTCGGCGAGCATGAAGCGGTACTCGTTCACAAAAATCTCTTTAGTTCCGTAGATAGAAATAAGCATCGAGAGAATATCTCCCACTGAGCTAGAATTAGCAAGGCGCGATTTATTTGATCTTGGGGCCCAGTCAATACCTGCCTCTGCAATTTCATCTTCGGAGTCACCGACATAATCCACTTGAGGTGCATCTATTCGATGCAACTCCTCATAAAGCTCCCCCGATAATTCATCCGTGAGGTTTGCCACTATACAGCGAACCGTGTCCTTTCGACGCTGCAGATATACCCTTACAGGGCGAGCCACAACATCAAGTAAAATATCACGAGGGTCTAGGATGCGCAACACTTTGATTGTGGAAATGTAGACATCTATGATCTGAGAGGAGTTAGCGCCAGAATGCAGGAGCCTTCGTTGCAATGTCGAACGAAGAGAGCGCGCTAGGAGCTGGTGTTGCTGCGTGCGCGAAAGGGTAGCTCGCAGCTCATTCACGGCACACATTGATTCTGGAAAGTCAGCAATGATATCATAGAGCTCATTAATACGAGCCCGAACATAGTTCTCGTCAATAACTAGATTGACCAAGCCCGTAAGCGATTCGATACCACGTCCTTTCGCGCATTTGCATTGACCTTCAAGACGCCTGCCTTCTATCACACGCAACCAAGGTAATAGCACTAATTCTTTCCAACGATCAAGAATTTCTGTCATTGGAGAATCGTACTTAGCAGAACATAGCCCAAATACGCAGCGCTCTATACCGCGATAAAAAACCTTGTGCACGGTCTCATCAAAAAAATGACACCACTGAAGTTCTTGTATACTGTTCCAGAACGATACAAAAACTTTAGATGAAATAGGTTGCATAGCAGAGCCCAAGTCTGAGAGATCGTCGCCACTGAAAAATGAATCATGCACTTCTGTGAGGGAGTCCTCGATCATATCTTCAATGCATATGATGAATTCATTTGGTGCGTGCGCGAAAATCAATGCTGCAAAATAGTCACATGTTGCCAAGGTTTTTCGATCGCCTGAAGAGGCCGACAGTCTCTGTAGAGATGTACGAGCCGTCTCCGTAGCACGAACGATTCTGTGTGCCAAACTATTACTTTTGCGCTGCTTTGAAGTTTCTATGGAGAGACCGCAGTTGCACCAAAAGGACGCAGCAGCTCGTTTTGCGCCGCACGCTGACATCTAGATGTACAATGTAAGAAGTAGTCAGCCGAGGCGGCGTGACAATGTGTCGTTCACACTATAGCCGCGCCGGTAATCTCGCAGGACAACATGCTTAAAACGCGGACAGGAGCACACACACCAATTGACACACCCTACTACGGCCACGACATGTAGACTCAGATGTAGGCCTAGATGTGCTCCTCCAAACCAACCTACGCTGCGACGGTTAGCTGTCAGCCTAGCTGTCAGCTAGCTCGGTTCGCCTAGGTGCCCCTCTAGCTCCCCTGGATAAGCCCCCGCCACTAGACTCAGCCCCCCCCGGCGCGCACGGACGCGCGCGTCGAGCGGCCCGAGAGCGATTGGCGCTGTCGACTGCTACCTCTAGGGGGGCCGGAAACGCCCTTCTTTGTCTCGTAGACCCGACTTCGCGCGCGCACGCGTCGGTCGACAAAGTGGCGGAATCGGCCGAGCCAGGCGCAGGGTGAAAAGCAAAACTTTTTGGGGCGCCAGCCGCGCGGTGAGGACTATCTGCGTTAAGCTAGCCGCGCCGGGATATTAGTCGGGTCGAGTGGGGCCTAAAGGGAGGCTGAAGACCGGAAAAAAATTCGGCGCGCGTCTACCCCCTGCTGGGTGTATCTTGTGCCGGCACAGTGTGCCGGCAGATCTAGCGGAGCGAAGTGTGCCGGCACAACCAGAAATAGCGTTTTGTCGGTGTGCCGGCACATTTGGTCGGGCCCAAAGTCGACGGGGCCGGGGCCTGGGCGTGTGCCGGCACAGCGGGAACACAATGTCATTCTAACCCTCGGATGCTGAATTGATTCGCTTGAAGCGCCCCTGTGCACGTTATGGCTGCGACCGGCGCCCCGGGGGCGGGCCCGGAGTCGCTTTGAACACCATGCCATGGCACAGTGCGTTTCAGCGTCATGACATCGTGCGCGCGTCGCGTTACATAGTGTTCCGGTCGCGATCTTCGCGTCCGACGGGGCAGCCCCTGGGTCGATGGTCGTTTCGTGTGGTTTATTTACGAATTCGTCCTTCCATTTTTTCTTGATTGTGGGTTCGAATTTCCACGCGCGCGTGACGACGACGACGACGACGACGACGGCGGCGGCGGCGGCGGCGGCGGCGGCGGCGGCGGCGGCGGCGGCGACCGACCAACCGAGAGCCCCTCTCAAGGAAATTGATAGGGGCGATGATATACGACTCCCGGTGCTGCGAGAAACCGGGGCCCTGCGCAGAAGAAGTAACTAGCCTCCAACTAGCTGCTTTTATAGCTTGCATAGACGCGTTTCCGCGGACCGCGCGCAAGTGCGCGCGCGGTGTGCGGGCACACCGGAATGTGCCGGCACAAGCCGGCACAAGCCGGATTCGACTGTGCCGGCACACCCCGGGCAGGCCGTCTCTGTGCCGGCGCGGCTACCGGCACAGCGAGCTCGTTTGTTTTTCACCCTGGCCAGGCGTGCTCCGGCGGATCAGCGTTTGAATCGCTTCTTTTGCGACTGGAGGCTCGTCATGGTCACGGTGGTGCGAGTCGATGGTGCGGCGCCCTCAGGCCCTCGGACGGCCAAAATCGGCGCCCTCGGGCGGGGACTCGGCCGTCGGACAAGCGCACGGCCGTCGGACGAGCGCACGTCCATCGGACGAGGGCGACTCGGAACCGCTGGTGTATCCAAAATTAGCAAGGCCGCCCGCGGCCACCTCCTTTTTTGGTTTCTTTTTTAATTTATATTTGATGGACCAATGTATATCTTGGTAGCGATGACCCCCATTTGACGCATACTTCTAAATAGTGCTAAGTGTGCAAGAGAAAGAGAGAAGAGGATACCGCACCCGCGTATCCTCGTACAAAAGATACGAGTAGGCGACTAAGCCAAATATGACCGCCTCACTGTGAACTCCAAGCTGAATATAGGAAGTGCACCTTGACGGTTAGCTTAGGCCACACCATTCTCATTATTATCCCGCACGCCTATATCTACTGCCGGGGACGGGCGATCTGGGCGCTCAGGGCAGTGCCGACGCTTGGGGGCAGTGCCGGCGCTTGAGGGCAGTTCCGGCCGGCATACAGCGGCGGTGCCAGGACAGAGCAGAGCCCGGGGGGTGGCCAGTTGCTTGACCTTGCATGTATTTTAATTTTGCTTTGTTGCTCTTGAGACAGATGAGCTCTTACCTTGAGCTGCATGGTCTCTTCGTTTGACTCCGAGGCGCATAGCCTGGTGTTTCTTTGATATCTTCTCTGCAGTACGACGGCGCATCTCCTCTAGAGCAATCGGGCGACCCTCATCTTCGTTATCATCATCATCGTCAACATCAATATCGGGGGCTTTTACCTGGTCCTGCTGGTTAACAATACTCAGGCTGCGGCTTGGATCGAGAACAGGTGTCATGTGACGTTGCTCTTGATGGTTCATACGGCGCGTGTAATCTGACATAATTTCGAGGGCGCGCTGTTCGATGAGCTCCGCATATGCAAGAATGTTTGACTCCGTCACACCTTGGCCAGACAGTAAGGCGAGTCGGCTATCAGGGCGCCCTATATTGGCTTTTTGAGCAGCCCCTTTAGTGCCTTTGGTCTCGCGTGCTCCTGTCGTGAGCTGATCGCATTGAATCTTGAAGAATAAGGACTGGACTTTCTTTGCAATGCGCTCTAGGGTGCGTTGCGCTTCTTGGGCTGCATGGCTACACTCATCGGTGGCTTCCTTGGCATTTCGCCATTTGCCCTGCAGATCAGCCATGGCCTCCGCGCGCTGGGCCTCTTCATCGCTCAGCTTTTCTTCATATGTCTTAATCTCCTCCTCGAGGCGTGTGTGACGCTCCAGGGTCCAATCAGTCTCCTGGTTCTGGGCTTGAACGTAATTAAAGAGAGAAAAGGTTTCTTCCTCTGACTTGACGTATTTGTGAACAATTTCCTTGAGGTCATCAATGCCGCTCACCCTCTTAAGTTCGTCGAATGAAGTACGGTAGAGCGCAATCTTTGCCTCGGTGTGCTGCATGGACACCTTCTCATTCTCAATCTGCTTGGTAAGCTCCTCTACAAGTTCTGTTTTCATTTTTTCCTCTTCAATTGTCATGAGCCCACGGGTCAGGGGTTCCTCGTCCGCGCCCCCGCGCGTTGTTGAAACGGCTGCTGCTGCCATGGACTCTTCAAATTCTCGATTCTGTTTGTCGATGAATTCAGCGAGTGACTGCATTTGTTCGGAAAACCTCTCTCGATCCTCCGATTGCTGACGATTCAGTTCATGCAGCTGTTCGATCACCTTTTCGCGTGCTTCCGAAACACCTCGGCTTCGTTCGAGCACACACTCCACTAGGCGTTTTACATCCTTGATCGAGTGTTCTATTTTCTCGCGCGACTTATTTGATGTCATTCTGTGCCTCCGTAGAGAGTCAATTTGTGACTTGAGCTTTTCGTTGTGGTTTTCGGTTTGTGACAGCCGGATTCGCATATTATTCAGCCGATGTTCAAATGATGAAATCAGCTTCTTTCGAGATGTTTCCGCTAGCTTCGAGGGGTCAATGCCATCAGTCCGAGCCTTGGCGGGTTGCGCAGTGAAGCGGTGCTGGTTCAACAAATCCACGGCTGTTTTTTTAGTTGAAATTCTAAATTTTTTAATCTGTTCGTCCGCCTGCTTTAGGGCCTCGTCCAGGTCGTCCAACCTTTTCCGTTCCATGATCATCTGCACACGTTTAAGAGTCACAGAGTAACGAAACTGGAGACGTGAGTCACCTGTCTAGTATGCCAATCCGATTTCACTTGCAGCGCATTCATCTCGACGTTCATCCTTTTTTGTGTTGCGATCGTAGCCATGTCAAAGAGCGTTGTGGTCGAAGATACCTGAGCTCGGACAAGGCGTACTAACTCATTCTAACCCTCGGACGGAACGAGAAATTAACGAGAAAGCTTTAAGACGAAGCTATGGTTCCACGTCTTAATCAGCCCACAGCCGCGCGATAATGCGGGCGGAATTATGCAACGATCCCAGCAGCTTCGTGCTCCGCTAGTGTGAGCCTGAAGCACATGCGTAGACGCGAAGTGCTGCAAATCGCATGGTGACTCAGACGGTCCTTCGGGGGCTGGGATGGGGCGCGTTTGATCCCCTCGACCCCATTTTGATGTTTATCGACCTCTCGCAGCATCGGGGATCGTATATCATCCCCCAAGTCGATTCCCTTCAGTAGGGCTGGGTTGGTCGGTCGTCGTCGTCACCGTCGCCGCCGCCGCCGCCGCCGCCGCCGCCGCCGCCGCCGCCGTCGTCGTCGTCGTCGTCGTCGTCGTCACGCGCGCGTGGAAATTCGAACCCACAATCAAGGGCAACGGATGTCCGTAAATAGCATCTTAATTCCACCCGGGAAGGGCGAATTCGTACATAAACCACACGAAACGACCGTCGACCGAGGCTGCCCCGTCGACCGAGGCTGCCCCGTTCGACGTCAAGATCGCCTTCTTATCGCCGACTAAGACGACGCGCACACGAATGCGCGGACGCTGAGCCCCACCGCGCGCTTAGTCGGAGATAAGAAGGTCTTCAGACCCGCCCCCGGGGCCCCGGTCGCAGCCCATAACGTGCGCAGGACGTGCTTCGACGCGATTCAATTTAGCGTCCGAGGGTTAGAATGAGACTAAAAATGGGTTGCTTACATGGGAATGTAATGAAGAGGAATCGCACTTTCTCGGATCGTGGAGACTGATCTGCGCGCATATCCATCAGATCGCGCGCGTCAGAAACAACCAAGCAAGATGGGAGTTCATGCCTTGCCTTGATGAAGTCAAGAAGGTGCTTCCCCTCATCATCATGATGATGATCAGTGGGGAGGGCCCTCAGTGGGGAGGGCCAGCCAGGGAGGCTAGGAGCACTATGGTCCAGTAGGCTGAGCCTATGGTCCAGTAAGCTGGGGCTGAGCCTATGGTCCAGTAGGCTGATAGTAGACCTTGAAAGTAAGTTGAGGTTGAGTTAAAGGAGAGTCGGGAAATAAACCTCGAGCATCCCACGTTAAGACATTATAGAGAAGCCCTCTCCTGTTGGGAATCGGGGCTGCTTAGCAGCCCCATCTCACTTTCAGATTCTCAGTCTAGGTCAGGGACACTGCTGATTCCCCTCAAGCCGGGGCCCGGGGTGATACGGCTTAATTTTTGACAGTATCTATCTGATGACTGAATCTGTCATTGTATCTTTCTCCCAGGACGCTAGCAGCCATCAGACCCCCGATAGCTTTGGCGCTAAGACCGATCTGCGCGTGAGATGGGTGGTGGCGCTTCGTCTGGTCATTTGCAATCTGAGTATGAGAGGTACAGCGTCGAATCGTCCAAACGGGAATTGAAACAAGCGTTCCTCCAGCAGAGAGCTTTGGGCATGGATGGAGATATTCTTTTCGACCACATGGCTCAGCTCACCGAGCGCACTCTAGCACGACAAACGCCAGGGTCGTCTTGCACGGCACGACGAAAGTTTAACTATCCTGGTCACACTCTCACCAACAATATCGGGTTCCTCGTGCAGCGAGTTCCTATGCGAGAATCAGCTTCAAATATCTGTGGTGGCGAGCAAACTTTGCATTGGGTGGAAAATGGAGACTCGCGCCTCTCCGCTTCTCTGGTACAGGTGGATTCGATGAGCCTACGCAATCGTCACCGTCCTCTAAGACGAGCAGCGATGAACGATATGATGAAGCTCCAAGAAAACAAGCTATCAATTATCTGAAAGCCCCGATACTTCTGGCTCAAATAATACGGAAGGTAGGCGCGCTGGAATCTGATTAAATCGGTGAAACGGGTCCAGTCCAGCCGCAGTACTTGCCGGGGCGGACTGAAGATGGGTGCAATGGGGCCTGGGCCTTCGCGCCCCACCCAGTGGCCGTAAGAACCACTGCTAGTATGACTTACCACCAGCACGACCGGCAAACTACCCTCCTCAAGATGACACCGAGGCACCCTAATTGGGGCCTGTCCTATCCTCCTTCATTTAAAAAAAGTTAAACCCACCTGGTAGAGCCTCAGGCTGATATCATGGACTTCGGAAAGAGGGCCTGGAATAAAGGACCTGTAAAGGACCCGTGCGAAGAAAACTAAAAGCAACATGGGCTCGCTAGATGGGCGATGCTGCTTTAACTCGGGGCTATGATATCCTCCCTATGCCGGGGCGCTCATACTCGCCTATCAGGCCCGGCTGCGGCTGGCGATGCTCGGATATGCTGAGTCTAGGGGCGGTCAATGAACCCCGGCGCTCCCCGGGCTCTGCTCCGCCTCCGCTGGCGCCTGGTTTTGGGAGGCGTCGCTGCCAGTGGAGCGACTTCCGGGATTTAGGGAGCGGATTTAGGGGGGCGCGAAAATTAGGGGAGCTGCGTGGAGCATACTCGGGCTCTGTCACTGATCTGGACATCATCCACCGGAGGGTTCGGGGTTGGTTCGGGGGGACAACACCCCCGCGTCTGGGCTTTGGAAATAATCCAACTTATATTGGTTTTTAAGAGCGCCCTGGTTTTAGCTTATATCGGAATTCGGCGCATTTTTTCTGAGACGGGAGGCGCAGAGTGCCTCGTGCACTCTCGTGTAGGCCCACGGTAAAAGAGACGGTGCTTCTGAAGATGAAGGCTCGTACCCGCTTGTGCAGGGCGTGTGGCACGTGGATACGGATACGGAAGGGTAAAGAGAAGTGGTACAGTGACTGGAAATGTTGCGCAGTCCCACAAGGCGCCAAGCGGCACGACCATGAAAGTTACTTTGTAGGAATAATGTTGCATCGGACAGCCATCCAACATTTGATGTCATGTGAATACTTCAAGATGAGAAAATTCATCAGTTTGCGGGATAGACTGCCGCAAAGTCAGATTATCAGACTTTGTGCTTTGCCTAGATATCTACACTATGCGCATCGAACTTGATGCGCATCAGATTAGCTCCGCAGGTCTGGAAAAGATGCAACGTGAAGTCACTTGGTGCCGAATGGGACCCTCGACACAACACACACGCTGAAAGCGAGATGTGATCGAGGCCCATGGTTTTGGGTGGTCGGAAAAGTCACAGAGCTCCTCGAGTAGCGAAGGAAGAGCGCTTATCTTCACACGTACTTGTGCCATGGTGTCTCGTTCCCGGAGGGTGACAGAATGATCTATCAAGGTGTCAAAGTCAACGGTAACGCCGAAGGGTGTGCCAAGCTCATCAGCACGGGCGTAACGCTTGCCAACGGACTGGCCGGAAGTGTCAGCTTTGTTGGTTATGCCGGCATCCGTGAGAAGCTTCTCGATTCGAGTAACAAAAGGCATGAATTTAACATTCGTCTGGAGATTATAAATGCCGCACTTGATGGGGGCAACGGGTGGGGCCAAGCGCATGACGACACGTTGTTCATCCTTGGAATCACGCTGGTGGAACGAGTGCTCCAAGAGTGCGTGAAGAATACGCCCAATACCAAACGATGGCTCAATGACGCTAGGAATAAATTTGACAACTTGCACTAGCTTTTTGGATCGCTTGAAAGCGAGCATGTCGGGCGTCAGTTTCCAGGCAGTTTCTCCGTCATGCAACACCGCTTCCCCCGTGGAAAGAGTGGCCTCGAACGCGCGGAGCTTTGAGTCATCCCTCTGCAGTGCATCAAGAGCTGCGTAGACCGCTTTTTGATCCTTCTTGAAGGTGAGGCCGATAGTTTTACGGTCGGGAAGCAACGTGACGCTCTCCATCTCTACTGGTGTATCAAGCTGCTTGAAGGCCTCAGTCTGCACGCCTGTCGCGGCCGAGTGCACCGCAAGATCGTAGCACGCGCGATCGGCGTGACCAACACACTCAATCCAGCCATAGGCAGTAAAGATCTCAAGATCCCAGCAGTCTGCAGCGTAATGGGCCATCTCCGTAGCAAGATGCTGACGAAAGCGCAATTTAGTTAGGTCCATGCCAATCTTGACCATGAATAGTTGCGTACGCGCCATAAAATATGCCAACGTCTCATTGGCAATTGTGCCTGCAGACACCGCGGCCCCAACTGTGAGCTCTGCAATGCGACCAGTTCCGAGCTGCGCATCGCGATCGAACAGTTTCATTACTATGTTACGGACGGAAGCAAATTTTGGATGTTCCTTTTCAGCAGGGTTCACGAAATGCTCGATCTCTGCCATGGTGAATTCCCGAACGCGCAGAAGTCCGTTCTTCGGGGCAATTTCGTTCCGAAACCCAAGGCCGATCTGTGCTGCAGCGAATGGTACGCGTCCATTGTTGTAATCTAAAAGTCGACGGAAGTTCACAAAAAGCCCCTGCGCAGTTTCTGGTCTCAAATATCCGGTGAGCGTGCCACTGGGACCAATCTTTGTGCCAAACATGAGGTTGAAGGCAAATGGTGCGGTGAGCTGGTTGCCAGTCGCCGGGGCCGTGATGGCGTACTCAACCAAGATGCTTCCAAGCTCCTCCGGGGAATACGCATCAGCTTGTCGTTGAACCTTTCTATGCTCCTCGGCGGTAGTTGGCACAACAGTCCCACCATTGAGCAAGGCGTCAATGTGATCCTCCAACAGTTTATCCGCCCGATAGCAGTCACCGGTCTCAATATCTTTGACCATCAAGTCTGTGAATCGGTCAACATGTCCGGACGTCTTGAGCACTGGTTCTGGAGTAAGACACGTGCACTCCATCTCGAGCATTTTCTCTTCAAGAACAAAATGTCGCCGCCAGATATCAACTACGTTGGCCTTGAGTGCACACCCTGGTGGGCCCAAATCGAACAAACCGGTGACGCCACCATGTATTTCGAATGCTGGGACAACAAACATTCGCCGGAGCACAGTCTCGTCAAACAGCTTACGGTTCAGGCTGTTCTCGAATTCATCACTCTCCAGGGCTACTGTTGCCGCCGCTAGATCATTGCGAAGCGTGTGCAGCTCATCTACAGCCGACTGGATTTTTTCTGGAGCCGCGCCTGCTTTTTTCATCTCCTTTATTGAGGATGCCAGTCGTGTGCAGGACGCTGATAGAGCCCCTACATCGACCCCGATATCAGTTTCTTCATCTGCTACTTTACACGGCCCAGCGTCGACGACGCTGAAGCTCTGTGTCTCGGCGAAGTGAAACTTTGGCTGTAATATCGACGTCATACTGTTGGCGAGCGGCTGCCACACAGCAACTCGCTGTAGTACGGATACGGCTGTCCAGGCGGCTGCCGGGGTTGGCTTTTGACCCTAGTTAGTTTCCGTCCACTTGCCTTTCGTATCTCCCACTAAGGGCCCCCGCGCGACGGTGTGTGCCCGGGCCACGCCCCAGGCCCGTGCCCGGCCCGTGCCCGGGGCCGCGTGCCGGGCCCCGCGCCGTGTGCCGAGCCCGTGCCGGCCCCCGTGCCTGGCCGCGTGCCCGGGGCCCCGGGGGGAGCACGGCCGCGTAGCGGCCGTACCACGTACGTCGGTGAAGGGTCTGTTTTCGGAGCCCCGGAAGGGGCGACGACTCCTGCGGACGCGCCTCCCAGGCGCGTCCGCAGGAGCTTTTTTCGACCGCGCGGGGCTCCTAGATGTCATTTTCCAGTAGAGAATCCGCATTGTCTTGGTTTTCTGAAACCAAGACAGTACGGAGT
>Ga0099799_10191_pt1 | contig 18868 bp, 20 predicted proteins | sample Uncmet6_SortLC_1_FD_89033 | JGI IMG/M metagenome (GOLD analysis project Ga0099799, IMG submission 89033) | Marine eukaryotic communities from CALCOFI LINE 67, Pacific Ocean - CN11_C50_N6_SortLC_1 | ecosystem: Environmental > Aquatic > Marine > Oceanic | place: Pacific Ocean: Monterey Bay...
CAGAGCCAGCAAGCAGAGCAACTCCAGCAGGCACCATCAGTATCCAGGCCCAAGGCAGAAAGGCTTGAACACATCTGAAACGCCGAGGTATAGAACCACTGCCCAGAGTGGTGAAAGTAAGCAGCAACAGCAACACCATCCACAACAAGGGCCTCCAGCGTTGATCAGCTGGATAGCTTCCAAAAGCGAAAAGTGGAAAGTTGTCCGTCACAACTCGCCAGTCGGCACCAGTGATCAGCCAGGAGCCGGTAGAAAAAAGAGCCCAAAGAATCAAGCCCAGCATCAAAATACTGAAAGCCGTTTCAAGAGGTTTCTGACGCCAACGGCGATAGCGCTGCCGATGCGGTTTGAAATGGCTCGCCATCAATTGGCGGTTGGAGGAGCGTCAGTGGGCTTGAGCAAATTCAAGGCCGATAGAAACAGAGAAACTCCGAAGATGGTTCCTAAAGCCCAAAGGCTGTCAGAAGGCCACTCGATCACTAATAGCAATCCCAGGATGGCAGTGACGATTCCATCCACCACGACAAGACCTCGGGCCGGCGCATTTGCACTAGCTCCAGTCGCCAATTCCATCAGTCCTTCAACGAGCAGGAGGACTCCTGCAAACAACGTCAGGCTGATTTCGCTATCGATAGGGTCGATAAGAATAAAAACAGCACCTCCCAAGTAGAGAAGTCCAGACAAACCCTTGAAAATTTTCCCCTGATTTGATTCGATTTCTCCAATCCGTAACAGCTGATTGAGCCCTGCGACGAAAACGATTCCCCCTAAGCCGATTGTCAGCAGTGTCGCTGATGCGAATGGCAGCAAAATGGCTGCTACAGAAGCCACAATTAGAAAGATTGCAGCAATACGGCGAGTATTCATAAAAGCTGGTGAATGCAGATTTAGTTTAAGGATGCTGCTAACGGTTTAAAACAGCACGGTTCAGGAGCTGCATCCCTCCATTGATGAGCAAATTAAGCAACAGAAAGCTGATCACAAGAAGCAAAAACCCTTCGATTGCTCTTCCGGTTTGGGTAATAGTTGTGTCACTGACTGCGTAGAGATCGGCGTACCCAACGGCAATGGCGAGAGTGCTGTTTTTGGCAAGATTTAAATATTGACTGCTGAGTGCTGGAAGAATCGCCGGAAGAGCTTGAGGAAGAACAATTCGGCGCATCCCCAAACCCTCGTTCATTCCTAAACTTCGGAAGGCTTCCCACTGCCCCTGCGGCACTGAATCGAGCCCACCTCGAACTACTTCAGCAATCGATGCGCCTGTAAAAACGCTCAGTCCGAGTAGGACAGCTGCAAACTCCACACTGAGAGATATCCCGAGCAAGCTAATACCGTGATCAGACAAAAGGATGATTGCTCCAAGGGGCGCAAGTGGCTCTGAAGGAAGTCCTAGAAAGGCGACGAAATACCAAAACGAGAGTTGGAGTAAAAGCGGGATCTGTCGAACGAGTCCTACATACAGAGCTGCTAACTGCCTTAAAAGTGGATTGAGACTGCGCCGAGCCGCACCACTAGCCACTCCAAGGATGGTTGCCAAAACAATGCTTGAAGCAATCACTCTTAAGCTGTTCAGCCATCCCATGAGAAGAGCCCAGGCTGTGCTGTCGGAAGGGTGGTAAGGGAGAGGATGTTCGCTCAGTGCAAAACCTGCCGGGCGCCAAAGCCAATCAAAACTGAGTCCCAAACCTGTTCTGATCAGATTGACAGCAAGATTGTTGATCAGAATTCCTATAACTGTGAGAAGCCCAAGACTGATGATGACCTGCAACCACCAGCGTTTTGAAATTTTCATTGGAATGGAGGCGAGGTCAGCACACCGCCCTTGCTGTACAAATTGTTGAGTCCCCTTGGGATAGGAACAGCGCTATCAGGACCGAGATGGCGGTTATATATTTCTCCATAGTTTCCCGTGGCCTGAATAATTTTGACGACGAAATCATTGTTTAAACCTAGTTTTTCCCCTAAGTCACCTTCTAAACCAAGAAAACGCCTTAATTGTGTGAGTTCAGGGCGATTCTTTGCTTCTTCAAGTTTATCGTTGATATTCTCTTTGCTGATGCCAAGTTCTTCAGCAGCAATCAGTGCGTAAATCACCCAGCGCATGGCGTCAGTCAGGCGCTGGTCACCACCTGCTGCGAGTGGAGCAAGTGGCTCCTTACTCAATACTTCTGAAAGAATGACATGTTGATCAGGATCGTTGAATCCTGATCGCGCAGCAGCGAGCTGAGAGAGATCCGATGTCATTGCACTACAACGGCCTTGGAGATAGCCGGCGATGACTTGGTTCAGATCCTGATACTTGATGGGTTTGTAGTCGATGCCTTTGGCTTGAAAGGCATCGTTGAGATTCTGTTCAGTGGTGGTTCCTGAGCCAACGCAAATGGTTTTGCCTTCCAAGCTTTTGAGGTTGGTAAAACCACTGTCCCGCTTTACCAACAACCCCTGCCCGTCATGAAAAACGACAGGCGCAAAGCTGACTCCGTTTCCACCTGCTGCATCTCTACTGAGGTTGAAAGTTGTGTTTCTAGAGAGAAGATCAATTTCTCCGGTACGAAGAGCTGTGAACCGCTCTGGAGCAGTGAGCGGGCGGTATTGCACCTGATCAGGGCTGCCAGTAATTGCGGCAGCAAAGGCACGACAGATGTCCACATCGAGTCCAGAAAAGGATCCATCCCGCCGCAGAAAACTGAAGCCTGGAATTTTGCCGCTCACTCCACAGCGGAGTTCAGCTCGGCGTTTAATGAGATCGAGTCTTGATGCACCACCTTCGCCAAGCGTGGCGCAGCTGGTCAAAAGCAACAGGAGAGAAACCAATGGCAGCAGTGGGAGACGGACTCTCATTGGGATGTCTCTGGTGAAGGTCAAGTGTGTCAGAACTCGCTGAACAACGTTGTTTTTGCTTGTTAAGCCAACAACTGGTTTATTTTTCAAAGGAGTTCGTAGACCAACTGATGATGCGAACTCTGATTGGATCTGCATTAATTTTCACAGTCATTTCGCTTGGGATTGCTCCTGCATCCTTGTCTTGGCAGGAAAACGATGAACAGGCTTACCACAACAAAATGGCTGTTTTGAAAGTCATGCTTGAAGGAGCTCGTATGAGAGCCATTGAAACGAATGACATTCAGACCCTCTGTCTCATTATGAGTATCGGAAACGACGTGACTCTTCGTTATGTCCAGTTAAATCCAGATAATGAAGAGATGCGCAACCGACTTGAACGCATGAAAAATGATATGACAGCTTGTTTGGCAGTGCTTTACAACAAAAATTGATTTTAAAGGAAGAAATTAATTCAGCCATGAGCTCCATCTGGTTGACTTCCAATGCGTTCAAATAAATCCAAACTTTCCTGATTCAAGCCCTCTACATTGACAACAGAACCTCCAAGCCGGAGCTTGCGAATCAGTTGGTTAAGTGCCCCGACACCGCTCTGGTCCCAAACATGTGCCTGATTCATATCAATAGTCACTCTAGCTGGGTGTTCATGCACATCAAAACCTTGGAGAAAATAAACCTTGCTTACAAAGAATAATTGTCCTCTTACCACATAACGACACTCATCATCACTAATTTTGACTGCTTCAACGCGGATTACTTTTGCCACTTTACGGCTGAATAAAACCCCGGCAAGCGCTACGCCAGCAAGCACACCGAGTGCAAGATTATGTGGGGTGGTCAGCATCGTGACAGCGAAAGTCATCACCATGACGGCTGTATCACTTTTAGGAATATTGCGAATGTTGCGTAGGCCAGCAACATCAGCTGTACTCACTGCAATACCAATCATCACAGCAACCAGAGCTGCCATGGGAATTTGCTTGAGCCAGGAGCTGGCAAGCAGAATCATCGCTAGAAGACTAATGCCTGAAGACAGTGTTGACAGACGAGTTCTCCCACCATTATCGATATTCATGACGGATTGACCCACTAGCGCACAACCAGCCATTCCTCCGAATAATGAAGACACGATATTGGCAATCCCTTGACCTTTGGCCTCAGTATTTTTATTTGAATTTGAATCAGTTCTCTCATCAAGAATATCTTGAGTGAGGAATGTTTCCATCAATCCGACCAATGAAATTGATAAAGCAGTTGGCAATACAATTCCAAAGGTTTCCAAGTTGAAAGGGACTCTCTGGTCGGAGACGGCACCAAATGGAAAGTTAAAACCTGGTAAGCCATTCGGGAGTTCACCAAGATTCATGACCTTTGGAATATCTAGATTTAATCCCATGCTGATTGCTGTAATCACAATGATCGCCACCAGTTGTGAGGGTAGGGCCCTGGTGATGCGTGGGAGACCATAAATAATGACAAGACCAAGCAATACGAGCGCCCAAACAACAGGAATCTGACCTCCAGTTAATGCATGCATGGCATGGTCATTTCCGGCTTCCCCAAAGTGAAGGTTGATCCCCAATTGGGGAAGTTGAGCCTGGAAAATCAGTAAAGCAAGAGCATTGACAAATCCGCTTAATACGCCGAGAGGTACAAACCTCATCTGATATGCCAGGCGTAAGTAACCCCAGAGAATCTGGAACACACCAGTGAGGATGCCTGCCGCCATCAGATAAGACAGCCCGAGGCCTTCACCTCTTGCATTTCCTATTGCCACCAGTCCAGTCATCAACAAGGCTGTTGATCCTGTGGCGGAGGTGATCATCCCCGTTCGACCACCAACGAATGCAATCGTTACCGAGAGACAAAAAGCACCAAATAACCCAACTCTTGGGTCAACGCCAGCAATCCCGGAGAAAGCGATTGCCTCAGGGATCATGGCGAAGGCCACGACAAGCCCAGAGAGAACATCTCGTCTTGGATTGCTGAACCAGTTCTGAAGCCCCATCGCGGGAGAGGTTGCCATGGGCGTCAGTGCAATTGTCTCTTTAGTGAACGCCTGAACGCTGAATATCCATTTCTATGACTTGCTTTTAGCGATGTCCGTTCTTTTGTTGTGGACAAAAGAATGGACCACTGCTCACGGTCTCTATCGATGGACCAGAGCGGCAAATCTTTTCTAAGGACATACAGGCAGGCGCCGAAGGTTACCGCGGCCCTGCTTGCATCGTGTTTAGCAATGGCTCCAATGCAGAGTGCGAGGGAGAGATGCTCTGGCCAAAGATCTATGGCTAGCAGCTGTTTGCGAGGCTCAATAGCCATGGAGACGGCCCAGCCATGAGCTGTCCAACTGCAGAAACGGATTGGATAGTTGAAGGCATTGCTTAAAGCAGCCATTGCAGCCAGCAGCTTCCTCCCTGAGGAGGAGTCACCGATCAGCCTGCGACCATCAAACCGACCATATAAAAGACTCAGGGCTAAAGGATCAACTTCTGGCTACAGAGAAGCTCAGGCAATGCAAACAACAGAAGGAAGCGCAACAACAATGACCTGGACAGCATTCACCTCTGCAGCACTTTTCTTAGTTTGCTGCGGGACTCAGAAGGTTCTTGCTGAACAGGCAGAGAAACAACCTGAGACCATCTCCTCTGAAGTGCTTATACAAGCATCATCATCCTGGAAGGGAGACCAGTACAAATATCCCCAAGGCACACCAATGATCACTGTAAAAACAATTCTCTTCCAGCCCGGAGCTAAATCAAAACCTCATTCCCATGACATGCCAGGAGCTGCACTGATTCAAGAAGGTGAACTTCTTTGTGAGGTTACTGCCACTGGACTTGCCAAGCGCTTTCTCAAAGGGGCCGTTCTGCCAACAACATTCAAAAATGACCTGCATACTTGTGAGAACACGGGAACAAAAGTCGCCAAAGTATTGGTTTTTTATGCAGGTGCAGTTGGTCTTCCTACCTCGTATTACATCCAGAAATAGTGGCTTTAAGCCACAAGCAAAAGCAGCTAAAATAAACGATCCGCACTGCATTCAGCACATCAGCTTTAGCTATTGGTTCATTGCTCATGCCATCTTTAGCGGATAGCACCAAGGCTTACTGCACGCTCGTGTGGCATGAAGACACCGTCAAAAGGTTGCACTTGGCTCTGCCAATGATTGAGGGACCATGCATCTTTAGCCAGTACCAGAGCAACGTTTACGAGGACGACTTCAACCACTACCCACTCGCTTTCCCACCTGCAGAAGACGGCAATACCTACATAAGAAGCAGTGCAGCTGAAAAACTTCTAAACATGCGAGAGACAATACACCTTGAATATATTCCAGGAAAAGTCCGATCGTGAATCTGGTGGTTATTGAATAGCTCCTTAAATAACAATCAGACAACTGCGCGGAGGCGTGCACTTACCTAACACTTGAAGCAACCTCTGAATCTAGATAATCTATTATTGCTCCAGTCAATATCGAATGATCCAAAATTCTTTGTACCGAAGCAAGAAATACATGCCTGCAGCTATCACTCCTAAGTTACCCCTCTTTGGTACTGATTACAGTGGTTAATTGATATAAAAATAATTAACAGATCACTGCGGGCACTTTTGCAGCTGCTCTGTGGTGCTGCGGGGGGTTGCGTGACCTTTAAAGCACGGTTTCATAACGGAATCCATTCCCTGGCTGATGTCCTTGCTTCAACAGCGTCAGATTGAGCGGCTTGAAACCGCCATTGAGGTTTCCACTGACTGGCTTGAGATTCAATATCTGATGGCTGAGCTCGATCAGCTCAAGTCTTTATATGAGGGGACAGACGCAGAGGCTGCCTAACTATCAATTGGTGGGTTACTAACATCCGGAAATAGATCAATCATTAGTTTAGACGTTAATACTTGATCCAAAAACAGAATCAGACTTTACAGAAACGGCGCTAAACAACTCATCGATCCCCTTTAGTGCGGAGAGCCCCCAAGGTACAGGCAACCTCTTGCTGTTCTGTTGAGATTCCGGTCATTTAGATAGAGATTCCACTGAATCTTCTAGTTAATTCTGATCAGAAACCTCATACCACCAATCAATTGCTAGCAAAGCTGAAACCAGACTCTGCGGCGTGCTTCCTGGGAGTCTGTGAGCAAGGTCACAGCGCTACTTGATAGGGGTCATCAATTCAGCCATCAATTCAGCCATTGATTCAGCAGATGGTTTGTGCATCGGAGGGGAAGTCCCCAAAGACATCAATCACCAAGCCTTAAAAAGCCATGCTTGACATCGAAAACTCTGCCGATTTGGGTTTAGCCCACTCAAAGCAATCAGTGAAAGACCTTAAACACACAGATTTACCTTTTACTGCTTACGGATTGGAAGCAGATTGTGCTTGTGCCCAATCTCCAAGTTTAGGATCCTCACTGCTTGATCACCCTCTGGGAAGCTACACAGAAAACCTCAAGAAGAATTCAATCGATCAATCTCAGGTCAAAGTGTTTGAACATCTTCGGGACCGCGAAGACTTTGCTGGGTTCCATCATCAGGTCGGCGATTTTTTTGATGGGCTGCATGGGTCTGAAGCACTTGACCAAACACATGAATTTTCAAATGCTACCGAGCATGGGCCCGACGATGTCCAATCATCGCTTAAAAGTGAACAAGATATTTTTGACTATCTGAATCGATCTCCTTCTGGTCAAATTCAAGGTTCAGGAATCAAAGGAATATCAGGTTTTTCTGGCGTGAGTCTTTCCGGGAGTGATTCAGTGACTGGAATCGGCAATAATCAAGGATCTTCCGAATCAGATCTTTGGGGAAGAATTGAAGGTTCAATTGCCGATCAATACAACACAAGCCCTACGGGAGAACTTACAGGCTGCGATTGGGAGACAATCGGTTATTCAGTTGCCGCCGTAGTATGAGCTGGCGCTACGGGTGCTTTGGCGACTGCAGTTTGTGGTGCAACATTTGCCAGTGCAGCAGTTGTTCGTAGAGCTTATTGTGAGGCAGAACTAGAAGAATTTCATTCAAGACAGGCTCGGGAACAAAAGAGTCAACAGTCATCTTTAGATTGCCCAACCGATCCAGATGATGAAAGCGGCGTTTACACAGGCCTACGGACCAATCCAATTGATTTGAGCCAAGGTGATCTGGGCCAAGGGAACCCTGAAGATAGTTCATTTGGCCCTGAATTCACTGTTCCATGGCATTCATATGAAAGTGATCGTCCAACTCTTCTAGACATCAGTGGTCAACCATCTGAAAGAGATGTGAGCAATCAGAAAAGTGAACGCCGCGGATTTACAATTGATCCTGTTATTAATCCTATCCCTGACGGAGTATGAATTAGCTCGAAGTTGCTGATAAAAAGAAATATATAATCTAATTATTTCCAGATATTGCTCCCTTCCTGATTGTCTTTTGCACGAAAGATAATTAATTTGGTAGTTTTGTTCACCAAGTATCGGAAGAGTAATTAGCTTTTTAACCCTGCAATGAGCGGGGTTTTTGTCTATATAAAGGTTAAAATGTAAAAATTTAGAAGAGAAGCAAGAGCAGGTGTTGAGTCTAAGTGGATGGTTCCTCTGCTCGTTCAAGATGGGAATGTCACTTTGTGGAGTAGTGCAGCAGACATAGTTGTTCCAATAGAAGATCGAAAGGAAAGATATACGTGCTGCGGCTTTTACACGAGATATCAGCACCCGCATCGGATCTTCAGCGATGCGGTTGTGATAGGTCCATTAAAGAAAGGTATGGATTCATCAAAAAAGTAAATACTTTCCAACCATTACATCCAAGACAACATCAACCTATCGAGTTCATTCTTTGGTATTCATCGAAAGTCAAGAATCCACTTCTATCGAGATCAGCTCTTCTAAAGGCGGGTTGAGAAATTCCTGCTTTATATGCTTCTTGAAGACTAATTTGACCGTTACCATCAAGATCAATGACAGTGAATTCAGCCCTCGATGGAGATTGAGCAAGGAGATGGGCTGGGGAGGCAAAACCAGCTAACAGCGCAAGAGCAAGCAATTTCATAGCTGGAGAAAGATGATCACAGATCCATAATCGTAGTCGGCCTCTTGCAGAATGAAAAATTTTTACTAGGGATTTTGATTGATTTTATTTAGCGGCCATGTTTTTAAAGGCTTTTTCCTGGTATTAACTCAATCAAGCTGCTATTTAGGAGCTTTTTGAGAGCTCTCTGTTCTGAAGAGCGACCCTTAGTGATCGCTCTTATTCCTGCTCTGCTTTCTAGACGGTGCCATCAGAGTGTGCGGAAGGTGGAGTCGGCTGACTCCTTGAAGGTTCCCTTCGTGCACGAACGAGCAATTCATCTGATGAGGGCTGCGTAATTAGACGCATACCTGAGCTGATGAAATCTTTTCCTAAATCAGAGGGTTGAATGGCCATGAGATACCTCATAACAACTTCTGTTCTAAGCCAATGGTTTGAGGGCAGATAGGTCGCTTTACCGAACTGGCCAATGAGCGATGGCTGATGGATCATTCTTTTTGGCTTGCATGCCAACACGATCCAAATCGTTTATTTGAATTGTTCGCATGACTGGCTGGCTCTATGTGAGTGCCAATGCCTATGGTGAAACGAACTTCTCCTATCCCTTCAGGCATTGAATAGATAGATCCTGTAGCTAGGAATGCACCATGCTGGTGACGATGCCAACCAGTGCTAGCCGTTTTTTAAGACACTAAACAGTTTTCCAACAGGTTTCAATTTCAGGCCTCACAGTAATAACTAATTTTTAAGATCGAGTATTTCTACTTAGAAATGACAGCCAGAGAGCGTAAAGAAAATTAGTTCAAGAACGAATATTATCTGGAATTTTCGTCAATTAGAGCTGAGCTGTTTATAGGTAAAAAGATACTGCTCTTAGCAAATGTCCATTCCCCAATACGACCTGAAGGAAATCGGCGAAGCTGAAGCAAAGATCGTTCTACCGGGGCAGGGGCGATCAGTAATCACAGGTAGATCGAGTTATACCTTCAAGGTCACAGGAGAAGACACCTATGGAAAGTTTGGACTGTTCGAGGCGCGCATGCAGCCTGGATATGGCATCAAACCCCATACTCAGCGGCAACTGTTGGAGATGTTTTTTGTGGTGGAGTGGCAGGTGACCTTCTTGGTTGGTGAGCATCAACAAGTTTTGGAGAAAGGAGCGATTGCCACCATTCCCCGCAACGAAAAGCATGCGTTCGCCAACTCTTCGGATACGTGATCAATAATGCATATCATGTTTTGCCCGGCGGCGAAACGGGAGCATTATTACGAGGCTCTTGCCGAGATGGCGAAACAAGCAGCAGCTTTGGATCCAGAAGCGTTGAGGCGTTTCTTGGAAGCAAACGACCAATTTCCTGTCGAAGACAATAACTGGCCCTACTGAAAGCTTTTCGCCTATTGGAAAAGCTCTAACTGGTTGGCATCATCTTGAATCTATGCCATGCAATTTGATGATCAACTAGAGGCGTCAGACTTTCTGGCGGTCTTGGAAGAGTGCTGTCGCTAGCACGTTGGTACTTGATCAATAGCAATTACTTCCTCAAGATTCATGCGCCTTTGCCGCCTTGGGCCTTTAAGAGATCCAACCCATAGAGACCATGGGCTAAGACCTAAGAGTGTGACGGCTGAAATGAAAACTCATCCTCATGGTGGGAATGAGACACCGATTCGCTGACATCTCTTGTTTTTGGCCGTCCGGAAGGAGATAACTGGCCTTGATTTTTTAGACCTTTGGCTCAATATCTTCTTCGTGATGGCTCACGAGTGACCGTCGCATCAGATCCCTCAGCCTTTGACGTGTTCCGTTATGAGAAGCCATCTGGGGAGTCAGTGCATGCAGCTCTGAGTCCAAAAGCTGAGAGAGCCATTTTGAAATCAGTCAATCTTGATCAGCTCGTTGGACTAAGCAACAGAGTTGCTGTCACGTGATTGCACCCCTGTTCAATCCTGATGGATCAGTCGGTTGCAGTAGCGAGATGGGTCTTCAGGCCGACCTTCAAGATCATTGCCCTGAAATTTTTTGAAGGTCCCGGAGCAGTTTTCTGCTCTGAGCGCTTGTGACCCCTTTCCAGTAGCACTCAATTGCTGTCATGGGGTTTCCTCTGACCATGCACTAGGTCTACGGTCATTTCACGAGAGCAGGGAGCTGAGACAGCCGCCCTTAGAGGTTCGGTTTCAGGACCGTTCCAGACCAGATTCCACGGGAGCACTTTGACGGGTTGGATTCACTGCTGACTGCCACTTCTGTTGATGAGCTTCACTCAGCTGATGTTTCCTTCGGTGAATGGTGTTCACTAGCTAGCCGTCTCGGGACTGCAAGTTAGTGGTGGAAGCATTCGTCAGTTCTTCTGAGTTTTAAGTCTCTCACTTGGATTAAAAAGAGCAGCCAGGGATCGATCCGGTTTGTGATGTTATTCAATGATAAAAGCGCTCATTGGCATAGCTTTCGCTGGTCGTTTTTTATCAGGGAAGGATTCTTTTTTGATCCTCTAGGGACTAGATGAAGGTTGTTGTGATCACATTTCTGCTTGAAGCATTAGCGAAAGACCAATCATGATTCAGACCTCACTGTGTTAACGCAAAAATATCATCAATACCGCAGGAGACTCAGACTTCTTTGGAAGGTCATCCAATTCTCTCACATTGGAGGTAGAACCCTAGCCAAGTATTGGCTGGTAAATCTTGGCTGAAGTTAAGCAATTATGCTTCAACAAATCCCTAAACACTCAAGAAGAAATTTCATTTAGCAATCTATTCGGATGATTTCGACTGATGACATCGCGTTACTTTTTTATCAGTTCACATCTACACGGCAGACTGGTTAGATCAATAAGGAATGCAAGGAAGTAGATGAATGTAATTAGAGAAACAATCTACTTTTTTTCTCAATCTTGAGTTTGCTAGTTACCAAGCGAGCATTGTTCCCATCACCATTGCCATGCATCTACCACGAGGGGTATCACCGTTGTGGTTTGTGATTGCAATGATGAGTGCTGGAAGTTTGTGTGGAGGTCGATGGTGAATAACTAGATCTATCAAAATTGTTTCCAATCCCATCGTGCCCCCGCCTGCTGCTATGTGCCCTTCAACCCAAGTAACCAATAATTTGGGATTGTGACTTTCGATTGCTGCCAATAAATCATCTGGAGTCACCCAAGGCATGCCCTTGTCGTCAAGTGCTGGGCTTTTTGCTGCTGTTGAGTCTTGCATTCATTCAGCATAGTCGCAGCAATCTTATTCTGCCAATTTGGCTACTGAATCAATTTTAACTAAATCACTAGATACCTAATAACTAATTTTCAATGATGATTTATTTATCAAATGACGCTTATCTCTGAGATTGTATGGATTAAATGTGGCGCTTCATTCGCGACCTGCTTTGTTAAGTTGTATATGTAAATTGAGATGTAATTCGTCTGCAAAGCCTAATTTATCGACCAAGTTGTGTATAAAGAATGCGGATATTGGCATATTATCTGTTGGCGAGTTGGGCTTTGAGGAGATTAAAATTCAAAAGATTGGGATTGATGTGATTTACATCCCTATGGGCTAGCGACTACGAGGTTGTATTGGCTATTTACCCTGTGGTTATTCTTTTTGTCTTAAGTTAAGCGCGTGGGATCTAAGTATTTATATTGATAAGGCTTGACGTTTTCAATAATAATACTACTGATGCAGGAATTAAGGTAATTATATTGCAAATGAACACAGGACCATCATTAACTTGTAGACCATAAATTGCCCATAGAGCTACACCAATGGTAAATAGTAAATACATGCGAAGAGAAATACCTCTTGTGTCTCTACTGCGTAGAGTTTTGATTGCTTGCGGGAAGAAACTTAAAGTTGTGAGTGCTGCAGCCACATAGCCGATCAGGTTGGGGGACATTTTTTCCTTATAGAGCAATGTATCCTTTATAGACTGATCCAGTGATAATGAAAGCACATTGCTAACCACTTATTGAAGAGTTGAAGATTCAACGAATCAGCACAGTGAGATATTCATTCGTCAGAATTACTTGTTATATCTCGATATAGGTTTAAAGCAAGCGAACGGCTGCTAAAGGAGTTCAAGTATTCCATATGCTTGATATTATTGGCAAAGTTTAGCTGCGCATTTAGTTTATTCAACTATTGGTTGGTTAATAGTGATTCCTCATGTTCGGATTGAATCGATCGATACAGAGATCTTAGGGCCTTTGCTCAGCAAAGAAATTCTATTGATCACGAAGCATGACTATTCAAATAGATGATGTTCATAGCGGATGGAATTTGCAAGTGAATTAAATGCTTCCATGTCACTTATTGTTTTATGTATTCATAATGAATAACAATTCAAATGAGTGGTATGTAACTGCCTTGCTCCTAACAGGGGTTGATGCGTTGTTGCATAAGAGCCATCAGAATTTGTTGTCTTTAAGCTTTTGATATCAACAGTGGGTGGCTTTGATCCGCTTTTGTGTGCGGGAATTTGTTGTGACTTCCGTAAACTCATCCCCTAGTGCGGTCATAAAAAAGGGAGGGCGTCTAACCCCTCCCTTTAGACGTCTCCGTTCCACCGAAATTGCCGTTTACAAATCTTAATGCTTGCTGGCGCCGACCGGGAAGGGCGGTTCACCTCCTTGTCTGCTTTCGTAGCTAACTGGCAAACGACAGTCCATTCGACGATAGGAGTGCGTGACTTGATCGGTATTGACCCAGCTGGTAATCCCTCTGTCAGCATCTGAAAGTTGGAGCGTGGTGTTTCGCATTGGTATTGCTTGCGTTGCCTTCGCAGAAGATCAACTGTGCTAGCCACCCAGATTTGTTCTTTTGCAATCCCACTGGCTGCTTTCCTTCCACAATCACAGCGTATGACAGTCAACAATTCAGTGGCTCTAATTCCTTTCCCGTCATCCGGTGGGATGTCTCCCACTGAGGGAGTATTGACAATGTTTGGTACTTCTTGATTTTTAAGTAATTCTTGATTGTTATATTCAAATGGTCAATCTCTGGTTAGCGATCCTAATTGATGAAATTTATTTTTAAGAAGTTTGTTTTATCCATTTTCCTAGAACTTATGGATACATGACATAATCATTGAAGTATGTTTTTGAAGATACTGAGGTTTTGAGCATTATGAATAGAAGGTTTTTGTTGCTATTGAAAAATTGTTGGATTAAAAAAATATTCGAAAACTAAAATGCTTATAGTGGTAAAGCTGAGAACACCGAGAATTTTTCATAATGCTGATAAATAACTTGTGGCGATTAAGTTGTCGCAAATAATTATCAGGAATAAATTTTTATAGTCCCAGGAAAGCGTTTTTAGCTGCATTTCTAGTCAATACTTTTGTTCATTATTCGGGTGGATTTGCGTATGTGTAGCTATCTATAGCGACCTCAAGGTGGCTAACAATTTCTTTTGCTCCGATATACCGTTCAACGGGTTGTTCTATGTAATCACAATCTTCATCACCATCCTCATCCAGTTCACATGCAAGGCTTTCGTGTGTAACGACCAAAGTTGGTGCATTATCAACATTCAATTTTTGAGCAAGTTGAGTGAGTTTGCCATCGTCAGTGCGTAATGACGCATACTCAATGGTTGCTTGTTGTGCTTTTGTAAGAGTTAAGATGAAATTTTTTACGACAAGACAGCTCTCATCCTCATCAACTGGCAAGGTGAACAAATACAGAACGTAGGGGTTCATCATGCTTGAGCACCTTTTGTAGAGAACAAGCCACCAGCGCTGTGCGTAGTGTCTTAGACGGAAGTCTAAGCCAGCATGAAAAAGCCCAAGAGGACTTAGGCAATGATATAAGTGACCACCTGATCATCATTGAGAGATGATTCATCATGGCTTTAACGTTTTGTCAATGATTTAGATAGAGCGTGTGATCATTTTTATCGTTAATTGTCTTAAAAATCTTTTATTTTGCTTCGTTGATTAATTTTTCGCCCCTCCTCGAGTTTTTTCTTGGTTGCAGTAGCGATTATCCTTAATTGGACTCTGATCTTGGACGCTAGAGCAATGACGCACCAGTTCAATGTAGAGCTTCTCGTTACTGTTGCATTCCTTGCTCCACTGCCTGCCATTGCTGCAGGTGATGTGACACCAGAGATCCACGAACTTTGCCTAAAAGCTGTTGACTATCGTGGTTGCGTATAAACGCAGAAGGGAACACCTGAGTCTGTCGGGAACAAATGTCCAACGGGCTATGCCTTCATCGGCGGAGGTACTTGCCAAAAAGTTGATTGTGTTTATGCATGGTGGGGGGAGAGGGGATCTAGGGGTTACAAATGGTGGGGGCAGAAGTCATTTGATCGAAAACACAATCGGCTTATTGCTGGTAAGAGCAGTTGGAAATGTCCTAACAAATTTTCATGGGGAACTATGCGAACTGGGGTGATGCGTTTAGGTGTTAGTTCCCCAGTGTCTCATTCAGAAATCTGTCCATCAGTTGAGCCCAGGATTGGCTGGAATAACAGCTGTGAACATGCAAAGCCTGGTTGGATTGATACCGATTTTAAACCTATGCGGCCTTAATTTTTCGCCCCTGCTCATAGCTTTTCATGCGCCTGCATCATTTACTAGGGTACAAATTCTTAAACGGTAGAATAAAAAGCATCAAAATAACCGCAGAATATAAGGCGAAATAGCTTGGATGTTTCTCAATGCAGTTACTCTTAATGTTTAGGTGCGATGGGTAGTGACAGATTTGTATTTATCCTATAGTGCCCTCATTCAACCAAATTTACTTGTTTAAATATGATTGGGACCTTTGTATTTCTTTCGATCAACTAATATTTCTTTATCGTATTTGTAATTGAAAATAAAGTTCAATTTTAGGTTATTGCAATTTAGCTTCTTCAAGCTTGACTATTCAACGCATGTCTTTTATAGATCTTATGATCAATTCACTTACTGTTTATTACTCCCTCCTGCTAATAGTTTGGCTGATTTTTCTAATCTTCATGAATTTTTTTCTGAGTATATCGCTATTCTTAAAAGTGATAACGTTTTTCGAGAAAGGCGATCTTTCGATATTTGATGCCAAGATTGCTTTTTTAAGCTGAAGCAATGGAAAGTCATCGGGATTTTATCAACGAAAGACGTTATGGACGATGATGATCACAAACTTCAGGCTTATTGTGCTATGACTATTGAAAATTTGATTGTCTGAACTAAATTGTTTTAACTGGGAAATAGCTCTTTCCCTACGTTATAAATAAAGAGTTCCATAATCGTGGTTCTCAATCTCGAGCTATCACGGGAGATACTGGTGATTTTATCGGAGCACGTAGGCAAGAACCATTCCGAATAGTGATTAAAGCTTTATTTATAGGGAGCTTATCTTCTACTAAATGGATTTCTAATTACTGCTTAATAGATTTTAATTACATCAGCTTTTTGTACAAATAACTAATGGTTGCAATCTCCTATAAGGTTTCATTTGTTTTAATGTCTTTGTTTAACTTAGCCAGTACTGTCAAGTTTTTTGATTTGTCTGTTTACATATAAAAATCCAAAAAATGTCCAACTAACATAGAATGGTAGGCCAAAAATGATCATTAATGTAGTCAATGCCTCTTCGTCTATCGGGTAAAAACTCAGCAGAATAAATATTTGTAGTAAATATCCCGCTATCCAGAATAGGGATAATTTTTTAAAAATATTAACATAGACTTTTGTTTTGCTATATTTCATTGATTTTAATTCTGGATTTATTTTTTCTACAAATAACTGAGGAAACGGCTTGTTAATCAACACAAGCCATAGCAATATTGTTGTGAATAGTACATTGGTAGCAATGAGTCTAAAGTAATTTGTCGTTTGTATCTCCCATTTCTCTGGAGCAAGGATAGTGATGGCAAGTTCGAATAGCAGAAATAGACTGAGGAAGACAAGATTCTTTTTTGATCCTTTCAAAAAGATGCTGACTATAAAGGTATATGCGGCAATAAAAACAAAACCTGCAGTTTGACCTATAAGGTAAATAAGAAGTATGCTGATTAATCCCGGCAGGTAAATAAATAGCAAGTTCTCGCGGTCGAAGAATGTCTTCCTCAAGTTGCTTGCATCTTCAGAATTCATAATTTCAATTGGTAATGTACAAAAAATTACTGGGCGTTTCTTTTACACGCCTTAAAATTTGTCAAGTCTCCGACGAATCATGGTTTAGCTTTGCTGAATTATCTGCTCGCCTTTCACAATCATGGACTCTCATAATGTCAAATAAATTTAATGCTCAATTTTTTAAAGGAAGCAATGAGATGTCTGTTTCTAATAAATTTTTTCGAAAAATTTTTGTGTGCAAATTACAACAGAATTACATCTGGTGTAGTCGTTTACAGAGAGATGATGAGGTTGCGTTTTCGGTTATCAATTAGAAGAATTACCCTCCCTAATTCTTCATCTTTATTGCCTCTTTGTATTGGAAATGTCTGAGAAACTGATTAGAAGCTGATTAATTTGATTGTACCAACTAGCATTCATTTTTTTAAATGCTCAGTATTGATTCCCATTATTGTCTCACTTTGCTCAACCAGATTTTCCGAATAGCTATTTCTTAAGCCTGCCTTTTTTAATCAAAAGTGGTAAGTTGAATCCACTTTTTAATTCTGAGCGTAATTCAAGCTTTTATTCATTAGGTTGACAGATAGATCAGCATTTTTTGAATCTGCTTCAAGGTTTATATCAATAAAGAGAATTATCATTCATTGTAATTGCTTTTATTATTCTCTGCTGTCATTAATCACTTGCACGGGATATGTTTTTAAAGTTAATATCTTCGAATTTTGGCATTCATCGATTTCATTCTGCTTTTTATTGCCATTGCTAAGGAGTGGTTTGTATTCTATTAATATAGTGCTTAAATTCTTTAAAGTAACTTAGGTCGACTTATATGTGCTCTGAGATTAGGTTAATTATTTTAATTGTATTATTGAGTTCTGACCCGAGAACCAATGTTTTTAACAGCTGCTTTCCGGATTTGGTCATCTGAGCCAGCATGACCCCATGACATCAATGCTCTTGAGCCTCCGTACCGAGGCTTCCTTTCAATGCCTGTCTCTCACTGCAGAGTTACGACGCTTTGTTCAGTTGCACGGTCTAAGCGATGGTTCCATTGTCGTTTCCGGCCAGCACACGACAACCGCCGTGATTATTAACGAAATGGAGGAGCGACTGCTGATGGATCTGAAGCGTTGGTTGAGCCAGCAGGCACCATCCGGTTCAGACTGGAAGCATGATGATCTAGAGCTACGCCTTGGCATTCCAGACGATGAGCCTCGCAATGCCCATGCTCATTTGCAGGCTCTGATGCTTGGCAATGAGGTCACCGTGAATGTAAGCAATGGTCATTTGCAATTGGGACAGTATCAAGAAGCGATGCTGGTTGAACTCGATGGTCCGCGGCAGCGCCAGGTGTCGCTGCAGTGGCTTTCCTCCTGAATGCGTTGTTGTTGATTTCACAGGGGTCAATTAATAATGATGTATGCATATGGTTGCTTGTTCAATGTATACATTTATAGACTACGGAAAAGCTTTCTGATCAGACATATCGTTCTGTGAACAATTTCGTTTCTTAAAAGTTTTGATAATTCTCTTCTTTTTGTCTTATTTCTGCCCACTGCCCTTTTTACTTTTGTTTGTTTTTTATGGTAGATAATATTGCTTATGTTAGATCTTGTGCAGCTTTTTTATTTGATGACGTAGTTTAATTGTCTTGATTGGACTCTTAGGTATGTTTTGATTATAAAAGATGATGGTTTATTTTCCTTGATCCTATGGTTAACTGGTTTTGAATTGATCAAAAGACTAATTCTTATGTTGTTGAAAGTGAGAGGATGTTGTCTATTTCATGCTTTAATATCTTTGATTTCAACCGAATGCATGCGATTCATTGACGTTCCTCTTCTTTCTTAGTGATTCTCCAAAGAGATAACAATCTTTCACTGTCGGCCTTCCTTCAAGCTTGTCTGGCTTTTCTTCTATTTTCAGAGTTACTTTACACTTGACTTCTCATCGAAGAAATT
>Ga0099799_10192_pt1 | contig 18827 bp, 15 predicted proteins | sample Uncmet6_SortLC_1_FD_89033 | JGI IMG/M metagenome (GOLD analysis project Ga0099799, IMG submission 89033) | Marine eukaryotic communities from CALCOFI LINE 67, Pacific Ocean - CN11_C50_N6_SortLC_1 | ecosystem: Environmental > Aquatic > Marine > Oceanic | place: Pacific Ocean: Monterey Bay...
TTAACGGCGATTGGCCATGCGTTTTTATCCCCTCCACCGCCACTTCCTGCGGCTGCAATGATGCCACCAATAACAGCACCACCACCAATAATCCATGGCAGTAAAGACCCACCTGCCGCACTAGCAGGTAATAAGACCTCAAGCCCAGGTATTCCCTTAAAACCAGAAACACCATCAAACCAGTATAAGATACAACCATCTTCTTCAAAAAACCAGATCAGAATCAACTTTGTCATATACGACAAAGAAGTTTTCGATAAGGACAGTTTCACCATTATTTAACTTTAAAATCAGGTTATTGCCATCACGTAAAAACTCTGCTACATCATTACGATGCATTTTGGTATGGACAATTGATGCTTCTGTTAAAGTGATATGTTGCGTGTTGATAGATACTTTATTTAAAGAATCTTTTTCTACTACAATAAAATTTGTCATGTTCTGTGTGGCCTATATTCGTTGAAACTTTTAAATGCTGAATTACTTGGTAATGCCCGTAATTTGTACCGTCACGCGACGATCGGGCTGTAAACATGCTTTTAGTGCTTCACGAGATTTAACCGTAGGACAGCCGTCCGTGACTGGTTGATTCTTCCCTGCACTTGCCACCGAGATAATATTTGCGGATACGCCATTTTGAACAAGCAGACTACGTACAGTTTCAGCACGATTCTGACCAAGTTTTTGGTTATAAGTTTCGCTTCCTAGACGATCCGTATGACCGACCAATATGATCTTACTGACAGAAACAAAACCTGTTGAAATTTTTGATGCTACGTCCTGAACTTCCTGACGGCCTTTAGGCAATAAATCATTTAAAGATGAACCATCAAATTTAAATAATGTATCGGCTGCCAAATCAATTGTTTCAGTATGCTCAACAGGAGCAACGACAGGCTTTTGAGCTGCTGGCTGTTGTCTACAAGCCAAAGGATGACCATTATTTGAAATAAAAGGTACACCAGCAGCATCTACAGAAAGAATAAAGTTACGATCTTTTAATTGATCTGGCCGCAAGTCGACATCGCAACTCTGACAATTTTTTTCGCCGCTACAATTTTTAACTTTGAAATTATAAACCTCTGGTTTTAAATAATACTTTGCCGTATTATTGATATAGAATTTACCTGATTCAATACTGTCAATATAGAAATAAATTGGACAACTCTGTTCATCTCTTGTATCCCCTGCGCATAATTTAGCATCTCTGTTGACATTGATCTCCTGATTATAACCTTGCTTATTATTTTGAAACCGTAAAGCAGAAGGCTTTGAGTAAGGATCAGATGCACAAGAGGCTAGCACCAATGAAATTACAGTAGTTAAAAGCGATAATTTCCACATAAACAACCCTTGGTAGACTTAAAGAGGTGGTCCCACTTGTTTGAACAACTAAAAGCGTATTTATAAGTGATATTCCGCTCTAGTTAAGCCACCTTGTTTTGTTGGGGTAGCTGATCATAGTAAAACTCATTTGGTGTCATTTTGTCTAGACTGAGGTCGTTTCAAATTATAAAACTCAAAATATGCACTTAATTGCTTTTTCGCATCTGTGACACTGCTATAAGCTTTGAGAAGTTCTATTAATTTTGCATCCTGCAAGGCTTTCAGAATAGATTTATAAAACAACTCAGTGGGTGAAGTAACACCACCTACAGCTTTAATTATTAGCCAAGGTTTTTCATGAGAAAAGTTAAAAGACTTATCAAATTTTTTAAGTAGCTTTTTATCATTAACAAGATTTCGTGCTGCACCCCGTATGCCATCATTTTGATGTAACAAACCTGTTAACACAGCAGCTAAGGTGGATTTCCCTGTTCCATAACTGCCTGTCAAGGTAAAGGTTGACTGACCAGAAGTTTCGAATGAATCTATAATAGTCTGTAAAGAATTATAAGCTGTTCCATGAAAAACAACTTTATCAAAAAACTCTTTTGATATATCCGTATCTAATCGGGTAGATAAAAGATGATTAACATGGACCTGGTAGTAATGATTCAAATTTTCTACTTTAGTCATTTTTAATTTTTCCAGAATAAATATTAGCTAAGAGTTCATCTAAATTGACTTCACTGATTTGATCGCAAGCTAAACTTCTCATACCTAAGGTATCTGTCCATTTAAAACGATTATCAATTAATGCACATTGATTTAAAAAATAATCAACCGCTGCATTATTCAAACGAAATAGTTTTCCGGGACTTCCTGGATTTGTTGCAATTATATCCACACTAATTGTAGGTGATTTACTAAAATTCTCTTTCCAGAAATCAACTAAGCAATATAAAAAAACTTGTATAGGTAAATTTTTTTGCTCAAGCAAATCTGCTTTAAATTTATGTTGTTCAATTTGGTAAATGAGGTTTAATTCATTCAAAGGAGAAATAAATGCATCTTCATTCAGCTGCTTTCTGCTCAGTCTTTTTGCATAGCACAATACAAAGCAATCAAAATCTTTCTGTAGGGTTGCTAGTGATGGAACCTTAAGTCCTACTGCCTCTAACCAATTGATCAAATCACTAACTAACTCTGATTTATCAAAAACTTGCTTATTCGAGAAATTAAAATACCAACGAGAGAAAGTTAAGTCATTAAATCGTTTTTGGATAAAATAATGCAACAACCAAGTAGATTCATTTAATTCTAAAAAAGCATCATAATTTTTAAAAATTTCACCCAATTTAGTCTCATAATTTATTTTATTATTCTCTTGGTTTTGTAAAGGCACTAGCCCAGAAACATCAGCCCAGTACTTAATACTATTGACCATGTTTTTCCCAACACCTAACTCAACAACTTGCTTCTCAATATCTTTTTCATTTATATTCAATATATTAGACCTCTTGCGAAAGTAAAAACCACCTCAATCTAAATTTCATGAGATATCAGAAATTAAATCGTTTTTCAGATTCTGAATTCCAGCGCTTGGTTGGTGTACCTCGACCAGTTTTTAGTGAAATGATCGAAGTTTTAAAAGAAGTAGAATCACTTAAAAAGAAATCTGGGCGTCCTCATACTTTAGCTATAGAGGATCAATTATTATTAACACTCAATTACTTACGGAATTACAGCACTCAATTGGAGTTGGCTGCAAATTACCATATCGCTGAAAGTAATGTGAATCGAACCATTAAAAAGGTTGAAGATGCATTGATGAAATCAAGACGGTTTACTCTGCCAAAACGAAGCATTACCACAGCAGACGAACAGTTTAACTGGGTCATTATTGATGCGACAGAATGTTCAATAGAACGTCCGAAAAAAAAATCAGAGTAAGTTCTACAGTGGTAAAAAGAAGAAACATACGCTAAAAGCACAAGTGATCTATCATCCGAACAGCAAACAAATCATAGGGCTAGATATATCGAATGGCAGTCAGCATGACATTAAATTGGCAAGAAGAACGGTTAAAAAATTCAAACATTGTAAATATGTTATGACCGATTTAGGGTACTACGGATTAGAGCAAGATGGCTTTAAATTATTGATGCCAATAAAGAAAAAGAAGAATTTACCCTTATTTGATGTTGAGAAAAAGTACAATAAAATGATTGGAAAAATACGAGTTGTGATCGAACATATTAATAGTCAATTGAAAACATTTAGAATATTAAGTGAACGCTATCGAAATAGACGGAAAAGATTCGGTTTACGCATTAACTTAATCGCTGCACTGGTAAATCGGATGAACTTGCAATAACGACTTTCGCAAGAGGTCTAATATATGGAATTTTTAGCCATTGTCTGACTGTTAACGAATATACGAATATTTACTTGATTTTTTTATATAATCACCAAGTAAATATGCAAACGGCTTTTGATTTCAATGAAAAATTTGGCGCACCTAAAAAATTGTTGTGCAAAAATTTTAATAAAATCCAAATCAGTATACACCCTGATTTTTCTGGAATTTATCTTTGCTATCAAGAGGCTTTCAAAGCTTTAAAAACAGATCTAGGTATCTTGAATCCACGTCCCGAAATTCACGTCTGGAAAGATACTAATCTATCCGGTTATACCATCGCCAGTAATATCCAATGGTTCCTATACTGGACTCAGAATGCACCCAAAGAAATTAATCTAATTATCCATTCTCTTCCCAAAGATAACAAAAAAATCGAACTATTAAAAAATGTGGCTAGTTCCGAATTTCTAAAATTTCTATCATCTACTTATTATGATCTTAATCGATTAAATCCCAAAAGGTTACATAACTTAATAAATGAATACATTTCTGCCGAGGCTATTTACAAGTTAAACAAAGAAAATTCTTTCAAACCTCACCGTACTATGAGCTTAGACCTGCTAGCAAAACGACTCTCATACACACGATATCAGCTGAATTATCGCAATAAAGTTATAAACCGAAAAAGACAAAGTGTGCTTGATCAACTAGAACAAACTAGTGAAGTTGTACAACAGCTTTTAAATAATGCGGACTTCGTTCTCACGCCAGATCAGCTATGGAAAGCATAATGTCAGAATCCAACCCAACCCATCAAAATATTGCTGATATTCCAGGGGTATCATTAAAACAGACATTGGAAAAACTCTTTGGTGATGAGCAGCTCCAACGTACCGAACATATTCAATATGTTGCTGATTTACTGACTTCGCACCCAACTGATCAATGTCTGGAAGGACTGAATCTCGATCTATTAGATTTTGATCTAGAAACCAATTCTGTTGTTGCTAGACCAGCTGCATTGGTCTCCTCTCGAAAACATACTGTTAGCGCAACACCAGTTACTTGGTATGTGAACTCAATTGCACAATTAGCAGAGTCGGAAGAAAACGCTTTAATCTGGAATATCCTGGTCTTAAAAGCAGCAATCTATTTAATTGCCCTTCCAGACATTAAACCTGAGCTTTTTAAAGAAGACTACACTGAACATTTCAATACTGTAAAACGCTTATTTCAACGCTTCCGTGTGGCCAATAGGGTTCTGAATCCCGATAAAGAATATCAAAATACACGCGAATACATGATCCTTTGGGAAAAGCATCTTAAAGATCCTACGCTTTCGTTAACTGAATTTGTTCAATATTTAAGTAATTTCAATACAGATCCATCCAATGATTTTGAAAAAAATCTACTGAATAATCTACGCATTACATTTACTTATATTTTAAACAATAAGGCCAAAATTGCCAAAGCGAGCATCGAGACTCAACTTCAACATGATTTTTTAGATGAAGATCAGCTGATTGTAGAAAGTTCAGAAATTAAAAAAGGTCAAAAGTCTAAAGCTCTTAATATAGAAGAACAATTAGATGACCAAGATACACGTCAAATACTTGTAGACCCAACCATCGTTACCCCCCTTGCTGCATATTCAGAATCCGGCCAAAGCTATGTGCTGCCTCTGGTTGCCAAACATATTCAACGGAAAGAACATTTGCTGCCATACAGCAGCCTCTTTCCTAATACCACAAGCATAAGTGCCCTAATTACTGAACTATATAAAAATTACATTGTTGAGGTTAAAGAAGACTCTAAAGACAAGGATAAAGAAATCAAAAAAAAGAAGGCATCCTTGATCCTGATGCTGTCATTTCTGACAGGAAATAAAATCCAGGAGTGGCTCCGTCTACAAAGTAAACGTGCTAAAAATTTAAATGCTCGCCAACAGATCAAGCAAAGCAATGGACAATATTATCTGAGAAGTAAATTTTCAATTTTTGAAAATAAGGATTTTGCTTATCCAGAGGGCTTGCTCAACCAAACAGTTCATCTGGACATCCCGATCCCGAATTCATTTATTGAATCTCTGCGAGACGGTGACCCCGTTAAGGAAGAGGACCTTCAGCAACATTTGAAACAGCTGAGAGCCAAATTTTATATTCCAAAATTATCACTAATAAGAATTGGCTCTCTTTTACATCAGACTATTTTGCAACGCACTGGAAATAAACAGCTTGCTGACCTTCTCACTGGTATTGATGCCAATAAGTCTTCTTCTACTTCTTATTGTCATCAAAATATCCTGACTTTACAGACTGAATATGTCTCAATTTTAAAAGAGCTGTGTGAGTCGTTATCCGATGAATACCAGAATATTGAATATGCTGCAGAAAAAAACTTTGGAAGCCGCAAAGCACCTACTTCAAATGTGATTCAAAATATCTTTGCCACTCTCAAATTCAGAATAATTTCACAAAAAGAAGACGACTGGATAGCAATTTTTAATCACTATAATCTGTGGATGTGGCATTTCTTGTTGCTCTTTACTGCTGCACGACCCGTCGCTGAATTTCCAGGTTTTTTAAAAAGCTTTAACCTGAAAAGAAAAATATGCATGGTTTCTGATAAGGAGGTGGGTGGGCCTCAAGGCTATGGACGTTTAATTCCACTAGGTCATTTTGTTGTACAAGAACTCCAGAAATTCATAGATTTTTTACATTATTTTAAAACTCAAATTGCTCCTAGTCAGCCAGAAATTCCACAACATATTCAACAAATTTTAGAGAGCAAGCTCCCACTATTGAATATCTTTCAGGATGGTCAATGGTACCCCTTAAGGCCTTCGATTATAAAAAAATCTAACCCTGAGTTAAGTTTGCTACATGAAAACTGGCACCGGCATACTGCCCGTGCGTTTCTCAGCCATAAAATTAGCGAAATTGAAATTTTAGCTTTATTCGGTCATGAACCGATGCAGCAAGAAGCTGCTCATCCTTATTCCAGCTTATCTATTTCACAATATTCAAGCATTGCCCATGTTCTTGAACAAATGAAAGATCATTTTCAAATTACCGGTATTGAACTCGATGTCCTCATCCAATAAACGAACTAAGCAAGCTCGACCACTATATGCAGAAAATCGTAGAAAACAAATTCGTCTTGAGAAAGAGAAATCTCCTCGATCGGATGTAGAAAAGGAATTAATTCAATATTTCCAAGAAATAGAACTAGAACAAAAAGAACATCTTGAATCCTTATATCCCGCAATTTATGAGTTTATTAAACGCAAAGCTCCAAGCTTGGCCTGGAAAAAATATGCACATGAGCTTTTTCGGTCATATATCAAGCAAATCAATTTAAATCGTCGTGAGACTTTGCCCCTACCGAATCTGACATTTGAGATGAAGCGTGATCAACCAGTTTTTACCATGGACTGGATCGAGAAGGGACAGCAGGTTGATGAAGTTCTTGATAAGCTTTGGGACTACTGGATTCTAGCAAAAGATAGCAAGACATTTTCTGATGATGAAATCATTGGAAATATTGTTATTTCTGCCATGCTTTATTCCGGCTTAAATCAAAAAGCGTCTTTAGAAGCTTTGCTTGAACACTTAAAAGATCCGGCAAAAATCAGAAAGATCGAAGATCTGAACATTATATTTTTAGAACCGCTCTCTCCCTCTTATGGAGATCTATTTATTGATGAAAAAACCATTCGTAAATCGCGTAATTTTATTCCTGATCAAATCACCCGCTTATGGTTAATTCATTTTAATAGCAGAAATATTCGTACAGTAAACCAGAATGTAGAAGATTATCTACAGCTTATTTTTAATAAGATTAAGTTACCATTTAATCTTAAAACTTATAAATTATTACGCGACTACGCCAACTTTAACTGGATGCAACTCCCGAAAGTTGACATTGATCCTGCTCTCTCACAATGTCTTATAGAAAATACTGCAACCTGTGGCTTATCAGAAATAGAATTTGAAAGATTTCTTCATCCAAAATTTAAATATCAGCAGGACACTCTTACTGATTCAGATGTAGAAAAATCACCATCTATTGTGGGTAAATCTTACTCCAATGATGACATTCAGCAAGCTTTGGATGATGTTATAAAGATTCACAAAGACCTTTTACAACTGATTCGTACATCACAAACTGATCAAGCCATTGATGTATTAATCATTAAATATTGTCTTGAAAATACTGATAAATTTAATGAGTACAGTAAACGTGTCGCCTTATGGCTCATCAGCCTTTATAAACCAGAATTAGAACAGATTCAGCAACTGGCTGAACGTTTTAATTTTTGCGTAAACCAATTTCAAAAAGCGTTTCAGCAGAATAGACCGTTAGCAGATAGTTCGATTTACACTTATTACTCCCGTATTGCTGAGCCCTGGCTCACCCATTCCTTACAATATCTAGATAGCGAAGATGATCTGAATACGAACCTAGCGAAGATCTACCAACAAATTATTACGAACACCCGTCTCGCAGATGAAGCAGGCCAACCTGAATTTAAAAAATCCAGAGGTCAAACCAGCAGGATGTTGAAGCGCTTCCATAGCTTTCAACGAACAGTTTTCGAAGCTGAATCTCTCGAATTAGAATCACTCACCATACAAAATAGGCCTAGAGCCCGTATTATTGGCCCTTTGACTTATCAAGCTTTCATGAACAAGTTAGATGTCTTATTTGCAGGTTCTGATAGTCAAGAAAATATGTATAAAACATTAAAAATCATCTATATCTTAGCTTACCGAACCGGTATGCGTATTAATGAAATTCTGGGCTTACGTGTGCGGGATATCGAGGGTTTGAGCCGTCTATCAGTATGGATTCAGCCCTACGGCTCAAAAAAGAAAGGAAACTTACATCAACTTAAAACAGATAGTGCTGAACGCAAAGTTCCTGTGTATTGCTTATTAAAAACCGATGAATATCAACTATTTCATAATCATGTAGTCGAGCAACGTTTACTCAATCAGCAAAACTTATACTTATTCCGTAATTGGAATGAAAATAGCAAGCTGAACAAACATACGGTGACAACACCTTTTAGAATGATTATGAACGAGCTTTTTAAAACTCATGATTATTCTTTTCACTCATTTCGACACACGGCTGCCAATCACTTATCCGTTCTGCTCAACTGCGATTACGCTCCCCTAGTCAAGAATCTGACGGATTATACTGAAGAACAATATCAGTCCATTCGGACAGAGTTACTCCGTCATACACATGGTCAAAATCATTGGTTTATGATTGCCCATTTACTGGGTCACATTGACCCTACAGAAACTTTTAAAAGTTATATTCATCTAAGCTACCTGATTGCTGGGCATAAAATACTGAAATATCACCCAGACATCGATACTCAACTGGCAAAAAAGATGATGGGCTACCTACCTTCTTTCAAATTTTTAAACACAGTAAAAGATTCTGCTCCATTCAATTTCGAAAAGCATGCTGGTCATTTAAGTCAGCAGTTACTCAACGATCAAACTGACTGGTTAAAAAGTAACGTAGAAGACATTCTAGATGAGGTTTCATTTAACTCAAAGCATCATGATTTTTTTAAATATTTCGCGGGAACAAAAGAATCCAAAGTTTCATTTGCATGGTTTTTTAAGTGCCTAAATTTACTGGAAATTCATCATGATCCAGATCGGGTATCACAAGAAATGAGTTTACCTGTCGAACTGGTTAACTACTGGTATGAAAATGCCAAACAACTGGGCCAACTCAAGTCTCAAAAAAACAACCCAAGGTTATTTGATCTCAACAACACAAATCATCTGGATAAACCTTTGAAACCCTCGATGATAGATAGCGCTGAAGAGCGCAAAGCAAGGAACTATTTCTTTGAAAATATTCAAAATATCTTTGAAAAAAAGCCAGATCAAATAAAAGCGGTGCTTGAGACATTTTTAAGTCGTGTTACAGTTTCGCATACCGGCATTCATTATCGCTGGAATAAAATTGATCAATTGGAATCATTTTATTGCAAGGTAAAAGACCTGTTTCCCCATCAATTTTGGCATTTGCTTGGACAAGACTTGGTACAATTGCTAGATAAAAAGAAACAACCTTTATTACTGAAGCTGGCTAAATCGAGCACAACAGAGCATCCTACGACTCAAGAAGATTATGTTCGTCTCCAGCTTTACTCGACAAAAGATGCCAAAGCACTGGCCGCATTTAAATTTTGCTTACATCTAGCTTGTATTGGCAGACCTCGATCTCTTGAACTGCAAGTTGAAGGTCTAAAAATCACTACATGCGATTAAATAATTTAACCGTTGCTGCCTTATCTAAATGATGTGTGCTGAAAAAACAAGAGGTTTTAACTTGGTAAACTATACATACTCATCAGGAGTTTATCATGAGCAAGAAACACAAGACGTATACGGCAGAATGAATCGTACCGGGTTTGTCGGAGACCAACTTTCCCTGAGATAAGAAGCATCGCTTCGCAAGGAAACATCGAGCAAAACGAGGTCTACATGATTTTCATCATGCTGAGCGAATCAAACGAATTTGGAAAGAAAGTTCGGGGTGATATGGCGTTCGTAAGGTCTGGCAATAACTGCAACGAGAAGTTATGTTATTGCGCGCTGTACAAGTGCGCTAGGTTATGTGCCACCTTTTGTGTTTGAAAAAATGTTCGATGATAAGATTAACACGTTAGGTCAGGTGGCCTAACTTAAATAAAAAAGTCTCCGACAAACCCGGTACGGTTCAATGCAAAATCAACAACAACTTGAACACCCATTTCTCATACAAGTAGGGCTATTTTACAGATCGAAATGATAAATTCATAAATTGCTTTTCAAAAAAAAAGCAACTAATATGCTTCTTATACCACCAAAAAGCAATAAATATGTCTACACTAAATAAGTCTTTACTACAGCAAGTCAAAAAAAGACGAACCCTATTGGGTTTAAAGCAAGTTGATATGCAATCACGTACAGGCATTTCAAGACAGCAGTACCAAAAACTGGAAAGTCAAGGCAATCCTCGATTAGATACCTTAGAAATTATTGCGGCAGGACTAAATGCTCAACTGATGCTCATCCCAGATGATAAGGTTCATTTGATTAGACAATTATTGAATGATGAAATTAAAGTCACTATTGAAGATCAAGATGACTTAATGTCTAACCCATGGAAAGGTCTTCTCGGAGGAGAGGAACCATGAATACTGTTGCAGTCCTGAAATTAACATTACATCACGTTGTCGTTGGATACTTGGCAGGATTTCAGAGCGGAAAAAATATTCTGGTTTTCACAGATTCTTTTCACTTGGATCAGCAACGTCCGACCTTGAGCTTGCTTACTTCCCCTTTATATCCTCAAGCGGATAAGATTTTAGAAAAGACCTATGTTACACATCAGCGCTTACACCCCTTGCTATCAAATCTGCTACCAGAAGGTGCATTACGCGAACTCATAGCACAAAGCCTCAAAATACATATAGACAATGAATTTCAGTTATTGGCAGCTTTAGGTCATGACTTACCTGGGGCACTGATTGCAACCCCAGTAGATCCAGAAGAAATCCCAGATGGAATAAAATTTAAGCTTCAGATCTCGAATCCAGATCAGATATTAAAACAAGAGATTCGGACAAATAATAAGTTTTCCTTGGCTGGCGTCCAAATGAAGTTTTCCATGAAAGCCAAAGATGGGCGTTTTACATTAGCACAGGCAACGGAATCCAGCCTACTCGGTGATTGGATTGTCAAAACTCCTTCTACCAGACATGCTTTTGTTCCGCTGAATGAATACTCTATGATGATCCTTGCCAAAATGGTCGGAATAGATATCCCAGAGATTCGTTTGGTAGATATGGCACTCTTACAAGACCTTCCACCATTAAATCTACCCCAAGAGCAATATGCTTTTGCAATTAAGAGATTCGATAGGCAGAGTACTGCTAATACTACAGAGCTTATTCATATTGAAGATTTTGCTCAGATCTTTGGTTCATATCCACACCAGAAATACAGCACCACAAATTATGAGCAGATCGGTAAGATCATTTATCACTATTCAGATAACAAAATTATTGATATTCAGCAATTTGCCAGCCGTTTACTCGTCAATATTTTACTCGCCAATGGAGATGCGCACTTAAAAAACTGGAGTATGATTTATCATGATAAAAGTGCACCCAGATTATCTCCCGCATACGATATATTAATGACCAGTGTATATATTGAAAATGAGCGTCATTTCGCATTAAATCTTGCCAAAAATAAAGATTGGTATTTAGCTGAGATGAAACACTTTGAAGAATGGGCTGAAAAAGTCGGTGTTCCATGGCGTGTTATTGAAAAACAACTTCACGCGATCATGGACAAAGCACGGTCAGTATGGCCAGTGCTATTACTAGACTTACCTATGATTTCTGTTCATAAAGAAAAATTAAGAGAACATTGGAAAAAATTGCATCCAGACTTTCAGATACTTACAGATGATTAGAGGAAACCTGTAACCAAGCTAAAATTTCTCAAACAATTTCATCACATCATTTTCCGTCAGTTTCGCTTCTCCCTCATGATCTGTGCTTAGAATAGACTGTGCCAGTTCTGCTTTATTCTGCTGCAAGGCAATAATTTTTTCTTCTATGCTTTTATTGGTAATCAGCTTATACACAAATACCGGCTTGTCCTGTCCAATCCGCCATGCACGATCTGAAGCTTGATCTTCAGCAGCAGGGTTCCACCATGGATCATAGTGAATGACCGTATCTGCGGCAGTGAGATTCAGACCAACCCCTCCTGCTTTCAGACTGATTAAAAATACCGGCACTTGTCCAGACTGAAATGCTGTAATGACTTCATCTCGCTTTTTGGTCTTTCCAGTCAGCTTCACATAGCCAATTTTTGCGTGATAGAGCTGTTGTTCAATCAGTTCCAACATTGAGGTAAACTGAGAGAAAATAAGAATTTTTCGTCCCTCTTCCACCATTGGAACAACCATATCCATCAACTGTTCAAGTTTGGCAGAATACGCCTGCCCGGTTTTAACTGAATCCAGTTTCAGCAAGCTAGGATGACAACAGACCTGACGCAGCTTCAGCAAGGCATCTAAAATTTGGATTTGACTACGCTTAAAGCCTTTTTCTGCCACAATTTTCTGAATATTTGCCTGCATCGTGGCGCGAACAGCCTCGTATAGCTTGGATTGCTGCTCATTCATGTCAATATTGACTTCAATCGTGGTTTTTTCAGGCAATTCCTTGGCAACGTCAGTTTTCAAGCGACGTAAAATAAAGGGTTTAATGCGGTTTACCAACTTTTGCCTTAACTGCTGATCACCGCGTTTTTCAATAGGATAGCGGTACTTTTTATTAAAGATTTCTTGTGAATATAAAAATCCTGGCATTAGAAAATAAAATAGTGCCCACAGCTCACCCAAATGATTTTCCATAGGTGTACCAGTTAGACATAGACGATGTCGCGCTGTTAATTGCCGTACTACCTGTGCAGCTTTGGCACGCGGATTTTTAATATTCTGCGCTTCATCCAGAATGAGTTGATGATATTCATATTGCTTCAGTTGCTCTTCATCTCTCGCCAAGAGCGGGTAGGTGGTTAACACAATGTCATAGTGTGAAATCTGCTCAAAATACTGATGGCGGTCGGGCCCCTGTAGCAGCAATACCTTGAGCTCAGGGGTAAATTTCTCCGCTTCTTTGAACCAGTTATGCATCAGCGATGTGGGTGCAACAATTAAGGCGGGACTGTCCTGCAAATATCCAGCCTGCTTTTCCATGAGTAAGTGGGCTAAAGTTTGTGCTGTTTTACCCAAACCCATATCATCCGCCAGAATCCCGCCATGCTGGGTTTCCCTTAAAAACTGTAACCAGCCTAGGCCCTGCTGCTGGTATGGACGTAATTCCCCCTGAAAACCTTGTGGTGTCGGCAGTTGTTGCTGATAGCCTTGTTTGAATTTCTGCGCAAATTGCTGCAGGCGATTACTGACCTGCCACACCATCCCCAGATGATGTTGTAATTCTAATAGTTGACTCGCATCATAGCGATCTATGCTACGCTCTTCTTGCTGTAAAATGCTCTGCAGATGCAACAATACCGGCTTAATGTCCTTTGCGGATAAAGCCAAATCTGGTTGATCCGCTGCAGTTTTCAGGGTGAAAATGTGACTGTCATTCAGATGACCAAAAATCCGTGGATCAAGTAAATCAGGCTGTTCTTTCACCAAAGCCACAAGTGCATCGAGTAAATCATAGCTATTGCCTGCACTGTCCTGAACGGTCGCCCCGATATTGAACCAGTCTTGTTGGCTTTCAGATTCAGTGATGGAAATATTTAAATTTTCAACATATTGCAGCTTAAATGGGCTGTGTTCCAGATGCTCTATCTGCCATCCAATCAATTCAATTTGATTGATGGGCATCAGCTGTTTGATCCAGTCTCCATAGAACGCAAAAACCATAGAATCAAGACGTTGTTTATCCAGTTTTAATTGCTGGTAATAATTAAGATCTTTCACCCACTTCAGTGATTCGACCAATAGCTGTAAACGCTGGATTGACTGTTGTTCCTGAACTAAGTTCCGAAGCTGTCGCACCATTTTGCCATGCTGCTCACCAATAAAACTGTCACCTGATGTACCTGCTTTTATTCGTCCGCCTACATAGGAGAATTCAATTTCGGCACAAACAGACTCTTCCCATTTCCAATCAAATTTATCTAAAACACCGAAGCGTAAAATTGGCTGGGGACTTCCCTCAAGGACATCAATATGCTGAATAGACTCGGGCTGAGGTAGATTTTTCACGTCTGAATATTGATGAGTCAGTTTCTCAAACTCTGGCAAGAGCATAGATGGAAGATCAGGCATCTGTAAAAAATGGTACAGAAGATTTGCCGTATATTCACCATATAACTGGCCCACCGTGTTCTGTTGAATATCCACATAACACGGTGGCTGGCTCGCGAGAATCTGAATATGTGGATTTAATTTCAAATCGAGTCGAATATCACCATTGACCAATTCAATGTTTAAATGCTCTGTCTGTTGTTTAGCCCCTTGTTCCCATCTAAATTCGATGTTGTAGCCTTGTTCTGACCATTGAAGTGCAGTATGGCTCTTTTTTTGCCAGTACACATCGCCACTTTGAATAAAAGATTTGAAATGCTCCAATAAAATGCTGGAGATATCGAGATTGCTTTGATAAAAGCGTTCGTCACTGTTTATTTTGGCATAATAATAAATCTGGTTAAATAATTGTCGTTTTTGTTCAGGTAAAGTCAGATGCTTTCTGGTGATATTTTCATATTGGGTATAATAACTTTCCCCCGCAATTGAGCCATTTTTATTACGTCTGGCCTTCTGAACATCAACTGTCAATTTCTTTAAGCTGACAGACTGATCTAGCAGGTAAATTAAATAATTGTTTGTTTTGACAGATTGCTCTGGTTCAGTCTGTTGTAAATACCGTTTAAAATCATTCAACCAGCGCTGCGCCTGATCATCCCCCCGTTGGCGTTTTGCGATTCCCTGCGGGGATTGAGAGTCAGCATAACGCTGCTGAAATTCCTGACGATATTCTTGAAAGAATAACCGCGCTAAAGCAGCAGCATGTTTACAGTTATATCCAACCGGACAAGTGCAATCGTCATCGATTAAACGGTCTTTTTGGGGATTATAGGTAATTGCAGTATCGTAATAATCTGTCCCTTCAATTTGGGCATACATCGTAACCCCGTCTTTGTCCTCAAAGAATTCAATCGTTTCCCTATCAATGTGTTTAGCATAGCTCAGACTGCGCTGAAGAGTTGCAGTACTAAAGCGAGATAGAAAATTGATCAATGAGGACATAATTACCAGAAACCAAAAATGTTTATACAATTATAACGGACAAAGCTGTCATTTCAGAACAGTAGTGCTCGCCAACGTATCAAAAGGAAATAAATCCATGCTCAAAAACTTAATGTTTACTACAATGGATGGGGTGAATATTGGCTTTGGGGTACATTGGTCTCCTCAACCGCAATCACAGGTCGGCCATTAATCGCCTTTGAATACAGTGCAGAAGCGATCAGTAGAGGTTTAGAACTTTCCTGCACATCAAATGGATATCATGGGTGAGGCACTGAATATTCCTCGACAAGCTCTTGTGAAACTTGGTACTCAGGAAGCGGAACTTTGTGTCCAAGAAGTTGATGAAATTATTGGCTCGATTTGTAAGGTTGCAATCCGGTTCAGAAATATCGCTCATGACCTACTACCTGGACAAATTCAAGCAGAGACTCTCCAACTGATCCAAATTGGATTGAGCATAATATTCATTTATTGCACTAAATAGCTTTCACAAAGCTTCTATGAAGGGCTTATTCTAACCGTTGTTTTATCACGGCATAAGCTACACCAGTCACCACACTTCCAATCGCAATCGCCAATAAATATTTTAATGGATAATTCATCGCATTCGGAATGATCAGCACCATTACACCGCCATGCGGAGTGACTAGTTCACATTTAAATAATGCAACCAAAGCCCCAGTTACAGCACCACCTGCGATCGCGCATGGAAGCACTCGAATCGGGTCTTTGGCAGCAAACGGAATAGCCCCTTCCGAGATGAAACATAGGCCCAGAACTACAGCAGCCTTCCCTGCATCTTGCTCAGGTTTGGCAAATTTATGCTTTGCCAGAAAAGTTGCAATTGCCATACCCAATGGCGGTACCATACCCGCAGCCATGGTAATCGCCATCGGTCCGTATGTTTGTGACGTAAGTAAGCCCACCGTAAAGGCATAAGCCGCTTTGTTTATTGGGCCCCCAACATCAATACACATCATACTCCCAAGGATAACCCCCATGATCATGGCATTGGTCGTCCCCATATTGGCAAGGAAGTGTGTGAGTAATTCAAACAATTGTGCAACAGGCTGTCCAACCACATAAATCATGATTAAACCAACAGCTAAACTGGCCAATAGTGGAATAATCAATATTGGTTTTAATGCTTCTAGGCTACTTGGGAGTTTAAGCTGTTTCGATAAAAATAACGCAATATAACCTGCAATAAAACCTGCAACTAATCCACCGAGAAAGCCTGCCTCTAATTGTGTGGCAAGTAAACCGCCAATCAAACCTGGAGTTAAACCCGGACGATCCGCAATAGAATAAGCAATGTAACCTGCCAGCATAGGTACCATAAGAGTAAATGCTGCAGCACCTATTTGCTTTAAGGATGCGGCAAAGCTCCCTTCAACAGGATTGAGGCCAAACATAAACGAGATGGCAATGATCAAACCGCCCGCCACCACCATCGGCAGCATGAAAGACACCCCTGTTAAAAGGTGTTTATAAATTCCTGTTTTTTCTTTGTTTTCATTTCCTGTCTTAGTGGCTGTTTGCTTACCCGTTTCAAGCACTTTGGCCTCAGCAATTGCATTTGCAAAAGTCTTATCCGTTTGCTTAAGGGCAAATCCTGTACTGCAGCGATATACACGTTTGCCTACAAAGCGATCTGTATTGACCTCAATATCCGTTGCTAAGATCACCACATCTGCTTTGGCAATACTTTCTGCCGATAAAATATTTTTAGCCCCAACCGATCCTTGGGTTTCAACATCAATCTGATAACCGTGCTTTACTGCACCTTGTTGTAAGGCTTCGGCCGCCATAAACGTATGCGCAACACCAGTTGGACATGCTGTAATGGCGACAAACCGTGTAACCCCTACATTGGCTGCAATAGTTTCATCTAAAGCCTCTGAATGCTCAAGAACTTGTTGCAAAAGCATGATCGCATCGTGTTGTGCGTTATTCAAACCAATGACTTTCACAACCTTGTCACGCAGTTGATCCGCTTCTGCCGGCTTCTGTCCAACAAAAACAACAGTATCAATCACATTTGATAAATCAAGATGCTCAACTGATGTCGCCACATCATTGGAAATACCAAGTGCTGTTGCTGCTTTGGACAATTTTTTGGCCAAAATCACTGCATTAATCGGCTGCTCGGGACTATGAGGCACAAATAAAATATGTTTTATCTTTTGCATCGTATTAACTCAATGATTGGACTGAGATTTGCGATTTCAAATCTTCAATAACAGCAAAGTCTGGAAGGGCAAACCCAATTTGGGTCACAGCATTGCTCGCAATTGCGGTTGCTGTTTTCAATGTTTCTTCTGGGGAATTTGAACTCAACAAGCCATGAATCATACCTGCCAGCAAGGAATCTCCCGCACCCACCGTACTTTGGACGGTGACCTTCGGTGCAGTAGCATGCAGGGGTTGCGTGCGGTGAAGCCAGTTCACCCCGTTTTCACCCATCGAGACCACAATATGTTCGATCTGACTATTTAAACTGGCAAAAAGATGCTGCTGTTCTGCAAACGTTTCTGCTGGCAAATGGTAGGTTTCTGTCAACTCATCTGTATTAGGCTTAATCAACCAAGGATGGGCAGCAATTGCTGCTTTCAACGCAACACCACTGGTATCTACTGCGACTTTTTTACCCGCAGACTGTAACCATAGAATCAGTGTCGAAAGCTCTTCTGCAGAAAAACCTTGTGGCAAACTACCTGCAATCACAATCACATCAACCTCTAAAATCAGTTGAGTATGTCGAGTACCAGTATTCCATTGGTGAAGGTGCAAATTCGTGGTTTGAACTATATAAATTGCCAACAGGTTGCACAGCAAGCCTTAACTTGTGACAGTGCGTCTGCCGTACGTGCATTGGTGGAGTAATTACGAATGGCTAAGATATTAAGTATTACTCTAAATCCTGCAATTGACCTCACCGTGCAATTGGATCAACTTGTAAGTTTTCACATGGATGCTGTATGCGAACCTCATCCAAAATTGCTTTTGCTGCTCGCCATTCTTCAACCCGCCCAATCATCGGAAACATAATTCTTAATGGGCGATTATCCGCTGCTTTAAGTAAAGCAACCAATTGCTGACGTAACAACTCTGGCTTACGTAAAGTCAGACGAATACCACGTAAGCCCAAGAATGGATTTTCTTCCTTTTCAATAGGCAAATACGGCAAAGGTTTGTCTCCGCCCACATCAAGTGTACGTACCACCAATGGACGACCTGCCAAAGCATCTAACACCACCCGATAATCGGCTTC
>Ga0099799_10193_pt1 | contig 18806 bp, 16 predicted proteins | sample Uncmet6_SortLC_1_FD_89033 | JGI IMG/M metagenome (GOLD analysis project Ga0099799, IMG submission 89033) | Marine eukaryotic communities from CALCOFI LINE 67, Pacific Ocean - CN11_C50_N6_SortLC_1 | ecosystem: Environmental > Aquatic > Marine > Oceanic | place: Pacific Ocean: Monterey Bay...
CCCAGAAGTTCGAAGCGACTTTGGGACGAGCGTTAGTAGAACACTTCAAGGGCTGCGCGGCGTGCAACTTCGATGTATTGGCTCTGGCCTTCGCGGCTTTTTTAAGATGCTGCTGTACGTCTACCTTTGATGGGATTGCACCATCACCCGATATTACGATCGACGACCCCAAGAAGAATTTGTTGGAGCCCCTAGCTACGGATGCTCTAAGGTGCTGCGTCCAGGAGCACGAATCGGGCGAGTCGTTAGATGTCGAAGCGGAGGACGACTGGCGCGCCAAGGGCGAACAGGCCACATCACAATTCCTCTCCTGCGTCTTCGGCAAGGGCGTGGAAGATTTCAGTGAACTCAGCGCGTTGGTCTACAAGCATTTTACGTCTCTGGTCTTCCGGGGCATGCGCGACTGCCTCGCGTCCTACCGGCAGGAGCAGCTCCTCAGAATCAAGGCCGAGATCGCGGCGACCTACGAAGTCCTTAGAACTTTGCAAAGACAGGAGATCCTGCTGACGCCCCCAGAAGAGGCCCAGCAGACCACCATCGAGGTGACGTCCTAGTGTAAATACATATACTATAGGACGTCGGGCGGGGAGGTGGCGTCTCGTGTTTTGATTCGCGTGGAGCAAGGCGGCAGCTCCACCTTCGTCAGTCGGACCACTCGTCCTCCAACAATTCGACCATGTGCGCGAGGGGTACCGGGTGCGGTAATAACCAGCCCGTCGGCTTCGCGAAGATCGTCTCGAGGATGACCTCGTCGTCCACCCGCGGCGGCCGCCGCCGCGGCCTCTTCTGCCCGGACGCGGCCGCGGCGAGCCATTTTTTCCGGCCCTCCTTCCACTTGATCAGGCCCTCGTTCACGAACTTCTCCTCCTTGCGTTCGCCCTTGCTCTCGTGCCTACTATCAACCTCCATGGCGCCGCCGAGGAAGCGGACGACGGCCTCGACGAGCGTCGAAATGGTGGCCTCTCTGGTGCCGTGCCCGTGTTCTGTATTAAATCCGGCGCGGCGTCTGTGATTAGCAGCTATGTAACTGATGCTATTCCACGATGAGCTTGGCCGGCGGCCGCGACAGCTGTGGCAAGCGACCTCGTCTGCTCCGCGCTGGACCGAGATAGCGTACAGACACACTAGGATTTAGGACGCGACGTAACTAGCCTGTGCCTGACCACCACGCGATCCAGGCCGCGCGGGAAGACGTCGAGGAAGTCGCGCTACGCGCCGCTTTCGCGGTGTTGCCCCAGGAGGGTATGTACGAGCGCGGCGTCGGGTCGCGCCGGTGTCTACTGCGGGCCGAGCGGATCAGCGCCGCGCGCCACGGATCGGCCCCGCCCCCACGCCGTCGCCGCGATCAATCAAGAAACGTAGTTTAATACTACTTACTGGGGGCGTGAAATACAAGGGGAGTCTTCAGAAGGGCGTGATGAGCTTCCGCAATTCGACCACCTCATCACCTTCCTCGCCGTTGAGGTACTGGTAGGCCATGACGCCGTCCTCGTTCTTCTTGCCCAGGTCGCAGCCCGCCTTGATCAACGTTTTGGCGCATAAAATGCGGTTCGCCGTGTTCGACTGCTTCCCGACCCGAGAAGCGAGTAGATGTAGCGGTGTTTGAGCACCCAAATCATTGACCTGGTCGACCGCCGCCCCGGCCTGCACCAACGCCTCGACCGCCGACGCGTTGCCCCACAACGTAGCGATATGGAGAGCGGTTTGTCCGACAGAATTAGCGTAGGAAACAGCAGCACCGCTCTGCAGAATGTTCTTGATCGCCACGACGTCATCTCTTTGAGCAGCACCTAACAAAGCGTTCTGCTGCCTTTCAAACACCTGCGTGGCACGGACGCTGATACGGCCTCGGTACATCAACGACTCGACTCGGTCCGAACGGCCTCGAAATCGAAAAAGAGACCACCCACGACCTCCTCTCCCGGAGACGACTCATGCCAATGAAGGGAAGACACCACAACACGACGGGACGCCGCGTCGCGGACTTTTATCATTTCTGCTTCTTCTATTTTAGCGCGGTTCTGGGGCGTATCGAGGCACGCCTCGAAGCCTCTTTGGAGTGCCGCTTTATCCAAATTCTTGCCGATGAACACTAATTTATTCCCACGTTCTTCCGACGGGCCCCACTCGCCTTCGAAGACCCCGTCGAAGATCATGTGCACGGCTTGATAGACGAACTTTTTGGGAGACCCGGCGACGGCTAGCACGCCCTTCATCCTATAGATGTCGTTGCCCAAATTTTTGAGGACGTCGCCGACCCAGTCATTTACTAGGAGCATGTGCACTTCTCCAGAGGTAGTAATAGACATAGATGTAACAGAATCATCATGTTCATGTTCTCCTTCGGTGTCCAGGAACTCGGGGTCCATCTCCAGCGTCTTTTTTAAATCAAAAGCCTTGATACCTAAGACTTGGTCCACACTCACCTGAGACTTCTCCGATCTTATTATAGGTGCGAAGGCGTTGATGCCCTTCAGGCGCTGCTCTACCGCTTGTAATTCTCCTTCGGTAGCTAGGTCGATCTTATTCAACAAAATCCGATCGGCGAAGGCTACTTGTTCCACCGCTTCGTTCTCCGCGCCTTCCGGCTTCTCCTCGTCCAAGTGCTGGATGATGTGCTTCGCATCGACCAACGTGATAATCCCATCTAGCCGAGCAAACGCCGCAACCTTGGGCTCCACAAAAAACGTCTGCGCCACCGGCGCCGGGTCGGCCATGCCCGTCGTCTCAATCACAATCCCGTCGAGCTTCAGCGTGCCTGCTTGCACCCTCTTCGCTAATTTATCCAACACAACGACCAAATCCTGGCGCACCGTGCAGCAGATGCACCTGCGCGGAGCATTTCCGTCAAGAATGGCCTCAAAATGAAAAAAGAAACCACCCACGTCATCGTGAGATGGACACGAGTCGCGTCGATGGCGTATGATCTCAGAAAGGCCACGGGACGCCGCGATCAGTACCCGTTCATCATTTCGATGATCTCTTCGTCGGCCTGCATCCGCGTGTTCTTTTTCAGTAAATCGTCGTCGATGCCGACCTCGCCGAACTCGTTCTCGATGACGGCGAGCTTCTTGCCGTGCTGCTGCGTGAGGATGTGGTTCAGTAATGTGGTCTTGCCACTTCCTAAAAAGCCCGTCAGGACCTGCGAACGGCCTCAAAATTGAAAAAGAGACCACCCACTTCCATCATTCCTGGAGACGAGTCGCATCGACGGCGTGAAGGCGTCTCCACACGACGGGACGCCGAGATATTACCGTGACGGGCACCTTGTCGGCCTCGTCCATCGCGGCCATGTCGCTACCTGTGAAAAAAAGCTGTTTTTGGCTGCACGCAGTACGGCGGCGTCGTTTGGCGGCCTTTCGAGATGCGTGCCCTCCGTCGCGGGTCGGCTCTCCCAGCTACTTTAATCGTACATATAGGGGGATGCCGCGTCTCTACGAAGAGCCTGGCTACGCGCAGCCGGCCTCGATCGTTTCTTCGCACTCAGGATCGAACGCAGGTCTTCTTGCTCAACTTTGGCCCGTTTCCAGAGGCGCCTTTTTCAGAGATGGTCGTCGAGCTCCGCGACCCAGTCTCGAGACAGACGCCGGTTTTTTTGGAAGTGAGGCCTCCCGAGGCGTCCGTGGAGAATCCCGCAGCGCGGGAACCCGCAAAGCTACCGCCCAAAAATCGCGCAAAACCCAACACCAAGTCCTGAGCTTGCAGCATAGCTTGTGCGTGTACGTCGCCGTGTACGCTTAAAATGTCCTAATTCCCCGTCGCACCAGCTCTTTCGGTGACGTAGATGACCTCCTGAAAGCGGCGAGTCGTGCCCTTGCGTAATCGACGCGTATGGATCGCACTGCTATCAGCAGCGACAAATCGGCCGCGCGAGCGGAAAAAAGGCTGGCTGAGGCGTGATTTCTCCGATCGGGCGATGCCTGATCGCTGCTGGAGAATTTTTTTCGCCGAGGGCACCCTATTTGCTTGCGCAGTCGAGGTCGGAGCTTGCGTCGGCGGACCGCTGGCCCCCATGCGCCACCGCCGCGACACACGCACACACACAAATGCAGAGAGACCCAGCCAGAGAGAAACTCACCGCGCCCCCCCTTAATCGCGCAGCACGATGAAGCTCCTCGCGCTCCTCCTCACGGGCGCCGCGGCCTTCGCGCCCGCCGTCAAGCCGCTCGCGGCGAGGACGGTGTCCCAGAAGATGATGCCCGAGGCGCTCGACGTCGTGTCCCAGATGCCGTCGCAGCTCCTCTCGCTCGAGGTGACCGAGGCCGCGTTCATGGCCGTCGTCCTCGGCACGTTCGTGCCCTGCGTGTTCCTCATCACCCTGTACATCCAGTCCGAGGCGGCGCTCCTCGGCGAGCGCGTCGACGAGCGCGTCTAGACGTCTCCGCCCCGGGTAAAAAAATAATACACTAGTGAGTGGTCGCCTCGGCGGCGTCGCGTGTGCCTTGATGTGTCTTACTGATGCCTAGCGGCGGCGGGCGCGCGGCGACGGCGTGGCGGCGGGCTCGTCGCGGCGGCGCTTCTTGGGGATCCTCGTGGGCGCACCAGGTTGTTTGGGCACAAGCGCGCCGTCGACGACCGGGTTCGTCCGCCGCTTCCCTTCCAGGCCCGCGCGGCGGATGGCCGCGTTGACGGCGTGCGCGGCAGACTCCTGGTCATCGAAGTAGCCGAGGAAGCGGTTCTTGCCGTTCGCGTCGCGGTACGCCGCGGCCCACCGTCGCTCCGACTTGTGCCAACACACGCCCCAGAACTTGGACGTCGTCGCCGTCGGATCGCGCGCCGGGTCCGGGGCGACGACGGCGGAGTCATCGAGCTTGTTGTGCGGGCCTGACGGCTTCGGCACCAGCGAGCCCGTCGCGTCGACCGGGTTCGTGCGGCGTCGGCCTTCGAGGCCCGCGTCGCGAATCGCTTTGTTGACCGCTCGGGCGGCCTCCTCCTCGTCGTCGAAGCAGCCAATGTGGCGCTGCTTGCCGTCCGCGTCGTGGTAGCGCGCCAGCCACTTCTTGGCTCTCCGATCCCAAGTCACGCCCCAGAACCGAAGTCGAAAAAACCCGCGCAGGCTTGAACTACAGCGGGAAACGCCACGACGAGTACGTCACAATCTTAGTTCCCCCCGACGAAGGCGCACGTCCCACTCCCTAAACCGCACCGCTTCACCGAGACCGCGTCGTCCGCGTCCAAATTCTTGAGAGCGCAACTCTCCTCCAAGTACCACAAGCCGTCCTGCTTCAGGAATTTCAGCTTGTCGGCCTTGCCCGCCGTCCAGCACATGTGGAAGCAGTAGGGCTCGAACTCCTTTCTCTTAATTTTCTCGAATAAAGCTCTATTATGATGAAATTGTTTCCCGGACGGGAACTCGATCTTGTCCAGGATTTTGACCGTCAACGCATGGAGCGCATGAAATTCGCCCAAGACCTGGGACACGACCGCTTGATGCGACTGCCAAGCTAACACAACGTCGTACATCCCGACGAGCGTCTCACATAAAAGTGAAGTTCGCGGGTTATGTCTGATCAAGTAGTATCCGGTATTTGGATACAATGGAGCGAAACGACTGGTGCGCGCGCCGTCGTCCATCCAGAAGGTATCGATATCGGGTCTTGTACTGAAAAACGACCACGGCTCGCGCCACCAGTACAGGTCCGCGTCCTGGAAGAGGAGGTCGTATCCGAGCGCGTTTACGAGGTAGACACAGGTCAATTTCAACCACATCATCTCGACGAAGGTGTGGTCGCCGTAACTGCGAGCGGCGCCCGCGGTAAAGGATCCTAAAGCGTCGTGGGAGAACACCAACACACCGATAGCTTTTAAAGCCTTCTCAACTTTAGGATCCGCCGCGAAAACGACCAAATTCCGGATGTCTATTTTTTTATCACAGGCACTCCGCAGAAAGTTCATCAAAAGGTCCAAATTGCCCCAATTGACGCACATGACGAGGACCGCGCCCTTCGAGTCCGTCATGGTCGCCTTGTAGGCCGGGTGCGTATGGGCTGCGGCTTTCTTGAGGAGCGGTTCGAGCGAGGCGAAGACGTCGTCGAGCCTCGAATAGAGTCGAGCGGCCAACGTGCGAGCTCTTTTACGCGTCCCTTCGCCGGGCATTCTTTGTCGAGATTCCCTTATGCGAGACACGACGGACCAGCCCGTCGGCGAACTAGAGTGGCGCTCCCAACGCGTCACGTGGTGCGGGACCGCTGTACTGGTAGCACCAGACAGCAGCAGACACCTATCAGCTCCACTATGGGCCACGACGACGTCGATCTCCTCGCAGGCCGCCGGGATGACCTCGTCACTACCGTAAGAGTCCCAGGAGCCCCGCCCTAGCACCCAGGCCTTCGTCGGCCCCGTTTGTATGGACGCCGGGATGTCGGGATTCACCTCTTGGAGCGCCGCCAATCGGTCGACGCGCGTCGCGCTGTTCCAGCCGGCGCCCTCGAAGCAGCCGTTGAGTTGGGGGTCCGGCGTGAGGCGCCGTCGCTCTTGCGCTGTGGTCGGCAGGGTGAGGGCGACGAGCGCGCCTACTGCTAGTCCCGCGACGAACAGCTTGCGGAGAAGAGGGGCGTCGTCCCCTTTCGCCGCGTCGGCGTCCTGCGCAGCGCTCATCCCGCTGTTGCGTCGTGTGTGGGGCTTGTGGGCAATTCTATAGCTGAGTGGCTTTGTCGCTGCTCGACAGTATGAGTGGCTTTATGGCTACTGCGCGACAGCGTACGACCGACGTGCAAACGGCTGTTTTGCTAGCTATGACCGCGCGCTGCTGTTTTTTGGGCCTTGGCCATATTGCTAGCGCCTTAGACATACTAGATATCGAGCTGCGCCTCATTCCGTGCAAGGCTGCCCGTGGGCGGAAGATCGAAGTAGATGGAAGATGAGGGGTAGTTACGCCGCCGCGCAAGCAATCAGAGCATCATCGCCTCGAGCGCCCCGAGCCGCGCGTGGACGTCGTCGGGCAATCGGGCTTTGAGCAGCCCCGCGAAGTCCACCAGTAAAGCCGCCCTTTTCCTCAGATCCTGGGCCGCCGCGTCGGCCGCGTCGTGCAGGCGCGGCTTGCCCGGCGCCGCCGCGGACGCAAAGCGCGCGTCCTGCCTCGCTCTTCTACCGCTCTGGTAGGCCTTCGTGATGACGTCCATGGTCGCGCCCAGCACCTCCGGTAGAAGCCGCTGCACCGTCGGGTCCCTGCGGTAGAAGGCATCTAAGCAGGGCCCCACACTATCATCAGTAGAGGGCACGAAGCGCGTCGCATCCAACGACCGCAAGGCGTCGGAGCACGCGTCCGCCCGGACGGCGTCGAAGAACTGCGCCAGATTCAATAAGCTTTCGAAGGCATAGCCAAGCTCCTCCTCATCAGACGCTCTGAGTTCATTGACCACAGCAGCAATGCGTCGCTCGGCGAAGTCGTTGCAGGTCTCGAGCCAGAAGGTTCTGTCCGCATCGTTTACTGTGGAGACGACCTGGCCCAGTCTTTCCACAAGTACTCGTAATACTGAGACATCATCACCCGTCAAGGAGTGCAGGCGCGCCGCGTCGGCCGGTCTCCCGCGTTTCTGCGCATCCCTGGCTGCGATCTTGATCAGTTGATCAGCGAGTTGCGGCGGCAGGTGGTCATCTAGAGCACCTCTTCCCCTACCAGACGCCGGCGTCGGCGCCCCACATATAACATCATAAGCTCTCGTATCCAGCAGAATGGAGACCGTGGCCGCGGCCGGCGACGTCAGGGCGTCACCGAGGACCGATTTGTCGAAGTCATCATAGGACACTTCTCTTTTGACCAACGCGTCGCGATGCCGCGGCCAGAAGACGTATTCTAAAGCAATGGAAGCGTCGGCCGCCGCGACGTGCCTCGCATAGGCTAAGCAAGCCCGAGCGAGATCATAACCCTCATCTAACGAACCAGGAGGCTGGCCGTTGCCGCCGAACGGAGATCTCGTGGTGTGTCTTTTAGGGGGACTGAGGACATCCCTCGTGGAACTTTTGGCGTGTTCTAAGAGACCATAAGCATCCAACGCCAACCCCAAATGCAACGCCTCCTGCGGCAATCTACGTTTCTGCAAGTGCGCGAGTGCACCAGCACAATCACCCGCCAATAGTAAAACAGTAGCGTACTGTAAGGGAGTCTCCCCATCCGGGTCGAAGTGCGCCGCGCCCCACTGCGTCGCGGCGCGTCGCAACGCTTCCCTACTACCACCTGGTGATGTTGCAAACCACAACGCGTGCCAACAAAAGTCCTCGACGGTCCTTTGTACTCTCTCATCTCGCAAATCCGCATCATCTAACGCTAAGAGGTTCGCACACGACGCGTAGTAGGGGCACGTGCTCGTGCCTGATGCTAACACGGCCGCGTGCTCGGCGGCGCAGGCTCTACGAGCGCTTTCTAGTTCTCTGGCCGTCTCATCTACTTTTTTTTGCGCGTTATCCACATCCAGAGCCCATCCGAGCACCTCGACGGCGTCGTCATACGCCGCTCTAGCTCGACAAGCTCGTTGCAGGCCGACTCCGAACGCGGGTTCTGCCGAACAAACCGCCAAACCACCCCTAGCGCCGCCACACCTCAGAGCCGCGTACAACTGGGGCCAGGCGGCCTCGCCGTTCCGCAAGACATTCATGTCCTGCGTTTCTCGCGGTAGCTGGTGGCGCCACCTTAGATAAGCGGCATAGCGAGCCGCGTCATCAGATGAGTCAAAAGTGGCGACGCCCATGACTTGGGTGCGTAGTGAAGGCCCGGCATCCTTCAGCTTGGCATCCACATAATCTCTATATTGCGCTTCCACCGCTCGTCTACAACCGAGGGCCAACCAGTTATCATTTCGTTTGGAAGCGTTGAACCTAACGGCGTCGCAGGCCGTCCTCTTCGTACCCTGGTATGAAGCTAATGCTTCATCAAAGCTTCGGTCTTCCCGGCATTGCGCGTGCACGACGCGCCACGCGACCGAAAGTTGCGAAGGTCTAGGTGCCAAGGCGCCAAAGTCCGACGCGACTCGTAGGCCGCCCTCGGCATCTACACGACGACGATCGGACGCATCCAAGCGCGCGTACCTATTTAATCGTCGCACGACTTCCCCATGGCGCCTAGCGTCGTCATCCAACGCTCTCCGGCGAGGCGGAGATTGCACCGTAGTAAGCTGCATGTCCTCCGTCACTTTCTGTGCAGGCGTCTCCCACTTCAACTCCTTGAGGCCCACGTCCTCCAGGAGCCGTTTCTTCTCGACCTCCCAACTCTCGAGGTGCTCCTTCAATGCGGCCTTCTCGCCGTCCTCGACGGCGTCCGCCACGGCGCCCTCGATGCACGCGACGACGACCTCATCCGTCCTCGCTAACAAAGCCGCATCTAAGTCGCGGCCGTCGGCCTCGACTCTATGCTGGGCAAATTCGGCACGCTGTTCTAGTTCTAAAATCTGCCGGTGCAACGCTCTGGCGTCGAAGGTCGACTGGGCCAGCAGCGCTTCTCCCCTTTGGTTAGAGGGCTGCTGCTGCTGCGCGTTTAACCTAGCCGCTTCGGCCTCGAGTTCCGCGAGCGTTTTTTGTAACGGGGGCACGCCCGTCGCCGGCGCGTGGCGCGACGCTAGGCTTTCGGCGGAGAGGGCGAGGCTCGCTAGGGTCGTCATCGTTCCGCGCGGCGGTTTTGGGCGCCTCGCCGCGAGGACCGAGTTTGAGCACTGTGGATGCCTCTGCGGAGGCGGAGTTGCAGCGAGCTGCTGTGGCTGCCTTTGGCGAGAACCGCTAGCTCTGCACCAAGCGCGCGCGCACGCTTACGGGTCTCCTGTGGCAAGCGCGCCCGCTTTTAGACGCGGGCGGCCTAGTGTATCTCATCACTAGCCAGATTATCGAGCGGGCCAACTTTGGGCAAAGTGGGGGCCAGGAGCTGCCCAAATTGCATCCAATGATCCTCACGCAGTGCGCCGTCTGCGCCACCGACCTTGGGCTGACCTTGGGCAAGAAATGCGGCCGCTGCAGTACGCGCTACTGTGGACCCGAATGCCAGAAACAACACTGGGAGCGAGGCGGCCATGACAAGCTCTGCAAGAAAATAAAGAAAGCAGGCGGTGCCGAACAATACAACGCAAATAAGAAATACACGGAGGCCGTAGCGGTCGCGGCGGAGGCGTGCGCGGAGGACACGAAGGGGCAGACGTGCTACATCTGCACGCAGGCCCTCCATTGGAAGAGCAAGGAGGGCCTCGTGCGCGGTTGCTCGTGCCGCGGGACGGCAGGTTTCGCCCACGTGTCGTGCCTGGCGGAGCAGGCGAAGATTTTGGTCGCGGAGGCCGAGGAGAACCATTTGGGCATCAAGGCGGAGGAGGAGAGATTCGAGCGGTGGTCCTCGTGCAGCCTGTGCGAGCAGGATTATCACGGCGTCGTGCAGTGCGCGCTCGGGTGGGCGTGCTGGAAGACGCACGTGGGCCGGCCGGAGACGGATGGGGCTCGGTACACGGCGATTTCGATCCTTGGGAACGGTTTAGGAATGGCAGGCCAACACCAGGACGCGTTGTTCGTGCAAGAAGCCGAGTTGTCTACCCTGCGGCGCCTTGGCGCACCAGAAGAAAACATTCTCGTCGTGCAGAGCAATCTTGCGGGCACGTATCAAGAGCTCGGACGGCTTGAAGAGGCCAACCGCATGCTACGAGACGTATATTCCGGACGTTTGAACGTCAGCAGCCAAGAACATGAAGTAACCCTCGAAGCGGCCCTCAACTACGCGAATAGCCTTGTTCGTCTAAATCGCTTTGAAGAAGCCAAGGCACTGATTCGCAAAATGATGCCCGCGGCGCGACGTGTTCCCGGAGAAAGTCATGATGTCGGACTCACGATGAGGTGGCTTTACGCGGTGGCGCTCTATGAGGACCCCGCCGCCACGCTCGAAGGTCTCCGCGAGGCCGTGACAACGCTCGAGGATGTGGTACCGATCGCGCGGCGAGTGCTCGGTGGAACGCATCCGCTCGTGGAGGGAATGGAGATTTCCCTGCGAGCCGCGCGAGCCGCGCGAGCCGCGCTCGCCGCCCGCGAAGGCGACGACGTTAGCTCCGTCTGCGAGGGGGTCGCCGCGATGACGCCGCCGGGGGGCGCCTAAGCATGCTAGAGATATCGAAAACGTAACGTTAGAGAGCAGGGAAGACGCCTACTTCTTCGGCCCGCCCGCCGGCTTGGACATGATGATCTGGTCGACGCGGAGCACCGTGACCGCCGCGTCCACGGCTAATCTGAGAGCGCTCTCCTTGACGGCGTAGCCGTCGCGGACCGGCGCGCCCGTGCCCCCTCCCGACAACGTCGCTGCTAAGTCCACGCCCGCAGTGGCATCCCCGGCGGCGTGCTGGTCGCGCAGCTCGGCGATGACTTTCGTTTGATCTAAACCAGACGTCTCGGCCAAGGCTCGAGGCACGACTTCGAAGGCATCCGCAAACTTTGCTAAAGCGTAGTGGTCCATTCCCTGGCTCTGTTCGCAAAAATCCCTTAGTCTCTTCGACAGCTCCATCTCACACGCCCCACCACCGGCCAGCAACCGCGGGTCCTTGCAGAGCATGCGGACCGCATTCACACCATCATCTACCGCTCTTTCGAGGTCATCGATCAGCGACGCCGTCGCGGCCCGTAAGACCACAGTTGCGATCTTCGTCTGCGCGTCTCCCAGTTGCTCCAACACGGTCACCGTTCTTCCTCCTAATTCTTTGGTGGTCACCTTGGACGCGGAGCCCATCTCCTCGGGCGTCGGCGCGCCCAGTCGCACGAGCGCCGTACAACCAGTAGCACCACACAACCGTCTGAGCTCCCACTTCGACGTGATCTTCAAACACATCAACTGGTACTTCTCGAGGAAGTGCACGGCCATATCAGAAACAGAACCGCCAGATATAACTAACTTGACACCACTATCGGCGATCTCCTTGACAATCGCCTCGAGAGCCCGCTCTTCTGATTTATTATAATTAATAAGTTCATCAGCGGTGCGAATCAACACCGTGCCCTTCGTCTCCGTCGTGGCCATCTCCACCCCACAATTGAACGCCACGACTTTCGACCGATCCTCGAGCTGCTGGACCGTCGTCTCCGACGGCCGCATCACTATCATGCCCTTCATCATGGTGCTCGACGCGACGTCGCCGCCCCGCAGCTTCGCGATGCGGACCTGGTCTGCTTTTAAGATCGGGGCTTCCGGCGCTGGCGGTAGGACGGCAACACAGGCGTCTGCTATTACTTTCGACAGGATGCCTTCCACACCCTCATGTTTCGCGGCCACGACGGGCTCAATCGCTTTGGCCACCTCGTTAGCGTCTCGGACGTTCTTTACACGAGCTATTTCCAATTCAGGTAAGACTCGGACGCACTCCGCGTATGCGAGCTCGTAGCCCTGGACGATCTCGGACGTGTGTAGACCGGTTCGTAGTAACTCCTCGGCTAGTTTCAACAATTCTCCGGAGAACGACACGACGAGATTCGTCCCGTCGCCCACTTCACTGTCCTGGGCCGCGGACGCCATGGACACCATCTGGGCCGCGGGGTGGACCACTTCTAACTCTCTTGCTATCGTGCCACAATCGGACGACACGAGGGTCTTGCCCAAGTGGTTGATGATGAGCTTCTTCATGCCGTTCGGGCCCAGCGACGACTGGACGATCTTCGCGAGCTGCTTCGTCGCGCCAATGTTCTTCAAGACGGCCTCGTCGACGCCGTCGGCCAAGGTGCTACCTTCCTTCATCATGCCCTGGGCGCCGCCGGCCATGTTTAAGTTCATGGCCATAGTTGGCTAGGCTGCCTGCCGCGGCCTCTAGCTTTTTGCTGCCAACCGGCGACGCGACGGCGAGTTGCGCTGCAGCAGCGTTCAAAAAACGCGTTTACGGGCCCTGTGCAAAATGGAGCTCCTAATCACTAGAGCTCCTATTCGCTAGCTTGACTATTAGCGAGGAGTCCGAAAGGACGCGTCGGCGCCATGGAACGTGCGGAAACGCCTTGCCAGCGACGCCTGCGCCGAGCGGTCGTCGATGCCTGCTAGCCCAAGCAGCAGCATGGATGATGCGGCGCATTGCCTGCCGTACGACAGTACGACACACGCGAGTCAGCAGCTGCATACGCATCCACAGACATCGCTCGCACGCAAAATCTTGGCAGCCATAACAACAGAGCCTAGGAGTGCAGTAGTGCAGGCTGCAGCCTCTGAGCAGTGACTGCATACATCGAGTGCATAACAGTGCGCAAATGTGCCGCCCCCGCGCCGCCGCCGATTCCGCATCAGAATCCGACGCGACGGACGGCGACGAGATCGAAGCCGCCAAATTACTCGAGCGGCCCCGCTGCACTAATTGGTCCAGGGACGGCCTCGCTAAGAAATGGGAGCAAACGCGAAGGCGGCTCCTCCGGACGCCGTGCACCGTACCGCGCGAGCACCTGACAACATTAACGCGGGTCGCGTTCGCGAACGCCTACGAATGCGAGGGAGGACCGCCGTGCGTCGTCGAAGGCTGTGCAACACTCTTCGAGAACGTACCCTCAAGCATCGCTGAACTAAGACACCTTTACGGCGAAACGAACTTCCGCGTGTCCGACACGCACGGCGCGATGGTCGGTCTTGAGGTGTGGTATCGGTACGCGTCCACGACAGATGATGATGCCCCCTTTGCGATTTATGATGCGGAGTTCGCGGATTTAGGAGGCTTCGCGTACGACGTCCCGCGCTTCCTGAGTCAAGACGCTTTCAGTAAAGCGGACGTCGACGAGCGGCCGCCCTGGCGCTGGTTATTGTTAGGAGGGCCGCGGTCGGGCACGGGCGTGCACGTCGATCCTCTGTATACCCATGCCTGGGTCTACCTCGTGCAAGGGCTGAAGCGGTGGATCTTCCTGCCTTCCCATTTATCTCGAGATGAGTTGCGGGAGCTCGGCGTCGGCGAGCCGCAGCTGCCGTCGGCGCAGTGGTTCTCGCGCTACCGCGACGCCGCCGCGGCTTTACAAGGTACGGTCGAGCTCGTCCAGCGCCCGGGCGAACTGGTTTACGTCCCGGCCGGCCGGCCCCACGCGGTGCTGAATCTGGAGTGGTCCTACGCCCTCACGCACAACTACGCCGTGCTCTCGGACGCGTGTGTGCTGTCTACGTCCATCGAGGAGCCGGAGTTCTTCGACGCGCTGCGGGGGACGCTGCCGTCGTACGAAGCGCGCCCCGTCGTGCGCGCGTCCGTGGAGCGATATCTGGGACCGCGGGACGCGGTCTCATTCAAGATCGCCGCGTGGTAGTCTACTTTGCGCCTTCTCCGCGACGATGGCGTCGGAGGCGGGGCCGCCCTGTTAGTGTTTGTCTACAATGAATTTACAGCGTTGTTCTAGAAGTCCGTCGCGCGGCCCTTCCGCTCCCAGTCGCCGAACCGCGTCGGCTCGGGCATGCGCCCGCCGCGCGTCGGGCCCCCCCACTCCTTGCCCATGGACGTGTCGACGAACATGTCCTCCATGTCGTCGTCGTCGTCGGTCTCGGCGTCGATCGCCACGTTTATTTTTGTGGGCGGCGGGTCGTCGCGCGGCGCGGCAAGAGTAGCGTCGGCCGGCGCGGCCGCGCTGGATTTCGGTCGGCATGCGCCCGAGACCGCGGAAAGGGATGGCGGCGCGGAGCGTGGTGGTCGCACGGCGTGCCGCGCCGCCGGTGTCCGCAGGACTCGCAGGCTAGTTCGCAGCATGGTGCTCTCAGTGGGTTTGCTCCGCTAGTCTGCGGTGTGAAGTGGCTACGGCGTACTATGGAGCCAGTATATGTGCGAGACAAGTCTTTTCTTTGCACACAACGAGTCACACACTACGCATAAGGCCACCAGCTGGCATGCAAAATCTCAGCTTTTTCTAGTGTCCTTACGACGCTAGCTGCGCTGGCCACCTCTCGCCTTTGCTACCTCGCTGCGCGAAGCACTCCACCCTCGCGCAAGCGTATTGTTCCTCCGCAACGCCACGCGTCCGGCGCCACCATCCCTGCGGCCCCCAATTGCCCGCAGAGCCTCCTTGCCGTGCCCTGCTCGCTCGCCGCCGGGCGCGCCGCCGCCGCGTCAAACACAGCAACCAGCACACCAAAAAGCATGGACGTCGACCCCAGCCAAGAGGACGAGGCCTCGGCCCTGCCGAAAGCGCGAGGCTTGGGCGCGGGCGCCGCCTTATGGCACGATGAAGCCGCAAATACGCAAAAGATATACGTCGACCGCCAGTTCTTCGCGTCCTACGAGGACCAGGTCCAAGCCTTAACAGACTCGAAGACCGTGTATATCGGTAATTTGTCGTTCTACACGACGGAGGCGCAAATTGTGGAATTATGTTCGCGGACCGGACCGGTAAAAAAGGTAATAATGGGCCTGAACCGGCACACGAAGGAGCCCTGCGGGTTCTGTTTTGTGGAGCACTACTCGTCGGAGGCGGCCTTGGATACTGTATCTAGAATTACGGGACTTGTCTTGGACGACCGGCCGCTGCGGGCGGAGCTCGACTTCGGCTTCCGGGATGGGCGCCAGTGTGCGTCCGTGTCGTATTTTATCGTATCGCGTCGATGACGAACCCCATTCACCGAGTTGTTACACACCCTGACCTATCAGTGATGAAACGACGAAAACCCAAACTTCCATGGCACCGAGGCGACCCGTTTCCATCGTTCTCGTTTCGCGGGAGCGTTCCCCGTCTCACGCGTCGACGACGCAGGTACGGCCGCGGCCAGAGCGGCGGCCAGGTGCGCGACGACCGGCGGGTGACGTACGACCCCGCGCGCGACGCGCGGCGGGGTGCCGACGTCGTCGACGCGCCGGCGCCGGCGCCGGCGGTCGTCGAAGAGCCGGCGGCGGAGGCGGTGTCGGGCGCGAAGAAGCGGCTGAGGGATGATGACGATGAGGAGAGCGAGGACGACTAAGTATTTTACCTATGTTCCTGTGATTTCTGTTGCGCACCTCTGTGCGCTCGACCTGTGCACGGGTTTGCTTGCTAGTGTCTTCATGCCGCTAAGCCCTCATCAATTTTTGGCTCCGCGCAACCTCCTGCTCCCACAATCGCATACTCACGCCGCGAGATCTTGAATAGGGTTGCCCTGCGCGTCGCCCGATCACAAATCAAAGCGCTGTTCAAGCCCTTCTACGAGTCTTGTATCTCAGAGCCACCCAATCAGTTTCTTTATGTGGCGCGCGCGGACGCCGCGTATAGGCGGAGGCGAATAAGTGTTGATCTTAGCCTCGATTGGACAAGAGCTGGCCGCAAACACGTCGTAGACGCTTCCTTCGGACCGGTCGAGGCGGGAGACTTCCCGTCCGACAGCCTCGATTCCCAGCTTGCTAGTGTCTTTACAGGCCGCTAGCCCAGCCGCTCATCGCATTGGCAAAGCTAATAAATGCCAACAGCCGTGCGTATCATTCGTCATACGGCGGCAGAATAGCTGCAGCAAGTTGCTATACAAAGTTCTGCTGCTTAACCGCATTTATACGGAAGAACCACAGTGAGAGCCCCGCTTGCTCTCTCAGTGTTTTGGACGCCGTCGAGGCGCACGGGTAGACCAAACGGCATCAAACATGACCACAACGGCCCACCGCCGGATCCTACGCGACGTCCTCGCCTGGACGCGGCTCCAGGCCCGCATCCTCACGGCGCACGGCCGCGCGAACGCGTACTTCACGGATTTCGAGCCGGAAGAGCTGCCGCACCACCACCTGCGCCGCGGCACGGCACCCACGCTCACGAAAACCGCGCCGGCCTGGGCCGTCGGCTGCTGGGCGCGGCCCCTCTTCTCGGGCGGCGGCCGCGCGACGGCCGACGACCGGGTCCGCAACGTGCAGGGGCTGACGCATTTTGTCGATGTCCGGATACCGGCGGGGCGCGACGTTGCTCTGAAAACGGTGCAAGGTGAACTACCAACATCGCTTGACGATTGCTCCGACGACGCGCTGCGCGTGCTAGCCCGGCAGCACGCGTTCGGCGGCGTTGGTGTATTTGGTCAAGCTATTTGCACGAGGCACCACGTCGTGGACTGGCAGTTTGCGCCAGACTGCATCGCACCGCGCGCGCGGCCGAACAAGTGGCGGCTTGTTCAGCAGGGTCCGGACGAGTGGGTCGAGGAGGCGTTTGCCGGTGGGTACTACTACGAGCTCTGGCGGCGAGTTGGTAGAAGAGGGGGCGACGCGCTGGCGCTGCGCGCGGATGGTGAACGGGACGCGCTTATCGTAGTTGCGGGCGGCCGCTTCGCGTACGTCGTGGGACGCGCGACGGCTCCGCAATCGCTGGGCGAGGAGCACGCGTCGAACGCGGCCTACGTCGACGCGGCGCTGGCGGCGAATCGGCGCGGCGACGCCGAGGCGATGCTCGGACTCGAGGCCGGCTGGGGCCTCGCCGCGGGCGTGTGGGCCGTCGAGGCGGCCCTGCAGCCCTGGCGCGAGGGTTCTGCGCTTTCTGAGGTCGTTTCTGGCCTTACGTTCGGGGTCGCGGAGCGCGGCGACGCCGTCTTTCCGCCGGGCGTCGTCGTTGACGACTGAAGTGTGTATGATGTATGATGTCCATAAATTTGTATTATAATCAAGTTCTTATTCTACCGTTCCACCCTGTATACCTCCTTCAGACAGGAAGCGCCGCGGCCCGCGAGCTCGTACGCGGAGCTAATCCTGGATCGCGTGCCAGAGCATGTCGTTGTAATGCTCGTTGAGGATCGAAAGCACATGAAGATTGTCCCAGAACCACGTGCGGGGATATGGGGGCGGCGTGGCTGCCACGCGATCGAGGACTCGCGACGAGGTGAGCCCGCAACCAAGCTTCGGCGTCGAGCGGCACCAGCGCGTCCCGTTGACGCCCGGGTATCCCGCCATCTTGTCCAGGAAGGTGCATGGTTCCACGCGACTAGTGTCGGAGGCGAGGGCCGAGGCGGCCAAGAGCGCTAGTCCGAGCATCGTCCGATTGTTGGTGAAATAATCACTGAAATTTACCGTGAAAAAGTCAAGTGCGTTGATATCTAGGTCGCCACTCGCTCGAAATTCACTCCCTTGTGCCGACAGGACGTGTTATCACCCTCGAGAGTCGAGAGCAGGCCCGGCGTGGTCGCTAGTTACGTTTTTTCGCAGGCTTGCTAGTATCTTACGGACCGCTAGCTACGAGACAATAATTTACGTCTACGAACGCGCCGACGACGCAGCGGTTTCGCGTCCAGCTCCTCACTTAACCGCTCATTGCTGCGCTCATTGCTGCGGGCAAAAAGCCGCGCGCCGAGAGGGGCGCTGCCGGCTTTTTGGGCCTGTGCTCTCACAGCCTCTGTTCAGCGCACGCGCTGCCGACGCGCGGCAAAAAATGTTCCGCTCCGTCTGCTGCTGCCTCCCCGGCCGCAAGCCCGACTACCTCCAGGCCTCGGAGACGTCGCATTTACTAGGAGCCTCACCTTCCACGGAGCAGCCGACGGCCGCCGACCGCGATTTAGCTCAGAGGTACTGGGCGAAAGCCGTCGACTGTCATAGTAGAGGCGATTTAGATAGCGCGGTGGCCCAGTTCACGAGAGCAGCGAAACTAGATCCTTCTCGCGCGGACGTTCTACTCCACCTCGGCACGGCGTTGCAGGATCGAGGCGATTTAGATGATGCCGCGGACTGCTACCGACGCGTATTATCGCTAGACCCGACGAACCACGGCGCGCTCTACAACCTGGGATATGTGTACGAAGAGCAACGGCAATTTGATGATGCGATCCGCTGCTTCGACGACGCGCTGCGGGTCGCGCCGCACGACGCCGACGCGGCGATCAACGTGGGCAACTGCTACATGCAGATGGACGACGTGGCGCGAGCTATCCGGACGTACGAAAAAGTCGTTGAAAGGGACGACACGTGCGCCATCGGCCACTACAACCTCGG
>Ga0099799_10196_pt1 | contig 18676 bp, 13 predicted proteins | sample Uncmet6_SortLC_1_FD_89033 | JGI IMG/M metagenome (GOLD analysis project Ga0099799, IMG submission 89033) | Marine eukaryotic communities from CALCOFI LINE 67, Pacific Ocean - CN11_C50_N6_SortLC_1 | ecosystem: Environmental > Aquatic > Marine > Oceanic | place: Pacific Ocean: Monterey Bay...
CAGGCACTCCGACGTCGACCGGGACGTCGGAGCCTACCTCGCAGAGAGCGAGCAGAGGAGCTGCGCCCTGGCCGCGGCCACCTCGGTCGACGGCATCCTCTGCAAGGCCGCGGGCGGCTACCTGGTGGAGAAGCTCCCGGACTGCCCGAACGGGACCATGGGGAAGGTGGAGGAGAACCTGGCCGAGCTGGTGAGGAGGGACGGGGGGGAGGCCCTGCCGGCGGGGCTGCTCCAGAGCGGCGTCACCCCGGTGGAGATCGCGGCCATCATCCTTGACGGGCTGGAGATGGAGCCGCTCCAGCAGATGAAGCCCAAGATGGCGTGCACGTGCAGCGAGGATCGGCTGTTCCGGTCCATCCGTCTCCTGTCCGAGGCCGACGTGGAGGAGATACTGGCGGCGAACGAGAATGTCGAGGCCAGGTGCCAGTTCTGCGGCAAGGAGTACCGGATGTCCCCCGACCAGGTGCGGACCATGCTGGGCACTGCCACAGGTGACCCTTCCAAGGACGACGACGTATGAGATGTTGCGTGGGTTTTGGGGTCACCGTCATTGTAGAATCTAGAACATAACACAGATAAAATAGAACGCAGGATCGCCTTCCGCCTAGCTAGATAAGTTTAGCTAGATTAATTGAGGCACGAGCACTAGAATTCCTAATCCCTCTGCCGCTCAAGATCGTCAACTTTGGCGAGCGCACCCCACTCCCCGTAATGCTTCCGCGCTCGCTCAAGGTAATCCGCTGCCAGGGTGGGCCTAACTTCTTCGGCATGAAACAAGCCAGCAAGTTCGCATGCCAGAGCTTCCTCGTGCAAGAACCTGTGCTCCCCTGCGAGGGAAATGGCCTGGTCATACGCCAAAGCAGCTAGTTCCAGGTCTTCCTCGAGCTTATACGCAATCTCCACACCGAGAAGACGGTCCTTGTGAGCAAAATTCCAAGGGCAGAGCTGTGCCAAGTTTTTCAGCTTCTCCTTTGACTCGAGGGCGATGGACCGCCAATCGATATCATCTGGTTCGCCCTGGCTTTTTCCGTTGACTCTGCGCACGGCAATAAGACCCACGTAGAACGTTGTGTCTACCAAAATCTCAGGCTTCAGTCGAAAGGTGCGACATCGCGTTGCCATTTGCGCGGCTAAATCGTCCCTCCGGAACAAGTAGGCGAGCCACATTCGGATAAAGAAATAGTTCTGAGTTACACCATGCAGATGGTTCTCGACAATGGATTTCGCTAAGTCTTCTTGATTTGAAATACATTCTCCCTCAAGCTCAGTGGGGTTATCGGAATGGCCGAGGAGGTTAAGAGTAGCCTGTAACACAATTTTCGTACTCCATGTTATCCCACGCTTGTACTCCGCCATAAGCAGCAGATGTTTTCTACACTTGTCGGCAACGAGGTCGAGCTTCCCGCCTAGAAAAGGCGAAATGAAAGATGCCAGATGCTTGCACACAAACGCGTACTCGTTGTCACCCCCCGCTATTCCTACATCGTACGCGCGTTCGAGAAAGTCAGGAATGGCCTGAATTGGCTCGAAAAATGTCTTAATCAAAGCGGTCAGAGTATAAACTTGAACCAAACGGTGATTCTTTGAATCGCTGCGATCCAGTAGGGCATGCGCTATCTTGGTATACCCATAGACCTCCGCGTCAATCGTACCAAACATGAGGCACATGACACCAAACGCGGCAACTGCGTATCCAGTCTCTTCGCAAACGCCTTCCATCACGGACAGCTGAACCATCCGGAATATCATTGATGCCGCAAGTGTTGGATGTTTAGCGTACACAAAAGGGAGTAGAAGGGCAATTACTTTCATCGCCGCAATCTTTTTCTCGTTCCGCAGGACAGGCATCTGAAGTATGCTTCCAAGAGATATGCACTTAAACATCGCCCTTGTCCTCATAAATTGACCCATGACGTACTGCTGCGTAGGCTCAATCGCCAGCTCTTCTCCAAGTTGCGCCAGAAACGCAATACCAACGTCCAAGGCTTCATGCTTGCCCTCTGCAACATATGCCGAGATGAGTGTGCACATGGGATCTACGCGATCTTTTAAACACTTGCTTCGCGAAAGGACAGGCTCCAACAAAGAAGGGATTGCTTCGTAGGAACCTGTAAGGAACTGAGCCTTGCAGCTAAGCGAGAACAGCCTGTGGCAAAGATCATACTGCTGATCCCAATCATTCTCATTCAAGAAGCCACATCCATAAAGGTAGTAGATCGATGCAGGAAGAAACGCGAGCGTCGCATCAGCTTTCTCCCCGGCAGCGAGGCAGAGCTTCGCAACGTCAATCCTTTCTGTATCTTCGACCACGAATGAAGATCCTCGATGGAATTGCTCGGCTACAACAAACAGGATAGACTCTAATTCAGCGAACGATGCGTTGTTCCACAGACTGCGTCCAAGAAAGTGGTGAAGCCGTTCCCTTTCATTATCGAGTAGCAGAGCGTACGATGCCTCTTGTATCTTATCGTGGACGAAGCGATATGCACCACTGTGCCTGTACATAAAACCCTTTTCTACAACGACATCGATAGCTCCATCCAATCCAAGGAGTTTCAGAACAACACCATCGAGTCCCTGCCCGAGACAAGCGGCTATCTTCAACACATTCTGAACCGAATCAGATGTCTTCATCATCGCCTTTCTCAGAAGATCAACGACATCCTCGAACATATCTTTGGACTGGATGCCATCTAAGTCCCACTCCCAATGACGTTGGCTTTTTGAGTAGCTCAACAAACCGTCGTCAGCAAGGGACTGGATAAATTGAATGATGAAAAATACATTGCCCCCTGTCTTGGAATGGGATATAGAAGCTAGCGGTCGAGTTAGACCAGGGGGTAGGCGCAGCATATCGGCCACCATTTCGCTTGTACTTTGGACGTCAAATGGTGTCATCGAAATTTCTGTAACCGAGATTTTGGAACGCGAATATTCCTTGATTTGAAGTTGTAGGGGATGATTCGGACCAAGTTCATCTTCGCGATAGCAATAAACCGCAAGGAAGCATCCAATTTGCTCTGATGATAATAGAGATGCGAGCAAATCCAATGCCGCCTCGTCTGCCCACTGAACGTCGTCAAAGAAAAGCACAATTGGTTGCGAAATTTGTGATATAGCGTTCACAAACAACTTGAAGAGCGTACTGAATTGATTGTAAGCGGCTTGGCCAGCAGGTGCATCTGACGATGTCGAAGTGACATTTATAAGCCTGCTAATATTCGGAAGTATTCCTGTGAGTATATTGGCTCTCTCACCTAAGCCCATCCGCATAGCATCACGGACCCGTTCGGCCACCGTCCCGCCTTCTTCTGCTACATCGTTACAGTACCCATCGAATGCAGCATGTACGATTGAAAGGGGCTGAATATGGCCCATCTCTTCAAATTTCCCACGAATGAAGCGACAATTAGTTGGCGCATGATGTGCAGACATATGTTCGACCAGCGCCGTCTTACCAGCGCCAGAAAGACCGCTGATGAAGACGACCTCTCGACCGGAAGGGGAGCCAGCGGCACGTTCAAACACTTTCTCGAGCCGCTGAAGCTCGACCTTTCGACCGTATAGCTTGCTGGGGTCCCTGTAAATATTTCCATTTGATGACACATCGAACAAGTACCTTTTAGGCTGTTCGTTCATTAGGCGAAGGTCGGCCTCAACTTGATGTAAGGAGTCGTACCGGAGACATGCCGTATCATTTTGGGCATCTAGTAAGCCCTTGACCAGAAGACTAAGCGAAAGAGGAAGACCCATTTCACCAAGCGGAACAAATTCATTTTGTTCCGGATTGGCTTGCCTTTTACGGTTCCTGCTGTCGATATGAAATGCTTTCTCAGCTGTCACCTTTGGCTCAAAACAATCCCCAATGGACGTTTTGGCAGCCTGGTCGGGGTCGGGTTCCCCGCCCAAAAACTGTCGGCGTAAACTTTGTCCAAGCAATGACAGACATTGCCGTCGTTTTTTAGCCGACGACTGGTCACCGTAAAGAAGCCGTGCGTCCGTTGCAGTATTAAGGGCGGACCGTACCATTGTCAGAATCGTCAATCTGTAGGCACCCTCTGAAACAGCAGGTTCTTGTTTGACATCGGGGATAGATACATCAGATGACGCAGATTCGATTAGACTGTCGGCATCGTCGAAGCTGCCACCACTATATTCTAAATCCAGCAAACCTAGGTCGATCACAAAGTCTTTATCACTCTGAGGGGGGTGCTGTCTATAACTCCCAGGCTTAGCCGATTTGAAAATATCCGTCTTCTTTGGCCTCTGCACTGGGTTGCTTTCCTTCTGCCGGAGCGTCATTCGTGCCTTCTCCATTGCCACATTGTCCTCAACAACGGCGTAAAGTATGCCTCGAACTTCTCCTTCCCGCCTGGCAAGCTCCTTCTCTTCCTCAGAGGTAATTGCCCGCACAAATCGCCCTGGTGGATCGAGAAGGCGAAGGTAGTCAACGACCTCCCTGGCAATCTGCAGCTTCTTCTGGCGGCTTGTGCTCCTGATATACTCGGCCTTCCTCGGGGCTACCACGACATTTCTGAAGTTGACATTGCCGGCGAAGTCCTTCTTTCGCCCCCCGCGCCCGAGAAGGACATCGTTATGGCTTAGGTCAGATGCGGCCAGGAACCTGATGCCGGCGAAATCGTCCGCTGCAGCGGCCGCGGAAGCCGCCTCCCGGTCTCCCATAGCTCGTGTAGCACGCGGTGCCGTTCCGGCGCCTTCCATGTGTTGCGCACTCGACCCGACTCTAACTGACGCCGTAGGAGCTCCTTAGGAGGACTCAGAGTCTCCCCTGGCGAATGGCTACTAGAGTATGCTTCTTATGTGCGAATGTGAACTCTTTGGGCTCGGTCCCACTTTAACAGCTCGTACTCTCTAGTATGCATCTTCGTACTGCCCGTACTCTAGTAATTTCATTAGTAATATTATCGTCGATACGCTATGTGCACAGTAACACAAGCTGTTTCTGAATTTCTTCCTTACCCCCCCAAGAAACAGGGGTTCATGTCTAGATTGTGCGAAAGAAGAACTATATTAATTTATTCTAGCTACTACTACTACTACTACCTACTACTACTCTAGTACTACTAGAAATATGCATACTGTAATACTCCTATGCATAATATAACACAATAGACTGTAATAATATATTAATATTATGCATACGTAGTACGAGCGTACATAGTCTTGAGCTTTATTATTTGTATTTGGGTTCTTACTACTAGAGTATTAGTACTCTAGTAGTAGAAGCTCGAAGCTCGAGTTTGAAGTTAGAAGCGTACGACGCTCGTACGAGCTCGTATGATACAACAAGCATCATGAATCGTTGGTTAATCAGTCGTGAATTTAAGTTGCGGGTTTGATCCTTGGAAGGCGAGAACCTCGGAGAGGGAGGGATCTCTGGGAGCGGAGCAAAATGATTGACAGAAAGAGAGTAGCACTGGGTTCTCCCAATATCCCACTATTAAAGAACCTTCTACAGACGCACCGTCGCTACAATGCAGCACCTGTGTTATGTATTAAGCGCATGTTGCTTACTGCTTCCCCAACTCGGTTGTTCCTTCGTTGTTGTGCCGCCATCAACAGCACCGGCTTCAATATCTTTGAACCAAAATGAGCAGCTTTTGCCGCGTCAGCAATCATCTTCACTGTTGCTAAGGCAACCATCGTCATTGCATATTCCATCCACCGCCACTGTCCACAGCTCATCTAGCACCGCAGTATCACTTGCTGCTCAAGATGTAATCGAGGCTGGGGTATCGTTTGATACATTTGCTCCACAATTCCTTTGGCTCCTCCTCATCGGCGCCCCCAAATCTGATGTTACCAAACGTGTCATGGGCTCCATAGCTCCAATTGCTGTTCTCGCTTTCGTCCATCTTGCCATCGTCATCGTTGCCGCTTTGCAGGAGGGAGCTGTATCGCAGATACTAATCTTCACAGAAGTATTTGACCCTTCCCTCTCGCAGCTCGCAGGCATGCAAAAGTTGTTTGCTTTTCCCAATTTTGTTGCCGAGGAGTGGCCTCATGTACTTGTCTGGGACTTGTTTGTCGGCAGGGCCATTTGGATGGACGGGGAACGTCGTGGTGTCGACACGAGGTTGGCGCTCAGCTTTTGTAATTTTATCGGTCCACCAGGTTTACTCATTCATGTCGCCGCGTGTCTGCTAAATGGGAAAGGTCTCCCCGATATGGGATACCAGGACAGTGAGGAGAAGTAGGAGTTACCAGCTTGATGTCCACGATTTTTTCGTAATCATGCTAGATAGAAAACAGCGCGACTGCTTCTCTCATTCCTGTTTATTTATTAAGATATGGCGACACCATGAGAAAAGCGGAGACCTCCTGGTGTCAAACCAAATGGCTCCCATTGTCTTCTTGTGGATTGTTACCGTCTTTATTGACTTCATTGGGAGCCACATTGCTACCCACTACACGGATTGTCTGCAACAAGCTAAGCCACCCTGAGGAAGCAGCCTGACTCCAACGGCTCCCATCACCGCCCTCTAGTCCCCGCTCCACTGATTGATCGTCGCAAGCAGGATGCAGTATAGAATTTGCCCTGCGGTCCACGTCAATTCCGAAAACATCTTCGCTCATACTACCTTGGCTGCAATCTTCGTGACGCAGACCCTCTGAGTCAAAGTATGATGGCGAACGGAAGCGTTCGTCCTCAAGGACAGTGGTGAGGCTGATATCATCTCCGGGCCAACCGCCAGACGAAGAGTTATACTTTTGTGGGGCACTGCTATGAACCATTCCGCTTCCGTCCGATGAGAATTGTGCTTCGTTGATGGGAATGTCGCAAGTCTGATCCTGGTCCATAGGCGCAATTCTTCGAACCGATCGATCAATGTCCGAGCCGAAAAAATAATTCACTGCCTCAGCGTGGGAGGGACTTCTTTTCGATTTGTGCAAATAAATGATAACTGACATGGCGAAAAAGATCATTGCGCTCAATACAACGAGGGCGATCTCATATGGCTGCGCCGATGCTGTTGGCGGCAACGAATTTTCTCCGTTGAGAAGAATAATTTCATCTAATATAATTTCATCTCCGACAAGAGTCGCGGACGCAGCGGGAGTGAACGGTGGGACAAAACTCGTTTCGCCAGTGGCGAATACGGCGTAGGATGTGGGGCCGATACTCGCTTCGGTTACTTCTCGAAGTATGGGATCTGTGCTTGATGCTAGAAGATCGTGGAGAAGGGAATCCGCACTGGCCTCTCCAAGCGCACCCGTCACAAGCTCATTCAAATTATGCGAGGATTGATGATGATGGTCATCTCTAAATTTGCAAGTAATTGATGTTGTGAAGATTGTTGAAGGTAGGTTTAAGGGGTCACCTGTCTCGTGTGCCATTGGCTTATCGAAACGGAGTGCTTTCACGTACACGTCGACCTCCATAAGTCCAATGCTTCCATCTCTGATGAACTCCGAGAGATACGCAGCGAGTGCTTTTTCCACGATTGCTACAGATGAGATGCCGATGGACGCCCTAGTAGGGCGAAGCTCGAGGTCAAGCAGCGAGGATGTGACTGTAGCCACCATGGAAGGCAATTAAGGTAACACCGCGAGGTCTGACCAACAAAGCACAATAATGGAATATGGAAGGCGAACAGAATGGAACGCATGTATGTCATTGGGAGTGATTTGCAGTTTTAGAACTGGTTGACTGGCGTTTTCCCCGGAGCCATGAGATGCATCTGTTGATACATATACAAGATTGGAAATAATTGAAAAATTAGTCCCCGCCTATCGCTCAGGTGATCCACATGAAAAATCAAATCGACGCCGATGTCCTAATATCAGCAATGAAGACTTTCTTGAACTCGTCAAATGAGAGGTCGCCAGTCTTGGTCAAATCAATACACTTGATAAGCCCGACAATATCTTCATCTGAGTACTCTGGATTCATCTCCCGCATCAAATTGGAAATATCGCTTTTGTTCAGAAACTTTTCACCCTCCCTACCCTTGACAGCATCGAATGCTTCTCGTGGGTTATCATAGGGAAACTCTTTGTTCACTCTGCAGACGACAGCCTTTTTGAAGTCTCTGCGAAGCCTCAGCTCTTGCAGCGATTCCACCAATCCCGGAGTTATATCCGCAAGCTTTCGGAAATCGTCCCCCGACAGTTTTTGCGCTCTGCAGACATCTGCGCCGCACACTGCGGTAGCATTTCGACTTAGCCCAGTAAGAACGGCATGCTCCCCGCACAGATTTCCTGGTAGCGACGAAAAGACAAGTTTATCGTCAATAAACACATCAACCTTCCCTGATTCCACCATAAACAAATAGTCGCTACTGTCTCCAGATGTAAAGAGTCTATCTCCTTTCCTTAATTCAACATCCTCCAGAGTCTTCTGAATCGACAAAATCGCCTTTGCACGGTTCCTCTTTCGAATCTTGTCCTTCTCCTTCAGGGTTAGAATAAGATCATCCGACGTAGCCAGATACTTTTCGAAGTACTCGCGGCTGACCTCCATGACATGGACGGGCGTCTTGCACGTAACTGTTGCGGACCGTATCTTCTTTGGATCGAGGAGGGCACCCTCGCCGAAGAAGTCACCCTGCTTGCGCGTGGCACGAGAACCACTTTCGGTCGAAACCATGATTTTGCCTGACACGATAAAATACATTGCATTGCCAATGTCTCCCTCCCTATAAATGACCCGACCCGACGGAAAGTGCTTTTGAACCATGTTTTCGCTCAGCAGGTTTTCAAAGTCGCTCATGGATATGCCCCCGGAGCCGCCTTCATCTGTGTTGTCGTCGAAATCCCCTAGATCACTGGCCGTTAGGAATCCCTTCTCCTCCCCGTCCAGAGAGCGGAAGGACCGCTCGATCAGACTATGCTTCCTCCTCATCTCGCCCTCTGCGGCGTCATCGGACCAATTCACGACGTCCTCGAAGAACTTCGCCTGGAGGCGGCTTTTGAAGACACGGTACTTGGACAGCCGCTCGTCAGATCCAGCGATCACCTCCTTTGAGGCGCTTAAGCCGCGTACCCATGGGTGTTCAAGCATCTCGGCAGCGGTAAGGCGCTTCCTGGGGTTGCGGTGCATCAACTTCTCGATGAGGTCGATCGCACTGGGACTGAGGTGCTTTGTGATGCGCGAGCGGCGCAGGGGAAAGTCGCCCTTTTTGATGCGGCGCTCGACGACATCATCGGGGGCATCCCCAGACAGGTCGAAGGGATGGACGCCGCACAGCATGATGTATAAGATTACGCCGAGCGCCCACATATCTATCCGGGGATCCACCTGGGATCCCTTGACCAGGGACTCGGGCGGACGGTACGCCGAGGTGAGGCCAGCGCCCCTGCCGGAGACGGACCCGTAGTCGCCGTCGATGTCCGCCACCTCCGCGCATCCAAAATCGACAAGCTTAACAACGGCGTCGGTCTCCCTCTCAGTGCTCAGCATGACTGTGCGAAGATGAAAGTGTTTGGTATCGAACGGGGCAGAGATATTTCAGGATGAGTTATATTCATGCAGAATAAGTTGTATCCAATGGGATGCAAAAACTAACGCGGAATCAATGCAAACTGCTGCTCCAGCGACTTACGGTTCTCGGGCTTGAGATCAGCGTGGACAACGCCGATGCCATGCAGGAAGGCTAGGGCGCTGGCGGTGTCCCTCACCAGGCGGCTGGCGTCTAATTCGGAGTAAGCCCCGTTCCTGATGAGCGAGTCGAACATCTCTCCCCCCCCAACAAAGTCCAGGACAAGGTAGTAGTCCGCTCCCTCGTCGAAGCTCTCCCGGAGAGAGCAGATGTGTGGATGCCCCCCCAGGGACTGGATCCGTAGCAGGGCGTTGACCTCCCTCATGAAGGTCTCTCGGTCGGTCATCGACTTGGGGATGCGCTTGACAGCAGCGACGTCCCCGGTGGCCCGGTCCGTCGCCAGGTGGACTGCCCCGAACGCCCCCTCCCCTAGGGCCTCCTTAATAAGGTAGACCGAATGCAAAGTTCGGGACTTCGTCGAGGCGAGGTCGAGCTTGCGCAGCGTCTGGGAGCGCTGCAGAGTCCAGCGGCGGTTCGGCCGCTGCGGCTTTCCCTGCCCGTAAGGAGACGAAGGAGACTCTGCCTCCGCTTTCGGAGCCTCGCAGACGCAGGAGGCGGCGGTGGCCGCGGCGCCGGCGCTATATCTGGCAAATCTCAGCCAGTGCTGGGTTGACATTTTGGTGCAGATTCGGTGGGGTTACAGACACGGAGGTGTTGTGTCATGTATTTCCTGCTCGCGGTTGAAGGAAAAATGGGATTGCATACCCCAGAGTTCTACTGTACTAGCTGGTAGATCTAGCTATATTATGTACTAATCTATGAGTATTACGATTATGTTGTTGTGTTGTTGTTGGTATGTAATCGGCCGCGGGGAATAATAGCTATTAGCTAGTAGGATCCATGTTGTTTAAACATCATGATTTTAGGTATAATATACGAGAGTATAACATTATTATTAATACATTTGGACCCATCGCCAGCATAGTCCAAACCTAATACTCTACTAGTAGCTCTATTAGACCCTTGATTTCAAAATCTCGCTCCCGGAACTTTGGATTTCTTTCTGATCTCGTTGTCGGATCGAGGAGGAGGCTGAGGCGATTGCTTCCATGAACCAAATGTCTATCGTTTAGATAGTAGTCTCTCTCGATCCTATATAAAATTTACAATTTTACGCGTTTGACGCTTCTTACCGGGCCGTCCATCTCGAGGTTTATGCCATGAGGTCAGGGATTCGTGGGGGAGAACCCGTACATATTCGACCAGAGGCTGAACAAAAAGGTCCCTGACATCCTGCGGGAATTATCCGATGATCGTCCATCCACCGTGTTCTGTCACAGCAAGAAGGACATATGCATAGCTATCGCTAGCTCTCCTCCCTCCCGCTAGCGCGCGCGCAACTCCAGTCTGTCCTTCGTACGTCGGGATGGCTCGACCAAGTGCGCGCGCGCAATGTTTCGATTTTCTGACTGACTCATGCGATATGCTCGTATGCACTCGTGCGGTCAGCAGCGACACACGATAATTTGGTAAATTAGCTCTTAGAGCATATTTAAATTTATGATTGAATGTCATCTGTAGATGGAGATAACGCTCCCTTCTATTCACATGCCAGTACTCTTATTATCCCGTTGTACTGCATAGGGCAAGATGTCCGCAAGGGGGACCGAGTAGCTGTTCAGAGAGCTACTAGTGCATGGCGCGCATCCGGCCTCCCGGTTCCTCCTATTCCTCATGATTCATCCTATTCTTTATACTAAAATTAGTCTAGCAATGATCCGCGGCCTGCTGCGCTCGCTTCTCTCGCTTCTTGGCCTGCCTGTGCTCCCTCCTCTTCTGCTTCCGGAAAGCGAGCTTCTCCTCGTACTTCGGCTTCTTCTTGGCAGCCTCCAGGATCCTCGCGCGAATGTTGGCGCACTTCTCGGCGCTCTCCGGCCCGTTCGCCCACGTCGCCGCGAGGTAATCCCGTCTCCTGGCCGGGTCGTACTCGGCCACCTTCTCCATGGTCACCACCCGCCTCCCGTACTCCATGGACAGCGTCTGGAAGCAGGTGTAAACGAGCCGCAGGCACGCGTGCCTGGGCAGGTCGGTCGCCTCGTCAAAATCCCTCATGCTCGGGATTATGTACACCAGCCTCCCCCCTACCTCCAGGGTCCGGGCCGCGACGTCCATCAGGTCGGCCATGACATCCGACACGCAGTACGGCTGGGTCTGGGCGATATGGTCGTGCCTATGCTCGTCGGCCACGGGCCTGACCTCGGCCCTGCTGCTGCCGGATTTGCGCGCGCCGGCCCGGATCCCGTAGGGGGGGTCGGTGACGATGGACGCGTAGCGCACCCCTGCCGAGGCGCCCGCTGACGCGCCCTTGGCGCCACAACGGTAATGGCGGTGGTACAGGGCGTTGTCTGACCGGACCAGGTCCGGGCGGGGCAGGCCGTACTGGCGGAAGTTGGAGAAGACAGACTCCCCGTCCCCCTTACCCCGTAGGACGCGGATGTCGATGTCGGTTCCGAAGCACTGGGCTCCTCTCAGTCCACACGAGAGCAGGATCGATCCGGTTCCGACGAATGGATCGAAGGCTATCCCCCCCTCCCGGACCTGGGCCAGGTTGGTCATAACAAGGCTCAGCTCGGCGTCCATGCTGGTGGGGCCTAGGTACGCGCGTTTCTTGAGCGAAAACCTCTCCAAATCTGACCTCCAGTTCCTCTCCCCGCCCAGGATCCGACCAAAGTACACCGCCAGGGGTGGTAGGGAGTCATTTTCCTCGATCACCGTCTGCTTATGGCTGTGTCTCGGGTACAGTGGGCTGCCCTTGGGATCGAGCGCAACCTCCTGGATCAGGATGAACTCGTCGTCGGGATCCTCCATCTGGACCCTCCCCCCCAGATTGAGGAAGGAGAAGGCCGATCGCATGTCGTTCTGCTCCTCACGCGTGTACTTCGACCCAAGGGTGTGGACGGTGATCTTCCACGAGCGGTCGTCGGCGATGTGGGGCGCCAGGACAGACTGAGCGCCCCCCGCCCTCCGACCGGCCGCGTCGGCTTGCGCAAAGCCCCGGACGGAGTCAGCGCACGCTGCTAGATCGACTCCGCCGCCCCAAAGTTCCACCACACTCCTGATCAGGACGCATCGCGAAAGGAGGGATTTGATGTCGGGCAGATCCCCCTCCTTCCCTCCGGCGCCGATAACGTCGTGCCGGAAGAGGGAACCGACCGCCTCGTGAGGGAACGACAGGACGAGGAACGATCGCGCCTGCGAATCGGCGACTGCATTCAGCCCCGATGCATCCCTGGGGCGCTTTTTCGCCGAGACCGTTTCCGAAGAACCGCATGTCACATCCGTCTCGTTCCCAGCCGTCACCGGCAACGGTCGCTGGTGGCCGGGGTTCGATGGCAAAGGGACAATATGGACGTCGACTCCGATCTTTATGCCCGCGATCCCGAGGACGGACTCAAGTTCAGGCCAGTGGAAGCCCGTGTGCCGGCATGCGAACTCTACCAGGAGGTTGTACTTTACACGATCGAGGTTGGGCACTGGATCTGTCCGCTGCGTGGTCATCGCTGCGCGATGGGTAGGATTCGGCGCGGGTATGAGACGTATGAAAATGGGAACATACTTTTTTTTTTTCAAGCTGTGCTTTATTTGTGGTGGGGTTTGAAGAAATGCGCGGGCGCGGCCAATAATTTGCGTCTGTCCGTCTATCCGTATCCCTCTTCCGTTTCGTCTGCCAATACAAACTCACGCGAATTTTTTGAATTAGTATTATACGCTCGTACCGCCATTATCAAATTGCCGTGACGTTGAAGTACTGTGAGGGTCGAGCAGACAGTGCAGATGGCTGCCTGCAGCTTGTATGCATACAGTACCTATCCCTATCCAAACTACTAGCTAGTAGCTATTAATGAATAATTGCTAGGATCGGCTAAAAATTACTCCGCGGTATTTTGGCGATGACGTAAAAACCTAAAAACAGAGCTGACACGGGGAGAGAAGATGGAATACCTACTCTAGTACGTACTAGTAGTAAACATACGCGCCGTGCTGTTCAACGTTCAACCAAAATCTCAAGAAAATACCTTGAGAACAGAACAAATTCATCAACAGAACAAATTCATCGAATTCTGTCAATTGCCCTGACACTATTGGCGACTGTTACTGGCACCCGAATGCCAAGGTTCCTTTCATGGATCCCAGGTGAACGGAGTTGGTCCTTACGACCGTCCCCATCGATTGGGTCGTCGCGTACGACTGCGGCTTATCCTTTTTGGATAAAATACATTTAGCTTACGGAAAAATACGAATAATGCCAGCGCAGGGTGGGCGCCACGACTCATCCCGTCCGCTGGCGGTAATGATGGCCGTGGTCTTGCTGCTTTCCTCGGTGCGTGGCTTTGGGCCGCCCCGCGTTCGCCCTGGCTTCGCCTCCTCCCGCGGCCATGACCGGCTGACCGGCCGTGGCCTGTACATCGACTGCCCCGACTCGGCACTTCCCTGTGTCAACACTGTAGAACTTCCTCTACCACGCCTCGGTGACAACTCCACCGTCGCAACCGCGGGCAAGGTTTCATCCACCCTTGCAGCAACCCTCACGACGGTGGCATTACCGAAGCCTTCGGCACTCTCAACTACGCCGCAGCCGAGGGTACGGACAATTCGTAGTCGGAGGTCCGCTGACCCGGGCAAGACGCCCCACATCATTACCGTCGCCACCCCCGAGGAGTTCGATCTCCACGTCCGGTCGGAGACCGATAAGCTTGTCGTTGTACGGTTTCATGCCCGTTACTGCCCCGCGTGCAAGTCCATCGCGGTCTCATACGATCGCCTGGCCCGGAAACACGCAGGCAAGATCAAGTTCGTGGATGTTTCCGTCACCGACAGGATGGAGCTGGTGCCGTTCGGTCTCGACGTCCCCGCCACCCCCTATGGGCAAATCTACCACCAGACCTATGGCCTGGTAGAGGCGAGCCCAATTCCTCGCAGGCTTTTCAGTAAATTCAAAAAGATACTGAAGTGGTACGCAAAAGGAGAGTGCGAGTTGCCCGAGGAGTTTTTCACAAACCCGCACAGCGATTACGATCTGGAGAACCTGATTCTGTAGGTCATAAATGATTAAAAACCGGTGGAGTGCGATTGCGCGAGCCGACACAAAAATAGAGCTGTTGGAATAAAGTAATATGAAGGGAACGCGAGCCAGGTATACAATAGAGCTGCTATCGGGCTGCACTTTGCAATGGGGAACGGGCCTCGTTGCGACTATTGAGCGCCTCACGCGATAACGATGTAACAAGAATGAACTTATGTATTTTATTATGTTTGTAATCTGCATGTAGCTACCATATAATTCCTGTATATTCACTCGCAAACGGTATAGATACGATTGCCAACTTTACACCATACGAAGGCTTTACATATTCGTGAGCCACCGTACCGCACCCCTCCGTCTCCCGCTGGCACCACTCGCAAGGGGCGCGAACGGAAAGGACGAAGACGGCTTCCAAGAGGACAATGACTCTCTCCACCTGTCCTTGACGCGATTTCTCGACCGGACGCCTGCCGAAGGGCTCCCCCGTTCCCCTGTTTCTTTCCGCGATAATTGAAAGACACACTCCTACTCCTAGATTGGCGGCATCAAAACAACGCGTCGCATGAGCGACCCGGACTCCCTCCCACAACCTCGAACCCTCCGCTCAACCAGCACAACGACTTCCAACTTAGCGATCACAATGGAATCTTCTGCTTAGCGGATCTCCCCGCGGGCCTTCTTGGCCTGGAAGTCCTGCCAGATTTGGTCGAACGTGGGGTAGCCGGGGGGGAAGGTGGGAAAGGTATCTGTGCTCGGGTCGTAGTCGACCTTCCAGGCAGCGGACATGGCCATGGTATCCTCCTTCTCCTCCTCCACGGGGGCGGGGGCGGCAGGGGCGGCAGGGGCGACCGGAGCGGCTGGGGGCGGAGCGGCTGGGGCGGCGGCTGGGGCGGCGGCAGCGGGGGCAGCGGGTCCGTTGCCGCGCTGCTTTAGGTACTCCTCGAACGAGGGGGCCTCTCCGATGGACTTGCGCGGATCCTCGTGCTGGAAGGCCGCAGGATCGCGGGTATCAAACATGCCTCCGGCGCCCTTGGCGGGGCCGTTGAAAAGAGCAGTTCCGCTGGTGCGGGGCGCGAAGGCGGGGGAGAAGGCAGCGGCAGAGCCGAAGAGGGCAACGGAGGCTAGGGCGAGCTTCATGGTACTGGGAGTTAAGGTTGAATAATGTAGGAAATCTGATGTGATGGCGGTGGTTGCTTTGCATAAGATTCCGTTGTCCGTGGGTCAGTCTTCCTCAGTTCCGCAGCGAAGAAGAAGAACCCTCGTAATTTTTATATTCTGGCACGAGTCGTGCCATTCAGACTATTTGCTAGTACTAGCTAATAGTAAAATACTACTACTCTAGTAGTACTAGAGAATGCATACTATCATAATACTAGCTAGTAGTATGGATAAAAAATTAAGTATAGGATAAGTAGGATAGGTCTTACGCATACTCTAGCTAGAGTATGCATACCAAAAAACATTTATGCACATACTACAAGAGTAGCTAAGTATGCATACTACTCCACTATTACTATGCAAAGTGTGGAAGAAGGCTGATGGGGGGGCCAAATTGCCCTGTCAGTTACGCGTCAGTTACGGTTTGGTGCAAAATGTGACGTAAGAGTTAAAAACAAAGATCCGTGTACTTCAAGGTTTTAATCAATCAGTCAACAGCAATCCGTTAATCAATGGCCGACTTATATTTTCCTGCGACGGAGGAGACCATGGGAAGCCCGACCCGTCTCTCCGTCTGCTCCAACCGCAATCGTCGCAGCTTGGGAGGAACCAAACGCCCCCTCCAGAGACGCGGACGCCGCCGTCGAAGGCCCAGCAGCGTCAGCGTCGGCGCCCTCGCCATGTCGGTTACCGCGGCCCTCCTGGGCCGCCGGTCGCATACTGTCGCGGCCTTCTCCGTCCCGCTGGCGGCCGAGCGCGCCCTCCTCCCCGGGCGCGGCGGTCGACCGCTCTGCGCTTCCGTCTCGGTCCCGGATGACGCGTCAGGCCGCGGCCGTGACACTCCCCATCCATTGCCTTCGACCCAGCCGCGGTCCTACTACGACCGGATAGGCCGGCCGCGCACTGTCGTTGCTCCCATGGTCGCCCAGTCCGATCTGCCCTTCCGCCTCCTATGTCGCCGCTACGGAGCGGATCTGTCCTACACACAGATGATCCACGCCAAGAACTGCGTGGGGGGGGACTACTTCCGAAGGAACCACCTTGACGTGTATCCGATCGGCCACGTGCTCGACGAGGATACCTGGGGAGGGGCGCAGATGAACTGCATCGACGGCGGAGGCCGCTGCTTTGGCCCGGGGGGCTGGCGGTCCAGCGGTGACGGCAGCCCGCCTTGCCTCCCGCCCACCGCGTACCCCGACGAGGGCCCCGTGGTAGTCCAGTTGGCGGGGCACGATCCCGACGTCGTGGCGGAGGCCGCTGCGCGAATCTACGACGCCGCTGAGGGCAACCTCGCCGGCATCGACCTCAACTGCGGCTGCCCCCAGACCATCGCGCGGAAGGGCAGGTACGGAGCCCACCTAATGGAGGAGGATCCGGGGCTGGTTTGCGAGATCGTCTCGAGACTGCGCCGACATCTGCCAGCCGAAGTCGGGGTCAGCGCCAAGATCCGGCTACCGGGAGATCCCTCTTTGCTCTCCTCGCGGATACACGGCCTCGTCGATTCAGGCGCGGACCTTCTGGCCGTTCACGGGAGGACACTTCGGGAGAACAAAACCAGGGTGAATCAGGCAGACTGGGATGGCATCGCCGAGGCAGTCCGAAGGGCGCGGGAGAGGGCGGCTGATCCGAGCTATCCTATCGTCGCTAACGGCGGCATCGAGTACGGCTCCGACGTATCCCGCTGCCTGTCCCACACCGGTGCGTCGGCCGTCATGTCATCCGAGGCGCTTCTTGAAAACCCAGCCCTGTTTGCGGAAATGGACGAGGATGCTGCCGCAATGACCCCGGCGCAGATCTTCGCCCGGCAGATGACGCTGACGGAGGAGTACCTCGACCTCGCCGAAATATACCCCCCCGTTCCTGGATCTCTCGGTAAGGTAGGGGGCAGCTTCAACGTCGTGCGGAGCCACGCCTTCAAGATGCTTTACCGCTACCTCGAAGAGCAAACCGATCTAAGGGCCAGATTGGCGGATAGGGATACCGTATCTTTATCTAGCGTCCGCTCTGTCCTTGAAGAGCTGCGAGAACGGTGCGGTTCTCTGACCGAGGACGAGTGGTCCGAACGGAAGAGCGGCCAGACGACGGGCACCTGGTACCGCCGCCACCGGGATGCGTCAGAGGAGGGGAGGACCCATCGGCGCGGGGCAGGTGTAACAAGTAGCAACTCGGACAGCGCTCAGACTGTTGAGGAGAGGAAGGCTGAGATGAGGGAGCGCATTCGCTTGCTAAAGAAGGAGAAGGAGAGGAGGCGGAACAGGGCCGAAACCGTCGCTGCCTGAAGGATAGCGAGGGCACGGCAATCATTACTTTATGAAGCATTTGTGTAAATTACACACATCTATTGTAAGAGAAACCGTACTTCTTGCTCCATTCTTTGATTGAGCCTAGCGGTCGCAAACTCCCTTTCCGACGCCCTGCAGCAGGGGAAAGACTGGTATTAATCATGGACGGTACTCTGGGGCGTGCCTACGCCACGGATGTTTTCCCGGCGGAGAGAGAGAGGGCGGCACCGAGACGATTCCTCTGATAGTTGAGCTACAGCTGAAGGTTGGCGACGGCGCCTGGTAAATGAAATGATTGAGATGCACTTAAGGATCGTTCAGAACAGCTTTGTAGTCTCGTCTCGAGAGAAATGCAGCTGCAGAATAATTTTCTTAGCCTTGTACTCACACATACAAAAAATCACTTAGAACCTGCCTAGTTTTTACATGTGAGGGACCACCACCGCGCACGTGCATAACGTACATGCACGTAAGAAGTTTCTCCGGGCGCTCACTTTGATACATGATACTTAAGCCCGGTTTTAACATGACACATCAATATGGCGCTTACGACTCGGACACAACGTTCACGGGGTTGGTTCAAGGTCGATTCTTGGAGTTGAGAGATGTACAATGAATGAGGGGTGCCTAGTAGATCTACTTGGGTGCTG
>Ga0099799_10197_pt1 | contig 18656 bp, 9 predicted proteins | sample Uncmet6_SortLC_1_FD_89033 | JGI IMG/M metagenome (GOLD analysis project Ga0099799, IMG submission 89033) | Marine eukaryotic communities from CALCOFI LINE 67, Pacific Ocean - CN11_C50_N6_SortLC_1 | ecosystem: Environmental > Aquatic > Marine > Oceanic | place: Pacific Ocean: Monterey Bay...
TTGGTGGAGGAGCAGAAGGAGACCTCGGCACTGAGAGAGTTCTTCGAAGGCTGCAACGGGTTCGGCTGGTTGCGGAGAGATGGCTGGGTCGGTCGGGCGCAAGCGAAGAAGAAGCGGGCCGTGCCCTTCTTCGCGCTGGACTGCCAGTACTGGGAGGGCGTGTCCATAAAAAGGTGGGAGCGGCGGGTTGGCGGCTTATGCTTAGCTCGTAATAACTTGGAAGGGGAGTTGCCTACGGACGCTTTAGTTAAACTCATATCGTTAGATACTCTCATACTGCCGGGCAACGACGTCTTCGGCACTTTATCTGGATTAGGTCAATTAACTGCACTGACCGACCTCGACCTCGCGGAGAACCGCTTTACGGGCGAAATCCCTTCTGAGCTAGGCGAGGTGAACCAGTTGACGCGGGTTGATTTGTCAAATAATGAGTTGGAAGGTCAACTACCAGCTTCGCTCCAGAACCTGTCGCAGCTACGGGTGTTGCAACTGCGGGCGAACGCGCTCGAAGGCGCCATACCGGAGGAATACGCAACTCTGACGCATCTAGAAGATTTAGATCTAGCGGAGAATAGGTTCGTGGGTTCCTTAGACTGGGCGTCGTCGTTAGTCAAATTGACCTCATTGGATTGCTCGAGGAACTTTTTTTCCGGTACTCTACCTATTTTACCGGCGACGTTGATAACTTTGGATTTGGGTGTGAATGGTTTGCAGGGGCCCTTCTCGAACGATTTCTGCGAGCGGCATACGGCTCTACAGACCTGTATTTTGCGAGAAAATCGGCTGGGCGGCGCGTTACCGGAAAAGCTCGGTTTACTCACTAATCTAAAACAGCTCGACCTCTCGCACAACCGCTTCGTCAAATTCCTACCGGAGTCCTGCACTTCCCTAAAAGAGCTGAGATGCTGCGACTTCCAGGGCAACGCGATCGAAATGATCCACTATCCCCAGGGTTTAGAAGATATGGAGCATCTACAATATTGGTTCGGCGCCGACGGGTTTTATTCCCAATCTTTACAAAGGCCAAAACGGTACGAGAAGTCGAAGTTTAAAGCCATGCTGCGCTTCCAGAAGCTCTACGCGGGTGAACCGATCCTCAAAGCGCAAGCGCCGGTGGACCCGAATTCTGAGGACCCTAGAACGATGGGGCAATTACCACCGCACCCGCCATTACACATGACGAAGTTCGGGAGGTTTGAACGGGGCGAGGAGGTGCCGGACAACGTTGTACCAGGATCGCACTCGTCGCTGCCGCCCGAGGGCGTTTTTGTGGATGCGGAAGGCACGGTCTTCCCGCCGGGCTACGTGCATCTGGGGTTGCCGGGGACGTCGCACGAGATCGGGCCGCGCGACCACGAGGGCCGGACCCAAACCTAATGTTGTATGTGTCTTACTTCTCTGTAGATGGAGCCGCGCGGGCCCGAGTGTACCGGTCGCCAGGCGTCCTAGGCCGTCCGTCCACTGCTCCGCCCATCCCATTGGGCGCTCGATGACCGCTGGAGGCGCTCACCAATTCCCCCTCCCCATAGTCCCCCTCAACGGCTTCTATCCCGGTAAAAGAGCTGGGTGCGGGGGCTGCCACTTAACGCCAGGATCGGCGCCCGCCGCGGCCCGGATCGCCCGTCGACGACCCCCACGGGGACGCCCTCCAGCCGCCCCCCGCGGCCAGGCCGCTTTCCGCTGCCGAAACGCCCGACAAGCGCCGTCGTTTGGCGCAGCTCCAGCGGCGAAGGCAGAACGCCCGCGCGGCACCGCGCGCGCCCCGGGACCCGCGGAAGGGCCCGAAACCAATCTAGGCAAGCTTCTCGGGCCTCGACCGGCACGAGCCGCGCGGGACTCCTTACCGAAGGAGGCCAACCCCACCGCCGCCTCGTAAAGCACCGCCATGTCGAGCGCCGTGGGCATCCCGCCGGATACGGTCATCGGCCAGAAGTACCGCATAAATAGGAAGATCGGCAGCGGGAGTTTTGGAGAGATCTACTCCGGTACTGTTATATATCAGGACTCGAATCAACAAGTGGCCATAAAATTTGAGAAAAGATCAGCAAGGTGCCCGCAATTGCGGCACGAATTCAAGGTCTATCGGGGGTTGCAGGGCTGCACGGGTATTGGGAGGGTCATGTACTTTGGCACCTATAGAGATTGCAACGTCATGGTCATGGAGTTGTTGGGACCTTCGTTGGAGGACCTGTTCAACCAATGTGGTCGAAGGTTTTCATTGAAGACGACGCTGCAACTGGCCGACCAGTTGCTGGAGAGAGCCGAAACTTTACATGAAAATCACTTGATCCACAGGGATATAAAACCGGCCAACTTTGTGGTGAGCCCCGGCGACACGGCGGCCATGGTCTTTTGCATCGATTTCGGCCTGTCCAAGCGCTATAGACATCCTCACACTTTACAACATATACCCTATCGCGAGGGTCGGTCGTTAACAGGAACACCTAGATATGCCTCGGTAGCGAACCACCAGGGCGTCGAGACTTCTCGCAGGGATGACTTGGAGTCGATTGGGTACATCCTGGTCTATTTCTTGCTTGGTAAACTCCCATGGCAAGGTTTGAAAGTCCCACATGGCGTCGCCGGCACCGCGTCCCAGAAACATAGGTTAATTCTGGACAAGAAGACGACGACGCCTCTACCGGAGCTCTGTCGGGGCTGCCCCGTCGAGTTCCAGGAGTTCATCCAGTACTGCCGGGAGCTGCAATTCGACGCGAAGACGAACATGACGTACGTCCGGAATCTGTTCCGGGATTTGTATAGAAGACACGGCTTCGAGAACCCGAAGCAGTGGGACTGGGACACGGCGCGGGCGCCGTCGAGGCCTCTCAGCACGAAGAAGGACGACAACCGGCCGTCGACGTCTCAAGCCGTGCGGCCAGGCACCGCGGGCGCGGTCGCAAGGCCTGGCACGGCGAACACGTTGGCCTTCAACGGCCGCGCAAGGAACCAGGAGAACGAAGAACCGACCAAGAAGCACCATGTTTCCATACCTAGACCCCAGTCGGCCCAACCAGTACCGATCCAAAAAGATCAACCGAAGCGGCCGGGCACGGCCGGCGCCGTCGCGCAGCACAAGACTGATGAAGCAGAGAAGGGCGGCGGGTCTCATGGCACGGGCGGGCGGACGGGCCAGTCGCCCGCGAGTCAGGCGACGGCGCCCGTGATTCGCGGTTCTGGCTCGCAGCCCTCGAATCCTAGTCGGGAGGACCGGCGGACCTACAACCGCCAGGTCCAGAACCAGCAGCCGCCTCGACAGCGGTCTGCCCGCGCCGGCGACGCGCAGCTCTTCGCGCGCGAGACGTCGTCGCGGCCGAAAACGGCGCCGAACCAGCCCGCCGTCGCCAAACAGGCCGCCTTCTGGGGCGCGTCAGCGGCTGCGGCCCAGCCCCAGAAGAGCTCGTGGCGCAGCGAGCGCCAGCGGCCGCGGTCGCAGGCGGCTGCTGAAAGGCCCGCATACTCTGGTTATGTGATGGACACGAATACTGGTGGGTACGACTACCGGCAGCAGCGCGGTTCGTCCCTGTACCAGCAGAACGCCATCCTCCAGGGCGCGTCGGGCCTGATGCGGCACCGGCGCTCGTCGGCGAGGGAACGCGCCGCGCAGCAGGCGGGCTCGTTCCGGCCGTCGTCGGGCGGCTACGGCTACGGCTCCTACGGGAATTTCGGTGGGCAGCAGCAGCCGAGCATCTGGGGTCACCAGCCGCCGCGCGGCTCCTCCGGCTACCAGCCGCGCGCAGGGGCGGCACGGCCGACGTCGGCGGCACGCAAGGCGACGCGGTCGCAGTCGCGGTCGAGGAGTAGGGGGCGCTACTCTTAAGGCCATGAACATATGTGTGTCTGCATTGAAGAAGGTCGTCTTGCGGCCTTGCGAGTCTACTTTATAGCCGCGCATCGATGAATCTTTGCTCTTGGTGTTCTCCTTGCCCTTCTCGGGGATGGGCTGGGCCGTGCGCGGCGGTGGGGACGTCCTATAGCTCCCTGCCCTTGTTACCAGTCTGGAGACGGTTCTATGTCCCTTCGAGCATCGTCTGGTCTGAGAGGCGCCGTCCTGGAACCGGCACAGGAGTCCTGGGCACCGAGAGCCGAGAGCACCCAGCCTCCTTGGAATTAGCTAAAAACGCATGACGCCGCGTATAGTCTTGACGTACGATATCGAATACGTCGACTCTACAGGCCCGGCGGATACCGAAACCTGCACGTCAGAAGTCTCCCTGTTCATCGACGATTCTATCTGCACTTCAGTGTGTGGTCGCTTACCAAACAACCCACTGATTCATTTTAAGTGATCCATGTCCGATTCAATGTAATCCCGTCGACGAGGGAATTTGGAACTAGCACGACGAGGGGTGGTAATTAAGTAATAAAAAAACCGTCGACGGGATATGTTACGCGGCCCCGCGCCGGGGAGGGGTCGTCGTATGGGCAGAGTCTGTCTTGAATTGGGGCCGCGTCAGCGGCGGATCGGAATATGTTCAGTTGTGGGGCGCGTGCGGCTGCGTCGGCGCGTAGGACCCGTACAGCATGTTCCGCTGCAGCGAGATGTCGACGGTGGGCACCTCGCCCTCGGCGGCCTCCAGAATGGCGATGTGGACGCGGTTCCCCTCGCGCGTCCACATTTCCCTGAGGCCGCCGCGCGGCATCGTCGGCCGCGCGGGCACCGGCGCGCTCAGGAATCGATAGTTGCCGCCCGCGGTGGTCGGCGCGCCGAAGACGCCCGAGTCCACGAGGAAGCGCAGCCGGCTTCGCGACGTCCGCAGCGTCTCCGTGGTGCCCAACTCGGGCACGAAGACGCGAATTTCCAGGAACCCGTCCTCGAGCTCCTCGGTGTCCGCCGCGACGGGGCTGCGTTTATACACGTCCACCGCCTTGGCGTCCGCGCCGAGCGCCGCTATATGTAAATCCTCGAAGTGCGGGCCCGTGCGCCACCCCCCGAACAAGACGACGAGCGGGCGCCACGGATACAAGGAACAGGCCGCGTGGAACTTGCGCGGGAGTGGCGCGGCGCCGCTGTGATTCCCCACCTCCGTCAACGGCACGACGGCGCCCTTGACCTCGGCCAGCAGCTGCATCTGCGTGTTCATCAGACCGAGTATGTTTTCGCCCTTCTTCTCCGCCGCCTCCTTGCACTGCTGGAGGGCCCGGGCGCGCGCGGCTCGAGCTGCCACGACCCTCTTCCCCGCCTCGACGACCTCCTTCACATTTAGCAACCATAATCCGCCCATCGGTCGGTGCCCGCCACCATATAATGCCACCGTGTGCGGCGCTACGAGGGATGCGGTGTGGTGCCTCCCCGGCACATAACTACTGCTCAACGCGACGAGCTGGCCATAGCGCGGCCGGATGCGCGACGTCCCTCGCCGATACAGCGACCGCACGTCGACGGCCTGGGCGTTCCCGAACTCCTCGCACCGGTCGGGATCTTCGAGGATCGTGCCCCGCCCGCCGCCGACGAAGACGACGTACGCCTGGTTGTCGTACTCGACGAGCGTCGCCGTGTGGCCGTGCCGCGCCACCGCGCCCGTCGCTTCCCTTGGTTCTAGTCTATAGTTCAAACCACCACTTCTTTCATCGGTGAGCCACGTCCACGTCGCCACGTCCAGCAACTGGAGGTGGTGGAGCGTCGTTCTCGTGTCCGCCGCGTGGCCGCCGAAAAACAGCACGGCGCCCTCCGGAAAATCATCATGTCCAAAACATCTAGCGGGGATATACGTAGCGGTATGGGCACACCGATGCATCGGGCTGCTGTAAGTGGTGGTTGCGCGCGCGGTGTAGGCCGCGGCCGGCGCCTCGCGCGGGCCGGGCCGGACCCAGTGCACCCGCGGGTCCTCATTCGGATCGTCGTCATCTAAGACGCCGACGGCCCAGTCGTTCTGCTCGCCCGTGTAGCCGCCGCCCCCACCACCGTAGGCCACGATCAGATGGGCCCTTCCTTTCGAGAAGTTTTGTGGAGCTAGTTTGGCCGCATGGCTCGCCGACGGCTCGCAAGATCCTCCCGTGAGCCACAGCGGCGTCAGCGTCTGGGCTCCCGATCGCCGCGCGGGCCGTCCCGTCGCCGGACAGACCTTGAAAACCGGCTTACTACCAGCACCGCGACACAAATCATTTAGATTCGCAGTAGAAGTACACCTTAGGTCGGTCATGGGCCCGATCTTCGTCCAGCCCCCGTAGTTGTACAACCTTTCACCTTTTGCAGAAGTGAACATTTGCGGGGCCGCGACGCGGTCCCCGAGGCAGTGACTTCGCAGCGGCCCGGCGACCCACTTTAACAGAGATGGTGGTCGATGGCACCGCTTATACACTTCCAACCAGTCGTCCTCCTGGTCCGCGGGCCAGAAGCCGACGCTCAGATCAGCACAAGCCTTGGCGCGCCACCAGCCCTCGTTCTGCAGCTTGCGCCACCTTACAACGGCCTCGCTCGCCGTGCGGCAGGCCTTGCCGTTCAAAAACTTCAAAACGTGGCGGTGCACGTCGTCTGAATCGATGGCGGTCTCGAGAGAACCCATTTTGAGGGGTGGGGGCGGCGCGTCGCTGCGCCGGCTGCGTCGCCTGGCTGGGACCGGTCCTGTGGTCGTTCGTGCGGCGGTCGGGCTGCCCCTTTTGCTGCTTTTTGGGGCCCGAATGGGAGGGCAATCTGCGGCAGTGCCCCGAATTTTATCAAGGGGCCAGTCGAGTGGCGAGTCATCGGGCCGTGTCGTACACGTTACACGTATCTGCCAGACCGAGGTGGTGCGTCTTGAGTTAAACAGCTAGCGACCGTGAGACACTAGCAAGCAGCTTGTGGCCGCACCGCAGACAAGCGTAGAGCTGCTTTTTGGCCACAAGCGCACCTGCTTGCATCCCTTCGGTAGTCGCTCTCGAGACTGCAACAGCTCTTCACCTGTCGAACCGCATAACTGTACTCAGAGGACACTGGGTGCTGCCATCGTCCTCGCGCGGCCTACTACGCCTCGCGCGTCCACGGGAAAAGCGCAAGAAACAACGACAAGGAGCCATGCGCTGCATCCTGCTGCTCGTCGCACCGCTCGCGGCCGCGGTAAGAAGGGGCCACTCTCATACACCGTTCGACCAGGACCCCTTCGTCTTCGACCCGAAAGGAAGACTGCTCCAGCTCGACTACGCGGACGCCGCGGCATCAAAAGGCGCGCCCTGCGTCGGCCTTTGCGCTCATAATGTGGCGGTGCTCGTCTCAATAAATGACAAGATCGCGGACGTCGACGCGCGGCACGCCATGACCTTCGCAGGCGTCCGCGCGGACGGTTATGCAGTAGTGGACTTTGTCAGAGTCCACGCCGCGCGCGAGCGCCTGCGCCTGCCGGACGAGGCGCCGGCCACGCGGGCGCTGGCGCTTGCGCTCGCCGACGAGTGCCACACCGTATGTATAGGGGGCGGGCGCCGGGCCTACGGCTGCCGGTGCCTGCTGGCTGGCATAAATCCGGACGGCGAGGCGTGCCTGTGGTCCATCGGCCCGGGCGGCGACGCGCGTCATCATAAATCCGGCGTCGCGGCCGTCGGCGCCGGCGCGGAAGCTGTAATAGAGGCGCTGCGGTCCTTCGCGCCGACGGACGCGGAAGCCGCCGTCGCCGCGGCCGCGGCGGCCGTGCTCGACGCCGCGGACGATGAGAAGGTGTCTGTTGTGGCGCTGGCGCTCGACGCGCGCGGCCAGGCGTGCCGGCGTTTTAGAGCTGACCTCAGGCGAGAGGATCTAGAGTCAGACGCCTGGCGCATTGCATGCCGGGAGGCCCTGGCGCCATTAGATGGAGACGACCTCGTCGTGTACTAAATATGTGACAGTGTATTTACTCCTTGGGCTTCCGCCAGAGCGCCTTAAGCGTGCCCGTGATGCCCGGGCCCTCGACGTTCAGCTTCGTCAGGCCGAGCATCGTCGCGCCCGTGACGCCGACCATGATGGCGCGCGCCGGGCCGACGGCGGCCTTGGAGAAGAGCTTGGGCACGTAGTCCGTGATCACGTAGTTCATGCCGATGTGGCCGTGGAGCGGGAACATGACGGCGAGGCCCATGTCGACCGGGAAGGACAGGAACGTGCTGTCCGTGGCCAGCGCCACGGGCGTCGCGCCGAGCAGCGCGAGGTTGACGCGGTGGTAGACCTTCACGGCGAGGCCGACCTCGGCGTCGGCCGCCATGAACTTGCCGAGGACGCCGCCCATGGACATGTTTTCGCTGTCGTTTTACGTGGTACAGCGGCGAGTGTTACGCGTTACAGCAGCGGCTGCGAACGCGGACGCGACGGTTTTTTGTCGCCTGCCTTGGAGACGGCTGGTTTTGGCTCTTGAGCGCGGTTTGACGCGCCGCGACCGCGTGTGGCGGCTCCGGTAGTCTATAACAGAGTCTTGAACAGGCTACAGCGTAGTGACAAGGCTCTTGCGCGCTGTACGAGGCCTTCTTTGCTTGTTTCTGCCTAATTCCTAGTACCTTAGTAGCGCTAGCTAACATACCGGCGCGACCGCAAAATCAGCCGTGTGTTGCACGCTTGTGCCGTTTCACAGCCCACAACGCCCATTTTGAGCATTTCCTCACAGCCACCATAGCGCTGGGGAAGCATTGCTGCGTGGCGACCCCCCAGTTTCAAGAGGCAGCACCAACCGCATAATAGCACCAGCCTCGACGCCGTCGACGCTAAAACAATCGCATTACAGCATTCCCAGACGCCGTCGACGCGAACCAAAGAATGCCGAGCGCCCTGGAATTAGCGGGAAGCGCCCACCGCGCGACGAGCCCGGCCTTCAAGCTCCACGCTATGTTAGCCTGCGTACAAATCGCGCTCGTGACCTGGATCTGTCGGGCCGCGGACATCTGGCGCAGCAAGCGCACCTCCGAGCAGTTCCCAGGCCACCTCGGCCCCTCGGTCTTCATCGCGGCGATCGGTATCACTGCATTAACGACGGAGTGGCCGTGGCGGGCGCGGGCCGCGGTCGAGGGCAAGCTGTCGATGTGGGGCGGCGGCTCCTACGTCGCAGGCGAGGCTTTAAATAGATTGCTCGAGGGCCATCATAACCAGAGCGCGCTCAAGCACTACCTGCGGCACGGCCTGCACGCGTGGATGTCGCTCTTCGTCTTTTGTTTGGGATTGGCTTTCTTGCAAGCATCAAAACTTGAGGGCGCGGCGGGAGCGCGGCTGGCGCGCGCGCCGCACGCGTGGTTCGCCAGCGCTTGGGGCTGGTTCATCTGGGCGCACAAGCAGCCGAACAACTTCGGGGTCGCGATGCACGCCTGCACGTCGATCTGGATCGCAATGGGCGCGCTGCTGCGCGTGTTTGGCGAGCGGAACCGGCCGCCGCGCGAGGCGGGCGCGTGCTACGTCTTCGCGGCCTACGCGTTCTTCGGCGGGCAGATGGGCCTGACGCTGACGGCGGAGGCGTCTCACGTGGACGTGGGCGCCTACGTCGTGATCTGGCACATCCTGCCCTGCTGCTGGCTGCTGGCGTACGTCCGGCTCTTCCTCGCGCGCGCGCCGGCGGACGGCTACGGCGCCGTGGCTACTTTGGACGACGAGGCGCCGGGGATTGATCCGGACGACAACCGACCGCGCGGGTCGATCATGCTCTAATTACTCTATCGGAATCGCCTATCGGGCTCTGTAGACCTTCCTCGACACCTTCGTGGGGTCTTCGAGGGGATTGCTCCACGTCGTCCGTTTCGCGTTGTGGTCGACGAAGAACTCGCGGCCCGTTGTCGAGTCGACACGACTCTCCCAACCCGCGGGGAGCGATCGGCCCGGCGACAACGCGCCGTCCCGTTGCTCCGTCGGCGCGTGGCTGTCGACGTCGCCGTACTTCGGCGGCCCGGCCCCGCTCCGCTTCTGGTGCGCGGCGGGATCGAGCAGGTTCTCGATGAGCTGGGCCTTCGGCACCGAGTACCGGGTGCCGACGCAGCGGCAGAGCTCCTTGAGCTGGGAGACGGTCAGCGCACCGAGGCGCTCGCGCGTCGCGCCTTTCAGCAGCGCGAGGACGCGCTCCTTCGTCGGGCGGGCCACCTTTGGCGGCGGGGCGAAGGGGTCGGCGCCGTCGTCGTCGCGGTGCCACCGGCGCAGCGCGTCCGCGGCCTTCGTCAGCGCCTGGCCCCAGGGCGTGAGCAGCACGGCACCGCGCTCGGCCCGCTTCTCGGCCCTCAACGATTGCAGCTTCTGCGGCGCCGGCGCGTCGTCGCGGGGGCGTTTGCTGCCCGAGTGTTGGTGAGCCGTGTTGGCTTTGCTGCTGAAGACGCCGCCCATCGTGATTTATGCAGACCCGCGGCCTAGGCTCCGCCTCTCCAGGGCGACGTCGGACGTCCGGAACACGGACGAACGCACGCACACAATCGGGGCAGCCCAATTTTTCGCAACAAGGAAGCAACGGGGCAAATCTACACAGCGCACGCGTGCGTTCCATCGCCTGGGGCCCATGCCTAGGTGTAGCCAAGGCGGAATAAGGTTCGCCGCGGCGCGGCGCTAGTATCTATGTGCGCTAGCCAGCTGCTGTCCGCGCAGCTTCACGAGCTTTTTCGAGCCTCCTGTGCAGCGCTGGTTGTGCCGCTGGTCTCCAGCGCTCGCCTGCGACTTTAGACGTGCTTTCCGAAGCTCCAAAGCAGCTGAAACTCGCGACCAAATGGCTAGCATTGCGGCTCGCCTCTCATCTTGTGCACTCGGTTTTGCCGCGGGCAGTGTAGCATCCTGGAAGCTCCTGAACGACGAGATTAAGCGGACCACTGCAGTCCAAGTCGCCGCGCTCTCCGCCGCCGTGCCGGCGCCGCCGCCGCCTCCGCCGATCATCGAGACGCCTGCTCCGGAACCCGCGCCCGCGGCGGAATCCTCGTCCTAGCAGCCTCCTGAGATGAAGACCCGCTCCCAGCGCAAATTTCTCGACCAACTGCCGCCGGAGCTCACACGCGCGGTGCTGTCCTGCGTGCGACCGGCCGACGCGCTGCCGCTGGCGCGCTGCTCGAAGCATTGGCGCGACGCCTGTCTGTCGGATTGGTCGTTGTGGAGGCTCTGGTACGTCGCGGACTTTGGGCCTTGTGGCATTTCGCCGAAGCACGTCTGGCGCGGGCGCTATCGGCGCGCGTGGGCGCTGCGCATCGAACCGGGCAAGCGCGCCTGTGGCCTCGCCCTCGGAGAGGACTTCTCCGCGTATAGTCCTCGCGCTACTCTGCGTACAGGTGGAGAAGCGCCGTACGACGAATTTCCTCGCCGCGGCCGCCTCACCATACGCTCTGCGGGAGATGAAGACCTCGAGTACTACTTGCGCGAGCCAGATGACGTACCCTATGTAGGGGAACCGGATCCGGACGAGTGCCACGTCGGTGTCGAGCTGAGTGAAGGGGATGAAGGCCCCGTAGACTGCGTCGCCGCGTATTCCAATCATGGCTCCCTCTTCGACGCGGCGCGCCCATGGCTCAATCGCGCTGGAATCCGCCCGGGGGCTACGCTCCGACAATTGGTCGCGGCGTTCCGGTTGACCTTAGACGACGTCGAGTGTTGGGGAGGCAATTTTCACGGGCCGCTCTGCGAACTTGATGGCGTTGATGGGCTTTTGTTCGTGGTCGAGAACACCGATGGCTTACAGGTTGTGACGGAGAGCTGGCTCGACCGCGCGATAGTTTCGTTCGACGTTCACTCATCGTCGGAGGACAGCGCGAGTGCCAGTCACAGCGATAGTGACAGTGCCAGTCACAGCGTGAGTGCGAGTCACGATTCGGAGTAAATTGTATGATCTAGTCTGCGTCCGGGTATGATGTTACGGTGCTACACTACTAGTATGCGTCCGGTCAGAGTCGATGTTACGGTGCTAGGACTAGTAGGCGGAGCCCCTGGGGGGGAGACACCGCGCGTCGCCTCCGGCGCGATGATGGTGAGATAGCGTCGTAAGACACTAGCATGAGTCTATAGGCCTCGGGCTTCATCGGGCACCATTAATTTGTGAGTCCTGCTAGTTTTGCGTTGGTGTGCAGTCACAGCGCGTGCCACCGACACGTTGCGTGCCGCCGACGCGACGCCGACGCCGATTCGCTCGCAAAACTGCCAGGTGGCCTCAATAAAAAAATATAAGTGCCTGCCTCAACTCCGTCGCCAGCGTCAACCCCGCCGTCCTCATCGACCGCGCCGAACGGGGCCTGCGAAAGATGGTCAAGGACGAGACCCACGACCGCCTCACCTAAGACACTAGGAAGCGGTATAGAGTATACACACCCGCTTCTAACTCATCTCGCGCGCGACGCTCACAAGTAAACCGCACCGAAAAAAGAGAGAGTACTACTCGTAACTTGTTACGTCGGGGAAGGGGAGAGGGAACAAAATGACGCCGCACTCGTCGGGGGGAGGGGGGGTGCGCGGGGGAGGGGCCTCATCACATGACCACGGACGCGAGCGCCCGCGCGCGCGCCGACGGCGCCAGGTCCGCGACCAGCGCCTTCACCTCGGACTGGACGGCCGCGACCGCGGCCTCGTTCACGGCCGCGTCGACGGCGACGCGGGCCGCCGTGCCCGCGCTCCACGTCACGAAGGCCGTGTCGTCGTCGTAGGCGCTCCCGGCGAGCGCCCGGAGTTTGGTGGAGACCGCGTCCTCGGAGAGGCCGCGGAAGCGCGCCCGGAGCGCGTCCTCGGCGAGGCGCCGCTTCAGCCGCTTCGCGAGGTAGGCGCGCGACCGCGGCCACGACAGCACATCCCTAATAACGCCCTTGGCCTTCATGCGGCCCGCCCGGTCGTGCAGGTCGGCGAACTCGTGGGCCACGCCCAAGTAAACAGGGGAGAGGGCCTCCTCGCGCTTCGCGATGGCCTCGGCGTTCTCGTCCGCATTTAGATCCATGGCTTTCAGTTTAGAATCGAGGCGGTGCATGGCCTTGACGCGGTCCGCCGTCCGAAACTTGATCTCGCAGATGCCCGGCGGCTCCAAAATCCCACCCCTAGAATCGACGTCCGCGTACATCTCCATCTTCGCGGCGTTGATCGTCGGGTCCACGACGACCCAAGCGCCCCCTCGAAGTTCGCCGTGCGGCGGCACGTAGACGAAGACCGGCTGGCTGCACTCTACTAATGCATCGACGATCATCGCGCCGAATTTGAGTACTTCACCGTACATATCTCTCGTACCACCAGAGAACCCGCGCCAGTTCGCGAAGATGATGGTCGGTAAATTCTCTCCACTAAAGTCGCGGATGGCGGTGGCCGTCTTGTAGGCCGAGTCGGGGAACCAGACCTGGCCCGCCTGGGGCATGATCACCTCCGTCGAGTCGGGGTTCGCCGGGTCCGCCGGGACACGTTGCTCCGATAGTCTCGTCTCGACGGCCACCACACCGACGGGAGCGCCGCCCAACCTCCCTCGTCCGACAACGACCGACTTGCCCCAGCCTGCTAGATATTCTTTGAACGATCCGACATCTAAGAAACCGGGTAAGAACCTCCCATCAGTGGTCGCGCCGGCCAGCATGTGCCGCGGGTCGTACGGGGCTTTGGTGGGCATGAACTCGACGGGCCTATCAATAGGATCGGCGCAAGGTAATAACGCGGGCGGCGCTCCTTTCACTCGAGGTACGAAGCTTAACCAGCGCATGATCTCCGCGACGCCTTCCACGTCCGATTCGACGGTGAGGTGAGAGACACCGTTCGGGTGCATGACTTGCGGGCCGCCTAATTGGTCCTGCGACGTGTACACTTCCCTCCCAAGTAGCTTGTTCAAGGCTTGGTAGCCCGTCAGGATGATGGGGCCCTGCTTCATCTGGATGACGCGTCTTGTAAGCCTATTGAGGTAGGCCCCGATACCGACGCTCCTTCCAGTAACGTACGACAGCGTGAAGGCGTCCGCGTAGGCACGAGAAGTTTCTCCAGCTATGGTACCGCTCCCTCTCAGGTTCTCGACGCCGATGCCATCTTTTTCTCCAACCACAGCATCCAATACAAAACGCTCTCCTACGAGCTTCCCTTGCACACTACCTTGCGGTAAGGCCTGGTAGTCGGCAGCAGTCAAGTACAAGTAATGGTAGCCGGCCTGGGGGTTCTTCTCGTCGACCCAGGCCACCCGGAACTTCGGCTTCAACTCATCAGCTAAACCGATGCGCGCACCCGAGTTGCAGGCCACATATATACGAGGTAGGCCCTGGGATCGGGCGTACTGGGACACCTTAGCATAGAACTGATCTTCTTTGACACCGAACGAACCGGACTGGTACGTGACGTCGTTCGCGACCACCACAAATTCTCTCCCTTCCGGGTACTCCTTCGTAGAAGCCGCGCACCGCCAGGCCACCATCCCGCACTCATTCTGTCCAGGCTCTCGCGCCTGCGTCGTCAGCCCGTCTCCAGACAGCACCAATTCGTCCGCCACAAACGCGTCGCCGCCCTCCTTGGTCACCTCCCGCGCGAAGAGGCCCACGAAGTCGTAGCAAAAAGTCGACCCGGCTCTTCTGGCGGTGGCGCGTCTCTTCGCTAGCGGCGACGGCGAGAAGACGTCGGCCTGCTCCTTGGATACTGATTTAAAGGTGGGCCAGTCCGTGGACGTCGGCGCGGCCATGCTTAGGTCCTGCGAGCCTACTCTCACGGACAAGGCATCAACATGTAACGAAGCTAATCGCGCCGCCACCGCGAAAGCAGCAGCATCCAAGGCTTTCAAACCGTTCTCGGGCTCGACGTGGCCCCAGCCGCCCGGGAACCTGATAACCACAGACGATGAGGACGTAACGGGCACCTTCGCGTCCCTCCTCGCTAAAGCTAACGCCTCCAGCACGTTCTCGAGAGCGGCCTGGACGGTCTTGGCCCCACCCAAGAACGCATCAGAGGCGGCCGAGAAGAAGACGAAGACGACCGGGGGTTCCCCGCCTCGGCCAGGCTTCGTGAGTTTGGAAGGAGTTTCGACAGATAAATTCCCTAAGAATGCGGTCGCCGCGGCGGAACCCGTCTCTAGTTCAATCAAAGCGTAGCCTCTGGTCAAAGAAGCTTTGTCGAACAACCGCGTATCTAAGGTGCGAGGCGTCGGGGCTTCATCATTTGCTACGAGAGACACCCGCAGAGCCAACAACGCTAAATCACCATAATCGTCTCCTGGCAACGCCGCCAACTGCGCTAAAGCACTCACCAGAGTCATGGGTGCTGGATCGACTCCGGAGGCCCGCCTATTAGCATAAATCTGCAGCAGCTCCTTCAAAATCTGCTGACACATGACAGTGCGCTGTTTGAGCTGCGAGTGGGCTCGAGCCACGTCGATGGCCTTCGTCAGGTCCTCCTTGTGCTCCGCTACCAACTCCTGAACCACGGCGTCCATTGGCCGTCCCGCGTACCGCGATTCGACGACTAGATACCTCTGTAGTAAGGAAGCCGCCTCGTCCACCACTACATTAACGTTGTCGTCCGTCAAATCCTTCGCCAAGGTCGTAGGATCACCTCTCTCGAAGCCATCCAACAGTAAAGCGCATTTATCAGCTGCCGTTTCGTCTTCTTCCACAATGTCCAAAATGTCATCAAACGCGCCTTGGTACGGTTCGACCTTCGCTACTTTCGACGGGTCACTTAGTTCCAGTTTAGCTAATAAATCACCAGCCGAGATAATGCTACCCGGAGGCTTCAGGTGATTAAATTTACCGGCCTCGCCCGTCTTGAGGGCCATGATCATCTTCATCGCTTCCACTTCGACGTAGGGAGCGCCCGCATCTAAATGAGTACCATCTTCTTGTAAGTACCGTACGACTTTGCCCGTGACATCGGTCCGCAGCTCTGACGGGTCGAAGATCGTGGGCATCAAGCACGTGACGCCGTCGCAGATGATTCTTAAACCGAGAGGCTCTTCGAGGCCGTGGACCTTGCGCGTAGCACCGCCAAAGGCGCACAGTAGGGAACCGTCGGGCTGCTCGCGTACTTTCGCGGTAATCGACTGGTCATTCAATCTCAAACTGAATACTTCAGGGCCGCTCTTCTGGACCAGGAAGTCGTATTTCAAACCCTCGTACGTAATGGTCTGGGAGAACGCAGTCAGGTCCTTCACGAGAACGGTCGACAGCTGGCCCTTCGCCAGTGAAGCTTCCAACTCCTCCCGTTTCGACTTGACGAATTGGTGCGATCTATATAAAACAGCAGCCAAGACTAACCGAGGCGTGTTCGTCGGCACCGCTATACTCTTCGCTCGTAAGATACCATCGAGCCACCCGGTATGTATATCATTAGCTTTGAAGGCGTCCGTCTCGAGCAACTCCACCAAATACTCGACGGGGTTCCTAATTTTACCTCGGATCTCCACGGACTTCAAGGCTAGTACTAAGTGTCTTCGCGCTATTTCTCGAGTAGCCCCAGACGCGAAGATGTGGCCGAATTGCGAGTCGGCGAACTCGTGGATGCCGCCGTTCGCACCGACCGAAAAGTAGCCCCAGACGTTCCGCGTCGACTGGAACTTGACTCTCTCAATACTACCAGAAGTCGGCTTGAAGCCTTCGTCTGGGTTCTCGGCCGTAATACGAGCCGCAATGACGTGCTTCGTTATTTTAGGATATCTCACCTCATGGAAGTCAATCGTCGACGACCCATGGACGTCTTCCAACCCGTAGAACCGGCGGATGTGCGGGATGCGATGCAGAGGAATGCCCATGGCCACCTGCAGCTGCGTCGCGGGCATGTTGATGTCCGTGATGCCCTCCGTGCAGGGGTGCTCCACTTGTAAGCGAGGATTTAACTCCAGGAAGTAGTACTTTTTCGTAGCGGCATGGTACAGGTACTCGACCGTGCCGGCACCCGAATAGCCGATGGACTGCGTCAGGCGCATGGCCGCGAGCTCCATCTCCCGAAACACTCCTGGATCCGCAATAGCAGCAGGAGCCTCCTCGAAGATCTTCTGGAAGCGCCTTTGTGTGCTACAATCACGGCCATTGAGCGCGACGGCCTGGCCGTGTTTATCTCCGACGATCTGCACTTCTAAATGTCTAGCGTTGCTACAGAGCTGCATGAGGAACATGGGCGAGCCTGCGCGTGGTTCGAGCGTGAGTTTGTTGTTGCGAGCAGGCGCCGCGTCGATGGCGTCGAAAGGGACGCCGCCGCGCACCCGGGACTTCGTTCGTCACCTGCACGAAGTTGTTCCTAAGTTCCGCGGCGTCCTTGGACATGCGGATGCCCTTGCCGCCGCCGCCCTCGGAAGCTTTGAGCATGACGGGGTAGCCTATTCTTTCAGCAGCAGCAATACACTCCTCCTCGGAAGTGACCATGGCCTTCCGAAACAGCTCGGGCGGGATCGCGCCCGTCTCGATGACCACCTTCGGGTCGCACGTAATACCGTCGCCGGACCAGGGGATCGACGACACTCGAGCCGTTTGCGCTAAGATCGACGCGGCGATCTTATCCCCCAGAGCGCGCATCGGGCCGCCCGAGGGACCGATGAACGTGATGTTCCTCTTGGCTAATCCATCAGGTAACTCCGGGTACTCCGACGCGTGGCCCCAGCCCGGCCAGACCGCGTCGACGGCTTCGCGTTCGGCCACATCAATGATCAATTCCACGTTCGCGTAGTTGTTCTTATTACTTCCGCTCGGTACTTCGACGACGCGATCCGCCAACCGTACGAACTCGGCGTTCGCGTCCAAATCCTGACCCGAAGCCATGGCTACAAAAGTTAAAGCCTTGGCGTCGCCCAACACATCGAAGGCGAACTCCCTCAACGAGAGCATGGCCTTCGTCGCCGCCATGCCGTTGTTCGCGATTAGGATCGTGTGGATGGGACTGGAACCGCCGTGGGCCTCGACGTACTCGCGCATGCGCGCGCGCGCCTGCTGCGACGCCGGCTCGATCGGCCGCTTCTTGCGGTCGATCATCGCCGTCATGCTCGACGTGCGCTGGAGGCCGGAGGACTTCATCGTGATGGTTGTGGTGTTCTGTTTCCGAGCGCTGCGCTAGCGTAGTTGCGCGGCGTCGCTGCTTTTAGCTTTGCAAAGGCGACCACAAGCGAGGGGACTTTTTCTCGCGGCACACGCAAGCACGGCTGGTGAATCACGCGCTGTGGCTTTCAGGCTTACAGTACGCTGAGTGCCGCCACCGCTTGTTGCAATTTCGCTTCGATTGCGGACCTGATATTAGGCCGTGCGTGAGCTTCGAGCTTGGGGAAGGCGACCTTTTCGATCCGCGCAACACGCCTGCAAAGGGACCGCCAGCATTGCTCCCGACGTTTGCAAAGATGCTTAGTCCCCCTCCTCGCGAAACTTTTCACCTAGTGGCCCGACACCTGCCTTGGCCAATCCGAGGATCACGAGCGCAATTCCAGACTCGAGTAGAATGGCTTTCGGGTACTTGTCCATAAACACGGCATTGACGTCCTCCCTGTCGTCCTGCGTGGGGGTGACGCGTACCGTCGACGGCTCGACGCCCAATCGCGGACCGCCAAGTTATGCTCCGTTTCGAATCAAATCCACCTCCACGCCATCGCCGCGACTCGTCGAATGCAAGGACGCCGCTCGCACCTTCCAGGTGATTGCTCGCGCCGTCGACGGTGCCGCCGCGATGCCTGACAGCGCTGCGACGGCGCCAAAACGACGACACCTCTCAGCAGCAACAACATGGCTTCTTCGCGCATCACTGCTGTGTCGTGGGACAACACGTTGGCTGCCATAGGCTGCAGCCGAGCTCAGCAGTAGGAAAGCCAGGGCAGCTTTGGCAGCCATAAACGCTAGAACAGCTGGCGAATTTGTCGTTTGTGTGG
>Ga0099799_10198_pt1 | contig 18633 bp, 23 predicted proteins | sample Uncmet6_SortLC_1_FD_89033 | JGI IMG/M metagenome (GOLD analysis project Ga0099799, IMG submission 89033) | Marine eukaryotic communities from CALCOFI LINE 67, Pacific Ocean - CN11_C50_N6_SortLC_1 | ecosystem: Environmental > Aquatic > Marine > Oceanic | place: Pacific Ocean: Monterey Bay...
TGTCTTCAAAGAGTGCATTTCGGCTTCGAAGGCGATTTCGTAATCTTAAAAGAAGCATTGAAATATGGGAGAAAACAAAGAAACCCAATGATGATAGTTCTATCGTTATTGCCTCCGATTTAAATGCGGCTGAGTCTCTTCTGATGTCTATTCAAAGACTACGTAATGGGAAAGGGCGCGCCGTGCCCGGTATCGGTGGCGTATCTAGTAAAGAATTGGAATTGGTTAAATTCTTGGATAAATTTTGGTCCATGCTCATCGGTGCGGGCCCTTCGGTCGTGAACGGGGAAACTCAATTTCCGGACACATTAAAAAATTTAGAGCGACGTGTCGGTCTTAGGGTTGAGAGCGGAGATGTTATACTAGATATCGATCAATTCCTGGGACCCAAAAAGCGCGGAGATGTTCAATCCCGAAAAGCCGCGGACATTGAGTCGATTTTGGATTACAAACCTAGGTTTGACGCGGTTTACAAGCATCTATTCACGGCGCCAGACTCTGTTGCAGGCTCTGCTACTTTGGACAATTTTATCTTTATAGAGTTGCAGCGTGCAAAAAAATTCAATGAGGCAATTGATCTTCTAAAAGTTGAAAGGCCTGAAAAATACAAAGAGCTTGAATTGGCCGCGCAGAGCCGAAATGGTTCACTTGCCGCTAGCGCGCCAGGGCTTGGTATGGGCAGTACTTCTATCGAAGATACAATAAAATTTAATTTTGGGCCTGGCAGTAAACCAAGCAAGCCAGCACCAACAGTAAAAACAAGCTCTCAAACTAGTCAAAAAATTGATGGTGTTTACTCTGTTCCGGAAGGAAAGAAGCGCCAAGAAGCAATAATACAGAGAGGTGTTTTGTCCGGCAAATTCAAAATAGAAAAAATGAAAGACTTGCAACAGTTCCTAATAAATTCTGGGTTTCTAAATGAAAAATATAAGAACAGAAAAGGAATAGAAGTTGATTCTGCCGATGGTGATTATGGCGAAATGACTAGGCAAGCTATTATTGACTTTCAGAAGAGAAGAGGAGCAACACCTGATGGTGTTATAGGCTCAAAGACGCTTGAGAAGTTCCAGCCAGTGGATTTTGCAGAGCTTCCCGGCAATGATGCACCCGGTGAGCAAGATACTGAAGAAGAAGCAAGTGAAACTGTCACAGAAGAAATTAAAAATTCGTTAAATTCAAAGGAGAATAAAAAAATGAAAACTAAAATAACAAGAAAACTTCTTGAAAAAATTATAAAGAAGGCTCTGACCGAGCAAATGGAAGCTGCCAATAAAGAGGAAAAGGTTATAGCAACTACCGAGACATCAGATACAAAACAGGAATCTAATTGCAGTAAACGTTCTGACGGACGTCGTGAAGATCTAGAACTCGAAGAAGTCGAAGAACTTCAAGAAAAGACGTGCCCTGCTTGTAAAGGCAAGAAAGGAGGCTGCCCTAAGTGTGAAGTCAATGAAAACGAAGAACTCGAAGAGGCAAAGCCGAAAGTCAAAATGGTACCAAAAAGTGAAGTCTCCAAAGACGCAAAGGTAGTAGTTCCTAATGGTCCTGGAGAATTGGTTGGAATAGACAATTCAAGTTCAGAAGGTGATGAAACAGAAAAGAAAGCTACGGAAGAATCCAAGATTCAAACACCGGAACAAGAAAATACTCTTTATGAGCAAAGGTTCACCCCTAAGAACACTAAACTATATGAGAAACTCCTAAAAGAGTGGACTAAATAATATAGGATTAAGATATGGATAACAAACTCCTTTTAGAAGGTGCCGTCGCTGGGCACATGAACCACATTTATGATAACGGCGAGATGACCTTCGGGGAGTTGAAGCAGTTGCTGCAAGCAGCTGTCGACGGAAAACTACGAGGTACAGAAAAAACCGACGGTCAGAATGTTTATTTGTCTTTTGATGTGTCAACTCAAAAAGCGAGAGCGATACGAAATAAGACACACATCTTGGCCGGCGGATTGGATGTTGAACAGTTCGATGAGTTTTTTCTCCGCTCATCCAAACCAAGCTCTACGCTCTAGTTTTGTAGAGGCGCTTCAGGCGTTTGAAAATATCATAAAAGATTTAGATAAAGAAACTCAATTAAAGATCTTTGGAACAAAAGAAGATAACATTTATTTTAATACCGAGGTCATGAACCCCGGGTCTCCGGGTCTTGAGGAGGGTGATCCTCGCAGCAAAGGAACGACAAACGTTATACCTTACGACAAGAAAACTCTTTTAATACACGCCGTTGGTCATGACAAATTTCACCCAAAAACAGCACTATCATTAACCGCTAAGAGCTTAGGCGCAGATGCGGTCGATATATCTTCCAATTATGAAACACTAGAGCGTTCTTTGATGGGTAAAGGTACGGAAGAGCCAGACGTATTTTCAGTAGAGACCCACCCTCAGAGAAAGTTAGAACCTGCCGGACAAGAAAAAGCAGGGGCAGTGCTGGAGTCTACAATCGATGCTATCAATAACCTCGTTAGGGACTTTGGGCTTAATGACTCCAATACGATTCAAGATTTAGTAATGGTTCAGATAGCTCCAATTATTGATAATTTTGGAATGACTGAAGATCGAAACAAATTATTGGTTCAAAGACTGATGGGTTTATGTAGAAGCTTGAAAGATAGGAGCCAACTTATACCTTGTGGTCTTAAGGATCCTGTTACAAAAAAACCTCTTCACGAACCTAGGCCGACCATGAGAGATATCACAGCTGGTATTCCCCAAGAGCTTAAAGACGAAATAAAGAGGTTTGACGATGGGTTCAAGTATCAAAATTATACTGCAGCGTTGAGCAATTCTCTTTATGATTTTACGAACGCTATCTTACAAGACTTTCACTCCGCTTTCATTTCAGACAACGAATCAATAATTAAAAAATTGCAGAATGACATATCGGATTCGGTCAAGAAAATACAAAATTCCTCAAATGAAGCGGCAAAAGAAGATCTCAAGAAACAGCTTGGAAAACTTAAGGATGTTCAAAATATTAACACCCCCTCAGAGGGTTTTGTGTTCGACTTCAATGGTACCACCTACAAGTTTACCGGATGGTTCGCTCCAAGTAACCAAATACTAGGCACAGAGCGTTATGGACGCTTTGGCCCTATAGAACCAGCAACAGAAGAAGAAGATACAGTACAAGGCCAAACTGGGCCTCTTACGATTGCAATATTACCTGGATCCTTCAAACCCCCACACAAGGGGCACCTACGAGCGCTCGAAGCTATAGAAAAACGCGCAACCGGAGGAAATCTTCCTGAAATTGATAAATATATCGTAATCATCTCCAATCCTTCAGCCAAAGATTCTAGTGGTGGTTTAAAAAGCTCTCGACCTCTGCCAATGTCTGGTAAAGTGATAACAGCTGAACAATCAAAGCAAATGTGGATGGTTATGCTAGATAAGTCGCCGGTTAAGAACAAAGTCCAACTAGTAACTGGTGATGCAGCTGCAGCATCACCAATGTTAATAACTTACCAATTTGTCCAAAACGAACCTGATCCCACTAACCTACTAGTTGCACCTAAAGACGCGAAAGTTGTCCTTGTGGTTGGTGATAAAGAAGACGATGCCAAAAGATTTGGGGGAATGAGAGAGAAAGTCGCAGAAAAGCGACCGGATATAGAGCTTTTTCCAGGAGTTGTTCCAGTTGTAAAACACGACTCAGAGTATATAAGATTTATGAGTGATCCAGAAAACCAGATGATAAGATCTAAAATGAAATCAAATTTTGAGGACTTTAACGCTAGCGATATGAGGTTTATTATGGATTTTGCATCGAAAGATCCAATCGGTCTGGAGTTACTTAAGTCTTACTTGCCTTACCCAGAAGATGCTCTTGGCTACATGGGAATCATGGGTCTAAACCCCGCAGATGAAAAGACAGGAGAGGAAGATCAGGTTAAAGAGCCGGAAATCGATTCAGAAGAGGTTGATGCATCTGGGCTTTTTGAAATTATCAACAAGGAGGCAGAAATTTTTTATGAATCCTTTAAATCGCAACGGGCTCCAAAAGGTAAAAAATCTTCAGGCAAATTTCAAAGTAGAATGCGCAAAAGGCTTTCTAAGGCTCATAGAATCTATTTAGATATGGGTAGAAAAGATTTAACAAAACATGGTGGAGGCTTTCACAAGGCGCGCCCAAAAGATATTTCAAATGCTTTTCTAGCAGAAGAAGATATAGATGAAGCCAGCAGCATGGCCGGCGGCATAGAAATAGGCTCAGGACCTATAGTAACAAAACCAAAACCAAAGAGGAAAGATGAAATGAATCTAAAACAAGAAAAAAGACTTCGAGTGAAAATAAGAGAAGGTTTAAAAAGATTTTTCAATGAAAAATCAAAAGAGCATGAGTCAGTAATCAACTCTGTATTAGAAGAACACACCCTTAGGATGAAACTTAGAAACATAATTGTCGAGCAGTCCATTACTGAAGCGGAAGACCCGACAACAGATGTACACGATAATACTGGTATCAATACTTTGAAAGATCTCATGAAAAACACAAATGTTCTTTCTACTATGAGAAATGTATATAAGACCCTTACTACCAATGAAGACCAAAAAAGTTCATTCAGAGCACATATTATCAAATGGGTTCAAGATACATTAGCTCCCGTTAAACTCAATGACACTGACGCAGAAAATATTAGTGAGCAAGTAGGGGTAGACATACAAGGCGTAAATGATGAAATGTTTATTGATGCCGCAGATGGTTCTGAAAAGGATGTGCCCGATCTCCCGGAAGAGGATGATGATATGAAAGGGATTGAAGGAGCGGACACCACTGGGCGAAATAAAGCTGAGAGAGTCTATCCTTCAATTGAGAAATCAATAGTTGACTACTATTCTGAACTAGATAATGCTGAAGATCAGGAGATGTTTTATGATTATTTAATAGCCAATTTAAAGCTCTATTTTGATAAGTGGGATAGTGAAATGTCTAAGTCAGTAGATGAGCCAACAAATGATGAGTACGAGTCTTCAAAACAGGCAGTATAGTTTTTTTACTTGAATTATTGAAACCCTCATGTTACCCTAGGTAGGATGGTTGGAAAAACAGCAATAAAAGATAGTTCTTTAAAAAATACTAAATTCTATTCAGATAATAAAAATTATAATCTAAAAAATAAGTTATTAAAAGATCAGAAGATAGATAAAAGCTTTTTAGATAAAATTAGATTTATTACTTTAGAAGAGCTAATAACCTTAAAATTACTAGTAAGCGCAGAAGATCTGAAAGGGAAGTTATATAATTTTCCTTTTTTACGATACACTAGTGATATATGCAAGGAAGCAGTCGTGAGGTTTGCGCTATCTTTAGCAGATAATCGCAAGGAAGCTTCCTTAATACTTGGAATGAAGAAAGCAGATTTTTTGCAATATATAAGAGAATACAACCTGATTGAGGAATTTAATTATGATAGTAAAACAAAGAACAGTAAATAAACCTTGGGGACATGAAGTTGTCTGGTCTAATTGTGATAAATTTGTAGGAAAACTTCTATGTATAAAAAATGGCCATAAGCTTTCTATAAAATATCATGAACAAAAAGAGGAAACTATTTTTGTTTTAACTGGGACTCTTTCACTAGAAGTCGGCATCCCGGGACAGCACTTTGAAAAGATCGACTTGAAGAAAGGTCAGTCTTTTCATATCACCCCAAATACAGTTCACAGGTTTTGCGCGCCATACGGTGATGTTGAGCTGGCAGAAGTAAGTACTCCAGAATTAGATGATGTAGTGAGGTTAAAAGATGATTACAGTAGATCCAAATAAAGTATGTTATATTTTCGATGTTGACGGAACATTGACTGAACCTAGATTGCAGATGACCGATGCATTAGCTAATGAATTTTTACTATGGTCAATGCAGAAGCAATGTTTTATTGCAACTGGATCTGATTTTGAAAAAACAAAAGAGCAAGTACCATGGGATATTATAGATTGTTTTCAGAATGTATTTTGTTGTATGGGGAATGAAGTTAGAGATACGACCGGTCGAATCGTTGACAAGTCTGATTTTGTTATGCAAGAGTCCTTAGAAGAAGATTTCAAAAAAATACTACAGAATAGTAAGTGTCCAGTAAAGACGGGCGCCCACATCGAACTAAGAACTGGCATGGTTAATTTTTCAACCGTGGGCCGTAATGCCGACTTTGAGCAGAGGAAGACATACAACTTGTGGGACAAAAAACATAGCGAGAGAAGTGAGATAGCAAGTTATATAAATGAAAAATACCCAACACTTAACGCATCTGTTGGGGGATCGATATCCATAGACATAATAGAAGAAGGTCATGATAAAGGCCAAATCGTTCACTATCTAGAGAATGCTGGAGCACAAAGGGTTGTTTTCGTCGGAGATAGATGTGAGCCCGGTGGAAATGATTATGGAATTATAAGAGAACTGCAGAAGTCCAACTTGTCGTTTGAATGGTACAACGTTAAAGGTCCTCAGGACACGTTGATGTTGCTTCGAACAAATAAAGTTTTTGATGGCGGCAAATAACTAATTAAGAAAGGAGGTGAACACTATGAGTGATACACAAACATGCAAATGCTGCAAGTGTTGTCAGTGCACAAAGGAATGTTGTACTGAGGGCAGCTGCAAGTAAACAAAACTTTATACCGCCTCTTCTGGGGCGGTATTCTATTTATATTGAACAGGAGACAATAGTATGCCAAAATTTAATGGACAAAACAAAAAGAGAATTGACCCTCGTTATTTTTTAAACGAGACAACAAATAGAGATATAGATGAGAGCGCTGAACGTATAGGTCTGGATGCATCATTCGAAAATTTAAGATCAGGTTTACTTGATATGACGGACGAGCCGCTAGAGGATAACCAGAGAGAGATAGTGGACACACTTCTTAAACAGTTAGATAAATATAAATGCGGAAGAGTACAGGTTGATCAATCGGTTCCAAGCTTGAATCCACAAGATATTGAACAGCTCGCATCCCTTGCCGGTAATAATCTTCCTAGATTTTTTGAAATCGCTAATGAGATGCAAAAAGCAGATAATCCAAGTGCATTTTCCGATACCGACGGAGACGGATCCAGCGACAAAGAAGAGTTGATGCAAATTGCCAAGAACTTAAAATAAGGGGGCGTACAGGTTTCGACAGGGTAAGGAAAATAATGTGTGCAAGGATGTGTGGGTAGGCACAGTAAAAATACCCAAAAAAATAAACGCAAATGATGACGTTGAAAACTTCGAGGATTATGCGCTCGCCGCATAACCCTTGAGGAGGTTCCCAAATACCTCTTTAATCCAACATTTGGACTTGTTACTTTATATTATTATATATTTGCTACTTAATGGCTGTCTAGGGCCAGAACTAGACTAACCTTGTGAACGACACACTATTCGAGATGCTTTGGACGGGGGTTCGACTCCCCCCCGCCTCTACTTCCTTTTATTATTCTAGAGACTATTTATAAACGTGAAACATAAACTTATAATGGAAAGCTGGAGGTCATACATAAACGAGATAGGTATGTCGGACGTTGGAATAGGATCTTATAGGACTGATTTCGATCCAGATTTCAGAAAAGCTGAAGCCGCGGCTGTCATAAAAGCTGTAAAAGAACTTGCGCTGTTTTTTGAGCCAACCGGCCAAATAGCGGATGTTGACACGGATACAGGAAAAATAACTACAACATATGAAGTAGCATCAAAGTCAGCACAAAGTGCTGCAGCTGCATTTGGAAAAGGTGATTACGCACTAGCAGGAACAAATTCAGCTATCGCAGTTCTAGCTACATTAGCTATGATTCCTCTTCTTGGAAAATCCGCCAAATTCGCGTCAAAGGTACCAATCTTCGCAAGAAAGTCTATACTTAACGCCAATAAGGTCGCCGCGATCCTAAAGAAGTCTAAAAACTCAAGTCTGCTAAAGAAGGCAGGCGAAATAGAAGATGCAATAATTCGTACCCGAACGTGGAGGTCAAAACAGCCAAAGATGTATAGACCTCTAGAAATCATGAAAAAGTTAAAGAGAGATGTGTTAAGTACTAAAAAATACATCGGCTCCCTACCTGTAGGGTCAACAGTTACTTTAAAGCAGGATGCTTACTTATTTATACAAGCCAAAGAAGGAAAGTTCGCAGACGGATTTGTCAAGCCATCACCGGGTATGGGAACACAAGAAGCAGAAAAAGTATTGGAAAAAATAAGGAAAGTTAGTTTTCCAAACGCAGTGCCTAGACAAAATTCGGTTTACTTGACACCGTTTTCAGACGCTAAACGTTGGGATCATTATGGACCTGATACTTATGTCGTAAAAATACCAAAGGGCTCTAAGATATCTAAAATGGATGCAGATTCGGCTACCGATGTAGCTCACGATATAAAATCACAATACTCCGATGAAGTAGCGCGCGCAGCAGAAACTGCAGCAGATTACTGGAAAGGGCGCGCCCAGTCCTGGAATTACGGCGCATCCACAGAAATAATAACCAGAGCTAAGGTAGAGGTAATCGGAAAAGTAAAAGACTTAAAACTTGGTTTCTCAAAGTTCAACACGGAAACTCCGATAAATGACCCTAGGTGGCCCATCGTCAACATGAAGCGCTACCAGAGACAAGATTAAAAATAAAATTCACACAACTGACACATAACTACTTACTTATATGATAACACTAACTGAATCCGCTGCAAAAAAGATAAAAACACTCCTCTTAGACAAAGAAGAGACTGGAATAAGACCAGCCGTTCAGGGTGGTGGATGTTCTGGTTTTACCTACCAATTAAAGTTTGACAACCAAAGCGAAAAAGACAAAGTTATAGAAAGTCATGGAGTAAATGTTTATGTTGATCCAAAGAGTTTTCTTTATCTAATGGGCACAATGATAGATTTTGTCGACGAACTGAATCAAGCAGGGTTCAAATTTATTAACCCAAACGCAAAAAGGACTTGCGGTTGTGGGGAAAGTTTCTCGATTTAAATACTATTTAAAGTATGAAAATAAAAATTACTATAAAAGAAGAGAAAGAATTCAAATCTCACAAAATGTACGATCCTGATTCTGACGACGTTGTTGATGCAGAAACAGAAGAGGATCACGACGACGCGGGCAAAGATGGCTACATCCACATAGATCCTGAAATATTAAGAGATATTCTAAGAGATGAAGGTGGCGCAGCGGGCATTGACCCGTTCATAGATTCAGACGACATTGATGCAGACGAAGACGGGATTCGTGACGCTTTAGAAGCAATGGATGATGTTGGTGAGCATGAGGAAGGCGATTATATTCTTTCTGATGATGAACAAATTATAATAAAAGTAATCGAAGAAGAGGTTCGTTTTGTTCTTGAAAAACGAAAGAAACGTAAAAAGAAAAAGAAGAAAAAGAAGAAGTCCTCCGGTAAAAAAGACGCTTGCTACCACAAAGTAAAAAGCAGGTATAAAATATGGCCCTCAGCATATGCATCAGGTGCTCTGGTACGTTGCCGTAAAGTCGGTGCCAAGAACTGGGGAAATAAGAGTAAAAAGAAGAAATGACAAAAAAACAGCTTTTACAAATTATTAAAGAAGAATTAGAAGCAGTTCTGAATGAAAGATGCCAAAAAGGCTATAAAACGCACCCAAAAAGAAAAACAAAAAAAATGTATGGAAAGACATACATAAATTGCATAAAAGCCGACGAATCAAATGAAGAAGAGCCAGGTGAGGTTTTAGGCGAGAAGAAAAGTAAACGCGATGGCAAAGGTTCTCGCAGTAAAGGTTATTCTCTTAAGGATTGGTTTAAGGGTGGTGGATGGGTACAAGCAGGAGGCAAATATGACGGCAAACCCTGCGCAAAGCAACCAGGACAAAAAACAAAGCCCTATTGTCGAGATCCTGATGACAGAGCTAATTTAAGTAAATCCGAGCGAGAAAAGAGAGTAAAGAAGAAAAGAAAAGAGGATGGCAACTCGGCGCGAAGTGGTAAGGCCAAGAACGTAAGCCAAAAACGCAAAAAAAAGGAAGAGTAAAAAATGATTACAAAAGAAGAATTAATACAAATTATTAAAGAAGAGACTGCAATCGTACTCGATGAAAAGAAGAAAAAGAAAAAGAAGGCCTGTAAGCCCTCCAAGGGAAAAAGATTTGCTAAAAGAGTCAAAGGCAAATGCCGTTCGTTTGGTCAAAAAGGTAAAGCAAAGGATGGCGGAGACCGTATACGCCCAGGTACAAAGAAGGGTGATGCCTATTGTGCCCGATCTTTTAAGATTAAAAAATGCAAAAACCCGCCATGTGCGAATGCTCTTTCCAGAAAGAAATGGAAATGCCGCGGCAAAAAATCCGTAGCAGAGCAACAAAACTAAACCTTTACAAAATGTAACTCAATCGTCACATAACTATTTCCCGTATCGTGTATACTTATATCGATTCAAAGGAAAGAAAAATGTTAGAAATGATTTTGCCTCTTATAGGCCTTACCCTCGCCGGAGCATCAGTAATAAGTAATGATGCGGTCCAAACCCTCGGGACCTTTATGGTCTCAAATAAAAAGACAGAATGGTGGAAACTTTGGTTGCCTGCCGCTGCAGTTCTCGTAACAACAATTTTGTATAGTTGGATAAACTATAACGGAGACATATCCTACGGAAGGTTGGAGAATATACCTTACGTAACGGTCCAGTGGTATCATGCTCTAGCGCCAGGTGTGCTGTTGCTGTTAACTCGACTTGGGATACCTGTCTCTACTACTTTTCTAGTTCTCTCGGCATTTGCAACTGGTGTCGTGTTTGAAAAGATGCTAATCAAAAGCATGCTGGGGTATACTGTTTCAGCAGTTTTCGCCTATTCTCTCTGGATGGGCCTTTCCAGGCTTTTAGACGAGAAAAAGAAAGTAAAAAAAGACCAAGAAAAGTATTGGAGAGTCGCACAATGGTTCACAACAGGATTTCTTTGGTTTACATGGCTTACTCATGACCTGGCAAACATAGCCGTGTTTGCTCCAAGGCAGATGTCGGGAATTTATGTATCAGGAGTAATCGTTCTCCTTGTGTCCTTGTTGGCGTTTATGTTCTGGGAAAAGGGAGGAAAGATACAAGAGATAGTTACCAGCAAATCTTCTACCTCCTATGTTCGTTCCGCAACTATCATCGACGCAGCATATGCTTTTGTCCTTTTATGCCTCAAAGAGATGAATAACATACCAATGAGTACCACTTGGGTCTTTGTAGGGCTACTGTGCGGCCGAGAACTCGCCATAGCGACGACTTATGGTCGTAAGATAAAGAGAGTGTTCCCTATGATAGTAAAGGACTTCCTAAAGATGCTACTGGGCCTCGCAGTGTCTGTGTTCATTATTTTGATTGTGCATAAACTATAACCCATAAACTAATTATGACACTATGGATATTATAAAACCTCTCGTCGGAAATACTCCGCTAATAAAAATCTCAAGAAAAATATATGCTAAGCTAGAAACATACAACCCTTCGGGATCCGTAAAGGACAGGATGATTGCCTATGTTGTACGCAGGGCCCAGCTTTATGGATATATCAACGATAAGACCATTCTTTGTGATGCCACTAGCGGAAACACTGGAATAGCACTAGCAATGATGGCAGCAAGCTTAGGTTTGCCTTGTGTCATTTTTATGCCGGCTAATATGTCAGAAGAACGCCGCCAAATGATGAAAGTTTACGGCGCAAAGATAATCGATGCTCCTGACGATGACTTTGTCGGAGCAATAGCAATGAGGGACCAGTATTTAAAAGCGAACCCTGACGCATGGTCACCAAGACAGTTCAGCAACCCACACAACGTTGAATGTCATCAGAGAGTCACGGCTCCAGAAATACACAAGCAGGTTATAGACATAGAGAGAGACTGGTCCGCTTTCATTCATGGCGCAGGAACAGGCGGAACAATAGAAGGTGTTAGAAGGTACCTAGATAAGCAAAACATGAAGACAAAACTTTGTCTTGTTCGTCCCGCCGAAATGCCACATGGAATCCAAGGTATCGGTGACGGCAAAGATTTTCTTGTTAATCCTGAAAATATGGATAGGATAATAGAAATATCTACTGAAGATGCTATCTTGAGAGCAAAAAGATTCATAAAAGAAACTGGTCTATTGATAGGTATTTCCTCTGGAGCAAACATCCTAGCTTCAGAACGCTATGTAGAAAATAACCTTGTAACTGGAGCTGTCATAACGATGCTGTGCGATAGAGGTGAACGTTACATGTCCATTTACGGGAAATAACACTATTTATATTAGACATGTTAGATTTAGGAGATAGTCATGAAAAAAGTAAAAATAAACATTATTGAGAGCTGCGCGCCATGTTCGGGCGCGCCGTCAAACCCAGCTTCCACTGCAATGCCTAATGCGCACAATCAAGAAGAAGCTAGGATGCATAGAACAACCTTGGCTCATCTTATGGCGGACGTAAAAGTTCTACTGGATATGGTGCAAGACGGCGACGATCTTCCGGAGTGGCTTGAGACAAAAATAACCAAAGCAGGAGATTACATGTCATCAGCAGCAAGGTATGTCGCAGGAAACGTAGCCAGGGAACAAGGCCAGCTCGAAGAAAAGAAAAACTGTGGCTGCGGCCAAAACCCCTGTAAGACCTATGGAATATAAAAATGGCTAGATCAAAAATAGATGTAGAAAGTATCGGATGGGCCGAGCAGATAAAAGATAATATCTCTATTTCTGGAAGCCTTACCGTGCAAGGTAAAGCTCTAGTAGAGGCAGAAGAAAAAATAAACAAGAAGGCAATAAGTTTTGATGGCACAAATGATGTTGTGGTTGTTAGTGATCAGGATGCATACAGTCCCACAAATGGATCTACTGACACAGCGTTTTCCATATCTGCCTGGGTTTATGTTGGGGATGTGAGTGAAGACAACGGGCCTTTCGTCGCTAAATCCAACAACACTATTTCGGTAAGAAACGAGTATATATTCAAACATTCTAATGGCGAAGTACAATTTTTTATATACGACAGTACTTTAAACGCTAATGGAAATCAAATCCGAGCACAAGCAAATGCTGCAACTTTAAGTGATTCGACGTGGCATCACGTCGTAGTAACCTACGATGGAAGCACAAACGCATCTGGAATTAAGTTATACACAGATGCATCACAAACAGCGGCAACGAATAATGAAACAGGTACATATGTGAGGTTGAGAAACTCATCAACTCCTTTGACGTTTGGCGCCACCGAAGACGCAGGTAATGCAAATAGGGTCTTTGAAGATAGAATGGCGGATGTCGTTTTCTTTGATAAAGAACTGTCATCAGCAGAAGTGACAGAAATCTATAACTCTGGAAAAGTCATGAATGTGCGCAATCACTCTGCCTTTGCAAATGTTGTATCTTGGTGGAAAATGGGAGATGACCAAGATGCCGACGGATCAAGTGGAATTATAGATTACGTTTCAGGCCACCATGGAACGTTAACTAATGGTGCTTCAATAATAGATGAGCTAGGCTTATCAAGCGACAGAATAGACTCAATAAAAACCAGCACTTCTGGTAGTGTGGGTATTGGCCTCAGCTCCCCTCAATCATCTCTACATGTCTTTGGTGAAACAATCCTTGAGGGCCCTCTAAAAATTAGAGAGAGGTCTTATGATCCAAGCGACCCATCTGAAGGTGAGTCTGTCATTTGGATGTCGAATGGAGAAGGCAGCGGCTCCGACGGAGACATTATGATAAAAATAACAGCAGGTGGAGCAACAAAAACGGTAACTTTAGTAGATTTCAGCGCTTCGTAAATAATACTTGACATATCAAACATAATCATATAATATATTACTATGATAAGAATAATAGGTAAAATTCCTTCCACTGTAACCGTTGCTTGTTCTGGCGGCCTCGACTCCATGGCATTCGTGCACTTCCTGCAACAGGGAAGAAGGAAAATAAATCTAGCATACTTCAATCACGACACGCAACATTCTCACAAAGCACAGAGATTTGTAGAAAACTTTGCAGAAGCAAATAATATGAACCTATTTATTAGTAGAGTAAGGGGAAGAAAAGGAAAAAGATCCTTAGAAGAATTTTGGAGGGATGAGAGATATGATTTCTTGCAGCGCATTGGCAGCGACTATACTATTACTTGTCATCATCTCGACGATTGTGTAGAGACATGGTTGATGTCATCATTTCATGGTCAAAGTAAGTTAATACCATTTCAAAGAAACGATAATATTTTTAGACCATTTCTAATGACGGCTAAAAAAGATATAAAAAAGTATGCGCAAAACAAGCGTATAGAATGGGTAGAAGATCCGTCAAATCAAAAAACTAATTTCATGAGAAATCACGTAAGGCATAATGTTATGCCCCAAATTTTAAAAGTAAATCCGGGCATTAGAACAACTATAAGAAAAAAATTAATTGAAACTTATTTGTGACTCGTGGTATAAATAAAGGACTTATACGGGCCCATAGCTCAATTGGTTAGAGCAACAGTCTCATAAACTGTCGGTTCCTGGTTCAAGTCCAGGTGGGCCCACCAATCAAATAACAGGAGAAGCAGAATGATTGAAGAAAAATTAAAAAACATTTTAAGTGATCTGGAGTTATCGCTATCAGATGCCGAAAAATGTGAAGAGGGTAACGCCTCAGCTGGAAGAAGGTTGAGAAAGGCGTCGATGAACGCTATTAAGGCGCTCAAAGAATTACGCGCCGAGATTCTGGAGAAAACCAAGTGAAGGATTACTTTTGGGGATCTCAACAAGTAGAAGACTCTTCGGAACCTACCTCTGTACATGATTTCGCATCAGAGTCAAAGGCTCACTCATCGACAGATAACAATATAGTAGATTTTTCTCATAATAGGATATATTTCTATTCAGGCGTTACTCGTCCTAAGATTTTAAAGCTAAATAAGGGAATTTTTAACTTAAATGTAAATATGTTATCAAAAACCGCCCCACTGGATTATGATCCTCCTCCTATTAAGCTACACATCAATAGCTATGGCGGTTCTGTGTTTGCAGGTCTATCAGCAGTAGACTATATTAAAAATTCAAAAATCCCAGTTCACAGTATAATTGACGGCTGCGCAGCCAGTGCAGCAACATTGATGAGTTGCGTGGCGGAGAGAAGATATATGCATAAGAATGCATGCATGCTCGTGCACCAATTGTCCGGGGTTATGTGGGGTAAGTTTCAGGAGATGGAAGATGACTTCGTAAACTCAAAGATGCTTATGGATAAAATTAAGAAAATTTACGATGAGCACACAAAGATACCTAAGAGAGAAATGGACAAAATATTAAAGCACGACTTGTGGTGGGAAGCTGAAAAATGCCTTGAATATGGACTAGTGGATGAATTAATTTAAGATGCCTAGAAAAAAGAAACACAAAACAGAAGAAGAATCACTCGCAATATTGCAAAAACACTTCGAGAGCGAAAATAATGAAATATTAAATTTTAAGAACCACAGAAAGTGGAACTTGAAGCCCAATGTTTATAGATTTACAGTTGACTTAATATCCTTAGAATTTATCATTTCACTTATGGAAGACGAAGAGGTTAAAAATGTCTATTGGAACGCAAGTATTCCTCCCCCGGGAATGAGTATGGACAGTATTTCGATGAGATATAAAATATATGTGGAGTATAATTAATGAAATCTCTAAGATTAGTACAAAATAGATTACACCAAATTAAGGTTGAAATAATGGAGATCGAAGAAGCAATTATTCAAGCAGAAAGAAACAAAAAGCCTCACTTCGCCAACAGGCTGCGCATGATGATTTCAAAGAAAATAGAAAAAATCACTTCTTTATCGGGGGAGTGACAAGCTTAATCTTTCCTTTTCCTTCGTACATCCTTGTAACTTCATATAGGAATATGGCAGTAGAATCCCAACTAGTCATAATGGAAACATTTCTAAAGTTATGAGCAGCCCATAGAACACCTACCATTTTATTGTTCAAGTCCATAACCACAGCCCCAGAAGACCCTCCCACTGCAGGTATCGAGGTCAATGAGTTCGATGCATCTATTTGTCCACTATATATACCCATTAAGACAGGGGCAACGGGAGGATGATATATTCCAGAAGGAGATCCAACATAGTACAGCTCTTGCCCGGCTTTAGGTCTAAAGTTGGAGAAATCAACTCCTTTTTGCTTTAGAGTCGGAACCCAAAGTGCACACATGTCAACAGACCCTTTGCCATTGTCTTGGCTAGCCTTTATGACGTGTGCATCGTGCTCAACTCCTTTAAAATCCAAAACAGTAACACTTTGAGAGTGCAGAGCTATCTTTTCAGAATCAATGTCAGATTCACAAACATGTCCTGCTGTTATCACGATAGACTGTTCTTCGATCAGATTAACCAACATGCCGCTACCCATGGAATTAAACTCTCCAATGGGGCACCTATCCTTATATTCGCTTGTGCATTGTAAGATTTTAACCGAGTGATAAACTTTAACATAACTCTTAAAGGGAGGGGTGACTTTCCTTTGTAAATTAATTGTAGTACAGCTCAAAAAGAAAGGTAATAATAAAATAAATAAAATTTTGCTTTTTCTCAACATACATAATAAATATATATGAAAAAACTTTTTTTTTGAAAGGAGAATAAAATGTACAGCATATTATCGGCTATTACAGTCGCAGCTCTGGCGCTTTGCGGACCTGGAAGGAACGTCATAACCGAGCAGCTTGAGGTAGAGAAACAAACCATCTCTAAGAAGCAAAAATCTATTATATACAAAAAGGTACCCACCAAATGGGTAAAAATACCTAAAAAATCTAATTAATAGTGATATTATATAACAAAAAGGGAACATTTTGGCTAAAAAAACTTACGTTCTAGATACAAGCGTCTACCTTACAGACTCTAATTGTATAAATTCTTTTGGTAACAACGATATTGTCATACCATTAAAGGTCTTGGAAGAAATAGACAAACACAAAAAAAGACAAGATTCTGTAGGATCTCAAGCTAGATCTACAATACGATCTCTCGACGCGCTTAGGGATAAGGGTAGCTTATCCAAAGGTGTAAGGATTGAGAAGGGCTTAGGAATTATAAGAGTATCATCTTATAATCCACTTTGTCTACCAGATGACTTAGATCTTGAAGACTCTGATAATCAAATCATCGCAACAGCTCTTTCAGAGCAAGAGGTAGCTCCCAAGTCAAGAAAGGTTGTTGTCGTTTCTCGCGATATCAACATGAGAGTAAAGTGTGATGCACTAGGACTTCTTACAGAAGACTATAATGCTGAACAAGTTGTTGACCACGCAGAAGGACTCTACACTGGTCGATCTGAAATCTTAGTAGATGAACAAGATATCGACCGATTTTATGCTGGAGATGAACTTTGGATTGATCCAAAGGAGCACATCTTGTACCCTAATCAATTTATCATGTTAATTTCTAATTCAAATGATAAAAAGACCGCACTGGCAAAGTTTGAAAACTACAATAGCCCGCTGCAGAAGATTGTAAAAAGCAATAAAAAAATATGGAGCACAGAACCTAGAAATAAGGAGCAGCAGTTTGCTTTTGAGCTGTTGTTAGATCCTGATATACCAGTAGTGTCACTCGTCGGAAAAGCCGGCTCAGGTAAAACTTTGCTAGCTTTAGCCTCCGGATTGGAGCAAACATTTGGCAAGGGAGCCTTATATAAGAAGATTGTGGTAACTAAGCCCGTCGAGCCGGTTGGTAAGGACATAGGGTTCCTGCCCGGCTCTATGGAAGAAAAAATGCTACCATGGTTGGCACCAATACAAGATAATCTACAGTTTCTTATGGGGGATGACAAAGCGACACTAGAGCTTTACATGGATAAGGGACAAATAGAAGTGGAGGCAATGACTTTCATCCGCGGCCGTTCGATATCAAATGCATTTATTGTAATAGACGAGGTACAGAACATGACACAACATGAAATTAAGACTGTGTTAACAAGAGTGGGAGAGGGCACTAAGATAGTACTTACAGGTGATATCGAACAGATAGACAACGTATACATAGATGCAACTAATAACGGACTATCCTATGTTGTTGAAAGATTAAAAGAAGAGCAAATAACGGGACACGTTACACTATTGAAAGGGGAAAGGTCAAAAGTCGCGACCATTGCAGCAACTAAGTTATGAAAAATTTAGAATTATTGAAGGAAGTTGTACCTGCCGAATCAGAGTTGAAGGAAATAATAGTCGAATACGTGGGGAAAAAACTAAATCCTGAAAATGATGAAGTGACAGTTGAGCATATAATTAATATATTCGCAGAACAGTTCCCGGAATTCTTGTTGACACTAGCGGAAGAAAACTGGATCAATGGATACACTCAAGCTCTCAAAGATACGGAATATGTCAGTGGTTTAAATGATGATAAAAAATTACATAAAACAAAAACAAAACAACAGTCGTAGGTTTTCTATCGCGGGGATAGAAATAATAGTAAAAGACAAAATAACATCAGATCTGTCAGTCGAGAAGGTTGTTAAGATGCTAATGGATAGGACACCTAGGCATCTCATTAGGAATATAGAATCTATAAAAATAGGCAACCATCCAGAGTTTGAATTGAGAAAAATTCAAGCAATGTATAAACACGATGAGAATAGCATATATGTTACAAACAAGCTAGGATCCCCAGGCGACTTATTGGATG
>Ga0099799_10201_pt1 | contig 18437 bp, 11 predicted proteins | sample Uncmet6_SortLC_1_FD_89033 | JGI IMG/M metagenome (GOLD analysis project Ga0099799, IMG submission 89033) | Marine eukaryotic communities from CALCOFI LINE 67, Pacific Ocean - CN11_C50_N6_SortLC_1 | ecosystem: Environmental > Aquatic > Marine > Oceanic | place: Pacific Ocean: Monterey Bay...
GGAGAAGCGATTGCAGCAAATTTAATAGATTTACTTAAATTGGATGTTAAAAAAACGGATAGAATTACATTTAATGAAATATCTGAAAAGGCTTTGAAAACTGCTTTGGATAATCCTGGTAGATTAAATGAACAATTGTATAATTCTCAAAAAGCAAGAGCGATTATAGATTTATTATTTGGTTTTACTGTTTCGCCATTTTTGTCAAGACATTTGAATACATTTGCTTTGTCTGCGGGTCGATGTCAAACACCAGCACTTAGAATTTGTATGGAAAGACAGCAAGAACAAATTGTTGGAAATACATCTCTATCTATTAGTGGTTCTGCGAAATGTGTTCCAAAAATATCTCATATTAAGCCTAGTGTAACTTCTCCGGAAAAATGGTTAGAAAATTTGACTAATCAAAAATTTGTAGTCAAAAATATTAATAATAGAAACGTTAAAGAAAAACCACCACCACCGTTTATTACATCAACGCTACAGCAAACAGCATATGCCAAACATCATTTTAGTCCTAAACATACCATGCAATTGGCTCAAAAACTTTATGAAGGTGGATATATTACATATATGCGTACAGATTCTGTGGTCCTTTCATCACAATTTCAAGATCAAGCACAAGAATGGATTACTAAAGAATATGGTGATAAATATGTTCAAAAAAGGCAATATTCTAAAGGTAGTAAAAGAACACAAGATGCTCATGAAGCAATTAGACCTATAAATTTATCATCAAAATTACCTTCAGATTCTCAACAATCTAAACTATATAACTTAATAAAATTGCGTGCAATTGGTTCTCAAATGGCAGATGCAATTTATTCCGAATCTAAAGTTACTTTCCAAACCAATAGAACAAAAACAACTTACGATACATGGGAATCAATATTCAAAAAGATAATTTTTGATGGATATACAAAACTTAAGAATTTATCTAAAGATGAAACAAACAAAGATGATTGTTCTCCAAAAATTAAAATTGGAGACGAATTGAATATATTAAAAGTTATTGTAAAAGAACAAGCAAAAACGCCACCACCCCCATACAATCCTGCAAGTTTAGTAAAAACATTAGAAAAAAGTGGAATTGGTAGACCATCTACTTATAGTACAATAATTGATAGAATTCAAGATAAGGGATATGTGGTTTTAGGAACAAATATTGTTTTAGATACAGAACTTAACTCATGGGAATTGAATAAGGGAAAAATAAAAGAATCTAAATATACCCAAAAAATTGGCGGACAATCAAATGTATTTGTTGTTACTCCACTCGGTGAACAAGTTTGTAATTTCTTCGAAAGCAGCACCATTGAAAGTATTGTATCGGTTGATTTTACCAGCAAAATGGAAAATGATCTTGACTCTATAGCAAATGGTTCTATGAAATGGACAAATTTAGTTAATAGATTTTACAAAGAATTATCTTCTAAAATAAAAAAACAACCTAAACCTCCCCCTAGATCAGACAAAACTAAGAATTGGATACAAATATTAGATACTGATTCAAGTGGGAACATAACAGGTATTTTGAAATCACTTTATGGATATTCTATTGCTAAAGAAAATAATGGAAAGATTGAATATGCGCCTATGCCACCAAAAACAAGTCCACAAGATATTTCAATAAAAGTTGCTAATAAAATGTTATCACTCCCAATCAAGATTAATGACAAAATTGAATTGAAACTTGGAAAATATGGATGGTATGCCAATGATGGAAACAGAAACGTTAGTTTAGGAAATGAAAAAAGATATTCCATCAACAAAAGATGTCCTTGAAGCTTTCCAAAAAAAACCAACCAGTAATATTATAAAGAAAATTGATGACAAATGGTCATTAAGAAAAAAGAATGATTCACATTATTTAATGTATATATTAGGAAATGGAAAAAAACCATTATTCTATCCTGTATCAGATATCAGTGGACAATGGGATACAAAAAGGTGTGAACAAATTCAAAAAAAATATATTGATAAAAAATAATAATGGCTCTATTATTTGATAAACAATTTGTTATCGCTTGTATCGCTTCATTGATTCTAATATATTTTATTTCAGAGCAACTATCTAGTTTTTTTGATTCCGCCGGAAGAGCTGTATCAGCAACTGGTGGCGTCGCATCAGATATAGTTGTTAGCAACACGATTGATATATTTTAAGTAAATTAATTGTCACCATGAACCAAAGACTCTTTAATTTCCTTGACCGGCCGATTATCTATTTCATCCATTAATTCTTTAATTAATTGTTTAGTTCTTTCAGATGTATTACTATCTATTTTCAATTTAGATAATTTTTCCTTTGTCCATTTCGGTGTTACTGGTTGTTTAGACTCCTTTCTTTTTATTTTTAAAGTTTTTCCAGTATTTCCAAGTTCATAAGTTGGAACATCCTTTTCTTTCATAGAGCGGATTATCTCATTTTCTAACAGTTTTTGTGCTGCGAGCAAATCACTGACTTGTTTTTTTACTCTTTTTATATTCATATTCAATTCCATCCATTTGGATACATTTTCTTTCATAACCGGATCATTTTCCTCTTCATCTGTAAATTCTGCCATGTTATTTTAATTATTTTATATATATCCTTATATTTCATTAATAATAAACAAAAATGAAAAAATCTTTAAAACAGATTATTGAAATATTTAATTTATAATATTTTCTCCATATAACAATTGAATTATTGATTCACTACAAATTATTCCAAATTCTTCACAAAAATGAATTCCATCTGTAGTATAATTAAATCCATTCAAATATCGAACACCTTTCCAACCAATGAAATTAGATAATATTCTACTTTTTGTTATTGTATATAAAGATAATTCTAATTTTTTATTACAATTAAAACGAATCATGTCATCTTTAACTATTTGATATATATTAATAAAAAATATTCTATTAGATTCTGTATCTGTTTTATTTCTTTTTATTACACTATTTATACAAATATCATTGCATATTTCTCCTATTTGCCATTCCTCACTTTCTACTCCACCTTCGCCTATTGGAGGTGGACTCATAATTATTATTTTTGTATCCGAAGGCAATTGTTCATCTAGTTGTTTAACTATTTCATTCATTTCATTTCTATATCCATCAATTGATGGCAATTTTGTTTGTATTTTAGGAAACATTTGCATGTACATTGGTCCAGCATTTTTATGTACACTACCTATGATATCATTACCACCTATCATAACAACTACAATACATGGATTCAAATCTATAACATCTTTTTTTAATCTATGTCTAACAACACTAGATGTTTCACCATCGTTTGCTTTATTAATAACTTCATAGTTAATATTGTTATTTTTAAAAAATCTTTTGATATTTTTTACCCAATCATATGAACACTTACCAGCAGTTAAAGAATCACCAATGAAACAAATTTTTTTTGTCATTGACAATATTATATTTGTTTTATGTTTAATATTGATTTAAAAAACAATATTGCAAAATATCATACAGAATGAGATACAAAGGTGATTTGAATTCTGATGAAAAAATCGATTATAGTGATCTTGCTATTCTTGGAAATATTGTAGCGGGTGTTGCTCAATTACCAGATATTGACATTATTGTTAATACAAGTGATGGTCCAAAATCTGGTTGGACTGTTAAATATTATAATTACGATATTTCCGGAAATGAAGATTACTTAGGTGAAGGAATCATCACTGATTCTGTATATGGTAATTTGCTTATTCCAAGCAATATATCTAAGCATAAATATATTAAATTAGAATCGTCGCCCAATGATGGGGCTCAGGATATATTAACCAGAATTATAACAAAATTTGATGATAATAATTGGCAGGATGGAGATATGGGTAAAAAATATAGTGCTATAATTATAGGTTCTGATTTACCAAATATTAATTGGTCGATTCAGTTAACTATTATATCTACATTGTTGCATAAAAGTTTAGATTTATATTTAGAAAATAATGATAATATTACTGGTGAACAATTTGAACAAATATATTACCATAACAAACAATCAATAGAAAATTCATTAAATATTGGAAATATGTATGAAAATCCATATTCTACAAAGTCTGAACACGAATCATCTTATAAATTTGTAGCATCGGGTGTTAAAATATTATTAATTATACTTATCATATACAAAACTGCGGCGGCGGCGCCGGATCCGGCATCAAGTGATCCTCCTTCTGAACAAGGTATATGGATTAAAAGTGATTTAGTATTACAATCATTGTGTGAGGTATTATTAGATGCGTCTGGTACAAATATACCATTATTGGATGATGAATATACTATAGATTACGTTGTTAAAAATACACAATATTTATTAGATAAACCCCAAACACAAAATAATATAAAAGATAGCATAATAAATGCTTTTAAATATATAGATGACACTATTTCTGATAGTTCCGGAAATATTAGTGAAATATTAATAAACATTCACAAAAGTAAAAGAATTATTGAAGCACAAGCTCATATAACAGATTTTGATAATGCTACGATTAACGAAACGGACCTAGAAGAAATGCGCTCTGGGGGGCGAGCAGGAGTTTGGCTTCAACGATTATAGCATTGATTTGTATACACCTCCTGAGCCGGAACCAGAACCTGAACCTGAACCACAACCTGAACCCGAACCAGAAATTTCTGATTTTAGAACAACATATTTTGATTTTTCACAATCCATAGGACAACAACTTGAAAATGCGAATGAAGAAGGTTTCCAATATCAATATAGTTTTGCAATGATTGATAATATTGATGGAATAGAATGCACCAAAGGTGAAAACGCTTATTTCGATGTCAATACAACTAATTATCCTGATGGTTATTCAATTAGCGATTTTGGTTCAACTATAGAAATGAAAATATATAGAGGAGATCATAGTTCTGCGCACGACCAAAAAATTATATCATTTAATTCTGATAATGAAGAATTAATACAAGTTTATTGGCTTGATCCGGGAGACTATGATCTTGGATTAACAAGAACCCTACCAATGCTGGATGATTCGGGGAACATATTACCTTACTCTGAAGCTGGTAATTCTGGAGGTTTATGGTTGAAGATTGCTGGTAGAATGGAAATTATGTATGATTTCGAACACAGTAAAATATATGACATTAATCAATTGAAAAATAAGTGGATAACATTATATATTGTTATTGGTGAGGATAGTAGCAAAAAACGTTTGACGCCGTACCACGACCCCAAAAATTACGGAAATACTAGATCATATATCAAACTAGAAAATGATTCGATACCAATTGAGTTACTGACTGCTGGTTATAAGGATAAATATTACCTGGAGGGAACATTATTACAAAATATTGATAAAATAGATATTGGTCTAAGAACTGGAACACAGAAAGGAGGGTTCGAATATATTAATTATTTGTCAATTTATAATGGATTCATGTTTAGTGATTATGATTTAGATAGTATTTATTCTCCAGAACCAGAACCAGAGCCAGAACCAATTGCATTGAATCCAGAACCTGAACCAGAACCACAACCGGAACCTCAACCAGAACCAGAGCCAGAACCTGAACCACAGCCTGAACCAGAACCAGAGCCAGAATTTGCAGATAATGCATTATATAAATTCGATTTTTCAAATATTATAAATACTTCATTATATGATGATTTAGTATATTCAAGTATTTATGCGGAGCTTGATATTGTTGAAGGAATACAATGTACACTCGGAACTGGTATATCATTTAATTATGTGAATAATTATGATATTTCTGATACTATGACTATTGAAATGACAATATATCGCAATGAACAACAAAATAATGATGAACAAGAAAATAATGATGAACAAGAAAATAATGACAAACAAGAAATAATAACATTCAAAGATGTGTCTGGCGAAAATATACTAGAACTTTATTGGTTAGATCCCCGTGATACAAATATAAATAAAACATTTGATTTAAGTGGAAATATTACTAATCCATCTGCTACTGATTCAAGTGGTAATATTATTTCAATACAAAATGCTGGTGGATTGTGGTTTAAATATCTTAATAGTGAATTTATATATGATTTTGATCTAAATAATATTAATTATGATCATGTTATAAATAATTGGATAACATTATATATTATAAATGATAATGATAATAAATATATTTATATTAATCCACCAATAGGATATTCAAAACCAATTAAACTGGAACATATATATAGTAATAATAATGATACAACAAATGATACAACAAACGATATAGTCGCTAAAACTATTAATATAGGAATTAATACAAATGGTATAAATGCCCATGGAATTGATTATATCCAATCATTTAATTTATATAATATACTAATAGGAGATAGCGATTTTTATAGTATATATGCTCCCGAACCTGAGCCTGAACCACAACCAGAGCCACAACCAGAGCCTGAACCTCAACCAGAGCCACAACCAGAGCCAGAACCACAACCAGAACCGGAACCTGAGCCAGAACCACAACCAGAACCTGAGCCAGAACCAGAACCAGAACCAGAACCAGAACCAGAACCAGAGCCAGAACCAGAGCCAGAAGCATTATATCCAGAACCAGAACCAGAACCAGAACCAGAGCCAGAACCAGAACCAGAGCCAGAGCCTCAGCCCGAGCCAGAAGCATTATATCCTGAACCTGAACCAGAGCCTGAACCTCAGCCAGAACCAGAACCACAACCTGAACCAGAACCACAACCAGAACCAGAAGCACTATATCCAGAACCCGAACCAGAACCAGAACCCGAACCAGAACCACAACCTGAACCAGAAACACCACCAGAAAATAAAGTTAATACTCATAGCGGACCTAAAGAGAATTGGAAAGTTGTATTAAGAGACTTATATGATAAAACCGTTTTTTATGGAAATGATGAAGATATAAGAACGGATCATAATGGGTCGTTCTTCATACCGGGGTATTTATTCCCAGAAAAACCACTTTTTGAGATATATGTATCTTGTGTAGATTCTTTGGGAAGAGATAGTTTAACTAAGGAGCCTTCTAAAATTGGAGAATATTATAGTGCGATTGGTAAAGGTGGTTATGACGGTGATGATGATAATAATAATTGGCCGGGGCCAAATAATTCTATACAAGCAAATGCATTATCTACTATTCTAGTAAATGGATTAAAATCAAGTATAGATGTAAGTGGAACTATTAGTGTTGATGCTTATGATAAAGCAAAAGCTGATTTTGAAACAGTAATAGGAGTTGAAAATATTAATACAAATCCATACAATTCACTAACAGATAGTGATGAGGCTTTAAAAATATCTTCAGCTGTTTTACAAATTGAAGCATTACAAACAGCTATGATGTCTGTTGTGACTGATGCGGCAGGAAAAGATACGTTATTAACAATACAAGAATCTTTTTATGAGCATTGTATGGATGTAAGTGGAACTATAGTAGAAAAGAATTTAAGTGATTTTGTTCCGGGGGTTTTAGAAACTACTACAAAATCTTTGAACATGAGTACAATGGAGACGAATATGGCAACAAGTTCAGTTGGTGGAATAACATCATGTATAGAGGCAATAAAAAATACATATGACAATATTGACGTATCTGGGAATAAGACTATAGAAGATAAACTAGTAGAAATGCATGTAACAGCAAAAGCAATAGAAGCAACGGTGGACGAAGGTACATCTTTACGAGTTGGAGATGTGAATAGGCAAATCATTAACCACTCAAATAGCATAGCTGAATCAGAGCAGTTTGAACTTGATCTCTATATACCTCCACAACCAGAACCAGAACCGGAACCACAACCTGAACCTGAACCAGAACCGGAACCAGAACCGGAACCAGAGCCGGAACCGGAACCAGAACCGGAACCAGAGCCGGAACCGGAACCAGAACCGGAGGCTTATCTTCCTTCTATTTCTTTTTCACAAGAAATATATAATATACTTACAACGAGTGTAAATAGTAAACGCGCATATCTTAATATACCTCCACCAACTATTTCGAATGATCCAAATATTTCGAATTATGTAGTAAATGCAAATGTAGAATTTACATATACTGGATCGGATGCTGGCGGCGTATATACTACTGACAATGGCATTACTGTAGCGACTTGGTCAGATATAAGGCAATACTTTGATGCTTATTTCGGTGTTGGTACAACTACAATAAAATTGACGGTATATGATGTTTATAATCAAACAAGTGAAGATTCATTATCAATTATTGTAACTGATGCATATGGTCCATTATGGAATAATAACACTTCGGGTTGGTCATATAATGTTTCTGTAGAAGAAGAGTATGCAGATGTTCCTATCCCTAATGCTTACGATGCTGTTGATGGGTGGTTAGAAACAATAGAATATCAATTAAATAGTACAAGTGGTTCATGGACATCGATTACCACAAATGAAGCTGGAAATTTAGAGATGCGCATCGACGTTCCATCAGGAGAGACTGTAATTGTTAATTGGAAAGCAACGGATTCTGCAAATAATATTTCTTATGCTGTTTCTAATATTGAAGGAAAAATACCATATTCTAATTATTTTGTGCTATCACCGTTTGAAGAAGAGATTGTTGATAATTCATCGGGAATAGAAGTAACTGATATTACAAATGGCGAGGATAGAGTAGGATATTTTAAAGATAGTTCAAAACAAATATTTAAAATATTTCAAGGTTGGGATGGACATACATATGGAGGAGCTTCAGATACAAATGGTTCATTATACGAAGCATTTAAACAAGAATATAGTGGGAGTGGTCCTGGATATGCTACAATGAGTGGGTATGCTCGTAATGAGCCACGACACTTTTATGGAGCAGGAGAATATTCAGATAAAGACGACCGTTCTAAACATACTTATTGGAATCAAATAACATTCCCATCTCCTGTTATAATTACAAAGGTAAATGTGGAAGGTTTTTCCACGCACGGAGCGCGTCCTACAGACTGGAAATTGTACGGTAGTCTTGATGATAGAGAAACGACTCTTGCTCCTTTAGCGTATCACAGAGGAGGAACGATGAGTGATTTCACAAATGATAATGCAGCAAATCCAGAGTCTGAAGATATGAATAATAGTAGAAATCTTATAAATTATGCATTATTCGGAGGTTCTACTCATTTTAACAAACATCAAGTTACAATTATGTTTGATATTAAAATAACCGGTTGGGAGAGTAGCTCCAGTAATACGAATGATTGGATATATGCGGGAAATCCTCATAGTCAATGGTCATATGTTTATTGGGCTTTTGAGATAAAACAAACAAATAATGAAGTACAAACACGTATTATATCAGGAAAGCCGACGAGTGTTAGTATGTGGAATGCATGGAATGTATCTGAATCTGTATTTGGTACCTCTCCAAATTACACAAAAGTAAAATTGGTTTGGACGATAGATATAGAAAATTATGTAAATGGAACACTAAATAATACTGCACAAAAATTATATATTAACAATACGGAATATGATTGTCGTACTACAACTGAATCAGTAAGTGCTTATAATGCACTCATATCAAATGGACATTATGGAACCGGTAATTATTTGTACGCAAACAACCCTGCAAATACTTATACTAATATTTATTTAAGTTCTTTTAGAGGAAATTGGGATGGACACGGTAATTCACAAAATGGTTTACCTGAGATTGAATCACTTGAATATTTGAGAGTATTTGATCGTATAGTAGAACCAGCTGAATGGGATACAGACGGAATATTTTCACTTGATTCCATTTCTAAATATTATCCTCATGATTTAATATATGAAAATTCCGGTGAAATGGGAAGTGTTTCGGGTACTGATTATGAAGTTTCTTATTCAGCAAAGGCATATAAAACACTTACAATTCGTTCAGAGAATAGAAGCGGTTCAACATGGGCACATGCGAAGATAGGACGTTTTAGAATTTATGGATATAAATTGAGAAGACTTCTTCTTGATGAGATTTCTACAGAAAGTACACCTTCTGTTGCTATTGGATATCCTGGAACACCTGTGTTATTAGATAATAGTCTATATGATTATACATCTAATAGAGTGGTAAATGATCTATATGTTGGAACGGGCTGGGACATATCTTATGATTTTAGTCAAGCTACCTTAACACCTCAGATTGGTTCAGCGGATTTTCATACAACAGGATGGTCTACAGATTGGTATAATCGTATAACCTCTGATGGTTTTTATGTGACACCTTCTAATATTAATTATAATAGGATACCATTTAGAGCAACAAGCCCGGGTTATTATATTGATCCGTCAAAAAGTTTTATAGTAGATGCTAAGTTTAATATAACAGATTGGGCAGCGCCCAATCCTTACTTTATTAGTTTCCATAAAAGCAGTGCATTTGGAGGTGCACCTGAAGGATGGGAAGGTTTCGGTATACACAAAACAAGCACACATGCAATGAGACTTACCGTTTTTATTGCTCCTTGGCCCAACAAAGGAAGATTTAATACAGGTTCTGAAAATGAACATTATGAATTAGTCGGTTCTTCTTCTGCATTGGGTGACGGATATACCGCAGCTCGTAATAACGGAGGAATGACAAACGCTCATATTTTATTAACTTATAATGCGGTTACGAATATATTCAACGCGTATTTTGAGTTTAAAGATTTGGATGGAGTTACTTATTACAAAGAACAGGGGTATGTAAATATTGATTTATTCAACAAAGTTAATAGTTCAATATTGCCTTATATGGTTTTAGGAACACATGGTTATGAACAAGGTAATAACAACAGGAATAATCATTGGATGAATGCATACTGGCAACAAATACAAGTAAAATCTTTCTCTTTGCCTGGTTGGGATATTTCGTATGACTTTAATCAAGCTACCTTAACACCTCAGATTGGTTCAGCTGATTTTCATAATACAGGATGGTCTACGGCTTGGTATAATAATATATCCTCTGCGGGTTTTTTGGTGCAACCTTCTAATATTAATGATAATAGGATAGCATTTAGAGCATTAAGCCCAGATTATTATATCGATTCATCTTTAAATTTTGCAATTCAGACTAAATTTAATATAACGAGTTGGGCATCTTCTGCTCCTTTCTTTATTAGTTTTCATGCAAGTAATGTATTCACCCAGACTTCACCGTGGTATGGATTTGGTATACATAAATCTGGAACATACATGCGTCTTACTGTATTTGATGAAGAAACGACTGGAACTTTTAATGGAAATAATCATTATAATTTAGGAGGCTCTATTAGTGAACTGAGTTCATTTCCAAATGGAGGAATTGATGCGTCAATGTCTTTATCTTATAACAAAGATACAAATCAGTTTTGGGCGTATTTTGATTTTAAAAATAGTTCAGATGGTTCAACATATTTTAAACACGTTGGTTCTACTGGTGTTGATTTATCAAGTTTGATTTATGATACAAAATTACCATATATGGTTTTAGGAACACATGGTTATGAACAAGGTAATGCGAACAGGGATAATCATTGGATGAATGCAACATGGGAAAGTATATCAGTTAAATCTTTTTTAGTAAAGGTATGATATGTTCTTTGAAGATGAAGACTTTATATTCTCCAGCTATGCGAGACATGGTATTGCACCACCGATTGGGGAGTTACTACTAGTAGATATTACTTTATATATAAAGTGGGATCTAATAAAATAATAGGATACGAAATTACGAACGTGTCTTATTCGTTCCCAAGAATAATTATTAATTTGGTATGTACAGATGCTAGAGAAACCAACTGGCCTGGTTTACCATTTACTGACATAGAAGATGGTACCTATTTAGTAAATGGAACAGATGCTGCTGGATATATCAATGAACAATGGTTGAATCCTGCTCATCTTGCTGCTGGCGATGAATTACACTATGATATAATAGAAGTTCCCAGTGGTTTATGTGTATTAAATCCTCCGTTATACACTACCTAGTGGTGTATCTGTATTAAACCCCTGTATCCAGTCGACTAGTGGGTTTATCTGTATTAACCACCCGTTGTATACCTAAATAATTATGTTCAGTTTTTGCAATAGTAATATTTATTTTAATGAAATACTAAATTAATGGCATCCCTAGATGGTGACATTGATGAGAATGATAAAATAAGTTTGAATGATCTTGTTTATTTAGAAGCATATTCATCTGGTAATAATGAATATACAATAAATGAAAATAAGATCTATAACATCGCGATACAAAATGAAAATTTTGATTCTAATAATGGAGAACATCCTTATGTGAGTCAAGCAATAGATGTTATGAAGAAATATCTCATAGGTGAAGGTTCGTATCAATTACAGCCTGAGCCAGAACCTCAACCAGAACCTCAACCAGAGCCAGAATTAGATTTTTCTAATTTAATGGCAAAAACACCTGTTTTAAGAAAAGATACATCTGAATTGCCAACAGCTGGTAGTGGAGCTATTTATGATTTTGATTATAGTGATTCGCTAACAATACTAATTAAGGCAAAAATACCTGATAATTACGTACATACTATTAGTGATGGGAGTGATGTAGATTTCTTATTTACACTTAGACCTCGTACGGATCCTTATTTGGGATGGGGTGGTGGTAAATATGCTTATTTGGAATGGCGCGGACCAGCGAAGTATGGTAACTATGTTACAACAGCGGGAGATGATGATCAATATGCACTTCTTTCTAGGAAAGAAAGTCTTGTATCTTCTGTAGTAGGCGATAGTGAAGTAGGAAATTGGAATCAATCTTTTCGTGGAACACTTTTTCCAGTACAAGAAAGTGGAAAAGAATATACATTTATTTTCCGGACAGGAGATTCTAGTTATGGAAATAAGTCTTATACATGTTATATTTATGATGGAACAAATATAATAGCATCCTATGAAGATAGTTACGTATTATATCATTGGGTTAATCGCCCGGCTCCCGACCATGAGACCTACACTGACGGTTTTAATTTGAATTTAAATAAGTGGAATGACAAAGAATCTCCAGGAAACCCGGATTATGATGGTATTGATTATGAATATTTACAATTGGATGTTTATTCCGAATATTTGTCAGATTCTGATATAATTGATTACATAACATATGGTGAAGCTTATCGCGAAAAAGAGCCAGAGCCAGAACCAGAGCCTCAACCAGAGCCTGAACCTCAACCAGAGCCACAACCAGAACCAGAACCACAACCAGAACCTCAATCACAACCAGAACCGGAACCAGAACCAGAACCACAACCAGAACCAGAACCACAACCAGAACCTGAATTTGATTTATCTAATTTAATGCCAAAATCACCTATTTTAAGAAAAGATGCATCAGAATTACCCAATCCTGGGAGTAATGCCCAGTATATCTTAACTAGGACCGGTTCAGAACCAGATGGTAAGTCTATTACAATAATATGTAAAGCAAGAATACCAGATGGGTATAGTCATTTTTACGGTGGTGCTCAGGCGGTAAATCAAATGGCCTTTTTATGGACTCTCAGACCATACACCGATCCCCAACCTTCTTGGGGTGGTGGAAAGTGGACAATGCATGAGTGGGGCGGACCATCATCTGGCGATGCAAATGCTTATCGACATATTGCGAGAAAGGAAAGAATGGATGGCTGGACGGGATCAACTACTATCCTTGATTATTTGACTCTTGGTACCAGTAATAAAGAATATACCTTTATTTTCCGAGCTGGGGATTCTAGTCATAACAATAAATCATATGGATGTTATATTTATGACGGAATAACAATCGTAGATTTTTTTCGAAACCAACGCAGTTCTACTTGATGAAACAGATTATACTTTAAATTTCAATATGTGGAATGAGCCCAATGGTGGACCAGCAAAATCCGTTACTTCATTGAGTCCATGGTATCATGGTCTTGATTACGAATATTTAAAATTAGATGTATATTTGGAATATTTGTCAGATTCTGATATAATTACTTACATAACGCATGGTGAGGCTTATCGCGAAAGAGAGCCAGAGCCAGAACCTGAACCTGAACCAGAGAAAGAAATAGTTTATGAGTGGAAATTAATTACTAGTATATCTACGGATCAATATATTAACAATCCGTGGTCTGGTGAAAAATTCAACGATTCATCTCCTGATATATCACAACCAATATCAGAATTGTCGTCAAATAGTTTTGGAACTGATATACAAATAAAAATTGAGTTAATAAATGATTCTACAGGTTTGGTAGGTCAATGGTATTATGAAGGAGTATATCTAAATGAAGCATTTGATTATAATACTATACAAACTGTTGGTACTGCTGGTAATATAAAGTATAAAAGAAATGAAAATGATCCTTGGAATGAAATATATACAGTAGGAGTGGGCAGTTCTGCAGCGACGTTGTGGTATTGGCATTTGAATGATGATGATGTTAGTTCAGTATTCCATCACAGTGGGCTCGCTGGCTTTTTACTTCAGGGCAACGGTTCAGGCGCATTTAACAAAACATTTACAAATCCCGGAGGAAACAGAAGAAATACTGGTGATATAGTAAAAGTATGGGCATTCGTACCTGTTCCAGAGCCAGAGCCTCAACCAGAACCAGAACCAGAACCAGAACCCCAACCAGAACCAGAACCAGAGCCAGAAGAACCAGAGCCAGAACCAGAGCCAGAGCCAGAAAGGGCACCAATAGATTTAAGACATCTGATGATTGAAGGAACCTGGGTAATGACTGACTATTATTTCGATAGTGGAAGAAGAACAGGGCAGCCAGTAATAATTGAATACAATAATGATAAAACTTTTACTCTGAATATTCAAGCTTTTGGTGTAAATAATGCGGGTGTTGTAACTACAACAGAATACGTGATAAATGAAGATAATAACTTCGAGTTTGATAACGTCGCCGACGGCAACTATAAGTATAGATATAAACCGACTGAAGATTATATGATTTGGTGGTACGAACCATTTAATCCAGGTGGAAATGAGGGTGGTATCGCTGCCAATGAAAAATACTTTTTATGGACAAGAGTTGTAAATCCACCAAGATATATAAGAATTCAAATTAATAATGAAAGACTTCCGAATGAAGATGAATGGGCAGCCCTCGGCGGAAATCCTGATGACTATAAAATTAACTTTTCTGAAATAATATTTATTGATGAAAATGGCAATGAATTTTATGGAAATGATACAAATAAGTTTAGTCAGAGTTTGGCGTCGCATACATATTTTTATCCCGGACAAAATACGAGTTATCCTACATCTAACCTATATAATGGAAATCTTACCGATTTTGCGACTACCGGCGGCGGCTCAAACTCAACTCCATCATTCACAAATTTTGATGGAAACAATGCAGCTATTGTAATTGATTTATGCGCGGGAGATGCTACTGCAATTCCTCCTCAAATTTCTAAAATTAAGATTTATAATAGATATCATGCGGATGGACCCCACGCAAGCGGGGTTCAAGCACCATATTGTCAATTAATGTCTTCAAATAATGCAAATATTAATAAGCAATCGAGTGAGGTTAACATACCGAGTATTGGTTGGTATTCATCAACGTCTGATAATTATGCGTTAACAACATTTGCAAGTTCATTGTTTTTAGATGGTAATGGAGTAGAAAGGTATGGTGCTGGATCAACACCGTTTGAAGAATATTTTATAATAAATTATAATGATGGAGTGACCATTGAACCAGAGCCAGAACCTGAACCAGAGCCAGAACCAGAGCCTCAACCTGAACCAGAGCCTCAACCTGAACCTGAACCTGAACCAGAGCCTGAACCTGAACCAGAGCCTGAACCAGAACTATATATTATTAATAATTCATCAACATCTTGGGGTAATGATCCAAATGGTTTCGCGGATGCCTTGCTTAGATACGAAACAACAATATCTGCAGGAAGTAAAAGTGATGCTTTACCTATGTCAACGACTTTATCATCTTCGACAAATTGGATAATGGAAATCGAACATGAATTCACTAGTTCATCAACCCACTTAGTATGTATTGGTAACGTAGGTACTGAACGTTTTTATTTCGGTGGAAATTACATTTCGACGACAAATCTTAATCAAAAGTACCGCATCGGTTTACCTGGATCGGTTAATATAGAATCTGCTAACACAACAGACATAGTTTATGGTCAAAGAAATATAGTAAGATTTATTTGCAACGGTTCAGATGGAACTTACCAGTGGATTATAAATGGAGTTGCACAATCTACTCAGTCACTTCCCAGTTGGACTGATGTAACAATCACGGATATTTATGTAAATAGACATATGGGAAGTCAACCTGGCACAGCAATGCCTACTAACACAATGTATGCTTTTAGATATTGGGATTACATAAATCATACTATTTCAATTACAGAAACAGGTGTATTATCAGAATATTGGGATGAAAATCCTTTTGGGACTTCTCCAACTAATATTGGTATCGTTTTCGTGGATAGCACTCAAGTAACACCCAATCAATGGGCTTTAACCGATGATGGATATATAATTTTAGCACAATTTCCCTTGGGTGGCTATACACATTATCTTAGAATCACAAAAGATGGTACATATATAGATGGTAGTGCAAGACTTAGCGGCGGGGAAACAACCTTCACTACTAAGTCTGACTTAATAACAGTGTACAATTCATCTGGCGAGTACAATAATGCCTCTTCTCAAGGCTTTACAAAATCAGAAAACTTTCCGGATGTTATAGATCTTACTGTTTTTACTGGACATACTATTGATTATCAAGCATTAGTACATGTTGGCGGTACTCACAACAATCATTATAATGCTGTTGAACAACCTTCGTATGTCACACAGTCAACTGAACAAAATATACACAAGATTAGTGCTACTATTGGTAATACTACTACCAATCAAGAAGCATTTTTTGTTGGATTAGCGTCTTCGTCTGTTTATGACACTACTACAAGTATTTTCACAAAGGATCCTAATTGGGAATTTTATGGTATTTATGTTAATCCACAAAAATATTGGTTTTTAGCTAAAAAAGAGTTAAATGCTAATGACTGGACATTAACAAGAGTTTATGGTAGTAATAACACGAATTATAATCCCGATTCTGCGTTAGGTCAAAATAAAATAAGTGTAGAATGTATTCCAGGATCAGATGGAAACTCGTCTACATCTGATCCTGGAATACCTAATAGCCATGAAATACTAGAATCTTCTAATTTGATTCCCGGCACAACTTTTAGTGATGGTGATAATGAGGAGGTGCTTTTATTAGATTATACTGCATTTAAAGATCAGTCTTTTAGAAAAATAAAACTAGTACGAACTCTTAACGTAGATAATCATGGAACAAGTACTGGAAATAACACGGAAATAAACTTAGCGGAGATGGAAGTTTGGATGGACGTTGCTGGTACTCCTACGAATGTTGTACAAACAACGGATTACGGAACGTGGACGGCGAGTCAATCTACAACACATACTTTGTCAGGATGGGATTTTTTCTGCAAGTCAATTCACCGATAATGATAGAGGCGACCCGGCGGATTGGGGAGGGGCAGCAAGTTTTGCATCTACTGCAAACAATGAAACTTATCCATGGGTCATGATCGAAACGACGCAAGATATTACGCTAGAAGACGTGTATGCCGTTATGATGTTTAATAGACCAAATTACGTAAAAAGATTTTACGGTTTGACCGTGCAGTTCTTAGACTCTGGTAATAACATTGTTGCTTCCCTTGAAGCAAATCAAGAAGAACAGGTAAGTATCGATAATGGTGGTTCTGGTGGCATAAATCATCTAAAATTAGCTTATAATACATTATCATCAGTTGAACAAAGCCTTATAACTATAAAAGTGGGACAAGATGAACAAATTGTGTCCGAATCAAATGGTAATATAGTTGGTAACTTCAATGTGAGTCATACTGGAAAATGGTATGGGCTTGTTAGTTCAGGAAGTCCCGCAATTTTTAGCAATGTATTATTAGAAAATATTATACCTGGACCTGAACCAGAGCCTCAACCTGAACCAGAGCCTCAACCAGAGCCTCAACCTGAACCAGAGCCAGAGCCAGAGCCCCAACCTGAACCACAACCAGAGCCTCAACCCGAACCAGAACCCCAACCTGAACCAGAACCCGAACCAGAGCCTCAACCCGAACCAGAACCCCAACCTGAACCAGAACCCGACGCTTACAGTTCCAGTCCCAGAAGACACCGTTGTATCACCGTTTTTGTAATATGAAGGTCTATCCGTCCCACCAATCGAATCGTTTATGTCAAGTGTAATGATATTGCCACTTATATTAAAGCTTATGCCTAAATTTTCTCCCTGATTCTCGCCATTATAGGACAAGAAATATCGTTTAATAGAAGATGTTGAATTGCTTTCATCTAAATCATATCTGTTACCTGCTGTTCCCCACGCTCCGCCACTAATTGGAATTATGGTTGGTGTAAAAATGGAGTATATTTCC
>Ga0099799_10202_pt1 | contig 18383 bp, 8 predicted proteins | sample Uncmet6_SortLC_1_FD_89033 | JGI IMG/M metagenome (GOLD analysis project Ga0099799, IMG submission 89033) | Marine eukaryotic communities from CALCOFI LINE 67, Pacific Ocean - CN11_C50_N6_SortLC_1 | ecosystem: Environmental > Aquatic > Marine > Oceanic | place: Pacific Ocean: Monterey Bay...
GGTCAGTGGAGGTGCCAACTCCGGCGTGGGGGGCTTCCGTGCGGGTTTAAGACTTTTTGACTATAAACCATTGATTTCGGGTTTTGGGGGGGGGGACCTTGGTCTAAGTAGCCTATATTTAGGTCTAAGTTGCCTTCACTTAGACTAGGCATAGCCACGCCCCCTTCGGGGGCGTGGGGGCGAAAACCCGCACGTAAATATTGTAATAAAAAACCATAAAAAAAATTATCGGGTTTTAAACCGATGGTTTATTTTGCCGAGAAGGCGTGGGGGCGGGTTGCCAGTGAGAAGGTATGGGTTTTGCCTTGCTTCAATCAACTCATTTGCGTGTGGGCGATTTCTGTTATCTTTCAAGTACCACAGCCATACGAGACATTTTGCTATGACTTTTCGGTAAACCATCATCATGATAGCCTGAGGTAACTCAGGCTCAGGCTATAGCCCCGGGACTCGGCCCGGGATCATCATGATAGCACAATCGCTCTACACATGCCGACGCCTCAAGGGCCCTTCAGGTCACACGCCTCGTATCCGGATTGAGAGTACCAAACATCTGGCGCTAGCCGGCTGGTCTAGGCGGGTACCCCCCCCCCTACCCTGTGACCTACCTCCCTCCCACTGCATATACAAGCATAAGATTTTGTATCCTAAAAAAAAACAGCTGCGCTGCATATGGACCCGGAGATTATTGGAAACGATATTCGCTGTCTAAAGTCAGCACGTACAAAACTCATTGGAGAGCTGCTTGGAGACTTGCGACGCGATCAATGGATCACTATCTCGGCGTTATCGTCGAAAGAAGAGTGGGTAACTATTTACAGAGGACCGTCGAAACAACTAGACCTTACTTGGATCGCCTCCTTGTCGCCAGCACCACTCTGTAGTCAGATGTACCGAGTTGAGTACTGTAGCATAATCAGTTCTTCGCATGCGCAACAGAGCCCTGCAGGGAATGTTGTTGGCCCGCGTGATATTATGTGGCTAAGTGACCCTGGTGAACCCAATGTTTTGAGCACCGCCGCGCGGGAGGTAGTGCTTGGATGGCCAAAAATCGAAGGCTGTCGAAGGGAGCTCTATGTTGGTGCGGCTTTCCAGGTCGAAGTAAGGGAGGGACCAGCTTGGCAGCCAGCTCGAGTGCAACAGCAAAAGCTAAGACTGACAAGTTCTGAAAGGTATCAACAACGGATATTCGACGCACGGAGGACAAGCGGGAATAACACGACGACGGCATTCTTTCCTCTTAAGGCTGTTGACGGCGTGGGTGGCGTTCGAGTGATAGACTTACGGCCCGCAACATGGTACTACATGCGCTTACGTGTGTCCTGTTGTGGAAAATTCGCTGCATTCGGTCCTCCCGTGCTAGTTTCCACCAGATGTGGAATTCCTGACATGCCTACACCTAAGCCAAGGATTATCCAAGAGCAGACTTGTGCCAATGGCAAGAAACAGATGCCCAATTATGACCCCTTAGTTGCTCTACCTGCGACTGCGCGGAGTCTATGTAGCCTCATGAACTTCACAATGGATGAAAGACCAACATTAAAAGCTAGCGATTGTCGTTTGCGCATTTCCTGGTCACAGCCTTCAAATAATGGATACCCTATCCAGAGATATATTCTACAGCAACGAGATTTAGTCCTCAATCAACCATGTGCTTATAATGCGCCAAACAAAAACGCACTCGCACTCAAAACAGGACACGCTCGCCATGCTCTCCCACTGAACTCGGGGCTGTTGCAAAAATGGACGCCGTGGCGTGTGGTGCATGCAAGTATGCTTCCAGAGTGTCTGATTCGCGCACCAGCACTGTGCCCAGAATCTGTCATTTTTGCACGCCAGACTTTGGGCCTTGGCAAATCCCAAAACTCAGACGCTGGCCGAAGTCCGGTCTTTACTGCTATGGAGTTTCGTGTTGCCGCTGTAAATGTACTTGGTACATCAAAGTTTTCGCAGGTTTCGCGTATCTCAGATCGCGAATATCCGCACTTCTTTACTAACACAGCTCAGCGCAGCCACGGTCTTTTGCGAAACTCCAACCCCAAAAACGTTCCGTACCCGCGCAAAACGAAAATGGCAACCGAAGCTGAGTTGAATGAGGTCATCTTAGCACTAGGATTTCCGGTTTCAGATATCGTCATTCAACACGCCTACAAGTCCATGTATGATGAAGCCCCACAATATTCTTGTCGTCAATAGTTTTTTGGATGAAGAGAGCTAGCCCGCCAGCAGAAATGGAAGAGACAAGAAAAGGAGTATGACTCGCTAATTTCTTTTGAGCATGACGACAATACCAGTTTGGACAGCTCAATACTTGGCAGTGTGCCAGAGAGGCGAAGGCAAATCCTAATTGCAGAGACTCCATCCGCATTCATGGTCCTCACAGTACTAGACTCGCTGTGAACTTGGAAATATTATTTAACCGAGGGCCGGGTCTGTAGCCAAGCTATGATGAGTGTGGATGCCAGAATCAGCGATGTAGTCTACAGACTAGTACTGTCGTGTACGGACAGCGATTGTATAGCAAAAGACCTCTCCAGATTGTCCGCAAGCAAAACCCGAGAAACCGGGGACGTTGCCAGTGTGTTCCCGAATAAGAATGGTAGGGCTTCTTGTAGAACTTCCATAGCAACTTATCACTGGCAGATAAGGCAGCGATGAGCTCTACCTCATACTGGACATCGCTGTCAGAATTGAGTCTTTGAGCTCCATTAATTGTACTAGGTAACTATGTACGTAAATAGCACAGCCAATTACTGTACAATAAAGGTGCATCAGAGAATGCTAGATGGTCTGCGAGGGTGTTGGTCCTACATAATGGTCACACTGTGGTTGAAACGGTATATGTACGCGGTCCTAATTTACAAGTACTGGTAGACCCCGTTTTGGCTCCTATTGGCGCTGTTGTCGTTAATGCGCGCTCGGCTTTGACTTGGGCCACGATCCTCGTCAAGAGAGGAGGGAAACAATATTCGACACCCCACCTGGCGGGGAGGGACATGCCTCATGCTGTGGGGAGGAGGGGGGGGGGGAGGGGGGGCATGACACAACTCGTACATACGTAGGCATGATAACCCAGGCTATTATCATAATCGACCCTTGGGCCTTACGTCCATCCCCACCCTTTGACAAAGGGGGAGACAAAACGGCCGGATAAATGTGAACTTGAAGATAACCCTAGTTGGCGTCGCTTTGCTGGTAGCGACCGAAAACTGGCTTGACACCATCATCTAAGACGGCTTTGGGTTGCAGCGTCGCAAGCAGCGAAGCTCTTGGCACGGACCAGCCTGGCAGCCTGAGGCTGGCGGCTTTCTGAAAACTCCCCTAGATATTGCCTGAACTATGGTTACGTTACTCTCGCCTCTCAGCACGCTATGCCAGCCGGCACATGCCAGGAGCCGGTACTTAGCGCTAAGTAGCCGCCGTAAAAACGCTGGGGTGAACCTAAGAAATTAACTTTAGAACTTGAACTTGAAGAGTATATTGGGCAACAATATAAAGTTGGCGTCGCTATTTTGGTGACGACCAAGAAACTGGTCCAGTGGCTTAACACCATCAAACGATTTGGATCCATCGATTTTGCAGCCTGAGCCCGGTCACGTTGGCCGGGCCCTCGAACGTCGTGCCGCGTTCAAGCCGCACTTCCGAGTCTCCGGCCCAGGCTTAGGCTGGCACTCCATCTAGAATAATGGCCGCCTTGGCGCATCATGGTCCAGCACCGCCGGCGTGAAAGGTCACCGTCACGCTATGTCCGAGTAACGGCGGTGCGGTCATGTTCAAGTTCGCAGACTTTAGAGATCATTTTAGAGCATGTTGTGTGACGACGTTCTTACCTTGGCTAGAAATGCCGGGCAACCACTTCTAGAAATGCCGGGCAACATACATACTACTAGTGCCAGACTGGCAACAGTTTCTAGATATATATCTGTGTGCATATCTGTGTGTAAAGCGCGGTAGATCGACGGGTTTTGGACGGGATGAGCGTCGTGGGGCTTGAAGGGGACGGGATATCGGATGTCCTACTAAGCTGGCTCCACACAAAAGACGAACTAGGTTATGGGCCTTCTTTGAGAATGCCAGACACAATAGTCTATAAATTCGGTCAGCCTGTCCACTGGTACTTTACGAGTGTAAGTGGTAAGCTTAAAAAAAAGAATAAACAGAATCTAGCCAATGTACGCATTGAAGAAGTTTTTAATAAAAAGAACAGTGAACTTGTTGCGTACTACATGAGTGAGATGGCTGTGCAAGGCCGCCGGGAGAAAGTTACAGCAATTGAATACTTTGATCGCAGAGGTTTGCACGAGTTTCTCTACAACAGATGGAAAGAGAATAATGGTATCCTCCAGCATTTTGTTGAGCCAAAGGGTGTCCACAACGCAATCATTAGAGCGATATGGTCACCAAAAGTTTGCCTCTTGGAAAGACGGGTTAATTCTAAGCAGCTCTACGACCAAAGATATGGTTTGTATGAGCGTGCGGTGACATATGAGGGACCAGAACACTTTAGTATAGCCTCGCCACTGCGTGGGACTGCTTTGCCAAGTCAAATCCAGCGACTTTGTGAGAACCTTGTCGCACACGTCACTGAAGTTTCCTTTCAAAAGTGCCGTGTTGCACGTATGGTTGCTAACTTCAAGGTGGACTCAAGAGGGCGAATATGGTTTCTTTGGAGTGATTCTATTAGACTCGACAGGAGTTGTGGAAAGTCTCAGGATCTGCCACGAATATGTACACCGATTGATATCAACCGAACTATTCAACTACCCGCCGATGTTACGCTCATAGAGAAGCCAAATCATTCTCAAGGTGAATTTAAACCCCTCAACTGCTTGCAATGTATAAGTTGTGGGAAATCAGCAACTTCAGACAAGTTTCATCAGGTGCGATATCAAACTATAATTTCCCATTTTGAAAGAGCTCTTGCTGCAATTGTGGATAAAAGTCAAACATCGAAGTACTATCCCGAACCCTTGATCATGGAAGCGTCTGGGGGCGTGGGGTTTGGCAAGGCAAAAGACTGCGCAGGGATTCCACTCAGGGGTGCAGGGATTGTAATTCCTCCTATAATAAAACAGATTCATCCAAAATTATCACCTGAAATTTACAAACGATACCGGCGAGACCCACTTTTTATGTACAAAAGTGCAGCTGTGTGCGAAAATTGTTACCTTGTCTACGCAGAATTTGTAACTGCAGCGAGCCCACGAAAATACAGTGAGCTCGACTATACCACAAAAGCAAATGCAAAGACAAAGACAAACACAGAAGAGGCCCTTCAGAAAAACTCAGCCGCCAACAATGGTAATAAAACCCCCAACAGACAAACAGCTAAGCCTCTGATGCCATCGATACCGGCTCCAATATACAGTGTTCCAGGAGCAAATACGGGCTCGCCATCCTTTGATAGTAAAAACTATAGTGAGGGACTATCGGTCGGTGCAATTATTCACCAACGAGGTAGGTTTAGCAATTGTTCACATAAGCAAAAAAAAAATTCATGTGCACAGAAAAATCTTTTTTCAACGATGTTAGTAGCGCACACTTGCAGAAAGGACATCCTCTTGCCCATCTTGCCACCTCATTCCGTTCGATCCAGCAACACCCCCCAGGAGGTTTTGATAAAAGTTCAAATGCACATACCCTAAACCCATATAGTAATCAGCCAAACCTGAATAAAGTTTTTGCAACAAAGAGTGTCAGAGATGAGAAAGGCAATCAAAGAATGCAGAGGGACTTTCTTTTGAATTCTTCATCAAAACACCATCGTGAATTCCTCCTATCAACGTGCGTATTAGGGTCAATTAGCACGTGCGTAGCATACTTGTGATAGGCTGCGGGAAGTAGAGACGCACGCTAACACTCCCAATGTACTGAGGACATGGGCACATCAAGCTGCAGGAGGTAATGGGAACAATACAGCGCAAGCTGCCCCTTGACCCGCTTCTACCTGCTTCAAGGTAAGATCTAAAGCCAAACATGTAAAGGCAAGTAGAAGCAAGTGCCAAGCGATCAAAGGAGAGTAAATCCTAATGCTTTCAGGCTGGAGTACTAGGCAGTAGTTTCCCTCTCTCTCATCCAGCGCTGAGCTCCAACGACAGTGCCACTTTGCCATCATGATTGCAAAGGGCATCATGCGTTATTTGAGCAGCGGCCCCTAGCTGGCTTATCGGACTTGGGGGTCGGGCACTGCTACATTTTTTTGGCCCGGGGCTCTAGCCCGGGGCCCATGTCCGAGGCGGGTTAGCGTTGTATTGTGGGCATATAGGGACTCGAACTTATCATCTGGACTTTTGATCGGGCAGATAGGCTGCGCGAAGCCCGGGACCAGCGCCCAAGCAGCCTGATTCGACCCGGGGCTCGTACGAACCTTGTAAGAGCCGGATGAGGTCAGGGGCCCGCACGGGGACGTCGGTTCGCCCTGGGGCGGTATCTTCCCCAGGCCACGGGTACCCGCCCCCCCCCTGGGAGACCAAATTACCAACATAGAAGCGAGTTTTGATGGCAACCCCTGAAAACCCGCGAGTTAGGCTAAATACCCGCACGTTAGGCCCATTTGGGCACCGCGAAAGTGACCCCTTTCCCAGCCCGGTCTCGGTGCGTTCAAAGGGGCTCTTTGGGGCCCCGTAGCCGAATTCGCGCTCGGAAAGTGGCTGGGAACTCGAATCTCAGATTCGGGGACACCCCCGGGCCCCTTGGGGTTGGCGTCGGCCGCACGGTCGGCACAAATACTACCGCAAGGCCGGATGAAAACGAGCTTGTGACGAATTAAGAGCCCTCGCTCGCACCTTAATCGTCCTCCGGTCCTCTGTACAGACCGCTGCCTTCCCAGGGAGGCCCTACCGACCTCCGTCGGGAGGCTTTATTTTATGCCAATGCGCAAAAGAAGCTGGCACTTTTGGGTCGATTAAGACTTACCCAGAGTCTGGTTTCCCCCTCGACGAAGGTAATGAGAGATAAGTCGTGACCGTGACATGCAATGTGTTCAAGTTGCAAGTGTAAGATGGAAGATACCATGCGATGATGCGAATTGGGTGTACTATAGCACTAGTATGGCGTGGGATGACTACCGGCTTGTTAGTGTTCAACTACACACTGGCATATTGCCTGGGCCGGGCCCTGCTAGCTATATTCCACTGCCAGTGGCAAATGATACAAGGAGGTCACGGTCTAGGGACTTGGGAAGAAGCCTTAGAAAGGCGTCCGAATCCCGTATAAATGATTTTGCGCATTTTCGGTAATTTCGGGGGGGGGGGGGTATCTCGAGTCTCTTACTTAGTACAGGGGTGGCCTTTTTTTTGGTTACGAGGCAGGTCGGATGACCAGTTGAAGTGACAAAACCACTCCTTCTTCGCCCGGACAGGATCTATATATAAACATCAAGGGCTAAAAGGCGTCCGGTTGCCCCCTCAGCCTGAGGCTCGTGTTTGCTCGGAAATTGCTCCTTTTTGTATCTGTTCTAACACTGGCACGTCATGGTCTGCGACTTTGATTAAAACACAATGGGACAAAGAAAATACAAAGCAATGGCGCAATGGAGAGTGAGACTCAACTTGCAGACCATGGCGTCGTCCTTGATAGACGCAATTTGGAAGCACCATCAGATGCATCTTGATGTTGACCCACATGCAGTCCCTTGATGACATCCTGGGAGACCACGCGAATTAGTGATTCTCGTTCGGACAGTGAACTCGCCACCACAACGCTCAATATAAAGTATAGTAAGAAATCGATTCTGGGTGCAATGCAAGATACCAACCCTACATGGACACTTCCCTTGTCCATTTTGGGCAACACAAGCTTTGCTGGGTCTAGCAGCAGCTGCTCTTGGAATCCCCATTTGCAGGAGAACCTCTGAAGCTGATGGTCTCTGGAATGAAATCAGCCTGCATGGTTCCTTGAGATAAAGCTAGCTGAGCTGCCTTTCGAAAGGCAGCTTCGACCTCCGTAGCTGCTTTCGCCGAAGTCTCAAAAAATGGCAATATTGATGTTGAATTTTTAGCGCACCAAGTTTGTGCTCTTTGTGTTGAGACACGACGATCATTCTCTCGATCCAGCTTGTTGGCAATGACTACGAACGGGAAGTTTTGGGTATCAGAGGGCGATGCTTGAGTTAGGAATTCAATGCGCCACGTATCAAGATTTTCAAAAGACTTGGGTTGCGTGATGTCATACACCAGAATGCAGACATCTGCACCACGGTAGAACCCTACCCCCAAAGACTGGAAGCGTTCCTGACCTATATAGTAGTCATTTATCACGTGTACGTTGTTTTATGCTTTGTGATACCTGCGGTATCCCATATCTGCAAGGTTACCAAGGTTTCATCGATCGCGACCTGAAGAATGCTTTACAGCAACTGATCTTGCATTTGCACCGCAAAATGCCTCTTTAGTCAGAAAATCAGCTCCGATTGTTGCCTTGTAGGACGTTGAGAATCGATTATTGACAAACTGATTCAATAAAGCAGTCTAAAAGACATTTTTTGCGTTTTGGTTTGCTACTGGTGGAGAATATTACCTTGCCTACGCCCGAGTCACCCAAGATCACTACCTTGAGCAGCATCCTTCTGATGATGAAAAAGTCTTACGGCGGATCGCGCACGTCTTCCACCAATAATATGTTACTATCATGACGCCGCGATCAGGGTGCGGGCTCCACATCCACCCCCCGTGCCGCGCAAAACCGATGGCTCCGATTTTTGTTTAGGCCCGACCTTTGGGTGCCAAACTCGGCTAGCCGCCGCGATTTCCGCAGAGGCGCCGCTCGCGTCGCGCACCGAGCTCTGCTAGTTCGCCAGTAGGTACGAGTTAAAAAATGAGTCCGCGTACGCAACGCCACCACCTGCGGTTTACAAGCTCTCTATACGCCCCGTGTGGACGATTTCTCCACTGTGAGCGACCGCCAGAGATGACTTGGGTCCGACGCGCCGCGCGCCGCGACGTATGCGCGGCAGGAGTTTCGCCGTGCCCGGGCCGTGTGTCGGTGATCTCGGCGAATCTGTCGGCTCGTAGCATCGCTCCCCACTAGTACCCGGCGCTGGGCCCCTCGGACCTCCTATCTACAGGTTTGCACTATTTGTCCTGAGACCCAATCGGGTTCTAGCAGCTGTTGTACTGGCAAGTCTGGATCGAGGACCGGTATATACAGAGATAGTTTACCGGGAGGCGCCGGGATCTCGGGCTGTGATGATCTAAAAACATACTCACGCTAATACCGAAACGAGGTCGAATGGCAATTTGAAGCGGTTTTGGGGCCGGATGGGCTCCTGGTCGCCGCTTTGGCCCCGTTTGGGTCGTTCGCGGCAGCACCGCACGACTGGCGGACTATCAGCGCTGGAATAGCTGCAAAGGAGCGTGCAACCGTGACACGGCTCGGAACCTCATCGGAAAACTCCTAAACACCCTTAAGGGCCATGAAGACGTGCTTTCAAAAAGGGCTCAACATGAAGGAGTGATGGGTGAAAACGGGGTGTACCCATTACTTCGCGACGACGCGACGGCACTGGAACTTGAAACTCCGAGTCTGATGTAACGGATGATGAAGTAGATTTTATGTGCTAGGGTAGTGCGTGTTTCAGACGACAATGGACTCTATTCGTAGCGCACTATGATAACTTTTGTACATCATGATGATGCCTCAGGCTCATACCGTTAACTGTACGGGGCTCACAGGCCCCAGTGTGTTTGCGCCGCTCGCCGAAACGCTGTTCTTCGCCGCTCGCCCTTTCCACCCGCCCAAAAACGATTCTCTCGGCCCCCGCGTTCCGATGAGCACCTTTTCAAGACCATCGGAGACGATGCTGCCGCGAAACTGCCGCCGACACTAGGACCCGCTCTAACCCGTCGCCTAGCCCTAACCCTGCCCAACCCCAACCCTTACTCGAACCTAGAACTCGAACCGAATCCTCACCAAGCGTTCCCCACCTCATCCTAGCAAGTAAGACCTAGCAAGATAATGATCCCATGATCCTCCAACCAGCCTCAGGCTAGTATCGATATCTAACTTGAAATGGGACGGTGTCCAAGGAGGTACAAGGACGTAACTAATATCCAACGTATGTTACTCGTCGCGCAGCCTCTTTCAATCAGCCGCTCAACAATTGGGGGCGTGTCCAATGACATGAGCCTGAGGGATATGCGAAATATGCTTACTATAGACTCGGCCCGGGCCGGGACGAGCCTGAGCAAAATTCTTCAACTTGAACCAGCGGCTCAATAATTGGACGGCTTCTGGTTCCGCCTAGAGCTGCACACACCTAAAGTATACTTCCTTAATTACCCCTGTCAACTCTTAGGGCGGCGTCCGTGAACGGCTTCAGCACGTCGATGGACAATTCTTGACGGCAGTACCAACACAACAAGTTATTCTTTTGTAGGGTGCCAGCATTACGGTGTTTGGGGTGTTCTAGTGCATAGATGTAATGAAGCTGTGCACGCAGAGAAAGATCCGCCAGTGGGGTAATTTGTCAATCCTATGTGGAGTCAGTCTAGGGACCCTAATTTGGGTTATAGTCCTTCATAGGCGTTTCTGAGAATCTCGAACATGGTTATGTCATCTGAGGCAGTGCGGCGATTTGACTCATAGCCCCGCCTCAGCTTAGAGAATGTCGCAAGATTCATGTTCCTTTTTGGCTCGAGTTCTCCCTCGGGCGTAGTGTTACCGTCGAAGGAGCAGGGGGCGCTGTCCCCATAGGCCCGAAGTATTTCCATGCGCTGGTCAATTGAGACACAGATACTGCGGGCACAATTGGCGTGTATAGCGCATTGGATGATTTTTAGCTGTGAGGGAATGTCCATACCAGTAGTCTTGCCAGTAAGCGCAATGCGAGCTGGCATTAGGAGATTTTTTTTAGAGCGACCAAGCCTACCACCAAGCGCTTCAAGCCACTCCAGGACAGAGGCTGGATTAGCATCAGCTGCCAACGCTGCGTCGTAGCAGAATGGAGGTGCCTCGCGTGCATCGTATGAATCAATAAGTGCTTTAGAGAATGATATGAAGTCATCATCAAGTACCTTGGTGACTGTCTTTGCAAGCACCGAAGCCTCCTCATTGCAATCCTGAATTTTGACCGTCTCCAACAGTGGATAAGCGAGAGTGGATCGACTCAGGTCAACCATGTCAGTAACAAGCTCAGCCTTAGGTTGGGTTGAAGTTGCTGCGATTTTAATGAAATCGTTGACCGCTGCAGAATTTGTTTCTGCATCGTCCAGAAGACCACCAGCCTTGAAGTGTTCCCTTGCAAGCGGAAGCAGCCTCTTCAACGACATTGAGCGCAGATGTTGGCCATTGAGCCACCGGAGCTTGGCATCATCAAACATTGCAGGCGAAGCGGTCACACGCGACAAATCGAAGGATTTGATGAGTTCTTCGCGTGAATAAACCTCCTTGTCGGTGCCGTCATTCCAGCCTAGGAGAGCAAGATAATTTATCATAGCGTCGGGAAGGTAACCACGTTCGCGGAACTGGCCACAGGATGTGGCCCCGTGTCGTTTACTCAATTTTGATTTATCACTACCAAGGATGAGTGACGCGTGTGCATAGGATGGTTCTTTAAAGCCAAGAGCTTCAAGCACAAGTAGCTGCCGGACCGTGTTTGTCAAGTGTTCCTCTGCACGTACAACTGTTGTGACACCCATGAGCGCATCATCTACAGCGACGCAAAAATTGTATACAGGCACGCCATTTGACCGGAGTAGAATGAAATCACCAATCGTAGCCTGCACGTCCCACTCAACATGCCCTCGCACCCGGTCATCGACACGCACAATCTTGCCCTTTGGTGTACGAAATCGATACGTATGTGGCGTATTCGATTCAAGAAGACGCTGGACCTCGTCGGCATCAGCCCCCCGCCAGGTCCCATCGTATGCAACCTGTGACCCCGCCATCTTGGCTGCTATACGCTTCGTCTCTAGTTCCTCTTCCGTACAAAAGCACGGGTACGCATGACCGGCGCGTACGAGAAAGTCGGTCGCCTCCTTGTAGATCTGTGAGCGTTCACTTTGCCGGTATGAACCACATGGTCCACCAACCCCAGGCCCTTCGTCCCAGTCAAGCCCAAGCCACTCAAGGTCTGCCAGCATGCTCTCCTCGCTCTCCCTTGTTGAACGCGCTAGGTCTGTATCTTCAATGCGTAAGAGGAATTTCCCGTTTTGCTCCTGTCGTGCAACAAGCCAATTGTACCTACCGCAGCAAGTGCCACTCACAGGGCTAAAGATGACACTGGAAACGCGCAGCGCGGTCCGCGCACCACCGACGTGTAGTGAACCGGTTGGTGATGGCGCAAACCGCATGCGCGGGCTCCCATCTCTTTCGAAAGCGGCTAGTTCCTTTATCGTATTTCCCCCGGTGCTCATAGTTGGAGAGCGTGTACCAACTCGCCAACCCCTTATCCTCGATATTCCCGTGAGGAGCACCATGCTAATCACACGCATGTTCAATGTTCGATCCGCCTCAATTGATCAGTCCAGGGGGGAAGGAGGGGGTAAGCTTAAGGGAGCCTAAAGGGGGGTCACCACTTTAGGATATCCCCTCCCCCCGCCCCCGGGCGCGTCAGTGGTAGCATGAGTGCCGCGCGCCGCGTACACGCCGGAAGTATCGGTGCGGGGGCCCGTTTCTGGGGATCTCAGGCTCGGCGGCTTTGCCCGGGCCCGGGCCGCAGCCTGAGTTCAAGTTCGCCGGTAGCATTGCTTCCGCACCCATGCGCGAGCGGACGTGTACCCACGCTGCGGTTCGCTGTCTATGAGGCGTGTGCGAAGCGCGCCACACGCCGCCAACGCGCGACGCGGACACTTAGACCGTGACGCCGGCGCGCCACACACACATACTCATCTGCCAGTGTCATTAGGCCCCGCCCCTTGCCGTATTTTTTTTTCGAATAAGAAATTGACCCATCCTCCTAGCGTACCATATCTATATAGGGCTCAAAGGGAATTTCAAGTTACCGTGACGGCTTCTGTCCAGGCCGAATCTGTCATGACATCATGATCATCATCATGATCATCATCATGATGAGATATAAATTATCATGATATATTTTTTAAACTCGAATCACTCACTACCGTCACGATGATCTAAAAATCCGAGTCTATACCGTGACTATAGTATATTCTAGTTTTGTCACGGTAAGGAAGGGCCGGGAGCGGGGGTGATGTCATCTTTTTTTGGTTTGAACGAAACTTAAAATCATCATCATTATTTTTGAGATTAGAGGTCGATTTCCTATGAGCGCAGCAAACAGGGCTTAATTGACCTCTAAAATCCCGATAATGGTATAATTTTTGCTACATCTTTAATCATCATCGTGTATTTCCATTGCAGCATTTTAGTGTCATACTGCGCAACGAATGGAAGATTAGAGACTGACAAAAAAAACGCAGCGGCTCCAAGATGCGGTTCTCAGCACGATTAGGTTGCGTGGAATTAAGTGCTCGAACTGACTCATCTCTGAGGCACAAATATGTCGCCGTGTCGCCTTGTGAGTCCTATTTGCAATAAAGTTCACGGTCAATCGTCGGTGGGATTGGTTTGATTTCAGTGGCCAGTTCTGATTCTATGCGATAGAGATTGAATCGATCATCGAAGGTGATCAAATTTATAGCAAGCCCCAGGTGACCAAATCGACCAGCACGACCAATTCGATGAAGGTATGTCTCTGATGTCTTTGGAAAATCGAAATTGATAACCACGTTAACGGACTGAATGTCGATACCACGGGTAAACAAGTCAGAGGAAACAAGATGGCGAGTGGATCCATTGCGGAATTCATGGAACACACGGTTTCGGTGAGACTGTTGCATCTTTGCGTGGATATAGAAGCATGAATAGCCCAATTCTGTTATCTTTTTAGCAAGCAACTCAACTCGGTTGACAGAATTACAAAATATTACTGATTGATTTATCTCCAATTTAGTAAAAAGTGTATGTAGGCAATGCACTTTCTGACGCTCCTCTACGAAAGCATAAAACTGGGTTATGCCTTTCAGAGTGAGATCATCCATTAAATTGATTTCATAAGGGTGGTGGATAAACTTGTCCTTAAACTTTTTGACACTGACGGGAAATGTTGCAGAAAAGAGGCAAATTTGACGTTCGGGAGAGCAGTGTAGTACGAGTTTTTCTAATAAAGGTTCAAACTCTGGAGATAAGAGCTTGTCTGCCTCGTCCATGATAAGGGTGTGGCACTGGGTTAGAATTGCCACACCCTTTTCCGAGAGGTCGAGAATGCGCCCAGGGGTACCAACAAGAACATGGACTGGCTTGTACAGGCGCATGATGTCGTCCTTGAGTGATGTGCCGCCTGTTGATACCATGCACTCAACTTTCATGTGCTTTCCTAGCTCACGGACAACTGCTGATGTCTGGAGCGCCAACTCTCTGGTCGGAATGAGAATGAGCACCTGAATGTGCTTTTTAACGGGGTCAGTCTTTTCGAGGCAGGGAATGATAAATGCTGCCGTCTTGCCGGTGCCATTCTTAGCCCGCGCAAGAACATTTCGATTCTGCAGAATTATGGGGATTGCCCGCTCTTGAACGGGGGAAGGCCGCTCAAAACCCTTCTCAAAGATACCCATTAGCAGTTCGCGCTTCAAAAAATAGTCCTCGAATTCCTGCCCTCGCGTCAAAGTGACATCCTCAGTCTGGTATCTGTTGTCCTTTGCTGGCAAATTGAGATTTTTGCGCCAGGATTCTTCGTCTGGCGATGGCGATGCATGTGAAGAACTAAGCGCCGTCATGCCTAATACTAGACAAGCAACACCTCGTCGCTTCGAAAGATAATAATGCTATGAGTACAAACACGTCGTTATGTATCTAGAGCTTGAGCAATACGCCCGTAAGGGATATACCTCTGGGCGGACGTAGCGCACATCTCCCCGCCGCCCACAAGCGGGCCGCCTCCGAAGCGAATAAAGCGAACTTAAACATAAAATTAAAAATTCTACAATGAGCAATGATCATCATGATGATTTCGCTGGCAAGCTTCAGGGCCCGAGCCTGAGTGCCGCCAGCCTCCAAGTCACTGGCAGGCTGAGTGCCGCTCCGAATCCACTAGTATTTTAGGAGGATTCGGCCCCGGGCCGGGCGGCCCGGGGCCGACTCGGACTCGGAGGCCGCTCGAGGCCGCGGCCGCATCATGATGATCCACGGCCGCCCAGGCTCTAGGTGCCCTTGAGCCTAGCTCGCCCGAGTCGCCGGTCATTGATTGACGAGCCTCTGAGTGCCTTGAGAAACCATAACGCCCACGGCCTGCGAATGACGCGAGACCAAAGGGCCCGGGGTACGGCGCACCTTCGAGTTTGGGACTCAGGCTCTCGGAGTGCAGCGGCTGGGATAGTCCGCCGGTGAGCTACCTAAATTGCACTATCTAGTTTTTGCTCGGAGTAAAGGTGTTATATTCAACGTTACGTGGTTGGTCACGGTGTGTGTAACTTGAAGTTCCAGTGTATAAAGGAAGGGTATCATGATAGGATGATGGCTGGATCACCGACGTGTTCAGCCATAACGATGAGGCTGGGTGCAACCCTCTTGCGAGGAATATGCCCCCTAATCCTCTCATACTAGTCCCTTCTCAGGCTACTCTGCTACATTCACTGAGTCACTGGCAAGTTGGAATCCTCAGGCTACCGCCGCTGCGGCGGCAGTCACGGCCGGGTACTCGGAGCCAGAGCCAGGCTCAGGCTAGCCTGAGCCTGGCTCGCTGAGTCGGAGACCGTGACCGTGACGTGTACTTCAAGTTCCACTCAGCCTGAGGAGCCTGAGGCCGCTGTGACATTCAAGTTGCAACCGTCACGGTGACCGGCCTGACCCACTGGCAGGCGGCTCGGAGCACGACTCAGAATCCGAGTCCGTGGTAGCCGGAAGCTTGCTGGTACGCCAATAAGTCGTCGTGACGGTAAAAAAAAACCGAGTCCGAGTCAAGTATAACACTATAAGATACATCGATACATCGATACGTCAATAGATATCCAGACGTTGACTAACGCTCTTTGGTACCATGTCGTTCGAGGAAGCTAAACAATATCTGCGTGGCAAGGATGAGGAGGGGGCCTCGTTGTATGAGCATCTTTCGCGACTCTTGCTAAAGATAATAGTTGAAAAGCCGCACAATGCCAACGCCGTGTTTGAACAGTTATCTCAAGACCTCCGAGAGATCACTCAGCACGCTCCCTCACTGCTGACTGAACTCGATACGGAGCCGTTCGATGCAGAAAAGATCTCACAGCTAGAATGGTGTAGGATTGCGTGTCACCTGTTTACTCCAACTGAAAACGAGGCAGCTGAGATTTCGTATCCAGATCTAATGACGGAGGCGAATGTATTTGAGTGGACTGGAGTGAATTTTGGCCGCACCGAGGTGTACCAGCTTTACCTCGCAATCAAACAAAAAGCAAAAGTCGAAGCAAGCAGCCTTCGGTTTTGGGGCAAAATATTTGGAAGATCTAGTGATTACTATGTAGTTCAAGGGGTAAACCCTGAACCACCACCCGCAGAAGAGGTCAACATCATTGAAGGTATGGAGGGGGCGAACAAGTATGCGTTTTGGGTCTGCAGTAAGATAGGCGGGGAATGGACCAAGCTCCCAAATGTGCTGCCTGACGCAATTATTGTCGGAAGAAATATCAATAGATTCTTTACCGGAGATTTGAATGCACCGGTGCCCTCCTATCCACCGTTCCCTGGCGGCACGGAAGCACATCTTCTTCGCTCCCAGATTGCACAGATCACAGCCGAGTGCAGCATTTCGCCCAGTGGGTTCTATATTGAAGATGATGGCGTCGACGAGGGAATCAAAGCAATAAAGAAGGTCGAGGAAATAAGTGAACACAGGACCATCGACGAGCTTAAAGAGTTAAGCTCATGGGTTCACCACGAGTTACTCATCGATCGGAATGGACGATGCAACCAGCCGCCGATGAACGAAGATGAGGACTCCAGACCCGAGCAGGAGCTTCAGAATCAACCAATTCTAGGATCTATTGCCGAAGACGAAGTTGTAGATGGTCCGGCGTGGACAATATCTGCCTGCCCTGGTACAGGTGACTCTCCAGACAGCACTGTATGCGTGAAAAGCCTTAAGTGGCCCGGTGCATATGCCGTCGCCTTTGGTAACAAGTTCACAAATATCTACTGTGGCTTTGGCTGTCCCTCTCTTCGAGGTGTATCGTACAAGATACCGGCCACGCCCGGTATTCAGCCAGAATGGGCCCTTGTAGACGAAGAAATTAGCGCACTTTTCGAAGAGGAGGACCGCACCATACGCCCATCTCCCAACGAGAACACTGAAGAAGAAGAGTGAGATCTCTATAATGATAGCCCAACCTATATGAAGCCCAACCAAAACCGAGTCCTCTTGCCTGCTACTTAACTACTAAGCCCAGCCAAACTAGTGTGGGTCAACATGGGTCGAAATACAGCCGCCTCGGGTAATTGCCAGTTATACAGCCTGAGTGTCAGGGGGGTATAGAGGGTGGTAGAGCCTACTAGAGGAGGGGTAGTAGATGGAGGCGCACCTCAGGCTCCCCCCGGGCTGGACACGAGAGAGAGACTCGGGGTTGCTTACTACTATCGGGTGGGATTTACCCCCGCTGGTAGGTATGTAGAACGTGGAATAAATTTAATTATTTAATATTTGCATATTAGACTTGCTAGCGAGGGCGAAGCCTCCGATGCTAGTGGTCCGGGAGGCGAACGCAGCCCCAGTGCTGCCATTCCGAGATGCATCTGAAAGTAGATCCAGCAAAAAACGCACACAGCCGAACGGCTGCAAACAGGGCGCCCGATGACCCACTGGGGATGTGACTTCGAGGAGAGACGACTAATATGGATCATCGGAAGCAGTGAAGCAGCCCCAGCGCCGCCATACCAGCACGCACGTTGTACTGGAACCCAGCGCAAATCCAGTACAAGCAAGAGGCAGTCCCTTGACATCCCTGGGGTGTGACAACAACGATCAGATACTGATGAGAAAAGTTTGGCAGTCGCCTGGCCAGTCCGCGGCGCTGGCAACTGCAGCTAGCGACTGCACAAAACAGCCAGTGGATCCTCAATAATGCGGACGTGCCGTCAAGTAGCACACACCGGATCCACGCCCATCCAATATTAACCGAGGGCCCAGCTGGCCCAGTAGCGTTGCGCTGCACTAGCGGTGTTTCCGGCGCCGCACCAGTGAACCTCAAACCGCTGGTGTAATACCCAAGAACGACGGGCACGACGTCGTAGCATAGTCAGACCACGCGCTCACCGCGAAGAAGTAATAATACGGCCGTATAATCCAGGTTCCGCATAAATCAGTATGGAGGGGCCTTACACCAAATCTTTCATATGGAGTGAGCGCGCGCCTAACTACCTTACTTATGTAAGCACTCTTACACAATCTCCATATT
>Ga0099799_10203_pt1 | contig 18374 bp, 17 predicted proteins | sample Uncmet6_SortLC_1_FD_89033 | JGI IMG/M metagenome (GOLD analysis project Ga0099799, IMG submission 89033) | Marine eukaryotic communities from CALCOFI LINE 67, Pacific Ocean - CN11_C50_N6_SortLC_1 | ecosystem: Environmental > Aquatic > Marine > Oceanic | place: Pacific Ocean: Monterey Bay...
GGCGTCAGCCACCTTCGTGATTCATATATCTGACCTACGAAGATATCTTCTGTTTCGCGTGATGCACAAGCTCACAAGCACGGAGGTGCGCGCGTCACCAGGACCTGACCGCATTTTTTGTCGCAGGCCCAACGAGTCGTTGCGGTCCTCGAAGACGCTGTTGAGCATATGGCTCTTATTTCGCTCGTGCCGACGATGTCAAATACTACTTACTTGGAGCAGATCCGAGAAGCTCGATTGAGGGATGCAGTACGCCGCCAATGGCAAGTAGAGGAAAGTCTTAGGGTCCACTTTGGCTCGGAGGGCTCTACAACTACCACTTATGCAGAAGTTACAGATCAAATGCATGCATCTACTCGTGAGCTGTGCCAACGGTTGAAAGCTGACAACCTTCCTCAAAAGCCCTTTGTGCAAGAAGGAATGAGTAAGAATATAATCGAATATCAACAGTCGAACATGCAGCGTAAGAAACGGTTAGTGTCCAAATATAACAACTAGGCACCTCTCTGCTTTGGCAACTGTAGTACTCAGACGGTTGTCGACGACTGTTTTCAAAACGGCGTCGGTCTTAAGTTGTTGTGGCCTGAAGCGAAAGCTAGTGTCATAGGTTGAGGAGGAAACAACAAGCAAAAGCATGCTGCGACCATCGGCGCTGCTCACGTTGCTTGCTTGCGATCTAATCTAGCTTTTTGAGAGATTAGGCACACATTAAGCGAGAGGGCACAGCTGGCAGCTAGTGAAGCATTGGTGCTCCAGGAGAAACTTAAAACTCTGAGAGTCCAGCATGAAAAGCAGGTAATGTAATGCCCTGAGTATCATTGTGCAATAACGGCGATGAATGCCAGGTTCTATCTCTCGATCAAACATTAGATAAGTTAAATGCCGAGCTACGAGGTTTGACTCAGTCTGCTAGTTCGAATATGAACCTGGTTCACGAGCAAATTAAAAAACAAATTGCAAAGTAGGATAATGATTCGAACAGCATAAGTAAATCATGCTCAATTGTAGACTGGAAAGGGAGCACGCTGTTCTATCTACACAGCAGACAGAAAAGATAACTAGTCTCACGCAAGATATTGAAACACAAAACCAGACAAATAATGAAAATGAGGTAAGGCTTGGCCTTCTCCGGGCCTATTGTGTTTGTTGTTGCTTATTATTATGGACTACTCAATTGCTTATATTGAATGGTGTTAGGCTACTCTGAGGAAAAAAAAGGAACGTATGGAAACCGATTTAGTGGCCCAGGTGGTGAAGTATGACGAAGATATGGCCAGATTGCAACGCCAGGCAGATTCAATCAAAGCAAAATTGATTGAGGAACAAAACCAGCTCCTTCAACTTGAGAGCTGTTTTGATAGAGTCGATGAAGATAAAAAGCGCCGCTGGCTTGAGCTTGAAATTCTGGCTTCACTGAAAGGTCGTGCCCATGCCGCTGGCATTTTGTTGGCTCAAGCCACCATAAACATACAGAAAAATGCAAATTGCGGGGAGTGAAAGCATTGCATTCTACTGTGACTTATTTTGGATAGGTGCGAAGCAAGCAATCACGTGAATTTGTTCAACATGCGATGAAGAAAAACCATAAGAACAAAAGCACAAAATAAGGCAAACGTTGAATTTGAATCGGGCCATGAAAAAAAGGGTGATCGTTCCGCTTCAAAGGAGCATCATTCCCGGGATCCGGGGGCCCGGCCCAGCGGGGGGAATTTATAGCCTGAGAGGAGGGTTTGTATAACCAAGTCCTGTAATACCAAGTCCAGTAGCACTGACACTGATGAGTAGTAGAACTAACGAGGGTTGGCCCTCCCCAGGAGCCTGAGTAACATTCTGCCTTACCTTCCCTTAGCTCTAATTAGAATCATCATGATGATGAATTCAAGTTAATTTGCGACGCTTAAGACTCCGTGGAGACCTCGAAATTTATCATGATCGGGAGGGGGCCGGGGCCGGGGCCCCAGGGCCCCGCCACACGTGCGTATGTCCAAACTCGTACCCCTCCATGCGTACTTCTGAGACCACTAACGCATGCGCGTCTTTTATACGTGGGCCGTAGTAGGGGGGTAAATGGTTTAAGTTCAACATCGACCTTCAACTAGGGTATACCCCCCAGACGAGAAATGCCCCCAGACCCACAACAATTACGATGGTAAGGGTCCTAGACGATGGTACGGAGGTATGCGAGCGTCTACGTACGGCAGGGCCCTCCGAGGGGGGATGCGAAGTCACTGTGGCGGTTTGGTGGCGGCGGCAGTGCGGACCGTGACAGCCTGAGTCTCGCGCTAGAAAATCATCTGTGACGCGGTACGATGCCAGTGGTCTTTGATAAACCCGCCCGGGACCCAATCGCCCTACGGACAGGATAAATCGGCCTCTACTAGTAATCTCCATTACTAGTAATTACTAGTAGTAGTACTTCCTATCGTGATGATCGTGATGATCGGCGTTCAATATCTATCCAGGACTCCTAGGAAATTACCCTCCCGGGCCGGCCCCGCTTCAAGTTCAAGTTCTTCAAGTTCTTCAAGTTACCGCGACTACTATCGGCGGCGGCGTGACTTCCGCCGCGAGTCACCCAGGCCGTGCGGCCAGCCTCAGCCTGAGGCCGAGTCACGGTCACGGTGACGGTCACTGGCACGGTCTAGTACACTGTGGTAAGACTTTTACTTCTCATGACCTGTACCTAGCGTAAGTAATTACTACATAGGGAGTGAGACATTTGCCTCACGGAACCGGATGCCTACGAGAAGTGAAGCTACGCTAGAAGGTGAAGGTGTAAGTACTAGTACCGTATAGAACGGCACGAACGTTCGGCAGTTACCGTCACAATGGCCAGCGATGATCCATCCTATGAAGAGCTGCTCGACGAAAATTACGAGCTGCACGAAGAGTCGAAAAAAATCCGAAGTCGATTGCAATCCCTTGAACAGAGTCTTGTGGAAGAGCGGGAGCGGGCTCGCGAAAGTGACCGAAGGGCAGCGGAAATTGAGAGGCTCAGAAAAAGGGCAGATTCTCTTATTAAAAATGTCGCCGACTGCAACCGTGAAGCTGAACAGCACGCGCAGGAGCAAGAGACGTGGACAAGAACTCGGGAGCGACTCGAGATTGCGCTGAGAGAGAAAGACGAACGGTCCCCATCAGTTTGGTGCTTACATAGTCATGGTTTAGCACCTGTTTGTAGGCTAGCCTCACTCCTCAGAGATCGCGATGGGAAAAACGACGGTCGTTCTCGTGATAATCTACGGAGGCAAGCAACGCTTGAGCGTGACTTACTGGAAGCTGACAAAGAAAATGAAAAACTCAGAGCAGAACTTTGTGTCCTCGAGTCCCAAATGGCTGTTCTGCAGGGCGCCTTAACGGCAAATTTTGCCGAGTTCATCGAGGGCCAGACTACAATAAATATACAACTCGCAGGTGACCGCTGCGGAGCGAGATGAGATGCTGACTTCGCGCGATCGATCAGAAACTGCTCGCGAGAATTTGGATGAAAAAATTGAAGAATTACAATCTGCTCTAGCTGGCGCATATGCCGAAGTTCAAGTTGTTTCTCGGGAACGTGACGAGATGGCAAGTGCAGCACAAATGACTTCCCAAGCAACCGCGCAGAAGGAACATGTGGCGCGTCTCAGACTCGAAACAACATTGGCAGAAAATGCGCAGCTGCGCGAGACGACGGTTGCGAGCGAAAGGGCGAAAGCGGAACAAGCCCTTTCGGAGCTAGAAAAAGAACGCGCTGCAAGAGAGCGCCTTGATTTGGAAAATGTGAGAATCTCGGAGTTTTTTTCATTGCGTCATTGAGTGAGAAAATTGACCAAACAGGTGGAACTGGCTGTGCTTGCTGATATTCTACGTCAACGCGTTAAGGAATTAGAACGCCGTTCGCATCACGGGGAAACAAAAACTCCCAAAGGCCCTGATAGTTCTGTAAAGGACATCGGTGTCGACTTACAGAAAAACAGGGGTGACTTTAGAAAAAAACAAGATCAGCACTTTTTGGAAGAAGAACTCGCAGGCTGTGAAGCTGAACTCGCAGATGATCGAGAGCTCCTTAACATTGCAGTACAAGAGAGTGGAATTGGTGCGGCTGAAACAATCCGTCGCAACAAGCAACTGAAGTCAACATTGCGTGAGCACGAAGTGGAAATCGAAAAATGCCACAGCAGCATCTTAGTCATTATTCCTGAGCTGTAGAATTGTCAGGGTGCATCATATTTCAAACGCTTGTAACGTATTTAGGCGCAGCTAGAAGCAACGTCACAAGCCGAGTCTGCACGACATCAATACAAAGCGGCGCTGGATGATGTAACAAGCTCACTCTGCAACGCCACAAATACTGGAAAAGGGTCTCTTCATGATGCTGCAAGGACAGTCGCCATGTGTGCCACGCTAGCTGACAAATTCAATCAGCTGAACCAATATTGTGCTAGAAAACCCGCTGCATCACAACTTCAGGACCAGCTCACTGGAATGAAATTGCAGATCAACGATCTCACCAGAGAGAGATCAAGGTTGATAGGGCGCCTTAATGAAACCACGTCACAGATCTCACAAGGCGGTGTTCGGCTCATTGGCCTTTCAGTGGATCAAATCAAACAAGTTCGCTCCTATATCAGTACTATTTCTAGTGGAGTCGAGCAGGGTATTGCAAAATCAACCACTACAGCAGCACATGTTGCAGAAGACCAGTACATCAAACCTGCTACCCCAAAGCCAGACAATAAGCGCGTTCTCCTATTGGAAGCAGAGCAAGGACCAGTGTAAAATGGCTCTCGATATAAGATTAGAATTTCTCTAGGTTGCTTGCAGTCAGACGGGAACTCCAAAAAATAAAAGAAGATGGAAATTTGACGCAGAGTAAGATTTGTTCAAGTCTATGCCCCAATGAGAACGTGGGGTCCAATGATGGTAGTTGGAGCGATAGCTCTACATCCTTTATTTATTTATAACCCATTGTAGGTACAATGCCTCCGTGTGGACCTACGGGGACTTCCGACACAAACCAAGCTACCGCTTCTGCGGCGTTGACTCCTCTATGCCAATCTAGCCCTGTTATATATGGTGGTGTGACTTCAGAACCTGAGAACGGACTAAAAAATACTATGCACACTAACTGGCTACCAGAGCACACAAGCGCCAATGAATTACACGGGGTATGCTTTAATTCGCACACCTCTTTCATTTAATAATATAAACAGGCATACGCCAGTCTCACGGAGGCTTTAGAGGCCCTGGATCTATCTGAGCGCCAATGTGCAGAGTTGGGTACCACAGTTGCTCTCCTGAGTGGCCAGGCATCTGTAATGCGTCAGCAAGTTGGAGCTTGTTACGATGCATACTTTAAAGAAAAAATACATTGCAAAAGTCAGGCCTCTTCGCTTTGTTCAAAACTTGCCGCACTACGTGAACGCAGGCAGGTTTTAGACGTGAAATTAGAGAACTACAAAATGCACTTTGAGCACCATTGTGACGTACTTACTCCTGGTGGTAATCGAGGCTGCTTCCAATACTCCCGGGACCTAGCCCAGCGCACGGCGTCGTATGAGGTGAATGAAGTTCTGCTAAAGCGCCGACATGCAATGCTTGATGATCAGCTCAAATTAGAGAAAGATAGACGTATGGACGCTGAGCAAGCCCTAAGTGAACTCCATGCAGCTCTACGTGGACGAATACTTTATCTCGAAGTGTGGAAGCATGGTGCATTGGCTCGTGTTGAGCGTCTTCGATCCGAGCTCGAAGAATCAGTGCCTACTTTGTAGTTCATCAGAGTCGGGCATTATTGATATTTGGGAACGCAGATTATAATTATAGGTCAGCAGCCAGAGGAAATATGACAATTACATCACTGAGAGCAAAGCAGGAAAAACTAGTCAAAGAAAATGGCGCGTTACAGGCAGAACTTTGTGCAATACGCAGAAGTCCGCATTATGTAGCACATGCGCAGGACCTCACAGGACCTCAAGCTCAACGAGTGTGCGAAGTATTCAAAGGAGACTCTCAAAGAAACAACAACGTGAGTCTAACTTTGTGAACACCAAAACTATATGCCACGTGCTTGTGTGTTGTAGGCACACCACAGTACTTCGAAATTGGCTCAAATTCACGGTGCTGTCCCGACTGTACATGGCGGTAGTTAGCTAGTTAGCCCTCTTTTCGTGCGCTTAGGTCACGCACATGATGCCGCGCAGTTAGCTTCATTGCAAAGTGCAGTTCGTGTCGCAAATGAAGAGGCTGCGGCGGCGCAAAGAGACTGTAAACGGCTGCACGAGCTGGTTGAAATTGCCTCTTTGCAAGTTATGACGAGCTGTGTCAACCCTCTGATAAGCTACTTATACTCACCGCCCAAGCCCCCAATGTAGGCCGTTGAAATGAAAAGGTTGCACCACGAACGCATGGCAGAAAAAGCTGCACTTGCGCAATGTATACGTGAATTGGAGATCAAAGATGAGGACAATCGCATAATTGGAAAGTTACAACGCGAAGTAATTGCTTTACGGGCGACTTTTCAACTGTTTGCAAGTGTTTTATCTGCGCAACCACTGCATGTTGCGCCTATCATTCGTTCATCATACAGGAAAATATGAGACGGCTCGCCGCCAGCTGAAACGCCAAGAGCTAGTTGCTTATGAACAAGAGGCGCGGAACGATGTACGGACTGAATCTCTTCTCTCCATAATCGAAGGTAAACGAACTCAGTTAGAGGCGCTGCAACGCATTCTCGGTCAGCAAATCATCACTTGTAACTATGGTATTGTGTTACTTGGCTAGGTGAAAGCGGTCAGTTAAACATGAATGCCACCATGGATTTAATGCCTTGTGATGTCAATGAACTGCAGTATTTGAGTGAGCAACGTGAATTGGAATTACAAGCATCTGAGCAGGCCAGAGAAAAGTTAGAAGAGCGCATTGAACAGATGGAGCTACATCAAATTGGTGGAGCCCGGATGCCTGTGAATCCTAAGCTTGTCTCACAACCTGTGATTGCGTGTTCGTGGCAGTGTCATACCATGACAAGTTGTCTTGCAATCTCAATAGACCAATGACACAGCTCGGTTCATGCCCACGTCAACCGAGGAAGTTATGTCACTTAAGCTGCGTGCGCTGCAGGATATGCGACAAAAGATATTGCTGCGGGAGCGTGTGCAACAACTTGAGACCGCCATCACATCCCAAGATACCATGCTTGCTGCCGCTGATTATGCCCGCGTAGAAGCCGAGACTAGTGTTCTGCTGAAGCTGCGTGATTCTTTGATCACTGGACAAAAAGAATCAGCAGAGAAGTCAAACAACAATATGCGTTCAAATCCTGCGCGACTGCTACCTACCTAATTTCAATCAGTCAGACAAAAAATAGGCGACTTCTCTGTTCTTGTTTTGGAACTACAAAACTGGGCAGAACCACCTCGCAGCCGGAGCAATCGCCACTTCAATGCTGATGAACACCCAAGTTCCTTCGAGCGTAACAATGAGGTACACGTCCCCTCCCCACCCGCGTGTCTTTGGTGATCCTGCCCTAACCCTTGTGTGTGTTTTCCAGCTCCAAAAGGCGTTGGCTGCGGCGGCGGGGGCAAGAAAAAAGGAGGAGATTGCCACCAATCATGCCTGTGAGCTTGGTCGCGCGCTGAGGCATTATGAGGAATCCGGCGTTGGTTTTTTACGGTGTCTGTACATATAATTAGTCAATGACATCTTTGGTGCCAGCTGCTTTAAAATTTCCAGCACTGGTGCGGGCCAGGGCCTTCGTCAAAGAAAACCAGATTACCAAATACTCCCTGCCAATTTGCGCAACTAATGAGTCTTTCGAACGACACAAAACCATTGATCGTACGCAACACGAGCAAAGGCAACTCATAAATGCAGCAAGCGCCACAATTTTGTCTCTCAAGGTTGGTATTATTATTTGACACGCAGACTAGAATCCTCTTGTTTCAGACTTTGGTCAAAGAAAAAAATCGTGAACTTGCTAAAGCAGATGAGCGGCTTCAGGATGTAAGACGAAGTTCACTGCGTGAAGTCGATGCAGATCGTGCCAAAATCAAAGGGCTGACAGACAAAAGTTTTCAAGACCACGGAGTGGCAATCGATCGGCTGCGAGACGCAACTTCAGGCATTGAAAAAACACAAAATCAGGCTGGAATAAGTTCTAGAATCTCAAAAAACGAAAAAGAATTTGCGGCTTGTCCTAGTGATATCGAGAAGACGTGCGAAGGACTAGAAAAAAAATTAAAGGAATCAAACGCTGCGCGTGAGCAAGCAGAAAATCGCTGTTCGAAGGCACTATGTGAGCTGGAACAGCAGAAAGCAGATATCATTACTCTTGCAGCGCAGCTACAGGAGGCGAGCAGCGGTGGTGGTGGATTAAATATGTTAGATAAAGAAAATCAGATTGAGGGCAAGAAGCTGCTGAATTCATTGTTCAAAGAGGGAGATAGATTGAGGGGCCTTAAAGGAGCGCTAGTCAAGCTTAAAACTCAGTTTGTTGCGGCTGAAGAAGTTTTCATCAGCGTTTATTTCAATGTGCTCTACTTCCGCAGTATCCTATCCAACCGCAGGCTCACGCAGCTGCTTTGGCACAATCTGCCTGTGCCAATCAACCTAATGGTGGTGAAAAAACCGCCTACCTTCATAAAAAGATTTCTCAGTTGACCCAAGAAATCCAGATTATACGCAGCGAGGCAATGGCAACTAGGTATGTTGCACCGTACACTTCACTCTGGTAAGTACCAGCGTGTAGGTGTGACATTGGCACTGCATGGTCCCAACGGGACAAGTATAAACAGCAACTAGAGCGCACTTTGGTGCAAGTTGATCAACTTCGCTCAGATGCTCATACCTACGAGTCCAGATGTAGAGACCTGGACGATTCCCTTGCCAGAGCACGAGATGAATGCAACAAGCTACGAGTTATTGAAGAAGAGTAGTTTTTGGTGTCCATAGAGGAAGTATTACCTCCTTTGACTTACTTTCATTTCGCACACAGGCTGCGAATAAAGTTGCGTGGTGATGCGCGTGATGCGCCCGTGCACAAAGAAAAATTAATGATAAACAGAAGGTCTACAAATAGGTAATTGTCCCTCGCGAGGTCCAGTGTCGGAGGTCGACATTCTGCGAGCTCAGAACATAGCACTTCGTGAGACATGCCTGGAGAAGCCCTCAACAATCAGTCACGAACAAACAGATCGAACAAAGCGCCGCAAGATACATGCAAAACTGCGCCAAACCTTATCCCATATGAATCATATTGTTGGGCATCAAAGTTTGCGCATCAGGCAACTTCAATTGTACCTAAGACAGCATCAAGTAACATGAAAATTGCTGACATTGGGCCAAGAAAGGATGCCCCAATAAGGTGTATCCCGTGGAATTTTGTCGCGTAGATAAGAGTGTATCACATGGGTGCCTCGAACCGCGCGGGCTTGGTCGTAGACAGGAGTTTTGGGTCGATGGCGTCGTCGTGCCGCGTTTTCACATTAGGCTCCGTATTGTGCGCGCGTTGCACCTCAGGTGGCGAACTCAGCAGCCATACACTATCTGCGACCCGGTGTAAATCTAGGTTGCAAAAGGTGGGGGGGGTGGGGTCTTGGGCGTCTTCACGTATGAGTTGTAATGCCATTATATAGATTTTAGAGGCTGACTAAGCCCTGTTTGCTGCGCTCATAGAGGGGGGGGGAAGCCAGATTTTGACAGGCCATAGCGCGTCACATACGTAGCCTATCCTCCGGATTTTCATAAACTAAGGTTCCCGGGGTCATAAACTAGGGAGAGACAAAACGGTTGGGATATGACGATTTTAGTGGACCGCGAACGTCGCGCCAGTGGCGTTTCGTGCCGCGCCGGGCGGTACTTTTGGCACACCATCAAGCTAGATGATCGCGGTTGCGCATCAGCTCCATGGGAAAGGTACCTAAGGGCCCTCGGGAGACTAAATCACCGGTGTAGGGCGAAGTTTACTTTGGAAAAAAACCCGGACTGGGAGGGTCTCGATATGGTTGGCTACACTATGGTACTTTGCGTCCACGTCCCGCCGCGAAAGTGACCCCTCCCGAGTAAAGCGGTGTCGGGGTGTCCTTAGGATGCCCCCAGGTGCCTTCATACTAAAAAGCCGGAGGTTACGGCCCAATTAATTTTTGGGCAAAATCTGGCGTCCCCCCCCTGCTCATAGAACAATCGACCTCTAATCTCGAACTTGAACTTGAAAATGATATCATGTCATAGACTCATGATAAAGTTCACTCCAACCAATAGAAATATGACATCCCCGCCCAATGGCCAACCGAGCTAAAAGGAGAGTAAGCTTCAGCAACTTGAACACACCGTCTACTCCCATTATACCATCGGCAGCCTGAGACTCGAATATTTAGGTGACTCGGATATGGCATCTGGCCGAAAATCACTCACTTTAAACGATACACAACAACAACTAAACCATTAGATGTCCAACTATAAATGTCAACCGTCGGTACTAACAATACCATCAGGATGAGCTTGTACTTCGAATGTTATCCTTATAATTTTAATTTTAACTGTTATCCTCCTTGCCGCGATTTCATGATTATCGCAATCTTATCACGTCTAGTAGGAGTGCACGCCTAGTAGGATCCCAAGGTTCAACTGAGACGTATCCAAGCACAACCCGTACTTGTATTACCCGCTGGGCCATCCTAGGGTCACGGTACTCAGGCTCCGAGTCCGATATCCCCTTAGTAGCCTGAGGTGGAAGTCGCCTCTCACTCCTAACTATTATCGTCCTGAGTCACTGTAATTGACGGGCGTATTTCCCGTCGCAAACCCCATCAAGCATGGGAGAAACAGTTTCGTTAGACGACTACACTACGCTGCCGGGGAAGTCCATAATGACGAAACTGGAGTAGAAGGGAAAAAAGACTAAAAACCTCGCCGCGAACTCCCCGGGCTATCTACCCGCAACCTTGACCCAGGACGCCAGAGACATTTCAAGAACACTCGCAATGCCCGCGACCCAAGTAGGAGCACTCATGCTATACTTCCTCTGACCTGACCTACTTGGCGCTTCCCGGAGACGTCCAAAAGCGTCGGGAAGATCCCAGCAGAAGTAGGAGTAAGTTTGTGAGGAGGTCTGAGAGGGGTCCGTGGCATTATTATCGAACGGCAATATGGTGGCGGTCTCTACCACGAGAGGAGCGCATTAAGCCTCGAGGGCTCTGTTCAAGCCTTCTCTGGAGATGGCACAATTGATTTACGAGAATACTATTCGAAGAATCGTCGCGACATTGAACAAAATTATCATAGGTTGTATTTAACTTGCTCTCTACATCCTTGAGGATTGGATTGTAAACTCCGGCTTCACCGTCTCGGGGCTGAAGAACAAATCGAGGGGTTCTGAAGGGATATTCAGGTGACAATTCCATGACGACGACAGTTTCATTTCTTCCAGTCTGCATGGTAAATCTATAGTGTGTTTGAGGCATAGCGCTGTCCCCCGGCAATTTTGTGGTCATAAACGGGTTTCGTTTGGGATTATAAATGGCCCAAGTACAAATACCTGGAAATCTTCCATCCAGGCGCATAAATCTCTCGGCTGGACTGCCGACGCAATAAACAGGCTTTGGTGAGGGTTGCCCGGCGAAGAGATTTAGCTGATTGCTCAATACACTGCGACTTGCAAGCCTGTTTTTAAGTCGCTGTGCGATGAGCCGCGACGAAGGCTCAAGCCTTCCATATTTTTGGGGTCCAGATATGAGGCCACCAAGCCATTGCGCCCATTTGAATGGCCGGCCTAGCTGAGTGACAGGAAAAGAAGAGTCCTTGGTCGCATCCGCAGCCAACGTATGTCGTGCACTGAGTGAACATAATTCTTCACCATTGTCACCGGGAAAAAGAGCAACTAAAGTCATGTCAGATGGCTCAACAACAACAACATTGCCAATGCAAGGCAGCGTGCGAAAAACTACCTCTGTTTCATTTACTATTAGCCTAACCGAAACTCCACAGCGAGTGATTGTCAGCCCACCGTAATTTGACTCTGCAGGGGGGTCCTTCTCGTGCATTGTCAATTTTGTCGATCTTCCCAGTACGCCTGCAGCTATAAGTTCGTTGAACTGAGCGTATATCAGCAAAAGCGGCTGCGGGACAGTAGCCCATGCAGTAGTGCTACTCGCATGCCTTTTAGTTTGAAATGACATGAATTGCAACAGCGGTTGGCTTGAGTGTTTTATTGTCTGAATGTGAACTGGCAATTCCCTAAGAAAGATGCCACGGGTCCCGATTTCGACCTCTAACCTACGCTTCTTTTGTTGTAGCGCCTCTTGCTCTTTGTTAAGCTTCCGTCGCCCCTCGATTTCTGACTGAAGCATGCTTAGGTTCTGTTTGTGCTTTTCATAAGTTGCAAACTCCCCCCCCAAGCAGTCGATCGTGTTTACCCCTTCATCAGCAGCAATCTTGTCCAGACCGCCGCATTTATAGTCAAGACACACTCTCACTTCCTCGTTCAACCTGTGCTCGCGATATCCAAGATTGCGTAAGACTAAATAATGATCATCCATTTTCTTTTTACAGTTGATCGTAGTTTCCCGTTTATGAACTAGTGCCAAGCACAAACCCCGTGACGAGTCCTTGACCGCCATGAAATCGCGCGCCGCACTCGTGCAAGCTTGAAGCTCCCTGGCTGGTGGCGCAGGGGCCAGAGCGAACATGGCGGCTTCGATTTTATTTTTCACTACATCGTATCGTACACAAGGATCCTGATCTTGCGACATCTAGATAGGGATGCCCCACGGCACCACGGCATCTAGGGATGCGTACAGTTGCCTACTAGATAAAACTAGTCACGGTCCGGTGGGGAAAAAATCGTGACCAGTTAATTACCAAGCTCAGTGGCACTGGCATACTTAGGCTTAGTATATTGATTGCACTCGTGCTCTGTGGTGGCTTCCTTCACACCAGTGCCGTTCAACTTCATCATTGCCAGTGAACGTCAGTGGACCGTTTTGATGCCAGTGTGGCGAGTCTAACTCACTGGAAATACCCCCCTAGCCATAGATATTGCTATTTTTGTATTAGTTTAATGATATTCCTCGTACTCTCCTTGTGGTCGGGGTGCGGGCTTATCTTCCGTGTCTGCCAATGGGCTGCGTGCCGCTCAACCGGCGAACCATCGTCGAAAACACGAAATCTTGAGGTTCACCTTATAGAGTTTTTCGTAAGACTCCTTTATAATGAGAACTTTTCGGCTACCATCTCTATTCAAGGTCGTCTTGGGAACGCCTCTAAATGCCATAACTTCAAGTTCTCTCGGCTTCCAATCTTCAAGTTTTTCCGGCCTTTTCAAGTTAGGTGAAATATACTAGAAATCATTAGACCCCCCAAAGTCGACCGCCCAGAACCATGGATTTTGGTCTTGATATCATATATGATAATTGAGTTGTGGCCCTTTTACCGTGACATCGAAGCGGAAAGTAACGACTTAAGTAACGGGTTCAAGTTTTCCCGTGAAAGTCCGTTTTGCCAAGTTTGATGTAAAAAGGCTTACAACTCATATACTACTGGGTTTTATCGGGGCCATCGTACTCAGGCTATGATCGTAGTAGTATGATCGTACCGCGTCGCAGCTGATTCCTCAGCGCGAGGCTGCCCGCACTGCACCAAACTTCGCACAGTCCACAAGTTTATCATTCGGAACCTGCACCTCAGAAATTCCCGGCTTCCGGCTCAGCTTAACGGCTAGAGGGGGGGGGTAATCGGGAAAGAGCCTATACTTATATATGGGCACACAGTATGTCCTTAGTCATCGCCAAGCAACAAGATGTAAACTGAGAGGCAAAGTGCCAGGTGCCTTCTTCCCATTTTCAAGTGCATTACTAGTTGAACCCACCTACTATTGCGTTCAGTGCGCTCCACTAAAAAGTTGCTGCCTTTGCTACAGCAGAAAAATCGATTATCTTGTATTCGCCACTTTCAAGTTTGATAATACCGTCGCTGCCCTCGATAGAGAGAAGCTCGGCATGATAGGTTCTTCCACCGTCAGTGACAACGACTTTATTTCCGGCTTTTGGATCCACACGACGGATCTCAGACAATGGGAGACTTCGAGTCATGGATGGGGTGGCTTTAAAAGCAATTGTGGCAGTATTTTTGTGTATGTGCATAATCTTGCATATCTGGCCATTATCGACTCGTGCCTCTGCACCTTTGACATACCATGCTGCATCAGCAGGGGAGGTAAGGAGAGGTGGAGCACGATCGACAGGGGTGCTAGTGCGACTGCCACTTGTAGCTGGGGACTTCCCTCCAGTAAAGCCGGACCGGCCCGGAGATGCGGTCATGCCGAGAAGTGAAGTACTATATCCAGAACGCCCTGACATCATGTCTGGTTGTGGTCGCCAGATCTCCTCTAGATGATGAGAAGGTGTCAAGGCACAGCCTGGGGTCGAGGTGTCTATTAGCGCTGCGGGCTGAGAGCCACAACGAGGTGTTTGGAAACCATGAGCAGGAGTTGAGCTATGTGAAGGCGTTGAATGATGTGGTGTTGCAGCGCCGTACTGTGGTGTAGCCCCGCCAAGAAGGGGTGTGGGTTGCGTCAGGAATGGTGTCGATAGTAAGTCAAGACTGTAAGCTTCCTGTTCAGCTGCACGTTGCTGGACAGCAAGCTCCGGTTCGCCGCCCGCAGTCCCGGCTACTATCTTTACGCATTCACGGGGCTGCGTTACAGAGCGACTGCGAGTATGAAGCTCCACAGTGAAATGAGTGGAGGTTGCACTTGTCACAATACCTGCGAGACCCTTGTAGGACCCCTTGCAAATGCGAACAGTACGACCAATAACTGGATCGCGTCCGTTAAATCCCCTGCGGGTTTCACGGCTCCTAGAAATGTGATTAAATTGGTCTTCATCAACTACGCGCTGTCTACCGAGGCCCATATAAGTCTCGGCTAGGGAGTGTCCCGAGGCGCGGTCCCCAGCGACATGAACCTGACGGGCTTTTTTTACAATAAGACCACAGCGAGGTGCCGTTGTCGCACTATGTGAAGCCTTGAGTAGCCAAAGAGAGGCACGGTATGTACGAATGACGGCAGCGAGGGCCCCAGCGTCATCCCCATCGTTCAGAATGACGTAGTCTGACTCTCTTACTTGCTCATCCTTAGAGTCAAGTGAAACATTGCGAGCACTTTCTTGATTGAGTTTGCGCACGATCTCCGCCGGACGCACCGTTCGTAGCTGGCCACGGGACATCAAAAGTTTGAGGCTATCTGTCCCAACGTGAATGATAACACCGATTGCACCAAGTGTTAAGAGAATAAGATCGTGTAGCTCAAAGCCCTCAAGTGCATCAAGCCCTCTCGAGATCTCGCTTGATTCATTTATGTGGGCAAGTCTAACGGTTATCTCGCGGCCTCCGCAATCTGTCAGAATCACCGCAACGTGTTCTCCTTCAAGCACACCACGCTCGAGGATGACTCCAGTTTGACCGGCATATTTTCCTTCCCGAGCTTTTACGTGAGCTCCAACGGGGATGGACTTTGCAAGGCAGTGCGCCTCCATAGGAATTGTGCAGCCGTAAAGATGGGGAGCTTCGAGGGCCTTACAATGCACAATGCCCGTTGCGCTCACTCGCTCAACCACAAAAGCAAGACCTTGCATCTCACCTTCAAGCACTTCGACCTATATGAGTTTAAGAGTCAACATGCGCCATATCATAACAGATCCGGACCTTGTCGTTCCGAGCAAACGTGGCGCCGGCCCCAGTAGCACGTAGACTGTTGCTCGTCGGAATTCCCTGAGCAAGAGCCTCAACTTGCGTTATCAATGAACCTTGTAGTTTTTTGAGATCTGGGTTGGCATGTAGATGTTCATGGTCTTTCAGGTCAATCACAAAGCGCTGCAATTCATCAAGCGTGGGGTTTGCATCCAGAGTCTGTAGCATGGTTGCGACGTTCACTTCCTTGTATAGAAATCCTCGCAAGTACGAATTATTCTCGTATATGTCGAATACTTCATCTGACAACGCCCAATTCCGGCTCGCCGCGCCCGCGTTATTACCGAGACGAAACCTTTGTTGACTAACTTTGCCTCCTGCAGCGATGACCTCGGCCGCATTAAACAGACGGGTTGGCGGCCGCAAATTGTGGCCGCGAGACTCGCGAGCAGGATGTGGTATACTGACTCTCGGAACAAGCATTATTATTGCAGAAGTACCACCATCCCCTAGGGCAACGATGCGACAGAGGTCATGGCGGTACTTGTCACGAGAGACACGAGCCCAATCCCCAACTCGAACGCATCTCCCTTTGGCGCTGCCTGTAGTTTTCAAGCTCAAATCGGTTGATACCACGGCCACCATATCACCCATTGGCACCATCTTCATGGACCAGGCACGCAGCAACCTTAAGCCCTTGGCCGCCGCCCGTGCGGCTGGCTCTGACCGCGACTCGAGGTAAACGTAGCCACGAAGACCTGTTGCCATAGCACCACATATACCTATGTGTCATTACCGGGTATTATGTTGCATTGCTACCCCCCACCAAATTTTGCTCGCTGTCACTCCACCTATCGCCTGGCCTGTCCGAGCCATAGCCGAGCACTTGTTCATCAGAGATAACACAGCCTCGCGTTCACAACCAATCTTACAGGGAACAACCCAAAGACGTGGGTCAGTGAGTGTTGGTGCATTAGCCTGGCGTGTCGCTTCGTACCTTGACGCTGCGAGTGAGGTGTTAGCACCATCATCCACGATATCATCAAGGTCGCTAGCAAGCCGTGTTGTACGCTGATAACGCTCATGTAAAGATTTCACTACGCCAGCAACGTCAGCATCCTCTCCCTTAAATAATTTCTCCTGATTTCGTCGACGATCCTGCCGCTCCATCTCAGACCGCATTTCTTTGTCTTCTTCTTCTAGCTTAAACCTCGCAAGTTCAGTTTTTCCGTCTAAATCCTCGTCTTCGTCTTCCTCAGCTATGTCGTCAATGTAACGAGAAAACCCGGCCTTGCCATGTTTTGTCGCTTTGCCCTATTGTTTGAGTGCGGAGATTATAAATTTGTCTGTCAGCGCAAATAGACACGGCAAAACCATTGTAGTCGTGCGTCTCTTTGTGCGCCCTTTTGTAAGACTACCAAGATTTGCCCCGTTCCTGTTAGTGTCCATCTCAGGCACCTTGAGCAGGGGCGAGAACCGGTTCGGATGGTGCCCAGAACTTTTTATTGGCTGAGGCTCGCTTAATTACTGCGCAGCGTATCTTCCGGGCGCACACTCCCTCTACATTTACTTATCCCCACGTCTGGCGGCTGTTATCCGTGCCAAGGCAAACGGAAGCCAACGCGTTTTACGTGCGTGAAGTGCGGCGCAGAGTGGTAGCGCGGTTCGTACGAACGGTGATTGAGCTTCCGTCGTTCAAAGCATGCATGCTCCGACAGGGGGGCGATCCATATCAGAGGTTCGCTTGAACACGCTGGAGCGGCTGCGCCGCCAGGCAAAAAAATGCTGAAGCACTGAGAGGGGAATCCGCTGCGCACTGGCTGAACGCCACGGCGCATGCTCGTCATTGCAGCTGGCGGCGGTCATACGCGACAGCCCGGCGCGACGAGTTCCGGCGAAACGGGCAGCGCAAGCATGGTTTGGTTTTTTAGAGCGGGCAGCATCCAAAATCGACAAGGGGAACTACGGTACAATGGGGGGTCACCCGGCCGCATAGAAGGCTCAACTTGAGTCCGCTTTAGCGTTTGGCGTCCGTGCGGCTGCCCATGCGTGTGGGCGTGTGAGCACCCAAGAAGTGACTTAGAAGTCACAATGTGAAGTTACCCAAAGCGACCCTCCCTCGGCAGCTTTTCTTTTGCGCGCAGGCGCGAAATTGACCGATGTCTCTCCACCCCCCCCCGTCCAGGAACTAAGGTACCACTTACATCCTTAAAAAGTCGGGTTTCTCCCTTCTTTTGGGGCGAATCTGCCCTTCTCTTCCCGTGGAAGAGAGACCTGAGGGGAAGGCAGAGAAGGGTCTTTCCTACTAGCCGAAGGCTCTGGGAAAGAAAGAGAAGAGCAGACCCGCTAGGATGTCGCGCGGGAGAAGAGAGAGAAGAGAAGAGCAATCGGGCGGCCATTTTGGGCCCTCATTTAGGCAAAAACGATCGAAAAACCAGGAGAAATTTTGCCTGAGGGAAGAGAGAAGAGGCTGCCCCGGGGAAGACAGAGAAGAGCAGAGCCACTAGCCAAGCTCTCAGGAGAAGACAGAGAAGAGAAGAGGAGGCAGTGGTCCGGGGGAAGGCAGAGAAGAAGCCGAACCTACTAGCCGACGGCCTAGTGAAGGTAGAGCACTAGGATGTAAATGGTACCTTACCAGGAACGGGGTGAAATTTATACTCGTACTTTTTATAAGTACCTACCTACGGTACCTATGGTACCTACGGTAC
>Ga0099799_10205_pt1 | contig 18283 bp, 12 predicted proteins | sample Uncmet6_SortLC_1_FD_89033 | JGI IMG/M metagenome (GOLD analysis project Ga0099799, IMG submission 89033) | Marine eukaryotic communities from CALCOFI LINE 67, Pacific Ocean - CN11_C50_N6_SortLC_1 | ecosystem: Environmental > Aquatic > Marine > Oceanic | place: Pacific Ocean: Monterey Bay...
ATGAAGATGGGGACAGGTCGTGGCTTGGTGGACTGCACATAAATGTCGCCATAAGCGGAATATGTTGGCTAATTAGCATCCTGAGCGTGTTTAGCGGGTGGGAAAATCTCAAATACGCTGGTATTGCGTCTGTGATTTTTGGCATTCCTCCTGTGGCAGCCAAGGCCTGGCGTACGGCGCGTCGACGGCAGTTGGATGCGAATTGCATGATGGTGATTGCTGCTTTCGGGGCTCTGTTTCTTGGAGAATTTGATGAGGCTGCATCGGTTGCATTCCTTTTCGCAGTCAGCGAATTTATGGAAGCGCGGGCAACGGCTAAAGCACGAAAGGCTTTGGGGGCGATAGTGAGCTTGCGACCTGAACACGCCAACTTGATGAATAGAAGTACAGGTCAAATCACTATAATTCCTGCTTCTCAGGTCCCTGTGGGATCGCACGTGAGCGTTCGGACCGGTGATAAGATCCCGGCGGATGGCATTGTGGAGGAGGGGACATCGACAGTCGATGAGTCAAGCCTAACGGGTGAGTCTCGTCCGATTTTGAAGCGTTGCGCTGATCAAGTATCCGGTGGCACAATTAATGTCGGTCAGACCCGATTGGTCGTGCGCACAACATCGACCGTGGATGACTCTGCTGTGTCCAGGCTGATTCAATTGGTGGAGGAGTCTCAGGCCAACCGTTCCCCTACAGAGAAGCTCGTTGACTCCTTCGCTAAGCGCTACACACCGTTCGTTCTTAGTTTAGCTGCCTTCCTATGTACAATTCCATGGGCGTGGGGCTCAGACATTGGCCGATATTGGACTCTCAATGGTCTCATCATCGTTGTAATTGCATGCCCGTGTGCGCTAACAATTTCAACGCCGGTAACATATGCTGCTGGCCTCGCCGCAACCGCGCAAAGGGGCATTATAGTCAAAGGTGGTGCGAGATTGGAGGCTCTTGGTAACGTGAAGAAAATCGTGTTTGACAAGGTAAGCACCGCTGCTCCGAACTGGTCCTGTCGTTGACTTGTCACTGATTTCATGCTAATTGTTTGCGCTTCCGTTTCTCTCTTTCTTATCCTTTCCGTTTGCTCTAATAAAAAGACCGGAACGATAACGGAAGGAAGGTTTTCTCTTGTCCATCTCGAGTTAGTCGGAAACTTACGAACACGGAAGCAACTTATGGAGCTAATACTACTGATGGAGGCGCCTTCAAGCCATCCACTATCGGCAACTCTCGTCCGCGCGGCAAAGGCGGAAGGCGTAACTGCTCCTCACGGTATGCATTTGAAAGATCATAGCATTCTAAAGGGCGAGGGAGTGAGAGCTAGTGTCGACGATAAAGACGTTTACGTCGGAAACCAGCGTCTATTTGAACGTCTCGGTCTCTACAATGGCCTCGATGACTCACATCGAATATCCGCTGAGACTTGGAGCAAGTCAGGTGGCACTGTTGGTTTCCTCGGCATCAAGGGCGAGGGCATCATTGGGATGTTTTGCGTCTCTGATAAAGTGAGAAACGAAGCCAAGGTTGTCATTGCTGCTCTAAAGTCTGATAATTTCCAAGTTTACATGTTGACTGGCGACAGTGATGGTGCGGCGAAAGCGGTCGGAAAGCAGGTTGGTATCCCTGTGGAATGCATACACAGCCATTTGATGCCTGAAGATAAGCTTCACTTTATTGATAGCTTAAGAGGTATGGGAGGATCTGCACAGTCCATCATGTGCGGTACCAAGGAGCTTGTGCTTATGATTGGAGATGGTGTGAATGATGCCCCAGCTTTGGCTGTATCTGACGTGGGCGTAGCCATGGGCGAGGGGGCGGCACTTGCTATGGAAATGAGCGACGTAACGCTTATGGATTCGAACCTCGAAAAACTTACTTATAGTATCAAGATGGGCTCCAGGGTTATTACCACAATACGCGAAAATATCCTTGTCTCACTCTTAGCAAAGTTCGTGGTAGTGGTATTGACATTTTTGGGGAAAATGTCTTTGCTTTGGGCCATCGCGTCTGATGTTGGAATCATGTTGCTTGTGACGCTTAATGGGATGAAGCTTCTTCCTGGAAGAACAGGAGCAAGCTTTGCCGAAGAACATTTAATTAAGTTTGGGTCTAGGAAAAGAAGCGGACCCGAGGGCAAGTACGAAGTGTTGCCATTTACGTCTCCAGGAGAAGATATCGATATGCCTGGTATCGTTTGAATGTTTCCTTTTGGCTGTGTGCGCCCTCATTTTGTCTGTCCTAGTAGTACTCCTAGCTAGACTAGTATTGTGGTGGATAATGAAATAGAGAAGGTGAAAAGAAGCTCATATGCATATTGTGCATACTGTATCCATAATATATACTATGCATATCTATTATGCATACTACGAGCTCGTAGCTAATTGTTGTAGTATCCATAGTAATGTAGTAGTAGTAGTACTGGCTGGTGGTATGCATAATAATATGTATTATTGTTATATTATTATGATCTACGAGCTACTCTAGTAGTAGTATGGATATTATTAGTACTAGAGAGTAGTATCTATACATACTAGCTAGTAGAGTTGTCTCGATCCAAGCCAGCTGCTGCAAAACCTGAGTTGAGCCTGGACGGCAAGAATACGGCACCTCTCTCCCTGAAGTGTCAGTGAGAATCATAAAAAGTATCAATGGGATGTTGCTAAATAATGTCATTAGTGTCCAATACTCAAGCTGAATAGTGAAGAAAAGCAGATAATCTGCCACGTCAGCTCAAAAAACCAGATGCTATCTCACATACGGGAAATGTCCATACACCAAGGCAAGTCCGCACCCATGACATACAATGTATGGATACGAGCGTATGCATACTGTAATGAGAAGTGCCAGTAGCAGCACTGTGTTTCAAAAGAATTCTTACCGTCAGTCAGTTACATGAAAGATAGCATACTCGCAACAGTGGACGCACGCACGTACGGTGAGGCATTGCAAGTCTGTGAACTCAGTCGATATGCATGCATTCTAACTTTTGAAGGAGGCGACAGTTACTCGCTCGGCAATATAATTGGTTTCGCCAAGCAGGCATTTTTACGATGTGCAAACCGGCTGTAAACCGATCGCAGGACCGAGTCCGTGTCGCCTCGCCTGCAATTGGAATGCCTTCTCCTCCGCCGCCAGTGCGACCGCTGAACAATAATGAGTCCTTACAAAGTGGCGAAGAGAGAGCCTTAGGCATGTATCAGTTGCCGTCTGATATAATGCATTTCGATGGTGACGACATAGACTTAGACGGAGATGGCAATCCGGATGCCTACGATATCTCAATTACCGGTGACAGCGATTCAGACTACGAGATACAAGTAGCTTCCCTCTACTGCTCTGTAACTTCCAAAGATTTTGAGAACGAGGACGACCTCGTTGGTGCCGCGTATGCTTTGCTTCAGATCGGCATCCTTCATCTTGATCACGACCAATACGGCCGGGCAGAATCTGCATTCTTATCCGCTCTTGCTCTACTTGATACCCCTGCCTTTGGCAATGATTATTTGCCAACCACGATTCACGGAGAGAACTGTAATGCTATTTGTGCAGCTTCCCGTACCCTTATATGCGCGAGCGCTTCGATGGACGATGACAAATATGCAGTGCTGCGGGCTGTGCTTAATAGCATGGGCCACTCTCAGTTCAAGAGAAATAAATATCAAGAGTCCATGATCTTCTTCATTTTCGCACAAAAACTTAAGGAGCTGAAGGTTGGCTCCTGTGGGAGGCAAGAAATTATGGCCGAAACTGATTTCATGAGAAGTATGGCCATATTGCACAATTCCAGAAGGGAATATCAACTTGCTCTTGACGCAAATCTGGCGGCTCTTTTGGGGTACACAGTTTTCGGAGGCTAACTCCACCCAAATGAATAGTCTAAGTTCCTCCTAAAGGCTCTCGATCGAACTGGTCGGATCCTTCATCCGCAATAGCCGCTTCGTAGCAAACGCACTATATCCAAATAACCTTTAGTATCAGGATCGATCTGTCCTTCCCTCATCAAATAATCAATTATCACGATGTAGCAATTTGGCTTGATGGGATCGTCAAAGCCTGGGTCCATCATAGCCTTGACTTCATCGATGCTGCATTTAAAGAATTCTTCGACCTCGCCATCAACAACTTTCGGCTGAAAATCAAATGGCAGCTCAATATCGAAGTTGAACATGAGGGCTCTGCTGATAACTCCGTCGATGTTTTTTCCTCCCCTCTCAAATGTTTCGTATGAGATTGCACCCGTGGGCTTGGCCAACCTGCGAGTTAAGGAGGCAGGTATGCCTGCCTCTTCCTCGCATTCTTTCACGACATTGTCTATAAGAGTCATGCCTGCAGGTTGCCCGCAAGCAACGATGTGATCAAGCATTCCCGGGTACTTTGACTTTGTTTGCGATCTTCTCGCCATCCACATTTTCAGGTCCCCTGTGTCATCATCTCGAACCAGACCATTGATGTGTACACCGTAGTCCTGCGTTCCGAGCAGGGGGGTGGCTGCACGCTCCACGAACAAAACTGGTGTGTCGTAGAAGCCTTCGCTGATAGGGTATAGCTCATCGCGCCAACCGGACAGAAATTCTATGGTCTCGTTGTCTCGCAAGGTCTCCATCACACTCATAATGGAATCAGAACGAGATTTGCAGTCGTTTCCGGCCGTATCCATGAGGGTTAATACCTCCCCAGTTTGCTTGAAGATAGGCGATCCGTCCACCAACGTATCGCACAAAAGCTGTGCAACAATTGAAGTTGATTTTCCTAGTCTATATATGGTGAGGTGGGCATAGGGTTGGATCTTGATCAGTGAGCAGCATGTATTTAAAGTGCATCTCCGTGGCCGGAGAATCGGCGGTGGGTCAGCTCCGTGCTCTCCGCCGAGGCTGAAGGACAAGCGTAAAATGACATGACATATATCGTGACAATACTGACCTATGACCATCCACGACAAATTCGACCAATCCATCGCTCAAATTCTCAGGCAACTTATTCATTTCTCCTATCCTATAGAGCATGTCTTGAACCACTTTCTCGTCCCCCGTCGAGCCGGTTGCGGCCATGCAGGGTGACCGAAGATCCGCTGGGGACGTGAGGGCGGCACTCGATCTACTATGGGGCATCATACTAGTATTACATTTGAACAAGCAAAATGCGGTTGCAGCTGCCCTCCCGCTGGCCATGGAGGTGGACAACTGCAGGGTGGGTAACATGTCTTCGCCTTTTGCTGCTGCAGGAAAAGAGATAAATGTCAGCTGACGGAGATGCCAAGATGTCAATCGCAACGTCGCAACGTCGCAACGTCGGAACCCTCGCTGTGCTTAGAACTATCTACTTCTCGTACTACTGCTAGAGTAGCTAGTATAATACTAGAGCCTCTAGTATGCATAGTACGTACTCTATTACGTGTGTACTACTATAGTACTACTACTTAGAGTATGCATACTCCCCTCGTACTATCTATGCATACTATAGTATGGTACTACTGTATGCATAGTACTAATACTAGCTAGTACTATAGAGTATTACTATTACTAGAAGGAGCACGAGCTCGTACTAGGTATTCGTAATAGATTTACGACTCGTAGCTACTGTGGGAGTTGCTAATAAATAATAATAATGTATGGATACTACAGTAGTAGCACCGTAGCTTCAGCTATAGTAAATTTAGCTAGATGTACTGTAGTAAGTAAGTACGTACGACCTCGTAGGTAGATCTAGATTAGTTATTAGACACGAAATGCTCGGTTGACAGACTGACTGGCAGCTCGTAAGTCGAAGATGACAATTAATCCTGTCTAAATCTACTATTTATCTTCGCTCGTCGAGAGAAGCCTCAATTCCTTCCGAGATCCTAGTCTAAATTTCAGTATACGATAGCCCCCCCTCGTTGCGCGTTCCCTTGCCCCCTCCCGTCCTCACGCTAATCTCGGGCCCCAATATGGTCACAGAATTACTTTTCTTGGTCTTCTTTCTGGGAGGAAATTATGGTGGCGGCGAGGCGAAGAAATTCGGTTTGACTTTTCCGTCTAATTTTCGCTTGACTGCATTTTTGGATGCTGGAACCGGGATTGCGACAGCAAAAGAAAATTCCGATCTGGAGCTTGTTTCGGATGTCCTAGATGAGGTCATAGAAGAGGTATTTTGTTCATACCCCGAATGGCTTGCCTCCCCGAAGGTCACTTTTCGCCTGCTTCGCGCCTGTCCCGTGGATAATTTAAGGGATGCGAAGTCGTTCCGGTTATCACGGAAGGAAGGCGGTAGACACGACTTTAGCACTTTGAAACCGCATGCAAGACAAAGCATAAAAGGTGTGTCCATTTGCGACAGAATACTGCGTATGAATCTACTTACGTTCGGGGAAGCCAGATCGAAGATTGTCATTAAGCATGGTTGCGGCAGCAGGTTTTTGATTGTAGACTTTCCAGTCATTGGAGGGTTGCTCGCGGTCACTGGCGCGGCAAGCTCGAGAAGAGATGATGGCTTCGTAAGATTTGTGCTAATACAACGAAAGAATGCCAGTAGAAGATGGCGCTGCGTTGGGATCGAGAGTCAAATCTGTGGAAACTATCGTCCTGCTCTGGCAGGTGCAGCACCTGTCCATCCACTGAGGAAGGCGCTCTACCTCTCTTCTCAGTCGCTGGTTCATGCCTATGTGATGTGGAGATTTCATGGGAGGGCCGCGTCTCGCATGATAGAGTCGATAGAAACTCAGACTAGTTAACAACTTATTTGGTCAGTCCAAGAAAAGTGCTTATACTGCTCTTTGGTGTGTACTGTAAATGAGTTATGTTGCACCAATGGGAAATGTCGGAACCTGCCAAAACATCACGCGTGGTACGCACAGTTTTTCCTTCCGGGTCGAAATTGATCACCAATATCCATCGATAAGAGCGGATAAAATCCAATATTTTTCTCCGAACAGGGAGGATCTCATCCCCATTTGAATATGGTAGCCCCCCAGCTTAGGCCAGCTCCGAATCCAGCGCAGGCGATGACGTCCCCCTTTTTCACTTGTCCTGAACGAACCGCCTCGTCCAGCGCCAATGGGATGGATCCAGCACTGGTATTTCCATAGTTGGCGAGGTTAGTGATAATTTTCTCCTTCGGGATTCCGAGCCGTTTCGCGACGGTGTCCATGATGCGAATGTTCGCCTGGTGCAGGAGAAGCCAATCGACATCGTCAGCCGTTATGCCAGCCGTCTCGAACGCCTCCTCGAGAACCGTGGGAACCTCCCTGGTGGCAAACTTGTAAACCTCTTTTCCATTCATAGCTAAGTTGTCGTATCCTCCTTCGCTGACTGTGGTGCCATCGCCAGGTGTATCAACAACACGCGGTGTGCCAGAGTATCTACAACAAATCAGGAAGGTTGAGTGAAAAAAGAGTGAGTAAAGAAAGATTGTTATGTAGCAAGGTACATGTCCACAAATTAAAAAGCGAAAGTCATTCGAAAACAAATTTGCGGCGGGACTTACAAGCAATTCAAATCTTTCGATCCCTCTCCATTAGAATGGGCGGCTCCGCCTAGAATACCGGTCTCCTCGCTCGCAGTAAGGACCATTGCGCCAGCGCCATCTCCAAATAGGATGCAGGTGTTGCGGTCATCCCAATCCACCCATCTAGTGAGCGCATCAGCACCAACAACGATAGCATTATTGACTGTATTTCCTGAATTATGCAGGAATTGTCCGGCTGTGACAGTGCCGAACATAAAACCAGAGCATGCGGCTGTGAGATCATATGCAAAGGCGTTTTTTGCGCCGATGGCGCTTGCAACGGTGGGAGCATCACCGAATATATCATCAGGGGAAGATGTGGCAACGATCACAAGATCAATGTCCATCGCATCGAGGCCAGACATTTCTAGCGCATTTTTGGCAGCCTGAATTGACAATGTCTTGATGCTCTCGTCGGATTCGTCGCCCTTGGGGTGGGTGAGTACGTGGCGCTGCGAGATTCCCGTCCGCGTTTTGATCCAATCGTCCGAAGTTTCAACGACATCCTCGAGATCAACGTTGGTCACAATGGTCCTGGGCGTGGCCGATCCAATACCAATAGGGCGGCAGTTCAGCGGTCCAGTGCCTGCCATGGAAAGGGCCGTCGAAGATATCGCCTTGGACTGTGCATTTGGGGCGAAAGCTGGTCGCGGCGCCTGAAAGGCCGCCACTGTGCCCAGAATTGACGCTACAAAAGCAGCGGATATGATCCTCATTTTCTTGTTCCGTGATGTTCCAGTTTTCGTGGCGGACGCGGAGGCAAGGTCACTGGGTAGCTTATGGCTTGCGCAGGGGGGTACCTTTCCCACTCTCAGCCTCTCGTAGCCGTCGAGGTTGTGGTGGCGCGGTAGGCGGGTCGGCACGGGGAAAGCGTGGACTAGTACTAGCGACTGATATTACTGTATCTCTCTGCTACGTTACGTACATGTGCATACATGGACTTACTACTCTAGAGTAGGAGAACAGAGTAGTGCAGTAACGGGGGCGTAGAAAATAGCGATGACGTGACGACGGCGCCTCCTCTCCACTGCGATGGCAATCGAGTGACGAAAGAAGCACCACTCATCACATACGTACTAGATCCAGTATGGTAGGGGTAATACTCAGAAAGAGGGGTCGCCCCGTTTTCTGATATATTTTATAAGGGCTAGGGTTGATTGTAAGATCGGCCAGGGCTCTGACCATCTAATTATTATGTATTACGACTCGTACATTACTACTACCCACTAGTACCTTCTATGTTTATATTATGCATACGACTCGTAGTACTCTAGCTATGAGCTAGAGTAGTATGAATAATACGCGTCGTACTAAACAACGACCTCTACCTCGTATGCACACTAGGAGTAACGTTAATAGTAGTTGGGCCTCATTAATGTGAAAGAAAAGAAAAATGAAGCATCAGCTTTGCCTGCTATGCTGCTATTTACCAAGATACAAAAGTACACGGTCCGCCTTAACTGCCTTTCCCTTCTCCCAGCTGTTTCCATCGTGAATGAGAGTACGGTGTTGTTCAATATATGTGTGCCTGGCAGGTTCGTATGGTTCAGTCGCGTACAAGACGATGAACCGCCCCTCCGTCTCTATGGATCTTCAGAGTAGACGGATGATCCACTCCCTAGCTGAGCAGAGGCAAACACTCCCAAGGATACTGAGAAACCTAACAGTACCCCTAGGCCTGGAGTGAAGTTCGGTTCAACTGTGTTTGTAATAAAGTCGTCCCAACCTTCCGGCAGAGGGGTTTCTGTCGCCTTACTATAGGCCTCAAAACAGATCGCGATGCCCGCGGCGATAAACAATGTGCCAGAGACTGCTAGGCCGCCCTTGAGGAACGTATCGATACCCTTGAGAAGGGGAGCGGGGATAACTTGAAATATGTCAAATTCATCATCAGACATTTGCCGATATTTCTCCAGGCCGTCCTTCCTCTTTTTCAGGGTGCCTGCCAGTTCCATCTCTCGGCGGAGCTTGGCAACGTCCTGCTCAGTCTCCGCTGACGACTTGAGGCCGTACTGCTGCCGCAGAATCTGTTTCGTCCTTTGCTCGGGCGGGAGATTTGGGTCGATATCGATAGGTGGGGGCGCCCTGACCTCGCTGGTGGAGGAATCATCAATGCTCTGGAGTCCGAATCCTGGAGAAGACTGCGTGGCATCGCCAGCGGTGCCGTTCGAGTTCATACCACCGGCTCCAGCTGTAGAAGCCGGCTCAGAAACGGGGCTTTTGCCAAAGCCCTTACCGCCATCGCCGCCCTTCTTTTTTGCAGAGAGTGATGTGGTCAAAATAGGCTTGGAGTCCAGCAAGAAACCTGCCATAGATGATCGACAGTTTCCTGCCGGCGATAGCGAATGGGGACTAAAACCAAGGCACGCGGAGGGCAAAAGCCCTACCGCGACGAAAAGGATCGCCCCTAGCGTAGTCGTACGGTTACGAGCTAGCATGATAGAGTGTTGGGGGTGGGAGCTGAACTGTGGAATGCCCAAAGCCCTTGTGTATGCAAATAATGCTTCACCCGTTGGGTCACTGCGTCGGTTTTGCAAGATTATGACACAGAGTTGGTGCGTGCTGGCGGCGCGCTGTTGGTTCAACATAGTGCGCGTGCGCGCCATGTAATATAAAAACTTACTACTAGCTAGTATATACCTCTAATATAAATTATTAATGTGTATACTCTAGTCTAGTACTTAATCATAAACGCTGGTGTACAAGATATCCAGTAACTCTATGAATTGATTTCTTAATATTCTCAAGTATACTACGAGACTACAAGAGCTCAAGGTTGATTTTCTTGTCCATCATTTTCTTTTTCCGACCTGCGTCATCTACTACCGACTCTTATTACATATGGGTAAGTAGAAAGTCAGTATGGCGCACGTCGGATTTGAAAGGAAAAGAAGTACCATCCATTCCTTCCATGGCCGGGACCTGTCACTAGACGTTGTAAAGTAGAAAATCCAATTGGACGATTGGAAAACCATGGGGAGAAAGAAGCAGGCGGCGCCATGTCGACGGACACATCCGAGCACAACAGTTGGAGCGGCAGCGATATCGACATCACCTTCAGAATTCGTCACGAGGAGTGACGGTTGCGCGGTCTGGGCTGCTATTCCGTCGAGTTCTGCAGGGCCCGCAAACACTTCTTCTCCTCGTCCTGTCGCCACAGTGACTCCGCCTAAGCATCAAAATATCTCCCCAGGGAGTTCTAAAGGCGCGATAATAAAGAGGCGCCTTCGCCGGGTTCCTCGCAGAGTCCTTGGTTCTTCGTCTCCGTCTCAATCTGACGTTGAAGATGATATTGTTCTAGAACAAAATAACGGAATGACCCCCAATCGTTATTCAGGGTCTAGAATGATACATGATGCAGAGTCTGATGCACAAGTGGACAATCGAGCTGCGTCTGTCAGACGGAAGATTAATTTAGACGATGTAGATCTAGATGAAACAGATAACGGTTGCGCTGACGATGAACGGCAACAAAAAGCCCCAGCAGCGAATCTGAGAGGCGCCAGTAGTGTTGGCCACGTCGAGATCAAACTTGTTCGCAGGGAGGAGGCAACGCTACTATATGTGGATTCTGGGGCAACAACTACGGATTCGCTCACTATCTCCACAGAAATTTTGCGGTGTCATTTACCAAAAACAGAACTGGTGGGATGCAACGATGGAGAACCAGTAAGGCTCAAGACAAGAAGAGGAGTGGAGACGGTGCTCTCACATTGCGGACTAGTTCTCTATAACGAGGGAACAATATCTTCGCAGGGTGAAGCTCTACATGGCAAGCATCAGCAGATTTCGCTTGCTGTGGCAGATGGTCTGTTGGAAATGAATCTAATAAGGTCCGATAGAGATTGCATCGTTGTGATTCGTCTTTGTCCGCTATCTTTTTCGGCATGCTCACCTTCGGTTCTTCCAAGAGCGCCGCCAATTCCTGCACCGCGAAGACTGCTTGGGTGCAACAGCCTTAAATATTCTCGACCGTGTCATGCGCATACGCTAAGAGAAGCGCTTGGGGCGCTTTTGCCCAACTCACTTATTGGCGATGTCTCGAACATGCAGTCACGGAATTCTAATGATTTCGTAACTGCAAAAATGGTCTACAGTGTTATCGACGACATTCATTCGAAAACATTCGAAGAAGTCGACAATAGTGCAGATGCTTCCTGTCCCCTAAAAGTCCCGGGTCTTGTTCCTAAATTACGCCGGTACCAGGATGCTGCGGTCTACTGGATGCTCAAGCGAGAGGGAAAACTAAAGTCCACTCGCACTGGGGTTGACTCCAGCTCAATAGAGAGCGAGCGTGACCGAGACCGAGCATGGGAACTATGCTGGGTCGTACTTGTTCCACCGTCCGGGAACGAATCTCACAGCAATGTGCGCGTTAATGACACGCGTGTAATACCTCTGCCGGCGTGGGAAGGGTGTCGCGGGCGCGAAGGTAAAGCGATGTTTTACAATCCCTTTTCTGGGTGGATTAGTGAATCCTATGATGCGGCTAGGTTCATGATGGTCGGTGGTCAAAGCGAATCTCAAAGAGAGGGGGGCTTTGGCATACTCGCCGAGTCAATGGGTCTCGGAAAGAGTGTTGAAGTCATCGCGTGTGTTTTGGCTCACAAATGCCCGGAGTCTCTTTATTCTTCCAGCTTGCCAACGCGCGCAGAGCCAACAATTTGGTCGACAGCACTTAATGCGGATGAAGCCCTAAAAGTCTTGGATAGCACCGACAGTAATCCGAATTTTGTGCAGGAAAATACGAAACGAAGGAGATTGGTTTCTTACAGTACTAATGATGATGAGGGACAGAAACATGGGCCAAAACCGACCATTTTGTCGGAAGCTGCCTGCATCTGTGGCCGGTCTGGTCCTTTTCACAATTCTCTCTCTTGGGTGGTGTGCAACAGGTGCAAAGAGGTCATGCACGGAAGTTGTGCGGGTTTTAAATCAGAAGATGTGCTGCTTTCTTCTACGCGGGTGGTTGCACAAGGCAGACTTTGTTCCGATGATTGCTGCCCCTCTTGCGTTTCTTCTCGAGACGGCGAGACAATTTCGAGTAGAGCTACGTTGATTGTGACTCCCCCCTGTACGTTTCACCTGACGCAAATAATAGAATTCATGGACAAGTGCTCTCATTTCTCGTCGTCGACTTCTTCGACAATTAACTCGTCTCACAGTATCTCTTTTCTCGCTTTCTCCTGAATTGTGCAGCCATTCAATTGCAGTGGCAGCGTGAAATTGCTCGTCACACTATGGTAGCCGAAAGTGGCTCTCCTCTCAAAGTAGTCATTTATCCTGGTGTAAAGGCTCTTTGCAAATCCAGCGCCTCCTGTCCTGATGAAAGTTTCCATTCCATGATGCATCCAAAGCATCTTGCGGACGCAGATATTGTCCTAGTGACATTTGATGTTCTAATGAGTGACCTGGGCCATTCAAATGAAAACCCTTTCGCAATTGGTAACGCGCTCGGAAAAAAAAGTCTCCGCAGTCGCAAACGATATCGGGTTGCTCCCAGTCCTTTGGCCTCTATTAAATGGTGGAGGGTGGCCCTTGATGAGGCTCAAAGAGTCGAAACTCCAACAGCAGCATCAGCAAAAATGGCACTGAAACTCAAGGCACATCACAAGTGGGCCGTCTCTGGCACACCTGTGGGTAGGGGGAGGCTTGATGATATTTTCGGTCTCTTACTTTTTCTTAATGTTGCCCCATTCAATGACAAGAAATGGTTCAAATGCGCTTTCGACGTTTCACATCGAGGCACAATGAGCAGGCTGAGGCACTTACTACAAGATATAATGTGGAGGTCGACCAAGGCAAACGAAAGCGTGCGAAAGCAAATGGGAATACCTGAACAGATTGAACGTAAAGTGATTCTCACCTTTTCTTCAATTGAACGCCATTTTTATAAACGCCAGTACGAAGAGACTGTCGCAGCTGCAAATAGAGTTATAGCTTCCGGTGGAACAAACAGAATAAGATCGAAGGATTCTGAGATACTAACCCATGCTCTTCAAAAGCTTCGTGCCGCATGTTGCCATCCACAGGTTGGATCCAGTGGAATTGGAAGCATAGGAAAGAGAGTAGGGAGGCGTGGGAACAGTCACAATACACCTAATACGACTTCTAGAATATTGACGATGGATCAGATCCTCGAAAAATTGATTGATGACGCTCGGCTCAAGTGCGAGGAGGCGCAACGCATTTCTACTTTACACACAAATGCAATGGCTTGTCTAACAATGCTGAAGGCAGAAGCAAAACGTCTCGGATATATAGCGCTTGTTGATGAGTCTGAGGTCTCGCTCCTTCAAAAAAGCCTGAAGATTTACCTAGAAGCACTAGAATTGGCAGGTAAGAATTCAGTGCCAGATTTTGCCGTTGGAGAAGCAAACCTCAAAGGTAGTGTTGGATTTCAGTCCCCGAGAAGAGTCATACGCGATGGCAAAGCTACTTTGGACTGGCATCTGAAAGCTTCGTCACAAGAAGTTGTCAAATCCTTGCTTCGTAAAGAACTATGGTGCAATGTAGATTTCCATGGCGCTGCAAAGAACATCAGCTCTCTCCAGATACGCTCAGTTACTGCATTCCCTGGACATATCCAAGCAGCAAGCAACAACGACTGGCTTCTCTTACGACCAAAGAACTGCATTCTTCAGGCATCGACTTCTACTTTGGATAACACTTTTGTCGATATCGCCAGCTTCACGTTATCTAATGAGTCCGCAGAAAACAATGACTGGAAAACCGTTTCAGAGTTTCGAAGTAACAGGTCAAAGAGTTGGAGGTTGGTGGTGAAGAGCTTCCACAACGTAAATGACGGAGGACTATCCAAAGGAAGCTCTCTCAAGTACTATATTGGGATAGACATCCAAGTGATGGAGCCGAGTATCACTGCAGACAATCTTCAACTGCTACATACCTTGGTCAATGCCTCCCTCGTACTTCAACAGGTATTAGATAGAGGAATTACTTCGACTGCTGTCTTCAACACAGATATGGGAGCTAAGTTGAAGGCTATGGAGGACAAATGCAGGAAAATAGAAAGCCAATATATGATGCATGCAAGGGAAATTCACGCAGAGAGTCAACGACAGCTCATGCTTGCAACTACATATCGCAAGGAATGCCAAATTGAGCTCGCTAGACTAACTACGCAATGCTCGACCTCAAGTGGAATAACCGCTGAACCCCGCCCATGGTATGAAGATGTTCTATCTTGGTTTCATATTCATGGCAATGACGCAGATTGTGACCGACTCTGCGACTGTGTTCGTCGCGATCTTTCAATGTTTTATGACAACATGGGCTCGCAATCAGGAGCTGCAGCCCTAGACCAAATACTTTTGCGCCAAGGAGGCTTTCCGGAATTTAATGATGTTGGCGGCTTCCACGTAGCCTTGATCATGAGGATTCAGCAGGCCGATGGAGAACTAGACTTAGATAGGAACAACTTCGAAACTTGCACCTCCTCCATCAGATCATTGTCACCCTTTCCTTCGAATGGCGAAGTCTTTGAAAACTGTGAGTTGACTTGTTGAAGCCTCTGTATGACGTGCCGTGCTTGTAGAACGAATTTAGTTTTCTGAAAACTACACTATTTGAGATTTCGAAGCTTTATTTGTCAAGTACATGCAATGACGCACGCCCTGCTTACAATATTTACATCTTCTCTTTTCGTACATAGCCCACTGCCGCGAGTGCCGCGCCGACTGGCATCAGACTGGAAGTGTATGCCGACACTGTCTCCTCGAAAAAGAGTTGAACAAGTATCAACGTTTGTCAAATGATCCGGAAATTATGTGTGTTTGGAAGTCTCTGGCAAAATATGTAAAAGATTGGATCAGTTCTTGTGATAAACCGGCAAGAGGAAGTGACAGTGCGCATCACATTCTGATCGGGTCTCACAAGAGAGCTGTGTCATTCTTTGAGGTTAAAATCTCAATTCGCCTCGAGTTAGAAAAGGCAAAGCTTGCATGGAGTGCCCATTTTGACCTGTTATCAGACATCGATGAACTAAACCAGTGCAAACGAGCAATGCGGCTTAGACACAAAAATGAAAATATTGGCCATCTGACAGAGAGTGAGATGGCCTTCATTGTGGACGCGGATGATCTTTCCTTTAGTCTAATGGAGCATGAAGGCAAGCAGGCAATGGCTCTTGCGGAGCTGAGGAGGAACCAGAACACTCTCCGATACTTGAAAAGCCAACGGCTTGATCGAAACGCCTCTTTACAAAACGCCCACAGACGCCCCGAGGAATCTGCACCCTTCAGAGCTGTATCCAAGGAGGATAATGACAATTGCGTCCTTTGCCTGTCGCCATTTGAAGGCATTCGGTCTGTCCTTTCTTGCGGCCATTGTTTCCACACCAACTGCCTTGAACGTCTCACTGCGAGAATAGGGAGCAACGCAGATATTATTTGCCCCATGCGATGCACCGTTCGAACAAAGAAGCAAGAAGTGTACCTTGCAATGGAGAAGAGGAAGGATGATGGGAGCCAGTTAATAAGAAGTGTGCAGGGCGACTACGGTACAAAAATTGGACGTCTTCTATCTGACGTCCTAGATGCCGTAGATCTAGGAGACAAGAGCATCATATTTTCTCAGTGGGAGGATATGATAGATATTATCTGTGAATCTCTCACGGTAAACTCTGTTAAGTTTGCTCGGCCGAAGTCGGGAAGACGAGCGTTCGGAGAATGTGTTAAAGATTTCCGGACCGATATCAATTGCCCAGTCCTAGTCATGAATGTGAAGAACGGTGCGGAGGGACTCACCTTGGTTGAAGCATCGCACGTATTCCTGGTCGAACCGATGCTAAATTGCGGGCTGGACATGCAAGCCATCAACCGTATTCATCGCATTGGCCAAACATCCAAAACATATGTGCATCGCTACATTATTGAAAATACGATAGAGACTAAGATTGACAAGTTGCGGATGGATCGTCAGGAGAATCATTTTGAGGACGACCTTAAGGAACAGAAGAAACACGACATAAAGGCAGGAGGTATTGATGGTGGCTTTGATTTGTCAGAGCTTCACCAGCTATTCTCTTGATGCGGATGTGATCGGGATCGGAGCTTACAACGTTTATGAGCATGTATGTAGTCCTCGATCGATTAATTATATTTTTACACCTGAAGTTATGTACTAAGGGTCAGGAGCGGTGATTTTTGAATTGAGCACCGCCATGACGGCCGTATCAGTGCAGCCGGCTATACACCCTGCCTTCTGATTGAGTCTATTGTGTTTCCCCGTGTCCAGCTCCGCGCGGCATGTCGCGTAAGTATTGTCCCCCCAATTGGCACAATAATTGAATTCTTGCTCGCACCCCTCTGTGCACTCCTCCGCTTTTAGCTCTCCTGGGAAGACAATGTATGGCCATCCGTCCCTATTGAAGATCATTCGGTCAACAAAGGGGAAGCGCCTGCAGTTTTCTCCCACAGAGGCGTGATAGACCGCGTAATACGTGTCCTCTGGTCGTGCGACGAAGGAGGCATGGCCCGGGCCGACAAGTTTTGTATCTGCGCTTTCGCCCACTAAGTTGGTGCTGAGGAGCGGCACGGGTAGTTTGGCGTACGGACCAAAGATGTCGGTCGACCGTGCCACACCCTCACTGTAAGACTCTTGGCAGAATTTTCCTGCGGCGAAGAAAAGGTAATAGAACCTCCCCCTCTTCAGCAGTTCCGGCCCTTCGATCAGAGACCCCCGACCAACCCAGCTGTCCACCCACCATAAGCCTGACGAGTCCATGATCATCCTAGGCCAGCCTAACAAGTCCACTCTTCCGAAGCCTAAATCTACCTGTTGGATCCACAGCCGTGTTGTTTTGGCTCCCACCGAGTTATCATCCGTTTTCCAAAGCAGATATGTTTTGCCATCGTCGTCCCTGAACACGGACGGATCGATGTCCCCGCCCTGGGCCTGCCCAAGGTCAAGCGGTGTCTCGGCAAAAACTCCCCAGCTGTTCGATTCCGTGGTATTGGACATGGCCCATCCAATGCGATGCCGGCCGGAGTCCTGCCGCGCACTGAAGAATGCAACGTTTATTTCGTTGCCACCAACAGCGTCGAAAGTGAAGTGGCCTGGGGCCCAAAAATCTCTGCTAGTTGCCCACTTTGGGAGGCCGCCTTCCACGCGGAAGTTGAGCGCGTTTCCAGAAGGCTGGAATGTCATAGACGGGGACAGCTCGTCAGTTGAGCGCTGCTGTTTCATACCCGTGCAACCAAGGCGATAGGTGCCGTCCTCATGGCTCTGGTAAATTGCCGGGTCCGCACAGATTCCGGGCGAGGTAACGTGATGGACCTGCATCGGGTGCTCTTCTGTAGCGTGCACGTGGAAGGTGCTATCATTCGTTCCATCGGCCAGTACTACTCTCTCAGGGCCGCCCGTGGAGCAAGTGGAAGCAAATGATAGACGGCGCGCGCTGCAGCTGGGGCCGCGCCCCACCGCCTCGATGCCCCACTCAAACGAGACCTTGTCGCTGCCATGAAATTTAAATTCCTGGAGCCGCCCTCGAGTCGCAGCGGCACGGAGGCCGGTGCTGTTGCAGTCCGACGAGTAGGACACATACGTGCCGCACCTAGTCTTCAGGTAAAATGTCCCTCGTTTGCCAGGCACCTTCTCAAAAGTGAAAAGCTGGTTGCCACCGGCACCTTGCCAAAGGTCTACTTTGGAGCAATCGTTGGGGTAACTTAAGAATCGATACCGGCAACCAGGCCAGGCTTGCCCTCTGCTCGCCTCCAAGTGGTAAGTCCACCCAGGAATCAGCTCGTACGGGCTCCATTCGGCACTTCCGGCGACGACAAGGGCCGCCGCCATG
>Ga0099799_10207_pt1 | contig 18093 bp, 11 predicted proteins | sample Uncmet6_SortLC_1_FD_89033 | JGI IMG/M metagenome (GOLD analysis project Ga0099799, IMG submission 89033) | Marine eukaryotic communities from CALCOFI LINE 67, Pacific Ocean - CN11_C50_N6_SortLC_1 | ecosystem: Environmental > Aquatic > Marine > Oceanic | place: Pacific Ocean: Monterey Bay...
GGTCCTGGGCGGCGTCGAGGTTATCCGACAGAATGCCAGTTCCGAGGGTAAGGCCGATGGCACCACCCCAGTAAATGAAGCCGTCCGTGAACTTGTCATAAGCCCGCTTGGGGAAGGACCGGACCCAAGGCATAATGATTTGCTGTTCGTACGGGGAGAGATGGCGGGTGACCTGGCCCTGGTCCGTGAGATTACCGATACCCTTCCACCATTTGACCTGTAAGAAGAAAAAAGAGAGCAGCAGAGAGACAAAAGAAAATGAGGAAGATATTTCTGAGAAAAGCAAGGGGGGAACGCCTCGGCGCGCCTATGCACTCTGCGTATCGTCCGCGTTGCTCTATGCTCGACGCCAACGCGAGTCCGCCTCTGGAGCAAGGGAACGGGTATGGAGGGAAGTCCCCCATGATTCGTGCTAATTTGACCCATTCTGCCTTCTTTCAAAACGTTGGTCGTGTCTGTTGATTCAAATACTGAACGCCGAACGAACGCCGAAAAGCGCCATTCGGCGACGACATCTCCGATCGCGCCGCCAATACAACGATACCTCTCCTCTGTTTCTCTATATCGAACGTTGGACGCACCATGTGGGGAGAGACATCGTACCGGGCCAGCATCGGCCGAGTTCGAGCGAACACCATGGGTGCTTGTGAATCCGTAACGAATACAAGAAGTGAAACTAATAAAAGATAGTACTAGACTAGTACTAGCTAGTATGCATACTACTATAGTACTAGCTAGTATGCGTACGAGTACTATGCTTATATCCTCACATGGTATTGCCATACTTCACGTACACCTGTAAGCAAATACGAAACTCTACAGAGTATCGTACTCCTAGTATATGCATGGATGCATGTACAGTACTAATACGTAATTTGGGTGGAAAAGCACCATAAAAGACTACGCGCTCGTACTCTAGAGTACTCTACGGCGCTCGTAGTATGCATATTATGATACTCTCGTCTAGTACAGTAGTAAGAGTAGTAGCATATTGGTTAGCGAGCTCGTTTTGATAATACGAGCTCGTAGTACAATATAGTACGAGTACCAGTACTCTAGAGTAGTAGGAGTAGCCCACAAGCAAAGCCCCCCCCAGCCCGGAGCTGCCACAATTTGGATGCGAAATACCGATAGTGATCTTCACGCACTCTCACTTAACAATGTAAAGAATTAACTCAAAAATAAGCGGTTAAAACAAATAACATTTTTTTAGGTTACGTTCCTGATTTGCAATTTACTTAAAAGTCAGAATGGCGAAGCCAACAACGGCCACGTATCAATTTTTACCACATTACTCCTCGTCATCGTCTGACTCGTCACATGGCTCAGCAAGGTCGGGGAACGTCAAATTCTTGCCATCCCGAAGATACGCAGCAATAGTACTTATGTGCGGATTCTGCTTTAAGATTGCCTTGCTTCTCGTTCCGCACCTGAACTTCTTCCAGATCTTGCGCAGGCTCTCTTCACAAGCTTGCTCGAGCTCCTCCATCTTGCCCTGCTCTCGATTGAGTCTTAACATGAGAGCTTCGATATCACTGAGCAAGGTGAAATAAGCCTCCTCGGGGCATGCAGCCTCAAGCCTTGCCCTATTAAACACGCGAACAAATTGCTCAACCTTGCCCCAGCCTCCAGCGTCCCGGATGGCAGCACCAACGCCGGGCCATCGCAGCAGCGAACACACAAATTTGGAGGCCTTGACACCCTGGAGGACGACATGAACTTCGTGAATGTCGGCAAGGATCTCACACAGATCGTCATCGGTAAGGATTATTGTTACTGAGCGTCCATCGCCGAGGCCTTTCCGAGACGCAGAGGACGCGAAGAAGGAAGAGAGAGATTCTCCGTCCTCTTGCATTTTCGAAGGCTTCATAGCGAAGAGTTCATGAAGCGCACGAAGTGCATAACTGAAGACAGAAGAGATGGACCCGTCGGAAATGGCGGTGTCTCTGTCGTCACCATCTGGGGCCCTCATCTCGACAATCTCGTGAATGCAAGAGCGGACCGCAGTCAGATCAACATCTACGTACGCCTCGTGCTCTTCATTGGTGAGGACTGGAGGGACTGGATCAAAAAAGCGACGGAGATAGTAACGAACCGCTCGGCCAACAAAGTCTCCGAGCCTATTCTTCAGCGACGACCTGCCTTCTTCCCCGTGCACAAGCGCAAGTTGAGCACCTTCGAATTCTTCGCGGTACGTTTGCGCTGCCTTGACAAATCTTTGCGCAGGCCAGTAAAAGGGCATGGACTCCGAACACGCCTTCCTCGCATCCCCTCCAGCATCCGACTCGAGGTGATAGAGAGAAAAGATGATCACGTCCAAGCACTCCTTCATTTCGTTCCGCTTCCCAGCATCGTCGCTGTTAACTGATGCCTTTTTGACGAGGGAATCAATTTCCAGGAACACTTTTTCGAGCGAGTAAATATTCTTCTCAAGGTGGGTGTTGGATCCTGAATTCCTATCGACGGGAGGCATCGTCGCGGATCCATCGAAACTGCTGAAATGCAGCCGCTTCCTCCTGGGCTCGGCGGGCCGCGGCTGGCTTTCGGCGTCAGCCGAGGCAAGCTCAGCCTGAACGAAGGCGTCCAACACGGGCAGGATGAATTTGAAATGCGACGCAGGATTGCCCCTTAGCCTGCGGCCAACGTGCTTTGCCGATTCTTCGCGAGCCTTGGAGCTCTCCCTCACAAGCAGCGCGCACGCGAACAGGCGGGCGGAGACGCAGGGCTGTTTGAGAACATCGCGGTCCGGGAACAGCTGCGAGGTCCGCGTTCGAATGGCGTCCGAGGTGAAACCTATCCCGCCGAGATCGAACGTCCTGAGAGGCACCGCCCTTCCATTCACCGACGACGGCGGGGCGACGGCAGCGGGAGCGACCGACTTGAAGCCCATGGGATCGTCGTCTTCGTTGATGACGGGGTCAGCTGCGGCGACAAAGGGAGCCTCCTCGGCCTGCTGACGTCCGGCGGGGGCGCCTTCCTGGGAGGGAGGTGACACGGGGATGCCAGCAACCAGAACCCTGGTCAATATCACATCCGTACCGGGGGTCGGAATATCCTCGCGCTCCATCGCCACCTGCGATGCCGCTGGCTGCTTTGCCGCCGCTGCTTCGGAAGGAGAGAGATCAAGCCGAGGGGCCGGCCCGGACGCCGGCGGAATCTCGGCGCTGGGTTCCTCTGCGGCGATCCTGGGGAAGGGCCCCCGGACCTCGGCAGGCGATGCCGCCCCTGCCATCGCTGTTGCCGTCGCCGCGGGCGCCATCTTCTTGGCCCGCTTCTTGCTCTCGGCGTACGAGGAGAGGTCCTGCATCATCTGATCGGTGAGCAGCCCCCCCCCCCGGCGACGAAGCCCACGCTGTTGCGCTTCCTGCGCTTCTTCTGTACCAGTGCCTGCGTCTGCACCTCCTGCAGCAGGGGCGGGCGGTGCTGGACAGCCCTCGAGGAGGGGGGAAGGGGCGGCCTGGCCACCCCCGCCACCGGCACGGATTCCGCTGCAACCACTGCCACCTGCACCTCGGCGGCGGCGGCGGGCGGAGCCCCGCCGCCCTCGGTCCCAGATCCAGATCCAGATCCTACCCCGCCCTCCGAGGAGCCGGTGCGGGTGCGGCTCCTCGTCCTAGATGCGGGGGACTCGCCGGCGACGAGCGAGGCCGCCGGGCTAGATGAGGACTGGACCGGGGCCTCGGCGGCGCCTCCTCCGAACCCGGCGAGGGCGATGGTCTTCCTCCGCTTCTTCCTGTCCCTCCTGCGGTGCCTCTTCTTGGCCTCCTTCCCGTCCTCCTCGTCGTCCTTCCTGCTCCCCGGCCCGCCGCACAGGCCGTCGCCGTCGGCATCGCCAGCAGCGTCCTCGCCGGGGAACTCCTCCTTGGCCTCGGCCTCCTCCTCCTGCCGCCGCCGCTCCCCCGCGACCGGCGGCTGGACGCCGGCCGGAACGGGGGATTCCCCCTCCGCCATTTCCTCCGGCGTCGCCACCTCCTCCACCTCGTCCTGCACAGTTTTCTCCACCGCTGCCTCCACAATTTCCTCCACCGTTGCCTCCGTCGTCGCCTCCAACTCCTCCTCCCTGGCAACTCCGACGAAGAAGTCGTCCGAGCTCAGGTCCAGGCTGTCGCCGCTGCCCTCACCCCCTTCAGCCCCCACCACGGGGTTCAGCTGATGCTGTGTGACCGGCTCCGCTTCCGCTGCCGTTTCCGCTGCCGTCTCCTCTTCCAGCGTTGGCGAAATGGCGGAAGGTTCAAGCTCCGCCTCTGCCTCTTCGGACAGCTCCTCCTCCTCCACCACCTCCACCTTCTCCACCTTCTCCACCTCCTGATCCTCTTGGGCCACGACGTCCGCCTCGTCCCCAATCTCGAGGACGGCCCTGAGGTCCTGCAGGAGCCGCCCGAGGCCTCCGCCTCCGCCACTGCCGCTGCCTCCGCCTTGGTCTCCCTCGGCGGCCCTTACGAGATCCCTCACGTCGGCGAGGGCGGCGCGGTAGATCTCCGCCTCCTCCCTCAGGGCGGCGTTCTCCCTGCGCAGAGACGCCACCTCCGCCCCGGCGGGAGCCGCCGCGGGTGGTGGCGCCGCTGCGGGAGCCGGAAGCAGGGCCCGAGGCTTGGAGGGCGGGCCGCCCCCTTCCGCCGAGCCGCCATCGCCCCTTCGCCCGACGTTGGGGCTGAGCGTGGCGAGGGCCATCCTTCGGGGATCGATGGAGGGAGGCGATGCGATGCGATGCGATGCGATGCGATGTGATGTGCCCGGGCGCAAAGAGTGCCCGCCGATGGGGGGATGGGGATGGGGATGGGGATGGGGATGGGGCTGGGGGGCAAGCGGGACGGGGGATACCCCTATGGCAGCCCTCTAGTGTTTTTCAAAATAACGGAATTTATAATATTTGCAGGCACATCATGTATGCCTACATATATAAATAATATGACAATGTATGAATACTAGCTAGTAGTATGCAGTATGCATGTACGCTCGTAAGCGCAAGTACACACACGTGTGTGCGTTCGTAGACAGTATGCATAGTACTCTCGTAGAGTAGTCATACTCTAGTACCAGCCAGTGCATGGATGCCACGGTCTGCATACACGTTACGTGGTGTACCGCGAGCGAGCACTGTTTGGTCGTTTCACGGTTTGGAAACGAGCGCGAGCGCGCCCGGCCGGCCCCGCGCGCGGCGGCCGCCCCCAGCGAAAGAAGCAGAGACAGACGCCACTACGCAACCGTACCAACGAAAAAAGCCCGCTGGGGCGTGTCGTCCTACGTTATGCATACTTAGAACGAGCTCGTACTATGCATAGCTAGTATGGATACGTAATTTAATAGCTATGCATAGATCAATGCATGCTACTAAGTATGCATACAGGAAGCATATATACTCTAGCTAGTATGCATACTACACGTGTACGAGAGCTCGTATCATACAAAAGTACTCTAGAGTAATTCTCCTATGCTAGCTAGCCATTATTACTACTAGAGGCGCTAGAGTAGCTAGTAAAGATACCTTCCCCGGAGATACACCATCCCTTGACCGCGCCTTCCTCGTGGGAAGGAGGAAAGATCCACGATGCGCGTACATTCCCATCACCCACCACATACTACTGTAGTACAGCAGGGACGTTTGTTGGCAACCCACCACCCAGCACCCATGGGCAAGATCATCGACAAGATCCACCGCCTGCGGCGGCAGAGGAGGAGGAGGCTCGAGCGGCTCTCCGCGGGCGGCAGCGCTGGCGCCGGCGCCGGCGCCATCGGCCAGGGAGTGGCACATGACGATACAAATGGCCCAGGTGGACAGGCGTATGCAGTGGCGCACGGCCAGGCAGGCCGACACACACGGGAGGGGGATGCCGGCGAGCGCGGGGGCAGGTTCTACTATTCGTTCGAGTTCTTCCCCCCCAAGACCGAGGCCGGCCTGGACAACCTCCTCAGCCGGATCGACCGGATGGCGACCCGGCTGGACCCGCTCTTCGTCGACGTCACTTGGGGGGAGGCCGGATCGACGTCGGCCCGGACTCTGGCCCTGGCGGGGCACGCCCAGAGGTTCTGCGGCGTCGACGTGCTGATGCACCTGACGTGCACCGGGCTGACCAGGGAGCAGATCGCCGCCCATCTGCGGGCGGCAAGGTCGTGCGGGATCACCAACGTGCTGGCGCTCAGGGGAGATCCGCCCCGGGGGAGGGGGATGGCGGGGGGGTGGACGCCGGGATCGGTCAGCGGGGGGGGATGCGACAGGGCCGCCGACCTGGTGGGCCTCATCCGCGCCCTGCATGGGGATCACTTCTGCGTCGCCGTTGCCGGCCATCCCGAGGGCCATCCCGCCTCGAGGGGGCTGGGGATGGGTGGAGGCGGCAGGGGCAGGGGCAGGGGAGGGGGGGGGAAGCACGCGAACGTCGACGCCGATGCCGATGCCGATGCCGACGCCGACGCCGACGCCGACATGGACGCCGACATGGACGCCGAGTTGGCCCACCTCAGGGACAAGATGGATGCGGGGGCCGATTTCATTGTGACGCAGTTCTTCTACGACACGGCCGTGTTCCTCCGGTACGTGCGCAGGTGCAGAGAGCACGGCATCCGCTGCCCGATCCTCCCCGGCATCATGCCCATCCAGAGCTACCACAGCTTCCGCCGCATGACGGATTACTGCGGGGTCTCGGTCCCGCCCGCCGTCCTGGAGCGGCTTGAGCCTGTGAGGGACGACGACGAGGCCGTCAAGGAGATAGGGTGCGAGATTGCCACGGAGATCTGCGAGACGATACTGCAGGCCCCCGAGGCCGAGGGAGGCGTCGACGGGGTGCACTTCTATACACTCAACCTGGAGCGGAGCGTGACGAGGATCCTGCTCAGTATGGAGGCCATCGACCACGGGCCTCCCAGGGACGGCGGTGGCAGCGGCAGCAGGGACGACGCTGGGGCTGAGGGCGAGGGCGAGCCCGCCGGAAATGTCGGCGCTTCCTCCGCTGCCGCTGCCCTCATTGACGAGAAGGGCGACGGCGAAAGCGCCGCTCCCGAGGGCAGGCCCCGCTCCGTCTCGATATCTAAGGCACGTCTGCCGCCCACCCGGCGGCAGTTCCCCTGGCGGCAGTCCGCGATGGACAGCCGCTCCAAGGAGGACGTTCGGCCGATCAATTGGGCCAACCGGCCCAAGAGCTACGTGATGAGGACGGACGACTGGGACGAGTTCCCCAACGGCAGGTGGGGCGACTCGTCGTCCCCTGCGTTCGGGGAGATCTCGGACGTGCCCCACTTCTACAACTTCACCGGGGGATCGGACGACGACCGGAGGGCCATGCTGGGCTCTTCCCCCATGAGCCCCGGGGACGTGTACGAGCTCTTCGCCCGCTACGTCGAGAACAAGGTCCCGCACATTCCCTGGTGCGAGACCCCCCTGCAGCCGGAGTCATACCTGATCCAGTCCCAGCTCGCCTCCCTGAATCGCGCTGGCTTTCTGACCATCAACAGCCAGCCGCCCATCAACAGCGTCCCCAGCACCCACCCCACCTTCGGCTGGGGGGGCGCCGGGGGCTACATCTACCAGAAGGCCTACTGCGAGTGCTTCGCCAGCCCCGAGAACGCTGAGAAGCTGGTGGCCATGGTGACCGAGAACCCTTCCATGAACCTGTACGCCGTCAGCAACCTCGGCCGGGAGCTGACGGTCGGCGTCGACGAGGGGGGCATAACCGCGCTGACTTGGGGCGTCTTCCCCAACCGGGAGATCCTGCAACCCACCATATTCGATCCCAAGGCATTCCTGGTCTGGGCCGAGGAGGCCTTCTCGCTGTGGACCAGCATGTGGCTGAACCTGTACGACTTTGGCACCCCGAGCTACGAGCTCATCGAAACCATTCGGGACACCTACTACCTGGTGGCCATCATTGACAACGACTACATTGCCTCTTCTTCGAGCGGGGGGACTGGCGGTGCCGACGATGGAGCGGGGAATGGCCTGTGGGAAGCACTTCTGAAGGTGGGGGGGGTGGGGGTGGATCAGGAGCAGTAGGTCTTTGCTTGCTAAGTAAGTTCATACATTACTTACCCAGCTACTCTAGTAATTTTAGGTATGGCAAATAGTACGGTGGTTAGTATACTAATGACCGTATCGTGTTGGTCAGTTTTAAATTATGCATCACATATATATTTTTTAATTTACTAGCTATGCATACAGTAGTATGAATACTAGCTAGTAGAATAGTACTCTAGTACAGGGTCTAGCTAGTACTATGTATACGAGAGTGTAGGAAAAACATTTACAGTATGCCTACGTAAGCATAAGATTGGATGCTAAAATAAGTAAGTATACAGAGTACTACTAGCTAGTACGAGCTAGTACTACTCTAGTACGATCTCGTATGCTAGTATGCATAGCACGTACGATCGTACGAGCTCGTATTATATATATATATAATACGATCGTACGGTATTATGCGTAGTATGTATGCCTATTATTCATACTAGCTAATAGTACTAGAGTAGTACGAGCTCGTATGCATACTTCTAGTCTAGTATGCATACAAGAAGTATTATGCATAATACGAGAGTATAATATTACTAGCTAGTATTATTCCTAGCTAGAGTGTTAATAATACATATCTACTAGAGTAGTAGTAGTACTGTAGTCATACTCCTAGCTAGTATGCATACTAGCTAGTATGGATAATATTATTACTACTACTACTAGAGTACTCGTAGTAGTATGCATACTCGCGTAGTAAAGGAACTTGTCGGGTCGATTTAAATCGGATTAGGTACCACAACCTAGCCGTCCGGCCTTCGTGCGCGTTCACTATTCTCTGGATACTCTAGCTAGTAGTAGTACTATGCATACTACTCTAGTACTACTACGTTGTAAGTCTACTAATAGCTCGTACTATGATACTAACTACTTACTAGCTAGTATTAGTCCGTTGCAGTGATTGTTGCCGTTCCAATTTTCTCCAAAACGTTTTTGACACGCGCGAATTAATTAATTAACCCGAAGCAGACCCGCATACTGCAATACCAAGCTACATCATGTATGTACATGCAGAGTATGTAGACCATCAAATAATACTACTACTTTGAGTATGGATAATATTTACCATGCATAGTATGCGTACACACTGTACTCAGTATGGGTAGCATACAGTGTTTATGCATAGTACGACTCGTACATTAAATAATAATATGCATCTTAGCTAGTTATTGCTAGATTTCGTAGTCTACTGTATGCATACTACTAGAGAGTAGAGGTATTATGGTATTACAGATGCTACCAGCAATTACTATGCATACAGTATCTAGAGCTAGTAAGTAAGTATGCATACCGCCGCAACCGCTTCCTCCGATTTTACTTCTTCGTGCATAGCGCTCCCCCACACCCAACCCCACCCCAATCCCCACCCCCACCCTTGATTAGCATGGAGGTGGCCTCCCCCCTGACCGCCTTTCCCCACGGGCAGGGCAAGAAGCGCCCCTTCGGATTCTCCCCGTCCCCCGTCCACGCCGCCGACGCCGAGATGGGAGAGCAGTCGTGCGCGAGCGAAGCTGTCGTTGCAGCCTGCGGCTCCGCGCCGCCCTCGGCCAAGCGCCGCCGCAGGCTGTCCACTGACCGGGCCGCGGCGGATTCCGCTGCGAACGGGTCCCCCTTCGGCGCCCTCCCCGCCTTCGGCGTTCATGCGGGTTCCTCCTCGGCGTACGGGGCCTCCCGAACCCATGGTGCGTTGCCAGTTGGCAGTTGCCTGATGCCAGTTGCCAGGTTGCCACCTTTTCCACGGAATCATTGAAATCCGGGTGCCTTGAGAATTTCTTGCACTGTTTGTTAGCGCCTGTTTGGGCCTGCTGGACGCTGGATGCACGTAGAATACTGCGGTAAACCAGTTACGAGTCGTACAATGTGCAGTACTCTCGTATTGCCTTCAGGCCCTTCCTGGTGGGCACAAGTACGCACACACACTGCAAATACAATAATATGCATAGTACTAGCAAGTATGCTAGTAGATCTAATACGCACATCCGCGCTCACCCCGTCGCTTCCTCTGCCCCTCTCTCTCCCCTACCACGCGATCCTCAGCCCCCTCCACCCATAAGAGGAGCCGCATCGATGCGCTCCACGAGGTTAACAGCAACCTGGACCCGTCATCTATCTGGAGTCATCATCAGCAACAGCAGGAGAAGGGCAAGGTGGAGGAGCTGGAGCGCCTCCTCGAGCACAAGTCGGAGGAGGAGGAGCGGCTCACGGCGGAGAAGGATGCCGCAGTGGCGCTGGTCGATGCGCTCCGGAGCGACAACATCAGGCTGGAGTCGGAGAACCGCATCCTCAAGAAGGCGGTGGCGATCCAGCAGGAGAGACAGAGCCAGGCGGCCGCCGAGCTCGACGGGGCGCACAAGTACCGCGACGAGGCAGAGGAGCGGATGCGCCGCCTGGAGCACATGTGCGAGACCCTCCGGTACCATCTCCAGGCCCAGCAGCCCAGCCACGGCAACGACTTTATGGGGGGGTTCAACAACAATTCCCGCCCTCCCGACGTCTTTTGAAAAAAGGGCGCAACATGACCCTGTGGAGGGCATGCGGAATTCGCTTTCATTCGGAGCTGACTTCTCCAGCCAGATGGGCACAGTAATATGAAGATATGGCGGCACGTGCATGTGCATTCATCTAGAAGGAGACTGCTAGGCGTTGTTACTTTAAATCTGATGTAAAGCGATACAAGTAAACCAATTCGATCGAAACACCTTCCTCGCTTGCTTGCTACGTAGCTTGAGTGTCCATGTTATTATTCAAACAATCTCCTGGGGGCCAACGACGTACCGGTACATTGACATTAGATCAGTCGCTGTCACTGTCGTCGCCGTCGCTGTCGTCGTCCTGGAGCCAAACAACGACGGGCTCGGCCTCGCCTCGAAGCGCCGCCCTGGAGTCCTCGTCGACGGCATCGAGGGTGTAGTCGCTGCGCCCCTCGCACGCCCACTCGAGGATAACATCTTCCTCCAGGCAGTCCTCCTCGTACAGTTGCTTGATCAGGACGGCGAAAAGTTTGGGCTTGGGGACGCACAGGAGCTCCGCTGCCCCGATCAGGTGGCGCTCCATGATTGGGCTGCCGCCAGTAAGCTTGGTAATGAGGTCGGAGTTCTTCTCAACTTGCTTCTCCTTGAAGAAGTCGATGGTGAAACCAATCCGGAAGACGATGTGGATTTTGTCCTGCGACTTGAGACCGGAGGCCATCTGCTGGTTGACAATGACCTCGGCAATCTCGGCGGGGGGGGCCTCAGGGTTCGCCTTTATAAAGTTAACGGTGCCTTCAACAGCAAGGTCTGCAGGTCAAGGAGACAGGAAGGAACAAATTTGGTGAGTTGGTGAGATAAGCAAAAACTGATGTTAACTGTCGACAAAACAGCCGTGCAGAACCACGTACTCATTGCAGCGGCATCGTCAATAGCCTCGCCAGAAGCAATCGACAGATCATCCATGTCTCCGGCGAGGGAATCATCATCGCTACCCTTATCCTTCTTGTGGCTCTTCTTGTGGCTCTTCTTGTGACTCTTCTTCTTCTTCTTCTTCTCGCCGTCGCTGCCTTCTTCCGATTTATCCTTCTTCTTCTTTTTCTTCTTCTCTTCCCCATCCTTGTCATCCTTCGACTTCTTGCCGTCCTTTTCCTTGCCCTTGCCCTTGCCCGCTTTCTTGGCTTCAGCCTTGGCCTTCTTGTCCTGCGCCAGGATGTAAGTGCAGAGCTTGTGGCCCATATCGACCATCTCCTTGGCGCCGCAGGCCATACATTTATGGTTGATGAGGCCGGACTTGATCTTGTAGTCTGTCTCAGGCAGGCCGCACTGGGGACAGAGGACGAATTTATCGATGTAGCGCTTGATGGCTTGCTGCAGGACGGCATCGGTATGGGCGCCATTGACGACGGCACGGTCGGTGTCTGCATTATATGTCGTCTGGGCTCCAAGCTCGCACCCAAAGAACTTGTTCACCTCCCCGGAATCGCGGTGAAGGGCTCGGGCGACATCGGAGATGTTGGGGATGACGGTCTTGATCCCATTGCCCCTGCCCTCGATCTTGCCGAAGGGGAGGGGCATTTTGTAGCGGTACTCTGGATCATCGATGGGGGTCGAGCCCGCGATGTTGACGATGGCTCCAGGGGACATAGTTGCGATTTTTTTATCTCCGATGAATTCTTGAAAGCACAGAGCTCGACGAAGATGATAGTACTCTGCTATCTATCTGACGTATTGGTTTGGGATGGTCTCTTGTTTCCTCGGATATTATCAGGCATGGGCGTGCTGAAGATTCCTGCGGATATGCTTTTGTTTGAATTGCCACCAATTGCAATGGTGGGCGCCTTTATCCGATCTCGGTCGTATCGGATGTTTGTACAGCTATGTATGTTGGTCCTTGAGAGAGGAAAGGCCATGCGGGATGGATTACTGGGCGATGAGGGCTAATCTAGCGAATGCTGTGGACCCTTCTTATAAACTTCCGTTCGAGGAGAAGATCAAATGCGATCGTAACGGTGTCGATTGGCGATGTTTGGCTACGGCGGAAAGCTCTTGTGGGCTGTTGGTCGGAATGTCTGACTACGGAATAAAGAGTAGGTAAACTTTGCGTGCGGTTGAACCATCCGAAACCACGGGAGCTCCTTACGAGCTCGCTGTCTGTACTCTAGCTACTAGATACCGATTCTATGCATACTATGCATACCGTACGTAAATAGCATTGTACTACCGAGTAATATTGTGGACCATGGTATTCGGCCGGCTGGAGGTAATCCGTCGGTCGTGGAAGTGACCACACAAGCTAAGCTAGTCTAGCTACGCATAGTATGCAGACAGCTGTATGCTGTCCATAATAATAATACTTACTTACGAGCTCGTAGTACATACTAGCTAGTAGTAGTATTACTACCCCTTCTAGAGTACTAGCTAGTATGCATACGACTCGTATGATGTATGGATAATACGAGGTACTATGGATAGCTCCTACACCAGCCAGTAGAGTAGTAGTATCCGTCCGACTCGTATGGATACTACGCTCGTACTAGCTAGTAAAATACTGTGAAAACTCTAAAAGGGCTACTATAGTATGCATACTAGCTAGAGTAGAGTAGAGTATGCATACTACTATAGTATGTACAAGAAATCGTACGAAGTATGCATACTCTACTAGAATAGTAGTATTCTACGAGCGTAGTATGCATAATATTATGCATACTACGAGTCGTAGCTAGAGTATGCATACTAATAATTAATTATTTGCACAGTACATCACGTAGTATGCACATGGACGACTCGTAATATTATGATTAAGAGAGCTCGTGCTGCTTATCATGATATTATTATTACTAGTACTCTAGTAGTATACTTATACGTACTAATACTAATGTACTACTACTCTAGAGAGTACATGCAGCTCCTGTCTAATAGTAGCTAGTGCGATCGCACACCGTGTACACGCACAAAACAGCAGGGCCGCCCCTCGACTCATTTTCAAGATCGATCATAATCATATTATCATACCTTGTCGCTCAATATTGTCGATAGGAACAGTGTCATACCCGCGGAATACCCTACAGAGACCCCTTGGTGTTTGAGAGGCGAATCACAGACATGGCGGAGTACGGAAGAGAGCTGCTTCGGCGGCAATTGGCCGGTAAGTTTACTGAACGCTGCGATGGGACGGAGGAATCACCTCGGTCTTGGCTCACCAATGCATGACTGATAGCAATTCCTACGTAGAAAAAGTAAAGGCTGGGTCTTTCTTGCTTGGTCTCCGTACTTTTCAAAAAATTGTTAGGTCGTGCTGCGTGATACTGCGAATACAAAGAGACTCGATGATGACGGCAATGTCGCTTCCCTTGCTCACACCCCTCCCGCAACTTCGCGCCATCGCTACCATTGTCATAGAATTGAATAAGAACCCCATCGATCTCGTTTCGGTAGGACTTTCGGACGACGACAATCTTTACGACTGGGAGGTCATGATCATGGGTCCCGACGGCACGCTCTACGAAGGGGGCTTCTTCAAGGCCCGTCTCACCTTTCCCCAGGACTTCCCCAATATGCCACCCACCATGAGGTTTGAGTCTGATATTTGGCACCCGAATGTCTACGAAGATGGCAAGGTTTGCATCTCTATCCTCCACGCACCTGGCGAGGATGCTCTCAATGCCCAGGAGAGTGCAGAAGAGCGTTGGAGGCCCATCCTCGGCGTCGAGCAGATCCTTATCTCGGTCATCTCCATTCTCGGCGATCCCAATGACGAGAGCCCAGCCAATATTGATGCTGCCGTTATGTGGAGAAATGACAGGTCAGCCTTTAAGAAGAAGGTGAGACAGTGCGTTCGGAAGAGCCAAGAGATGTGCTAGCTGCGTTTTGCTTCCGCAGGGGTCAGCGGGTTCTCATCTGCCGATGAGCGTGTTCATAAATGACTTGAGATTACTACTGCTGCTGGGATAGCGACATCTACCAGTACAGACATAATAGCATGCGCACGTACGTTCGTAAAGTTATCGATAACGGAGCGGCTCGGGGTTGGTAAAAAGTCTAGTGTGATATTTACCTTTACTTTTTTGGAGCGCTTAAAATAGTTCTATTCCACGAGTGCACCTAATGCGGCATGCCTGATGCCCCGTACCTTTCCAACGATCCACTTCCCCGGCGTTAGACTGGTTGATAGTGACTCCGGCGTAGAGCTACAATCGTCTTGTGGACGGGCTCTCTTGGTGATATGTTGAATTTCTTTTTCTAGCTCGCTTAGCCTCGGAGAGGACGCGTCACTTTGACCAACAACCCATGGATGCTTCGTCATCTGGGCCAACGTCAGGCGCTTACGTGGATCACCCCACATCATTCCTTGTAGCAGATCGCACGCTTCGCTACTGATGGGCACTCCCCAGTGGCGGAGAGTTTCCTTTAGGCGACCGCTGGCGAAGCTCTTAAAATGAACATCAGTTGCTGTTGCCCACTGAAATGGTGCGCGCCCAACAAGCATAATAAAGAGAATGACGGCCGCGGCAAAGGTATCGATCGAAAATCCATCAAACTTGTCATCTCTCGCTACAACTTCTGGGGCCATATACGTCCATCGCCCACCCTGGCCTTGTGCCTGCATGAGACGCCGCGTCGTCCCCGCGGAGGCGTCAGTGGTCCAACCTTCTTCGCACGGATCAGAATACGGCACTCTAAGTGCCATTCCCAAATCGACAATTACACAGCGGCCATTGTGGATCAAAATATTATCAAGAGACAAATCTCTGTGGCTGATACCTTTTTTCTGCAAATGATCCAGACCTTTCAGAATGTCGCGGAAACGTCGCCGAGCATAAGCCTCCTCAATTCGTCCTTTGCCATTGCTTGCGATTTCATCCATAATATGCGAATACAAGTCGCCACCATTGCAATATGGCATTATTGAGTAGAGGTTCTCATTGTCTTGCAATACTTCGACACTGCCAATAACGTATCGATTAGAGTTTCCTACTAGCTCGAGTGCTGCCACTTCCTTGACGGGATCTTTGAGGCACCTTCCTCTGTGGTGGTGGATTTTTTCCCACGACATTATCTATACAGGAAAATAGAGGTTCGAAATTGGTTGATTAGTTCGGCGATATGGAATGCTTGCCGTTCGCCAATTCTTACCAAACCATACGATGTTGTGCCTTACCTTTACAACCGCGTATTCGCCAGTTGGCTCCCAAATGATGTTTTTCTCCACCGAGATACGGTCTACATCATCACAAAGATACTCGCCCTCTTCGCTGATTCTTCCCAAACTGTCTGGGTCGCTGCTCTGACGATGTGCTGGTCCCCCTTCATGAAATATGTGCCTTCGTTTCACAATATTACATAGGCGAACAGAGCCATATGTTGTGTTGCAAAGCTTCTTTAGAAAGCGGTATCCTTGAGAATGAACGCGAGGGATACCGATGACATCACTTTCTCTCACTATCACATTATTGATTCTTGAAATCTTCCCAGTTCGCTCATCCATGTCGTTGACGGAAATTCGAAGGCAGCGATGGACGGTTGGCGCAGGAAATTCTAGTGGAGGAGCGGCGGGTCCAGCAGCATCAACTTCGTCGTAAGTCAATCTCGAGTTAGAGCAAAGGCGATCAGATAAAGGCTTGCGCCTCCGGCTAACCGTTGCTTCGACCTCAACCGGCCTGACATTGTTTCGCACCGCATCAATCCCCATGACGGTCGTCATCAATTTTAATAAGTTTGGCTTTTGTTGCTGCAGAGCTGCGAAGTCAGCTGCTTCGATTCCTACGGGATTCTATTCGGTGACGGTGACAATGGATTTTATGACCGAAGCATTTAGCACTTTACACATCATACTCTAGTCTAGTACATACATTTTAAGCGCTTTTTTATTTTGCTCTCGTGCGAAAATTAGAATCAAGAGAATGAGACAAGATGATTTATATACGGAATGTATACTAAATATATAAAGTGTGGTTCGTGGTTCAGACGTGTTTGGATGAAGCTAAGCGAACCCAAGACCGGACACACCCTCGGAAGCGGTCGGCGGAAAGCGCGAGACGAAGCTGCAGCCCCGCGGAGACCAGGCAAAGAGAGCATCTAATCAATCGCAACTGCATCTTCTTGGAGATCTGGCCTAAATTGACAAGGAACTTCATAGCTGCTGTAGAAGGTAGGTTACGAGGTCCTTAATAGCTACTCTGCATACTTGTAGTTAGCATGCATCCCATACTCTAGTGGTAGATTAGGTTCTGCTATACCCCGACATCTTTCATAAAATCTACATTTTTGCTTGCGTGGTCTATCACCAGAAAAACACAAACGAAAAAAAAGATGAGTAGGTGGTGTTGAGGAGCGACAGGACCTATGGGAAAAGTATATCGAGAAAGTTGAGGTTGTGATCATTGGCCCTGGCCTCAGCAATGTCCTCGTAGCGGACGGTGTGGCGCCCCCTCTTCTTGGCAACCACCAGACCATCCTGAGCTAGTTTTTGTACAAACATTTCGGCGGCATAGGTGGCCACCATCGCTGCCTCCTGCTGCACGATGGTGAGAGGGTCGAGTTGCAGCTTCATTACCCGCCTTGTGTTCCGATAAGGAATCTCGAGGTCGCCGACGAAGGGAACTACTACGCTGTCCTCTGCTGCCTTGTCGTTGTCCTTGTCGTTGTCGCCAATGCTCTTCTTTCGTCTCTTGGACTTCTTGGTGGCAACTGACGAGGCCTTTTTGGCACCCGCCGAAGCAAGCGAGCGGGAGGGGTCTTCCTTGTCGTCTTCGTTTAGCTTGCGCTTTTTGCTAGGCGCTTCCGACGCCTCAGCGGCGAAGCTGTCATCCGCCTGGGCAGTGACATTGCCTGCCTCCTCTACTTTGGCATCAACTGACATGACGCCATCCCCAGCCGCGTCTTCGGCCTCGTCTTCTTCAGCAGCGACGATGTCGACAGCCGGGGTGTCGACACCGTCGTCGTCAACAACGGTGGCTTCCGTCTCGGTTGCCGCGGTCGCGTCTTCAACCGCATCCGCTTCCGCGATTTCCGTCTCTTCGGCAGCGATGGCGACGGCGACGGCGACAGCTTCAGATGTCTGGTCGAAAGCCATTGTGGTCCGGAAGGAATCAATTTACTAATGGCGGTGCAACTCTAGACGGCGACGTTGCTGGATTTGGGTCCATTGTGCAATCGTGCGCTTTGACATGAGCCACTTCCTACCGTACTACCTAGTGTATTATATATATAAATATTTATATATATAATATTCTATACTAGCTAGCAACAGTACTGTATGCATACATATACACGTTTAGTAATACGTAATAGCTGTACTGCAGTAGTTGGAATTCCTATTCATACTACGAGCGTACTCTAGTACAAGAACACAAGAGTGAAGAATCCAGATGAAGACGATGAAAGGAAACTCATCCGTGTCCTTGGTTATCTAAAGGAGACACTACACATCCCACTGGTACTTGGCACGGATGGCAGCAATAATGTTTACTGGTATGTGGACGCGTCTTTTGCAGTTCACAAGGATATGAAAAGCCACACCGGGGGTGTGATGACGCTTGGACAAGGTGCTGTGATCTCGATGTCTACAAAGCAGAAACTAAACACCAAGAGCTCTACTGAAGCAGAACTGGTGGGAGTGGATGATGC
>Ga0099799_10208_pt1 | contig 18044 bp, 25 predicted proteins | sample Uncmet6_SortLC_1_FD_89033 | JGI IMG/M metagenome (GOLD analysis project Ga0099799, IMG submission 89033) | Marine eukaryotic communities from CALCOFI LINE 67, Pacific Ocean - CN11_C50_N6_SortLC_1 | ecosystem: Environmental > Aquatic > Marine > Oceanic | place: Pacific Ocean: Monterey Bay...
TTTGTGTTTATACGACGTTGACTTAGCGGTATATCGTCATCTGAAGATTCATCATCTTTTGCAACCGTTTTTGGCGCGACTCTACGATCGTTGAGTGGTCGATCCTCGTCCGATGAATAGTCATCGTGGATTACTTTATTAATTTTGTTATTCTTCTTACCAATATCTTTCATAACGTTTTGTACGGGTTTGTTAATCATTTGTGGAGATGGAGTATTCGCAAGTTCACGTAACATTTGTTCAGCAGTCTTCTCTTTTGATTTTTCCCTGGATCGCTTGCGTTTGTTAGCGGTCGGTGCCGGTGCCGGTGCATAAAACGCGTTCGCGACTGGATAATATGCGTTCGCGACTGGAGGTGCATATGCATTCGCGACTGGTAAAACTGACGCCGAAGATAGTGGATATGCATTCGCATAGGGAATACCTGGATGATATCCACCATATGGTGAATATTGCGCGTATGAAATTGGATACGCTCTCGATGACGAAGGTGCTCCTTGAAAATTTTGATACGTCGGTTGACCCCACCACCGCTGATCCATTTTATACTTTACCATACAAAATATCATTCAAACAACAAACTAAATTATTGCCAGTTCCCTAAACAATATGTATTCCGATACGATTGACCAAAACAAGATAATTTTGGCAGATTCCAATAAGATCAGCTTTCACATTGCATCAGCAGAGTACCGCGGCAAGATTGTTTGTTCTGCACCTAACCGCGCAGGCGAGCTAATCATATAGTATACATTACATACCATTTACATGTTCTTATATTTACTCATTTTCTTTAGGAGAGCATGCCGAGGTAAGCTTGTTGCGAAAGCACACAATGCAGCGGTACCGGAATAAGCATATAACGGTCTACGTTACCCGATTGTCTAAGAACGGACATGCCATGTCTCGACCATGTGTTTCTTGCTCGAGGTACATCAAGGTATACTGGCCGCTTGCCACGGTGTATTACACCGATGCTAAGGGTAACTGGGTTCGGGATAATGATCTCGATACCGAGCACCTATGTTTGTCGGACCGTATGAGTTTGGCAAGTGCATCCATATGCGCTAAAAAACGCCGTCCTCGTTTGCGTTCGGATACCGGATCTAGTTCGTCGGGTACAGACTCGACTGAGGTATGCAGTGAGTGTGAGTAAAAAAATTATTTTTTTGTATTTATTTAAGATGTTTTATAATTCATTTACTCGGCAACATTGGCACCCTTGGCCGCCGCACCAGACGAACCGGCACCTGGGGAAACCATGCCCGCCGAGCGGGACGATGGGGCCTTGCCCATGATCTCGTTTTGGACCTCTGGAGTCTGGCGCGAAAACCACTTCCAGAACTTGACCCGACGAGCAAGACGCTGAGTGCGAGTCATCTTCTTCTTCTTGTCAGCACCATTTTTCTTGGCGGCCGCGCGTCTGGCCTTCTTCTGCGCTTTGACATTCTTGGACTGGACTACCTTCTTGGCATCCTGGGATTCCTTGATGTCATCCGCATTGACAGCATTATACTTTGGGCAATTTCCACCGGCATTATTGCAGTCAACCTCGTCAGTGTTTAGGGTCATGTGTCACTTTATATACACAACATAAAATATTTTGTGGAAATCCCAAAAATAAAAAATATTATTTTATGTAAATAAACAATGGATTACATTACATCAACCCATCAAAATGCAATGGAAAAATTATCAGTGTTAAAATCTCAAATCGACTGTGATGGAGATGTCTGTAAGCGGGTATCTTTAATCCCACCAAAGGTGTATGCCAAGTGGGTTGATCGTGTAAAAAAATCTGGGCATTACAAAGATAACATCGATGTTGCTCAGCGACGATTCAATGTTCTGTGTAACTTTCTTTTCAAAGACAGGGGAGATTTTATGGTAACATCAAGTAATCACAACCCAAATGATGTTGTTTTTATAAAAGAAAACAACATCTATTGTGACTTTGGAAAGATGGACCTTTCTAGAATCACAGAATCACAAAAGAATTCATTCTTTGTCGTTCGTAATTTCATGGATACAAATGCATCTGATGATTTTACTGTTATTGCAGATTGTACAAGATTGTCTATTTCTAAAACATTTTCTTATTACCGACAGGCAACACAAGAGCAACATATTTCGGCATATCTCCTTGTTGAAACTTTGGAAAAACCACCAAATGCAATTATTATAAAAACTCCTAATGTTGCATACAAAGCAATCGCAAAACTTGTTGCCAAACTATTTGATACAAAATTTACCATTGAGTGATAGATTCTTGCAGTTCCCTAATTGATATGTATCAAGCAAAGAATCTTCCTGTGGTGGAGGCGATCCCGATCGTGAATCCGCGAAAGCGCCAGGCAATTATGGCAGATTTTTTTGCAGAAACTGAAGAATTGCCACTCAAGCAGCAGAAGCTCGCAAAGGAATATTTACATGAATTGTTCAATCAGTTTGATCGCGATTTTTACGATCAAAAGAATGAATTTACTGCCATGGCAAACGAATTAAAAGAAAAATTCGACGAGGTCCAAACAACTGCAAACGTTTGCATGGAAGTAGAAAACCAATTAAAGGAACAAAACAAACAACTCAAAGAACAAAATGCCACACTTCACAATACCATCCGGGACACACCGAGGCCCCAATGCAGTGTTTGTATGGAAGATGTCAGTAGTCTTATTTGTGGCGGAATCCAAATGCTTTCTTGCGAAAGCAATCACATTTTTTGCCAAGACTGCTTGGTTGGAAAGATTGAAGGATCCATTATCACTGCTCCAGAAGATGGAATTCTCCGATGCGGACATGACCACTGCAAACACAACTTAAAGGAACACGTACACTTTGAAAAGATTGTACCCGAGCGTACGCGTCGAGATTTCGACAATGCGTGCATGGAAGCCCGTGTTAGAAAGGAGATTGATGAAAGCAACAACACGACAACAATTGCTCCTGACGCATTTGTATGCAAGCGCCCTTGCTGTGGGAAAGCAATGCCGCTTAATTTTGATGGATGTATGTCGTTTTGTTGCCCCGATTGTACCAGTTGCTTTTGTGGACTATGTATGAAGGTATTTAAACCAAAGGGGAACAATCTCGCAGAAAACAACGTATTGTTTCGGTGCCATGAACACGTGTCGACGTGCAAGCACAATATCCAAGCAAAAAACGCAGATGGAGTTGCCTCATATTATATTAATGAAGAAGCACAAGTGACGGTTACCAAAAACATTTGGATGAAGTATTTCTTGACGCAACGGATGCTTAAAGATAATAGCCCAGCGAATGTACGTAAGATACTTGGTACAAAACCATCAATTCCCAAGATGACTGCATTTTGTGCATCACTTGGACTCGCGACCGGACCATATGGATTTGTAGGAGTGGTTGGAGCGAATATGCGTCCCCCAGTAGACAATGAAGTTATTGTTCTAGATTGAATTTGTGTGTATAGTAGAAACAGTTGATGATAAATAACAAATGTTACATTCCAAAATCACGAGAGGGTGTCATTCCTCTTACAAACAAGACCCCTCGCTCCCAGTTCCCTAAACTAAACGATATGTCTCTCCGCAGCTCGGCACGACTCGCTGGCATTGTCAAGCCAAACTATCGCGAAATTTCGAATATTCCAACGTCCCATACCATGTCATCTCTAGTGGCAGCAATTGATTTCAATGCACTCCAGTATCAAATGGCACCGTTGTCCGATCAGTCGCCATTTGATTTCATGGCACCACACATGAGGAGAAAGGTTACGAAGCATCAGATGCTGGCGAATGCACTTGCGACCCATGGACTTGAGAAGAAAAAATCGCCGGGGGACGGGAACTGTCTGTATCACAGTTTGACTGACCAGATTAATGCACTTGGTATATATGATGCATACGACCACGTTAGCATGCGGCGTTCGATTGTAGCACACATCTATCACAACTACGATTTTTATGGGAATTTCCTAGAGGACAAGCTGGTTTCCAAACTCCGTCTCGGAAAATGGGGGTCACATGTTGACGTTTCCGCGGCGGCGGATTTGTTTAATGTACAGATAACTGTTGTTAAATATAACGGGGAGGATGTGATCCTTCCACGTCACAATAATGATGATAGTGTTGTGGGTAGCATTTTTCTGTGCTTTCAGAGTGAACTTCACTACGATTCGACAAAGCGTATTGAGTATTGAAGTTATAACCAGTTCCCTAAATGGAGTTTAAACACCCCATTGCTCCCCTTCTTCATCCGGGTCTTTTATAACATCCATTGATCGTCTAGCGACTGACAGTCTTTGATGCTCTGGATCCGTTTTAAGTGCGTCGAGAGTTTCCCGTAATCTAGTAACCGCTGCGGTTTCATTGGGTTTTGGTTCAAGTGGATGTGCGGTAATGCCATTAACTTCATTGTGTCGTTGTTTTTCTAGATCTTCTCTCTGTTGATGTAGACGCTGTGTTTCAATGTCCGGTGCACCAAGTGCATCTGCTGGCTCATTCATATCATACCCCTTTTTTCGAAGTTGGTCACTAAGTGATGGTTTATAAATAAACATTTTCCAAAACATATAAACTCCGGCAACTATTGCAAGACCCAGTACAAATCGGGCGGTGACACTATTATCGTCTGTCATTTATATATATATATTAGAAAATGTGAACGTATATACAGTACAAAATGTATTCCCATTAAAACGTGTTGCATCACTCCTTATTTTACAAACAGACGAGCACACGGTGGATTAAAGGACTCTGCGTACTCACGTGCAGTAACTGGATATCCGCAATCCGCATCTGGGTTTGCACCATACCATAGCATGGCGTCAATCTTGCCAAGATTATTATCACCCATGTAATTATCAGATACGGCATATCGTAACATCGTGTTAAGATCGTTGTCTCTACTATAGGTAGACGTCTTCCATGTTGTATATACGTTAATATTGAAATACCGAGAGAGCCATGAAAGAACTTCTGCCTTTGCTAGGTACTTTGTACCGTCATTCCGAAGAATGACATCCACGCAATGATGCTTGTGCTCCTTGATTGCGTAAAAAAGAATTGGCATCCGCCCACTTTTCTTATGAATTGATGGATCCAACTTAATGATGGTCTCAAGAGTGTCGAAATCATTACGACGAATTGCCTTGATTGCTCGATTTATATGAAGTAGATTCTTTGCCGAAACCCGATAAGCAGAATAAGGAACTTTAGTTGTAGGATACATCTTATGCTCGGGAACAGACATATTGTTAAGTCGTAGACGTAGTCGTAGACGCAGACGCAGACGCACTTTCGCTAGAATATAATCTCTTTGCAAGAAAGAATCCACCAATCCCGGCAAATATTGTAGCAACTGTAAGACCAGTTGTACTCCCAATAAAGTCACGCGTTTTGCGTTTCAACGCGTCTTCTGTGTTATCCAGCTCAGATTCAAGATTCAATATGCGTTTTTCCGCGCCCTCTTTGTACTCCTCGAGTAATTTTTTCTCTTGCTCAAGTATGCCAATACGACCTATCTCCGTAGAACAATCCGCATTTTCGCAAATTGGACACCCAGTTGTCCTGTCATCGTCGTCTATTTTAGTTGGTCCCTGTGTTGAAAAGTAATAAACGAGCCCAAGTACAATTCCTACCACAACAATTGTAATTAAAATTTTCTTGTTTTCAATTAATGCAGTTTTTACCTTGTCAAGCATACTTGGCTCATCCAACGCCAGTTTTCTGTCAGACATTATTTAATTATTAAAGTACAAAAAATTAATACCATTTCACTAAGTCTCGTGTATGAAATTTTCACTTTTTATTTTTGGATGCTTTTTTCATACCGGTCTGTCTCTTCATTTCGAGTTGTTGCCGTCCATAACAAGCTTACTGACAAGAGTATTAAATACACTTAGACTATTATTTACCATGTTATACGACTCATCAGATGATAGATTAATGACATCTTGAAGTGCGCGATTAATACCGGCATTGTTGCCATTTTCCGTAAGGGGATAGTAATGACGCATGCGCATTGCAAGGTTACGAAACACGCCAATTTCACGAATAAACTCAGAATAATAAAAGTTCATACGAGTGTATGAAAGTGCCATATCATTGATAATGTTCTTTTGCGGAGCAGACATATGGATTGTATCGTGTTATCAACACAAATCAGAATCGAGTCTATCTAAACAACTACATTAACCATATGTCTTCGGTTCCCCAAACTCGTAACCTTAAGCGCACCTTTGCGGACGACCTTATGGACAGCCAGTATCGCATTCGGGATGAAAATGCTGCACTTAAGAAGGAAATTACCAAGCTTAAGCGCGAGCTTGATGCTACAAATGATGCGGTGAATACATGGATGCACGAGGCACAGGAGACGGAGGCAGATTACATTGATGCAGAGGAGCGTATGGACAATCAGTATACCAAGCACGTAAATGACCTCCTCGAGAAGAGTACGGAGATTGCAGAGAAGAATGCAATCATCAATAACCTAATGGCAACGATTGGAGATGAACGTCGCAAGGCAAAGGCGGCCAATGCCGCACAAAAGCCACCTGCATGGTATACCAAGCACATGGAGCGCACGTATCACAAGTATTTCCAGGTCATAGCTGATGCCGGTGTTCATCCCATGTCAGACTTTGCCAAGAAGGAAACGGTTGATATTCAGAAGGAGTATTCCAAGCACATGTCATCAAAGGCAATGGACGACCTAAATCATCGCGCAGAGGGATTTGCTTGCTTTACTGCAGAGTCCATTAATAACCTATTTCCAGGATTTTATTAATTTTATTTGTATTAAATGGCGTTATAAAATAAACATAAAAATTTGATGAATGTATTAAATATATACATATATTACCGATATTGGTCCAAATAACTAGCCGCTGCTTCACGGGCGTCATTTATAATGTCTTCACGTGTATTGTTTACCGCGTCAACAACCCGCTGACTTGTCCCTTCAACTGATTGATCCTGTACCGTCTCAATCGTCTCGTATGCTGCCACCTTGGCGCTTGCAATTGTTTGTTTCGATGCACTAGAAAGTGCTTTTTCCATAATTGGTTCCATGCCTTTTGCAACGGACTTTCCAATTGGCTCGAAAATCAAGCGTTCAAAGTTGGTTTTCCACATGATCAACGCAACAATCCCCAAAAATACTAAATTTCCTACAAGTACACCAATTGCGGTGGATAACCACTGTCGATGCGTATTTTTTACCGTTCCTCCTTTTAATGGAGATGATGACGTCGATGAAGTTGACGTAAAGTTTTTCATACTACTTTTACTTATATTATATAAAATATAACAAAAAAATATGTGGATAATAATAAATGGAGCGAATTCAATCCGGACTTGGTATATATAAACCTGAATACGCAAAACCGGTAAATGGTGGTTACATCGCATTAACCGTTGGATTAGGATTTATCGTATATCTTTTGCTGTGGGGCACTTCAATTGCGAGCATAGTAATGTTGGCAAAGAATGGCAATAAAGCACTTTATGGATCGTTATTAAGTGCATCGGTTGTATTTCTCATAGCATTCCATGTAAATGCTCACTTACGTAGCCAGAGGGATGGGAAAACTTCATTTTCAATTTCTAACAATAGCCTTCCGTCAATGACATTATGGATGAGAAATTTGGGCACGTCTGCACCAAAAAGAGACTCCATTGTCACTCATACAAGCGACGCTGATTTTAACGATCAACAAAATGCATTCGTAACTAGTATACCATACCCCCAGGGTAGAAGATACGATATAAAAACAGAGAAAACTGGCGATAAGATATTTGTCTTTTACACTGTAAAAGACAGATCTGGACGCCCGCAACGCATGGTGGAAGTAACACAGAGGCCAAAGTTTTCTTCGCGTGTCATTGGAAGTATTAAAAGTCGCACGCGACGCAAACGATGAGCTCCAGAAGGCAAAATAATTGTCAGATTATAGTTCTATAGAGGTGATGCAAAACTTTTATAACGACATTCTGACAAAGATATAAAATGATCAGATTTACATCTTTGTAATGTATAAGATAACGATAACTCGTTCCGCTGCCATGGGCGATAACATGGTATAACTTACTATCGATATGTATTGTCTTATCGGTAATCCACAGCACCAGGTGCTTATATAGTGGGACACCTTAGATGATATTAGATTGTTAAGTTATTCGATTACGTGCACTTGACAGGTCTCTCGCACAAAGTTCCAGGTAGTTTAGTCATAATTGTCTGTGAGTGTGGGTATCAGAATCTGTCTTGTGAGTCCCGGTTTCTCGGGCTTAAGGGGTGGTGTGAGTTTTGCATCATTCTTTATAATAGTATATACAAGAGCATGTCAAACGTTACCCTTACTAATAAGTTGGAAGTTCTTCACGCGAAACTAGACATTATTGTCAGCTCGTATGCCACCAAGGGAGAAAAACTCTCTGCCCTTGCTGAGATGAATGACTTTGCTGCGATTCTTATGTTTGAAAAAAATCAAAAAGACGTCGAGATTTATGCACAGGGTGGGATTACTCTCATCAAGATGATGAAAAACATGAATAACGTAAACCTGCACACAATCGCTCATCTAAAAGATTCGATCGAAAGTAAGTTTTTCCATACTCTCTTACTACTTGATAAGGACGCGGGTGCATATATTAAGATGCCTCAAATCTGTGATAAAGATATTGTATTTCCTAGCAATGATTTATTGACATACTATCTTGGTGTAAAAAATACCCTGTCTTTGATTGAACCATGTGTTATTTAGGGTATGTCTCGAGTTTCTATTAATCGACAAAGGCCAGAGTATCTCAAAAGTGGACCCCAGCACACATGGCGAAAAAAATGTATGTAGTTTAGTGTTCGGGGAAACTCGAGACGGACCGTTAATTGTATAGTAAATTCAGAAATAGGCGATTAATCCTCCATTTCCATTCCTTATTTGTATAATATAACACGGTTATAACAAGTGCCATCAAAACGGCAATGCCAATAATAATCACCCCTATTAACTGTGCCCTTTCCATTTATATAGAGTAAACAAAATAATTGACATACTATCTTGGTGTAAAAAATATCCTATCTTTGATTGAACCTTGTATTTTTTAGGGTATGTCTCGAGTTTCTATTAATCGACAAAGGCCAGAGTATCTCAAAAGTGGACCCCAGCACACATGGCGAAAAAAATGTATGTAGTTTAGTGTTCGGGGAAACTCGAGACGGACCGTTAATTGTATAGTAAATTCAGAAATAGGCGATTAATCCTCCATTTCCATTCCTTATTTGTATAATATAACACGGTTATAACAAGTGCCATCAAAACGGCAATGCCAATAATAATCACCCCTATTAACTGTGCCCTTTCCATTTATATAGATTAAACAAAATAATTGACATACTATCTTGGTGTAAAAAATATCCTATCTTTGATTGAACCTTGTATTGTTTAACTATAACTATATTTTTTTATTTATTTGGCACATTTAGATATCTGCGCTCATCATTATTGGGTCTACGTGCTTTGTTCTATCATCATTATTCGTTGCGGGACGGAATGCACGCACTTGCTTGTTGCCCAATCCCATACTATATGCCGCTCCAGCGAGTCTGCTTTCTGGCCCGAGAACAGAATTCGCCATTCCTTTCATGCCACCAAATGTACGTCCCATTGCCGAATTAAATCGGTTATTTGGATCGCGTATCGCAGTGCCAGTCGTCTTAAGTCGTTCAACTGCCGCTTCTCTCGAACCGGAATAGGTGGAAGAAGTCATAAACTGCATCATCACATAGAGTATAAATACAGTACTTGCGGTAATCGATACATAGATTAGAGTTGGGTCATTCATGGCAAACGCCATTACCTGAATAGCGATAAAAGCTACAATCATTACCATATTAAATGAAATTGTCGCCATGATGTCTTTGTAATTTGTATTATATACAACAAAATTATTTACACTCCATTTTTTTAGACTCGCAGGTTTTTACCGAATCCACCATAATAGTCTCACATGACGCATATCCATCATCTTGTCGTGTATAATATGCACCACATACTTCACTTCGATGAACATTGCTACATACATCCACCAACTTTAAGTGTTTAATTAATTCCGTGCACTTTTTTACAGTATGTTGTTCTTTATTTTTCTCCGATAGTTCAATGTGATCAAGGGTTATGAAATTACCGTTTAAGTCGGTCTTTATATCATCTACTTCATCTAGACTTGCTCCCAATATAATATTAGGAAGATTGAAATTATCAATAGAACGCGTCCACCATAAAAAGATGAATGCATTTACAATAATTCCACAGAGGATTGCACCAATAAGAAGGGCAATTTTCCACTTCATCTTTATATAACAACAACATTTTCGACCAGTTCCCTAATGTCCACCGACGAGTACATTGCGCAAAGTCTTACCAACATTGTCAAGGCAATCAAGAATAATGATGAAACCAGATTGGTTGCTCATGTCAGTGCTCTTAAATTTCTAATTCATCTCATGGACAATACATCGATGGATACACTTCTTCCCGATATTATGAGCTTGGTTACTTCGCCATCGCGTGATGTCCAGCGACGCGGGGTTGCAATTATCAAAGAGCTTGGTATTTCGCCAGGGGAGTTTGTCGCGCAACTGGTGACTACAATGGAAACAGTGACTGCATCAGAACCATCTCCGAAGCGTTCTTTAAATGAAACTGACAAGGAACAAAATCCCAAGCGAAAGATCCCGGGTCGTCTTGGTACGGTGACGCCAGTCTCTCGGGCTGCGGGAATCCAACCGTCTATTCCACCAGTCGATGATGAGGAGACTGATTGTGAAGACTAGACCTATTATTTTAGATAATAGAGTGTAAACAAACATGGGTCTATTATTTAGTAAGTTAATGTTTACTCTTGGTCGTAAACGCATTATTTATGACCGTGACACTGACGAGCCATATCTTGAACGATACTACATTTTCTTAAAAGAACGAACATGGTTTCCATTTAATATCTTTTTACACAAGTTTCTTAAATCCGATCCAGACGACATGCACTCACACCCATGGTCCTTTGCTACCCTTATATTATGGGGAGGTTATTATGAACACACCTTACAAGGAGTGAAGTGGCATGGTCCGGGATCCTTTCGCGTTGCAGATGCGGATCGTTATCACAGGGTCGAGTTGTATAACGAGCAACCGTGTTGGACACTCTTTGTGCCATTAAAAAAGAAACAAAACTGGGGATTTTTAACGCCAGGTGGGTGGGTATCTCATGTCAATTATAGAAGAGATAAAGTTGAATAGACAATGCGTTTAGTACTTACCAGAGACGGACCGCATTTTTCATAACCGCTGGGGAAGGTGACCATACCACATGACGGATAATATTATCATACACCGGGAGAGTGGGAAGTGCATCTAGTTCTTTTTTAATATCTTCCTTTTGTTGCTCAATCACCCGACGAGCAGAAAAAATTTCCGATACCACACCAGGCATGAGTGCAGTATTGGCGCTCGCATCCTCGAGACGCTTTTTGTAAACAGACTCCATGATGCGGACATCGTCAAGCACGGGTTTGGTGGTGGGAACAACTAGTTGACGATCTCCAGCAAAATATTTACGGTACGATTCAAACACAAGATCTGGCATGTAAAATACAGGACCAGTGAAGGTCCCAACTTTATTGGTATCGTCGTTTTCATTCATAACATCCGTATCATAGCGACGCTTCTTTCGCATAAACATATTCTTAATATTCGGGAACTTCATGCTTGTCAAAACTAAATGCGATGAACAGTCTAATCCGTTGTCTCCATGATGCAATGAATATGTATTTCATTTCTTATTATCACGGACAGCATAAATCCAATATGGAGCTGACTCATCAAATTATTGTTACGACACGCATGTCATTTCACGACATCATTAAAATCCAAGACATTAATAACGGATGTCTTACAAAATCGGCAAAACTTGTCAATAGGCTTGTATCGCTTGCGGATCTGAACAGCAATACGCATATGATGCAGTGTATGGTGTGTGGTGATATTAGAGTAATTCGGCACAATAGTGTCTGTCCATGCAGAAGGGTATGTACTAGATGTACCGGATACGATTGTATTTATTGTTGACTAATGTTATCATTTTTTGTCTTGTAATATTTAAATAATGGAAACACGGAGAATCATCCAAATACTGGCTGTGACCGTCTTACTTGTTGGCGCATTTGTTATTTTGGTTTTATATTTGGGTACCGATCTACTTGGTGTCAGTGCCGCATCTGCATCGAGTGCAACTAGTACCCCGGGAAATGGAGAGGACGTAGATCATGACAATAGTCTACCGGATAACATTGACGAACATGAGGATGATGTAAAAACAACCGGCGATAACCCACCCGGAGAGAATATTCTTCCGGGTCCAGACACTTCGTATGTAAATGGAAATGTGCCTATAGAAGCACCTAACGTATTTGTTATCAATGCAGTAAATGGAAACACTAAGCTATTTCGCATTGACCAAGCTAAATTCATAAAGTACGTCAATGATAATAACATTGTGACACGTGGCAATAATAATTACAAGCTTCGTGCAATCCGTATCACAAAAAATAATAAAATTGAACATCAAAATTGGGATCTATACAATAGTGATCCATTTAATGTAGAGATCTTTAATGCTCCAGGCACCGGTCAGTTCTCACCAAATACAAGTAAACCACAAGTTCACGGATCATCCGACCCGGCGGATATAATGTGGGATGTTGGTGACAGGATTGCATTTATTAATTAATTCACTGCATGCATGCTACACGCTCACCTTTAATTGTATTTGGTTGCTCCTTTAAAATTACCCAGTCGCCATTTGATGGAATTGCACCACTTCCGTCGGCAATGTACTGGTAAACAACGCCCTCGCGCGCAACCCGATCGGTATAGTATGCTTGCCATGCGGTGCCATTGTATGTAAGTACCTGAGTTGGGTTACGTGGATTCCGCATGTACTTTTCCCGGTCGGAGACCTTGTGGTACACTTCAGTGCCTAGCTTGTAACAATTTTTTTCAACCTGCTCCGTAACTGCCCCGGGATCGGTCACGATGTTTGAGTCAAGCGATACTTGACCGGGTAGCAACTCTTTACTGCCAAGCACACCAAAGACAATCCCGATAACAGCAAGGACAGCAAAACCAATTGCAATATACCAAAGTCTATTCATTTTATATTACTATCATAAAATTTTATAGGATAAATATAAATGACGGATATCCCAGACATCTTTCTATATAGTATCTATAAATCGTGACGCAATAAATGGCATAAACTGATCGGGAATTGTACCCGGTCGAGAATGTCGACTATGATTAATTGGTCGGAGTGATCCATTTGATTGGACGTACCACACAAAATAAGATTTACATGAGGGGTGAAAACGTTTTGCATCACTCCTTATTTTATTGTTTGTATATAAAGAGAAAAACAATGTTTAAGTTATCCAATACAGGATGGAAATTAGCTGCATTATTTGTAATAATCCTAATCGCTATAATTGCCGGACTTGCAAACTAAATTAGCTCAGATAACATCGGAGCGATCGAGAATGATAGACACACATAATTTTCATTCAGTATTTAAAACAAGAAAACGCTAATGCTCAATTTTTTTAAAAGTGCATTTAAATAACGCAATTAAATACACCCAAACCCGGCGGCGTCTCACCGAAACCCGGCGGCGTCTCACCGAAACCCGGTGGCGTCTTAATCAAAAAGCAAGCACTTTTATGACGAGCTCCGATAAGTCATAAGCGCCGTTTCGGTAACTGCCCGTGTATGGTGATGTTATTTCATCATGTACGGCGTGTTATAACTTGTATTGTTTTCGTTATGTAGTTTTGGTAGTAATTCTTATTACCAAATCGGGCGGCCGACAAAAGCACGAGCACTCGACTCAAGCACAACCGAACTCTTGATGATGTCACGCACATCAGCCGCCGTAAACACCTCTGACTTGTGTGTGAACAGCGTGTCGCAAATGAGGGTGACGGCGGAGGTGGTGTTTGTGTTATGGACGCGCTTGCATTCCTCCGAAAACATAGACTTAATGTCGTTGTGTTGGACAGGGACACCGAGAATGCGGACCAAAGCGGTCACGCGCGATAGCGGCTCAGTCGTCATAAGCTGCTCGTTACGACGAGCAACGGCACGCTGGCGACGGGCACGGCGACTGAGGGTGGCAGCAGACATTAGGGAACTTGTGGCGAGTGAGGTAAATTTATAAGACGCGAGACGCCAATTTGGCAAGTGAGATACCAAATTCAATGGGCATCTCACTTGTGCATTGAGCACTGAATTGAATTCAGAAACTCCAGCTCTCGCAACCAGTTCCCTAAATGGCCACGCACGCAGTTCCCCAAATGCCTGTCGCATCGGTCGTCCCCATGATGCAAGTCGTCACCGCCGTTCCCGTGAACGGCGCGTCGAAACGCAAGCTCGACGAAATCGTCATGGCCGCCATCGAGAGCGCACCACTATCAAAGCGCGCTGCGTTTCGCGAGGCGTTTGACACAGTCGCCGTCCCAATCACCGCGTACCTCGCAGACTCCAAGATTCCATGCACCGAGACCGTCAACCGCCTTTCGGCACAAATTACCGAACTCGAGCAACAGCGCAACTACCAAGACGCCGCGATTGCAAAGGAAACGTCCGAGAAGTACAATCTCGAGGAGGAGATTGAGCGACTTAAGTCGAGTGATGAGATCAACGATCTCCGATCGGAGCTCGAGGTAGCCACCACAAGGACGCAAGAACGCGAGCACGAACTGTCCGACGTTCGCACCGAACTTGATCAAATGCGACGGGATTTTAACGATGCGGATACGACGAACACGTCGCTTACCCGCGATCTGCAAGATGCGGTTGCCGCGCGCGACCACGCAGAGGCCGCACTTCGCGAGCACCGCCAAAACGCGGCGCAAACTCCGGTACCGCAACCCGCCACCGTACCGCATTGCGTGGTCTGTCACACCGACATCTTCTCGATCGCCAAAACCGGTGGACTCGTAAAGTGCGACAACGACGAGTGCTCGGAATTTCTCTGCAAGACGTGCGTGTCGGACAAGGTCACGTCTGACATTCCGACGCTGACCGACGAGGGGATTAAGTGCACGAATAACAAATGCAAGTGCGTCCTCCCCGAGACGAGCTTCATGCAATTTTTGACGCCCGACGTTACCGCCAAGTACATCCGAAAGATGGGCGAAATTACCGCCGCAAAGGAGTCGGTCGGGTGCTCGGATTTCGTCAAGACGCCGTGCGGGTGCGGTGACGCGATGCGTCCGTCATTTGACGGGTGCGCGACGATCAAGTGCAACAAGTGCCCGGCTTATTGGGACGCGGTTACATTCACGCCCTTCATTCTCGGTGAGTTTGATCCCAATGAGACCGAGACCGATTTGTACGATCGCGCCCATCGCGAGACTGCTCGCAAAGTTCGGGAGAACAACATGGGCGATTCCTACTTCATCGGAGGGCGTCACGCCGTCGCTGTTGAGCGAATCTGGATGAAATACTTCATTGTCGGAAAAGCGGGGCGCGACCAGATTTTGGCCGTGTTTCCCAAGTTTGAGACGTGCACCAAGAAGAAACTGCAGGAGATGCTCACACTCATGGGACTCCCCGCTACCGGATATGGGATGGCGTGAGCGTGTCACGTGTTGATTGATTGCGTCTTTTTTGTAATTAAAATCTGACCAATTAAATCAATCAAAAAGAAAACACATCATTGACACGCCGTCGGTCTTCAATCTCGGTCTTCAATCTCGGTCTTCAATCTCGGTACCGAAATAACCGTGAACGGCGTATTAGGACTTGTACGAAATCGACGCATTGCATTGCATGTTTCTTCTCTCAAAATACAATTCCCAGCCCCGTCGCTGGTCAAAACATCAAACTCCTCAACTCACACTCAGTTCCCTAAATGGACCTCGCCACTGCCCTCGTCGAGTCGCCGCCGTCATCACCAAAGCACGAGACTTCACCAGACGAGTACGACGCACTCTGGTATCTGACCAAGTCCGTGTTTATCGACCACGGTAACAAGAGCTACTTGAAAGCGTCTGACCTCAAGGTCCATATCCTTAAACAGACGCTGCTCGACATCCTTGACGCGCACCGTCAGCGTATCCGCGGTAAACACGAGCGACAAGTGACCGCAATCAAGTTTTACAACTATATCAAATACCGCGTAAACGATCAGATCGTTCTCCGCGTTGAGCCAGTGGACATGATGGAGGGATCGGACTTTTTTCTTACCGTGTTTACCACCGGGGTTGTCCACTATTCCGATGGAATGTCTGAGAATGACATTCCACTGTGTTAGAGAGAGCTTGTGTTTTGTGTTTTGGTTTAATTGTATATAAACCAAACCTTACCGACCCATACGCACCGGTCAACACCACCACTCAGCGCCAGTTCCCTAAATGCTGACCAGAAAAAGAAAGTGCATGGAGCCCAATATGTTTGATTCGTCAAAGATGGGCGATTTTGTAGAAATCGCACCAAGTGATCTGCTCGTTTACATCTACACCCTTGCGACAAAGGACACCATCAATAAGAAGGTTGTTGAAGCAAAATACAAGCACGCAATGGACAACTTGACACGGATTAATCACATCCTTGATGACATGATCAAGACTGGTCACGATCATATTATGAATTATGACAACCCGGATGATTTTGTTCATGATTCAATCATCTTGCGTCAGATTGACATGTCCGGAACATGGTATGCGATTTCAATCGCAAACCAAATCCAGCGTCGAAAAGAGAGAATGAACGGAACCCTTAATTACGACGATCTCATTGAGGAGCACCAAAAAAATATCAAAATGGTATGTGACCGCGTTCAAAATGAGATCCTCTGTCATTGATTCACACCAATACCACATGTCGGGCATTTTACGCCCCGGTGGGCTGTAACTGGATACATCCGCAAAGGCTTCTCCTGTACTTGTCATTTTCTTTTACTTCTTAGCACGAGAAAATTACTTAAAACCCAAGCGCAGACTCAAACCCATCCCAGTGTGATTGAAACGACTCACTATCTCTATTGTTACGGGTTATATTGTAAACATAGATCAGCCATTGCAAATGTTATGACTTTGATTCCGGGTGGCTTAACTGTTAAACAAGTTTAATACAAAACTTATAAAAACACAACAAAACTGGAAAATCAGATTTATATATTGTAAAGTGTAAAGTAGGATGGATGATAATCATCCATGCCTTATCGATATGTTAAACCAGCAGCAATCGATATGTTAAACCAGCAGCAGCCGAACAATATTATGGAGTCGACCACCGAACCATTAAGAAATTGGCAAGGAATGGAACAATTAAATACATGCGATTGGTACTGTAATCCGCAATAGACAGTTATCTGAAAAATATAACTTAACTTAACTGGGGGGGTGAGCTGCCATCCCAGTATAAACTCAAATAGACACCATAGCAATGTTAAGATTTGTACAGAACAGATCTGTATTGTGGTGTTTTAAATAGCTGGCCCGTTCGCAACCGCAACAGATCAGTCTTGACTAAGACGGGTAGATCGTGTAGTAATCATCTCGTCGACCATTTGAGTTGTCTCGAATCGAGACTTCAAACTACAAAATCACCAACCAGTTCCCTAAAATGAACTGCGGATTCTCCACCACGTTCAGCCTCATGTCCATGAAGGCCAAGATTGACGAAATCTACGCCGCCCTCAAGTACGAAGAGTCACTTTACTTTCCCCAAACCGAGAAGATTGCATCACTTGAACTGGACCTCAAGTGTTTGCAAAACCTGCACGCGACAAGTGAGACAAACCTTATGCGGGAAATGATCGCATATGGTGTGATTGGTTTTTCTGGGGTTGCTTTCGCCGTATTTGCCATGCTCTCGTTGTTCCTTGTGTACATCGAGTGGGATAACGCGTTTTGGATGATGGCAAAATGCAAGCATCTGTCCAAGAGTGCAGTGAAGTTCTTCGTTTTCATCTTTTCCCTGTATTGCGTTGTTTTTCGCCCACCGG
>Ga0099799_10210_pt1 | contig 17939 bp, 16 predicted proteins | sample Uncmet6_SortLC_1_FD_89033 | JGI IMG/M metagenome (GOLD analysis project Ga0099799, IMG submission 89033) | Marine eukaryotic communities from CALCOFI LINE 67, Pacific Ocean - CN11_C50_N6_SortLC_1 | ecosystem: Environmental > Aquatic > Marine > Oceanic | place: Pacific Ocean: Monterey Bay...
GTGGATTTAAAAAAGTATTTGGCATGGTATAATATGTACCAATAGAAATTTTTTTGTCTAAATTTAAAAATTTAGTATTTATTTTTTATTTTTTTTTGGAATAAATGATAAATAACTTAAACAAATACTGTCAACTACATAATAAAATAAAATGAGTTATATAAAATGGGATAGTAAAAACAAATTAAAAAAAACATATGTAAAACATCCATGTGATGTGTATGAAAGTGATAATATGTCAATGGTAAGTTTGCCAAATATTAATGATATTGAATCAAGTTTAAAATTAAATACTTATCTTAAAACAATAAAATATAACAAACAGAATAAATTATATAATTACATATCTGATGTTCAATTGGAAGCAATATTGCATGCTATAAATACTATGTATAACAAAGAATGTATAGAAAATAATTGTCGTGGATTTTTATTAGGAGATGGTACTGGAGTTGGAAAAACTCGAATAATTTGTAGTATTTTAAGCGAATTATATATGCGTAATATGTTAGATTATCGTGTATTATGGATAAGTGCAAATGTTTCTCTTGAGAAAGATGCGAAATATGAGCTAAATGTTGTGAAAGGTTTAAAAAATGAATGTCCATGTTGGATAAGTAAAAAAGATTTAAAGAATGATAATAATGGGATATATTTTACGACTTATAGTTCTATAGTACGAGAGAAAAATATAGCTTTAATAAAAAAATGGTTGTCTAAAACTGAGAATTGTGTATTAGTATTTGATGAAGCACACTATGCAAAAAATAGTAAATCAAAATGTGGACAAGAGGTTGTAAATTTACAAAGATATTTAACAAATCCAAGAGTAATTTATAGTACTGCAACAGCTGCAAGTGATATAAAACAATTACATTATGCCGAAAAATTAGGCTTATGGAAAAATTATAATCAATTTGTGTATTTATTAGAAAAATATGGATCAACTGCGATGGAGATGTGTGCTTTACAATTAAAACATTGTGGTAAATTAGTTTGTCGTCAATTGGGATATGATAATATAAAGATAGACTTAAAATCTTGTATTCTAAATAGAAATGATGTAGAATATTACAATTTATTGAATAAAGAATGGTGTAAATTGAATGTGTGTAATGGAATAGATAATTTGAATTTTTATCAACATTTATTAACATCATTTAAAATGAAAACAGTAATACAAGAAATTTATAAATCATTAGAAAAGAATGAGTCTGTAGTTGTAGGTTTACAATCTACTGGCGAAATAGCTACCAAACGTCAAAATAATTCTTGTTTGTTCGATTTATTTGAAAGAAATAATGGAGACATAGAAAGTTATGCATTAGCTGGAATAAATTTTCCATATAATCCAATTGATATATTATTATCTGAATTTGGATCAAATAATGTTTCCGAAATATCCGGTCGGCAATATAGACCGTTAATATCCAAATCATCCAAAACTGAAATATTAGAAAAAGTTCCAAATGTAAAAAAAGAAATAAATGATTTTCAAAATGATATAAAAAAAATAGCAATAATAACTAGATGTGGATGTGCAGGTATATCTCTACATTCAAATAAAAATATAGAGAATGTACGTAGAAGACATCATATTGTATTAGAATGTCCTAGAACAGCTGAATTATTAATTCAACAATTTGGGAGAACAAATAGAGCAAATTCTTTGTGCATTCCTTATTATACAATTTTAATGACAAATGTACCATCTGAGATTAGATTTTTTAATGGTCTAATAACAAAAATGAGAAAATTAGGTGCGTTAACTAAAGGTGATAAAAGTTTTAGTTTATTAAACAACAAACAATTTGAAGGTTGTAGTATACTATCCTCGAAAGTGTATAGAAGTTTCATTTTGGACTTGAATATCCAAATAGGATTGAACTGGTTTACGAAGCAAAAGTATGAAAGTTATGATTTAAAAAGATTGAAAATAGGATTTGAAAGTTTAGAGTGTTATATGTATTCTAATCAAAAACGAATATTATTTTTTATAAAAGTTTTATCAAATTTAAATGATCATTTGTTAGGGTTAGATACAACCGAAAATATTACTAATGGTCCTCCAATAATGTTAAAATATTCTAGTAGAGAGTGGTCTTATATTTGGTTAGATTTATATAGAGGTTATAAATTTCGCTTATCTTATAAAACACTATATTATATGTTTTCTAGTATTTGGATAACTATAGTAGAATACTTACCTAACACTAAATCTTTGTTATGTTTAAATAACGAATGGTCTCCGAATAATCACAAATTTCAAAGTAATTATATTAAAAATATTGTGAATACAATTTTGCTGTGTAAAATAAGACCAGAATGTAAAACAACATTCGGTACCTTACCTACTCATTTGATTCATGAAATAATACCATATTTTATGCCATCTAATAATTTAGTAAAAATGAGTTGGACTAACATAAGTAATTGTTTTAAATCTGGAGCAAATCAATATGTCAATAAAGATGGAATTACAAATTTTTTAAACAAAATGTTAAAATTTCCAATTAATATGCAAAATGAAATTTTACCAATATTAAGAAATAGTTCTTATTTAGAATCTCAATCTGAAAATAGTTCAATAAAAAGTTTGGAAAGTCATGTATTTAAAACATCTGCGAATTGTAAAAAATTTTACATAGTATATAAAAATTTTGTGTCTATAAATTCATCATATTATGAGATTGAAATAGGCGCAAAACAGAATGTATCAGTAGAGAATCATATAGATAAATATTATGAATTAAAAAAGAATATATTAAAATTCGTTAAATTTAAAAATAATTCAGTCAAATTTGGAATGATCGTATATTATAATAAAAAACAAAAATACGAGCTATGGTATCCTGGAAATTTTTATCCTGCGAGATCTTTTGTAGATTTTCAATGGGAAACTGAATCCACAAATTATATTGAAGTAGATATAAACGATGAGAAATGGATAAATTGTTTAAACAAAATATATTTACATAACGAAAATGTGGCAAAGACTTTTAATTTTAAATTGAAATTTTCTGTAAATAATTGTATTGAATCATGGCAAAAGACTCATGGAAAAATAATATGTATCAAAAATACAGGTATTTGTCCTGATTTTGTAGGATTGCTTTATAAACAAAAAAGAATAATATAGAAAACACGTAAACTACATTTTTAACAAAAGATATTGTATGTATGTATAATCTTGTGAATAAGCTTATTCGGAATATTATGTGTATAATCTTGTGAATAAGCTTATGGGATTTACTTGTACCTGGTTTATTTCTTCATATATTTGAAAATATAAATACTACATATGATGAATTAATGAATGAAATTTGATTTTTATTTTTTTTTATAAAATGGTATAAATTTAGTGTATTCTATCAATGGTAAATTATTATTTAACTTTTCTCGTGCTTTAGTTACTTTTTCATTTAACCATAATTTTAATACCCAATGTCCACTTTTTGGACTTATAGAAATACCATGTAATGTCATATTATTAATTTTTTTCTGCATAATTGACTCGGATATCAAATGTTCAATCCATATTTTGACTATATTATTGAAATCTATATTATCAATTCTCGTATCAATTTTTATAGATATGAATCCTCCATTTGAATTTGCGGGATCTGACCAATCTGGGAAGACATCTTCTTTCATAATAAAAATAATACCTTTATCAAAATGTTTTTTTGTAAATAGTTTAAAAGTTCCCCAAAAATGTTCTGCTGAATTGGTTTTATTTAAACAGATATAACTTTTTTTAGACCAATCATTTAATTTTGTGGAATGATACCAAAAAGTCCAATGATTGGGTAATTCAATCATATATTATTCTATAATTTTAAAAATATATTCTTATATATATAATGATATACGAATCTAATAATCTTAAAATAAATATTTTAAAAAAAGATAATAGAAATATTGTTTTAGATTGCGAATTAAAAGATTGGGTAAAAGATACTACTGTATCATATTTAGCATGTCAAGAACCGAATTATAATCAAAGTTTTTCAGGTTCTGCATTACCATTTACAAATTATAGTATGGCATATGATAATACTCCAAATCGAGGTATAATAAAACCGTTAGTGCCTAATTTTTCTATAAATTTAAAATTTCCGAATGCATATTATTCACATTTGGGTACAAATTTAATAATGCCTCATGTAAAAATAAGTATAAAAAATAAAAATTTAGATATGTCTGAAATAATATATTTAGGAGAAGTTGCTCCATTTAGATTATTAAATTATCCAAAAACGAGAACATCCCCATTATTTTATCAAAAAAAGAATTCTCAATTATCTCAAGAATCTAAATTAAGAAAAAATGCATATCATCAGAAAGATTTTTAAATATGAATAATATTTGCGGTTAAATTGTTAAATGAATATTTTTGTAAAAGTATGGAATTAGTAACAACATTTAATACTACATTAAATGATTTTATTGGAAATTTGCAAAAATGTTTTCCAAATGATACTGACAATTTGAAGTTAATAGAAGTTTTAACAGATACTAGACCTTTGCAGAAATTTATGAAATGTATCGAAAAAGATTTAGATAAAATATCTAAAAAAGATGAACTGTTATTTAATAAGCCTTTAATTTGTATTGATAATTTTAATTTATCAGAGGTATGGTTAAAAACAAATAATACAAAAAATAAAGAAGCAATTTGGAAATTTTTACAAACACTCTCCCTCATAGGAACAACTATAAGATCAAAATCAACAAATTTAGAAGAATTTTTTGATCAAATACAAAACGACGATAATTTTTTAGATAATGAAAATGGAAATATTCTTCAAAAGCAAATGATGGATATTTTAGAAAAATTGATGAATAGTTCTGAAGAGAATGAGGAAAATGAAACTACAGTAGGAGATGATGATGAAAGTGATGAAGAATTTACAAAAATATTTGATGAAGGTATTAGTAACACAGATAAAAAATTTGGGAATTCTGAGGAAGAATATAAAAAAATGTTTGAAAATAGCAAAATTGGAAATCTGGCGATGGAAATAGCCAATGATATAGATATGTCCGCTTTTGATATTAGTAGTAGTAGTGAGATGGAAAACCCTAATATAAGTTCTATAATGGAAAAGTTAACTAAAGGAAACGGCTTAAAAAATTTAATTAAAGATGTAGCTGACAAGTTAAAAAATAAAATGGCTAGTGGAGCTGTTAATCAAGAGGAGTTGGTCGGAGAAGTTCACGAAATGATGGAAAAAATGAAAAAAGATAAAAGATTCAAGAAAATGTTTAAATCCAAAAATGTACAAGGAATTTTTAAAGAAATGATGAAACAAAGAGGCGCCGATCAATTTGGAGGAGATGATGATGATTTTGGAGAATTAGAACAAATGTTTAATAAACAAGAATTTAAAGATTTAGCGAACAAAATGCCTCGTTCCGCAGTATCCAAACGTGGTGGTCAAAGGCGATCTAATGTTAGAGATAGATTAAAAAAGAAATTAGAAGAAAAGAAAAATTTGGAAATGTAAATAAATAAAAACTATATAAAGATAAATTAATTATAGTAATTTACTAAGAATAAGTTATTGATTTTTCACCGAATTTAGCTCAGATGGTAGAGCGCCTCACTGTAGTGGATTTTATCAATTATGAGGTGGTCACTGGTTCGATTCCAGTAATTCGGAGTTTTTAGAAAATATTTTAATATTTTCTGTAGCCCGTCTAATATGATATAAAATGGGCTGTATTGCGTAATAATATTTAAAATGATTACTAGTTTTCTATATGATCAATCATTCTTCATTTGTAATATTAAATAAAAAATATCAACTAAGTTTAATGAATATAGAAATACTACGGTATGTGTTTTATATTATTAGTTTTTTTTTACTTTTTGATATAATTTTTTATTATTTTACTAAATTTAAAAAAATTGTTACCGTAAAATCAAAATATCTTAGAAAAAAAGGAAAAAGAGACCGGTATATGATGAGCGATGTAGAAAATAATATATATCATATACAAAATAGAATACTTTCGGGGGAATTTGATGAAGCAGAAGATTGGAATTCAATAACCATTGGTAAAACTTACAAAATAAGTGGTTATAAAACAAGAATACCTTTATTGGGTATATATCCTATAATAATAGAGATTATTCCTATTGAATAATAGGAATGATAAAATAAAATTTAAAATTCTTAGTAAAAAATGTAGAGAAACTATATAGGTCGGTCAAGGAGAATCAAAACACCCATTACAAATTTTTAAAGATTTTAAAGGTGAATTGCCAAGTCCAGATTTATTTATGAATCAGAAAGGTTTTACAATAACTTTAATTTAATAAACTTATAAATTAAAAACAAAGTTGAAATATCATTCACAAGTAATGACACGATTAAGAAAATTACAAAAGCAATACCATAAAGTATTAATAATCAAACAGTACGTCTTTTGTACTAGTTATTATAAATGAATATATTTCAAAATAACAAGATAAAACATAAATCAAGTATAATTATTTTGAAAATTTGAAATCAAATTTTTGTTTTGCTATAAATATTTTTCTGTTATTTTGTTTTGCTTTCATAATTTGTTCTTTAGGTAATATTTTTTCCCAATTTAAATAATAAATTAATCTAAAATTTTTCATTTCTATATCGTTAAATTGTATAACATGAATTCCAATATCATTTAATAGTTGAATTACTTCATTTAATTCCTGAGAATTATAAGATATATTATAAAAATCTAAACAATCTCTAGATAATGTATATTCATTTGAATTGTAACTTGTTTCTAATTTAACAATTTGTATAACTTTAGATAATATTGAGTTTGAATTTAACAAATTATTAATAATTGTTTTTAAATATTCTATATTTGTTGAATATTCTGATATATATGTGTTTTTTTCTTCAGATAAAACTATATTTAAAGCTTTGAAAGATAAATCGTTCATTGTATATGTGTAGTATTTGTATTATCATAGTTTGATTTATTAACCAATCAATTATTATAATTAATATATCATATGTTTAAGTATAAGTCAAAAACATATTAAAATCTTGCATAATTTTCAATAACATCATCTCTAGACCATTTATGTCTATTATACGGAACAATAATTAGGTCATCGTAAATTTTGACTTCTTTCTTTTTAGTAATTGGTTTTTTTGGTAATTTTGGAAATTCAAATTCATGTTTTTTTTCAGGTCTTTTTCCATAGCAATTAACTCCTAATTTAGTATTTTTTGGAAATTTACCGCCATTGATACCAATGTTACCACACATATTTTTTTTATTAACATTATCATAATATTGTAGTTTTTGCCATGTATCTTTTTGAGTTAAATAATATCCCGTTTCGTTTTGAGTCCAACCTAAATTACAAAATTCATTTCCGTGAAGATAGGCATGTAAGAGTTGATCATAACTCGCTAATTTTGCTCCATATTGTTGACATACTGTATTTGCTTCATCAAATGTAACTTTTTCTCCTGAAACATGAAATATCTCATTATCGTCATGTATATTTTTTTGAACTAATGGAAGATTGTGATTGTGATTGTTATCATGATTATCAAATAATATTTTATTTATATTTTTTTTGAATAATATAACAGCAATTATAGCAATTACAATAGATATTGCAAAGATTTGTATCATTATTTAAATAAAATATAAAAAATTAATAATATAAAAATAATTTAAATGTGTAAAATATTATGTTAATATAATTTAATGGTAGTACATAAAATAGAAAAAAATATATCAAGTAAAGAACATTGTATAAAAAAACAACATTTGCCAAAAAAACTAAAACCTACAAGTATAAAAAAGAAAAGAAATGGATCAGGTAGACGATATACCCAAAAAACAAACAGAAAATCAAATTATAGTATAAAAAAATTGATAACAAAAAGTAAGAAAAATATGAAAATTAATGGTGTTGGTGGTACTACTGGTTCATATAGATCTATACATAATAGAGAGAATGATGGTAAGATAGTTGTGATTGATCCATCAGGTATAAATCAAACACGAACATACAATCAGAAAGATTCATTAGATAGAATAAGAGAATACCGTGAATTAGCAAGATTTAACAATCTCTCCGACTGGGACAATTCTAAATCAACTATACCTAAAAATAATACTCAATTTCGCAAAAAAAAAGTCTTACGCTCCTTGCAAGATTCTTCATCAAAACCTATAAATATTCCAATTTTAAAATAAGTATAGATATTACAAAAGCTAAAATCGAGATTATGCAATGATATTAAACATATTAATTTTGATGTATAGCTTTATCTATAGCTATCTATATTTAATGTCTTAATATATAGTTCAATATATAGTTTAATATATGTGTTGATCTATAGTTTGATCTTGTTTTATTATTTTATCAATTAAATTATCAAAAATTTGTAATAAATGAATTGCATCTGATGCCTTTGAATCTAAATCTATAGTAAAATTATTATCCAAAAAGATAGAGTTGTTGTCGTTATTTATCAATTTTTTAATTAAAAATAATGTTTTTTTAATTAAGAAATATCTATCATATTTAGAGATTGCATCATTTGATAATTTAAACAATATTTTTTGTATTGATATAATTAATATTATATTTTGTTTATTTTTGGTGGAAATAAGAGATTGTGTATTGTGTATATTATTTTGAATATTATTTTGAATATTATTTTGAATATTGTCTTGTATATTATTTTGAATATTATCTTCAATAGATAATGTTTTATTATCTGTACGTAAATTATTCATATCTTTGACAATATTTTCTAGAAAATCTGAGAAAGTTTTAATAAAATTATTCCACATATTTTCATCATTCATGTGTACGACGTCATATTAAGTACATATTTAAAAATGACATTCTTTCTGCTCTATTTTCGGATATTGTAAGAATTAGCCTGAGAATGGGAATAATATGCTTTTTGAAATTCTAAGTATATTATTAAACATAATTTTATTAGTATTGGTACATATATATGCAAGTCATATATATAGTGAATATTGTACTCACTATTATAATGTAACCGATATATTTGGATTGAATATAATACGTATAGAATGTAAAATATTATTGAAAACTATAAATATAACTTCAAACATTATAGAAAATTTACATATATTAATTATAACATCAATACTTACTATTTTAAAAAAGTACAGTGCGGCTTCTGCGTTACCGCGTTATGGATGGTGGTCAAGCTCAAAAGAGCCAGTTGTGTCAACGTCTTCTCCTACTCCTTCTTCTGATCCTACTCTTCTGTCGATTCCTACGCTTTCGTCGATACCTACTTCTTCTTCTTCGATAACCGCGACGAAGGCTGCGAAGAAAATGAAGGTTGTCGAGCTACGTGCCGCGCTCGAGTCCTTTGGTGCAGACACGACTGGTTTGAAAGAGGTGCTCGTCGAGCGCTTGGTTGGTTTGCAGTGCATGTCATCCGTCGGGAAGTAAATAGATAAATTATTTACTAGACTTAATATCATATTCATATGCATCCCAATATTCATAAAACCATTTACTGTCCTCTTTGTTTTTTAGAATATCTAAAAGGCGATATATCATGTTTAACTCCAAACATAAATCATCACATGTAATAAAATTATTTGAGTATTCAGTTTGTCCGTCTTTCAGCTTATATACCGAATCTACATATTTATCATATTTCATAAAATGCGACTTAACAAGAAAATTGATATCATTTTTAAGAGTTTTTTTATTGGTACACTTTTTTCCAGTTGGTTTTTTGTTTGAATCACGAGAATCCATAATTAGAAATATGGCATTTCCATTTTTATCAAAATCATTATATGCAAATAATTCTCTTTTAGAGTTTGACATTAAATTTTTTTTCGGATTAATTTTTATTTTGGTTATTTTATTTTTGTTAACAATAATATATCCCCCGTCATTTGTAATCGAAGTAACGTGTTTAAATAAATTATTTTTATACCTATATCTATTAATAGCCTCTTTTAATTCTGTAGGTAAATTCTTTTGATTATAAAATAATTCAAATTTTTTATCTGGCTTAAGTTCATCTATAATTACATTTGCAATTAAATTATTACGATATTTGAGAGGTTCTTTTAATTGCCAGAAATCATTTTTTACATCAAATATTTTTTTTTTAATATATTGGTTATATTTATTTGTAACTTCTTTTATAATATTTGTTTCATTTAATGAAGGTCTGTCTAACCATGGAATACTGTCCATAGATATATATGAATTTGACAATTGAAGTGGAGTATCATGATATATGTTTGTATACATTGAATAATTTGGTACAAATTTGTAATAATTGTTAATTTTACGTATTTTACCTTGAATATTAAATTTATTTTTAATAATTGTATTCGAATTAATAATAATATTTAAAGCAAAATATAATGTTTTTTGATCAATTTCACTATCAATTTCATTAATATAATTTTGAATATCTTTTAATAAAAATTGATTATGATTTTTAAATAAAATAGAAATAATTTTTATAGCCAGATATATTTGCGATTTGCTATGAATTAGTGGATTATATGTATCATGATCAGTTTTGTCATTATTATTTGAACATGTTTTACATTCAATCATGTTGCTAGAATTATGTAAATTTTCTTTAGTAATTATAATTTGTTCATTTTTCGAATTAATCATTTTTTTATTAATTAATGTATTCCAATCAATTGAATTAACATTTTTGAAGAAGCTGCAAGTAATGCTGTTTGCTTCGATTAAATTTTTAACTTCACGAATTGCAATTTTTTTTTTGGATGATAATCTATATAGATGCATGTCAATTGTTTCTCTATTAATATGATCTGGATAAACTGTACTATGATAATATATTGTACAATTTCTTTTTTCTTCAGACAATTCTTTATGTGAGTTAGTACGTATTGCTCTTCCAACTGCTTGTTCAATATCACTAAAATGAAAATCTGGTTCTAAAATATGAACTTGTCTAATATATTTAAAATCCATTCCTTCATTTGCACATTTGGAAATTACAATAACTCTAATTATATCTCCAGAAGCATTTTTTGGACTTTTTGCAATATTGATATATTCGTCTTTTGCTCTAAATGCTACATCAGATGTGATGACAATATAATTACCTCTTTTTTCTCTTTTTTCTCTGTTTTTATTGATTTTTAGATGACTGGAATTATTCTCAGGATCATATTTTGAAAATCCATTGTATTCTAAAGCTAATACTATTGGCTTAACACCTGCATCTACATATTGGGAATAAATAAATGCGATACCATTAGATGACATATCAATAATTTGATTAATCATATTGTCAATTTTTGGAGCATACTTTTTCAAATTTTTTAAAACATTATCTTTATTTATTTTAGTTTCAAAAACTATTTTATTTTCTGATTCGAAATATTCATTAATGCTATTAAACCAAGAAACATTATGTAATTGTTTTTGTAGCGTATGAAAACTATCTTTCGCAGTATATTCATCTTTAATTATATTTTTATTTATGTAAGCATTGTTTATAATATTGTAATGGGCATCAGACATTTTTGAGAATGTTAATTTTATATTTATAGTGTTTAACGACTCTGTAATGTTGGAACTAATTTTTTTGTTATCATAATCATATTTTGGATATTCAAATTTTAATGTACTTTCTTCTAATAATTTAATAGGAAAATTGTCAGGATGACCTGCTTTGTAATAAGTTACTTTTCCTCTCATTGCTCTAACTAATTTTTTTGTACCTTCATTGGTTAATAAATAGTTTTTTCCTTGTATATTTTTAAAAATAGTATTATCTAATTCTGTAATATTATCTTTATTTATACGTATTAATACATTTAATATCCAAACTATTTCAACAGGAGTATCAAACATGGGTGTTGCTGTTAAAAATAATATTTTTACATTATCAGCATATGTACTTATAAAGTCAATAGCTTTATGATGAGCTTTATCATTCGATGAAGTATTAAAATTGCTTCTAAAATTATGGGCTTCATCTAGAATAAAAAAACTATGTGAATATTTTTTTTTAATTGTCATTTTAATTTCCTCGTTAATATTTTTAGGGATTTTATCTGTCTTATCTATATCAAATATATTACGAAGGAACTCCTTACCAAAATTATCGTATGTCTCAAATTGATAAAAATCATTAACTCTTTTTTCCAACTCTTTTTGTTGCATGTGACGATCATAAATTTCATCATAATAAGTGTTTCCAGTACATTGAAAAGATGATGTATTTTTCTCTAACATTGTTTCCTTAAATATTTTTGCAACATGAGCAGCACATAATACATTTATTTTTTTATTTTTCTTTTTTAAATCTTCTTTAAAGTTTTCTGCTATAGAAATAGCAGTGCAAGTTTTTCCTGTACCGGTTTCGTGATATATAAGCATACCTTTATATGGTGTATTTGGATTAATATAATTAACTAGAAACTGTTGATGAGGTGATAATTCATTATAAGATATTTTATCTTTCAATAGATTAGCAATAGAATTTGAATTGTTAGACTTATTATTATTATGTCCTTTTTTGTATATATATTTTTTGAATTCTTTTTTATTACATGTATTTGTTTCAAAATCATTTTCTTTGATTTGTGGATAATATCTAACCATTAAATGAAGTTTATTTTTTTTTTATTTAAAAATATAATTGATTAATGATTTCGACAAATGTACTCTTTGTCGGATTATTTATATTATGTTGTTATATTTATTCTAATAATACTGAATCATACGATAATATATCATATGATTCTAGTACATACTTAAAAAAATGGTTAGATTTGTACGGTGATTATTTGTATGATACTGATACTGATACTGATACCGATACTGATAATAATAATATAAAAATATCATCAACAAAGATTGAAGATTTGGGATAGAATTTAGAATCAAATATTTATTATGAGTCAAAAGAGGTATACCACAATGGTGCAATTATTGAAATATCGAATTGTGTATTTTACATTTTGTAATATAGATTTACTACTTAGGTATAAAAAATTGGATAAAAAAGATAGCATCTATGAATAGATGCTCTTTAAATTTTGAGAGAAATATATTAACGAGTTTTTATTTATTTTTCAAATTAACTACCAGTAGAACCAAATCCATTTTCTCCTCTAATTGTTTTTGATAAATTTTCAGATAATGTAATATTAATAGGTGATAAATCTGGTGAACACAATTGAAAAAGTCTTTGATGCTTTTCGATTATCCAATCTTCATTGGATAAATTATCAACAATTCCACAAATTTCTCCACGATAATCAAAATCAATTATACCAACCATATTAGACATTCTAAGAGGTGTTTTAGAACCTGTAGAAGATCTTAAATATAAATAATATCCTCTAGGAATATTATCATTGAAGCTGGGTTCTGCTTTAATAGATAATGGTATTTTGAATCCGAATGATTGTTTTGGGACAATTATTTTATTTGGAGTGTATATATCAATTCCGGAATCAGTAATTCTGAAAGAGTCTAATCTTTTGAATTCTGTTTTGTAAAGTAATTCTAATTCATTATCTAATATTTTAAGTTTCAGATGCATTATTGATTATATGACTTTTTTACTGATTGTTGTATTAATGGTGTATATTATTGTTATATGGTTGAATTAATGGTGTATATTATTGTTATATGGTTGAATTAAATATAAAATATAAATCATTTTTATGTAATTTATACATAAAAATGATTTATATTGTACTCAATGTTTATTAAACTAAAATAATATATTATATAATGGTGACAAAAAATTTGTTATGGGCCCCTTTAAGTTCAACTGAATTTTCTAAAAATACTTCAACAGTATTAGATAATGAGAATGATGAAATAACGTTAAGAGATCATCAAAATGTAGTAAGTAATTATTTAAATATTGATAGTCCATATAGAGGTTTATTATTATTTCATGGTCTTGGTAGTGGTAAAACAAGAACAGCAATAAATTTGGCGGAAAAATTCAAAATAGAACGAAAAATAGTTGTGTTTTTACCAGGTCCTGCATTAGAAGAAAATTTTATTCAAGAATTAGAAAAATTTGATGAAAGTTATTATCCTAAAAATAAATATTGGATAATGAAATATAATGAAGATAAAGAATCATATTGGAGTATTGATAAAACTAAAACAGAATCAAATTTTTCTAAATTGACTAAAAGGAATCAAAAACAGATTGTGGATCATATACGAACAAAAATAGATGAGAATTATACTATTATAAGATACAATGGAATATCAGTAAATAAATTAGAAAATTGTATAGAAAGTAAAATATTAGATAATAAATTTGTAATTGTGGATGAGTCACATAATGTTATATCTATGATTACTAATTATTTGTCTGAAGAATCTAATGAAACAAGTAATGTAAAAGGTAAATTATTTTGGAAATTATTTATGAATTCCAAAAATACAAAATTTGTATTTTTATCAGGTACACCAATATTAAATTATCCCAAAGAGTTATCAGCTGTTTTCAATATTTTGCAAGGTCCGAAAATTTTATATAATTATAGAATAACCACAAAATTAAATTCGAATGAATTAATTGAGAATATGAGAAGATATCCTTATGCGGAACATATTAATATTAGAAATGAAATTTTAGAAATAATACCTACTCCAAAAAATTTCAAACTTGAAAATAATTTTTTGGTTAAAGATTACAATTCACCTTCAAATCATTCAGAATGGTTAGAACATTTGAAGAAATATGTTAAAAATTTGAATAATAGTTATCTAAAAACAGATGATAGATTTACAAAAATACTGAATTGTTTTCCATTAGACGAGAATTTTGATAAAGCATTTATTCGAGAAAACAGTTTAATAAATAAAGAAGTATTTTTAAGACGTATTGTTGGATTTGTTTCTTATTACAATGATGTAAATTATCATAAAAATAAAAATGAATATTTTCCGAGAATAAAATTACACAAGATAGACGAATTAGAAATGACTGAAACACAGTATGTTAGATACGAAAAAGCCAGAATCAAAGAAATTAAACAAGATGCTAAAAAATCTCAACGAAAGTTAAAAATATTTGAAGATGATGGTACTGATATTACAACATATAGATCTAGATCATTAGCTGTATGTAATTTTGCTTTTCCTTTAAGTATGGATGTTGATCAATTTATTCTTGAAGAAAAACAAAATACTTATAAAGGATACATACGAGATTTAGGGACGAAGTTCTTATTAGTTAAAAATGAGAAAGAATTAGAGAAAATGTTTAAAGAGTTATCACCGAAATATACTAAAATTATAAATAGAATTGAAAATTCAGTAGGAACAAATAGTGTTTATTCTCATTTGAGAAATAGAGAAGGTTTAAATGCTTTATTTGAAATGTTAAAGAGAAAAGGATGGAAGGAATTAGATATAAAGATTGTAAATAACGAATGGAACGTAGTGCATAATGGGTCTAAAACATATTGTATATATGAAAATAAACCTCATAAAGAATATATAAAACATATTTTTAATAATGAATTATCAGAAATTCCAGTTAATCTAAGACAAAAATTACCTCAAACAAATTTGAATGGTGAAATAATAAAAGCTTTATTTATTACTGCATCTGGCTCTGAAGGTATAACTTTACGAAATGTAAGACATTTACATATTGTAGAACATCATTGGTCAAACATTCGACTAGAGCAAGTAATTGGAAGAGTTAATAGATTTAATTCTCATATTGATCTGCCCTATGAAAAACGAACCGTAGATATTTATAAATATGTTACAATATTTGGAGAACATTTAAAAAAAAAATTTAAATCTTCAAAAAATAATAATTTTGAAAATATATTGTACACTGATAAAGGATTCACTTCAGATGAATGTGTTATAAATGTAGCAAATAGAAAACAATTAATTAATGATGAGTTACTTTTATGTTTGAAAGAAGCATCAATAGATTGTTTTAAAAATATTGATACACAATGTTATCAACTGAATAATAATTCGTATCATCCAGATTTTGAAAAACATTTGTTAGATTCGAAAATAAACATTGCTCCAAAGATAAAGTTGAAAAAGATTAGATTATCTGAAAAGAAATGGATTCCTGAAAAATATCATTCGCAAATATTTTTGTATGATGAAAAGAATAATATAATTTATGATCAAGAATCAGTTAGAAAAGGTTTTCCTAAAAAGATTGCAAAATATATAAAAAAAATTAAAATTTTTAAAGTAATTATCGACGAAAATTAGTAGTTCTCATTTCTATTGCATTATTTTTAATTCTATCTAATTGCTGTTTATTATCTTTAATTTGCAATTCTAAATTAGATGATTTAATTTTTTCATTTACTAATGATTGCTCTAATGAATCTACAATATTTTGCAAATCTAAAAGTTCTTCATCTTTTGTATTTATAATTTTTTTTGTTTTGTTTTTTATTTGATTAATTTTTTTCTTGCATTTGTTATGATTTTGTCTTAATGTTTGATTATTATTCTTTGTGATTGAATTAATTTGTCGTTTACATATTTTATCTTTAGTTTGTAATTTTCGATTACATTTTTTGTTACACGCCGCAACATTGTTAAAAGGATTAGATGAATTATTATTTTTATTTGCATTCCGAATATCTTGTTTAACAGATTTCTTAATTTTTTTGATAACATCAATAGATTTTAATTTTCGTCTATCCTTTTTTTTCATTTTAAAAGATTCTATCATAGTATTTTTTTTATAATTATATACAAAATACAATATTACAATAATTAATAATAATAAATATATAATTAGATTACAACCAATATCAATAAGTTCCATTTATTATATAATATAAAGAAAATAAAACGTTGATTGAATAGAATAAATTATGAATATTTTATAATATAATGAGTGCTGAATATATAAAATATGTAGTTTTATTTGTAACAATAATTGTATGTATGTGTGTACATACAGAGGTATTTTCTATTAAATCAATTATAATTATTTTGATTGTATTGTTTTTATTTTTGTTTATAATCAATATTTATCCGAACTTAGTCATTAGTATATTTGAATTGTGTGAGTCAAAAATAACATGGCGTATTAAAACAAACAAAAGTATTGCTGCTCTAACCATTGATGATATTCCAATGGGGTCAGCAACACAAATTAAAGAAATTATATCTATTCTTGATGAATACAATTCTAAGGCGACATTTTTTATGTTATCTGGTGAATTTGAAAAAGCATCTAATGAGGTAAAAAAAATTATTAGAGATGCTGTTTCAAGAGGTGTAATAGAGCTTGCAAATCATGGTGAATTTGACGAAGATGTCAGTCGTCTGAATCAGAAAGAATTTATCGAAAAACATAATAAGTGTGACAAACTTATTTCCTTTATAAAACCGGAACCGAAGTATAAATTCTTTAGACCAGGTAAGGGTCACGTTACAAAACAAATGTTAGAATGGTGTAATTCTAATAACTATATTTGTGTTTTGGGAAACATATTTCCAAATGAATTTTCTTTTTTTTCATTTACAAATGCAATTTATTTACGATATGTTGTAAGCAATGGTTCTATAATTATTCTACATGATCATAAAAAAACTCCATCAAATTTAAGAAATTTTTTTTCTAAACGTAAAAATAAAGAAATTGATATCACAAAATTATCTGAATTATTTGATGTCAAACTTGACAAATATAAACAATTCAGTTATATTTAAGATATTGATATCTTTTTAATAAAAAGACTTGAATAAATAAAAGTTAAATCAGGTATTTTTAATTTTAAATACGCTTTTGTTTAAAGCGTTATCAAAACATATTTTTGTGGAATCTTTTTTAAAAGGTATATAAAAATGACTAAAATAATAACTTAACTTCAACAAATTAAAACAAGCAAAAATAATTTAAAATTAAGTAAAGATGTCATTTACAAGTAAT
>Ga0099799_10211_pt1 | contig 17938 bp, 10 predicted proteins | sample Uncmet6_SortLC_1_FD_89033 | JGI IMG/M metagenome (GOLD analysis project Ga0099799, IMG submission 89033) | Marine eukaryotic communities from CALCOFI LINE 67, Pacific Ocean - CN11_C50_N6_SortLC_1 | ecosystem: Environmental > Aquatic > Marine > Oceanic | place: Pacific Ocean: Monterey Bay...
TCTGCGCCTCCCTTCCCCAATATACGTTACTAGTTTTACCAGACATGCTCGAATACACTGCAATAATGTAATTTAATCTCAACTTACATCTAAAGAACGAGTTCCGATCCTTACCTTGACATTCCTCGCAAAATGTTCATTCCATGACTCGACGCCATACACAGAAGAAGTCTTTCATGGCATCATCTGCTTTCCTTTTGTCAGCATATTTGGTAATAAGAAGAGCCCCATCAACTATTACTATTTGTTGCGGCGCGTTGGGAGCCGCATCGTTGACAGATGAGCCTGACATAATTTTCGAGAAGATGCTGCCGCCACCTGAAGTCTTCACCGATGTCTTGCTTAAGACACGCCTTTCATCATCAAATTCGAGGGAACCTTCCTTCGAAACTGTCATAAAACCAACAGGAGAAAAACTCTTAAATGTCATTGATGGCATATCGATTGCCTGCCAGGATTCGGTGTTGTTAAAGTAGGTCACTCCGTTGCCCCTTCTGTCCGCCAAGAGCTGTAACTTCCACTTGCCTTGGAGACTGTCTTTCATTTGCTCAGGGTCCGCGAGGATAAACTTTTCCAATGACGCGACCTCTTCTCCCTTTTCTCTCTTTGGCGCCAAAATCGGCTTTCCATTCATAATCGCAACAGGTTCCGGAACGGGAGCATTTTCTTCGATTTCCTTTTCCAAGGCATCATCAAAGTAGCGACTTATACTGCGAAGAGCCTGCACAACTTTCCGTCGATCCACCTCACCAGGTCCAGTTGCATTGAGAATGATTTGGCGTGCCTCCCTCATCCCTCTTACAACACTTTCAGTCAGCTGCTTGTAGAAGCCAGAGTCGAGATTTATCCACGCAGTGTTGTAACGATCGTCGAATTGCTCTGCGAAATTATCAAAGCCAGTTGCGTCAATGAAATCGGCCGACGCCTTCTTCTTCTGGAATGATTTGAGCTTTGCCTCATTGCGCATAAAGTCCATCGCTTCGAGCCCGTACAGCAGCCGCTTCGCATTGAACTTGATATCTTCGATCCTGCATGTCGTCAGCGTCTGGTAGACACTCATGGCCTCCTGTGTCCTCCCCACGGCCTCGTAAGCCATGGCGAGCTCTAAAAAGACTTTGCCACCTACCTTGGAATTGGTGGAGCAATATTTGGTGACCTTTTCTAGACAGGACACAGCCGTGGCGTAAACACCACGTTCCATTGCTCTTGCCGCGACCTCAATGGCCTCGGATATCTCTACCTCGTGTTCCTTCTCGCTTTCAACTTCAATGCCGACCTTTCGGCGGTATTCCTGCAGCTTCCTGCGGGTTTCTTCCACAGAAGACTCTGAATTTACCGTTTTGGTGAAACCGGCACCGACACGTTTGCCGCCTCCGTATGCCTTGCTGATGTCATTGGGTCGCTCAAAATAGCCCCACGATCCTCGGGACGGACGCCTGGTCTGCTCGGTAGCCGTTTTATTTTGCGCCCAAGACCCTCCGATGCCCGTTGTAGTCTTCCCCGCCCCTCCCTCACCTGATGTCGCCTTGTTCTCGCTCTGCTTGCTCTTCTCTGCCATTATCATCGCCGCCGCCCCTCCCATGTCAATGCCCGTCTCATTCGGCCCCGGATCTTCCGATGCCGTGCTGGTCTCCTTCTGCTTCCTCTTCTCCGACATTTTCTTGGCAACGAGTTCGATTAAATCTTCCTCTGACATTTCCATATCTTCATCTTCGTAATCATCAACGTCATCGTCATCGAGCTCGTCATATATTTCATCCACTTCCTGCTCAAGGACATTTATGTCTCCATCCTTAGCGGCTGAAGCACCCCCATCACCAGATTTATCAGGACCATCGACAGATCTGCCCAGCGTAGGTGCCTTTTTGGTCGACCCCTTCTTCTCGTCAGGCATACATGTTTCCATTTCCTTCTTCTCTTCGGGCATATACGCATATATGTCATCCACTTCCTGTTCAAGGACATTAGTGTCTCCATCCTTAGTGTCCGAAGCACGCCCATCACCAGATTGAACCTCATCGACGGATCTGCCCAGCGTCACTGCCTCTTTGGTCGACCCCTTCTTCTCCTCAGGCATTTTTTCCGCCGACAAAATCCCCTTCTTTAGCAGCTTGGCCTTGATCTTGTCACCGTAGGCCTCGGCCTGAGGGTTGTCGCGCAAAGAGTCTCTCTTCTGCAGCATCTTTTCGAGGAGGATCTCCTCCGCAGTCTTTTCCTCTTCGTCTTCGTCCTCCATCTCCATTTCCACAGCGTCTTTCCCCTCCCTACTTCTTTTGATCCTGCCCTCTTTTTTCAGCCTTATTATCTGTGAACGGATGCGTGAGTTCAGTGTGGGGAGGGGAGTGAGAGGGGGGGCTGAGCGATGTCTCGTGAAAGATACAAAATACCGCGGTAAAAATACAATGAGCCTGAGACGCGAAGTGCCCGCCGCAGAAAGCACAAAAACTCAACCTTCCTTACCTTCCTCCGGATCTCGTCCTCCCTGTTCAATGGAGTCGGCGCCATCAATAGGACCGCCCGATCAAGGGCTGCGGCAGTTGATGGCCTCGCCGCGCTCGGGGTGTTTATGGGAATAAAGGCCGTGACGAAACCGGCCTCATTCCCAATATTATTTCCGCACCCAAGGACTGCCGCCGCGACGAGGCCGAAGGGAACCGTCCATAGCTTCTTCGAGCCAGTACCACAATCCGGCATATTGCCTGTCCAGGCTTCTCCATTCACTGACTTGATTTTTGCGCGCTTCTTCACAACCGCCTGGGAACGGGAGAGACCCTGGCATGACCGAGAAGAACTAACTTCATCTGCAGTATCTTCGCTTGCGTTGCATTGCTGGATCCACACGTACTCGTGTAGGAATTCCTACATGGAAATTCCAAAGTTGGTGTTATTGCAACGTAACGGAGCTACCTAGAGTAAATTACATGCTATAAATTTATGTACTCGCATGTAGAAAACCTTGTTCCTCGCGCGGCCTCCAGAGCTGGTGGTTTACCTAGCCCTTATAGAACATGCTGACGCCATTGAGAAAGATTGGATGCCCGCGGGACGAGCTCGTACTACTCGAGTAGACGAAACCACCCAGGGATCAGATATGGATTCCACGATGGTACGTTATTGCGGCCCCTTAGCCAAGTAGACCCATGAGAGGGGACGCAAGAGTGAGCACACTTGTAAACAATTTTAGTCTAGAGATTGTAGACTTGAGGCAAGCTCGGATATCGTGTGTCTGATTGCATATCCTCCACCCTTGCTTCCTACATGTACTACGAAGGAGCTAGTTATCCCCAATCGTCCAGTTCTTCTTATCGAAAATGTAGTCGTAGTCTGGGTTCCACATTTGTTTTCTAAGGTTCATCATTGCCATCGCGATGTCCCTGGAGGTCCTCTTCTGCGCTTCACTTTCTTCCCCTGTCTCCTTCAGTTCATTTTCGAACACCTCTAAGATCGATCGGCGCTCCCACGCCTCCTCCTCGGAGATGCTCGCCATCTTGTCCCCATCAGTGGTGATTAGGCCGGAATCATCGTCCTGCGATTTCGTGAAAGTCTCCCTCCGACGCTTCACCTCCTCTTTGGACATGCCCACCTGGGCGAAGAAAGGGACGGCCTCGCCGTCCCCTTCGGCGGACGCGTCTCCGTCCTGTGTGGCCCCCGACTCCAATGACGCGCCCTCCCTCCCCGATCCCTTATCCTCCTGAGCGTTAACGGCCGAGTCGAGGTTGAGGGGCTTGCCGCCCCCGGCCGCCTCGGCCGCGGCCTTGGTCCTCCGTTCGATCTTTTTCTTGGTCTGCTCGATGAGCTCCTTCGCCTTGGCAATATCATCAACGAATTCACTAGCGTCGCCAGTACCGGATTTGAGGGCACTTGCTGTTCTAGACTTTCCTCGGTAAACCCTCCGAAACGTTTGAGCAGGCGCGGTGTTGGTTGAACCAGCCCACGGGCACGGGGAGAAGGCCGTCGCGCCTCCGGCGGAGCCGGAGAGGGCGAGGACCGCCGTCGCGTAGATTTGTCGCGGACGCGGCATGGTACTGGCCGAAATCTGTCTGGTTCCTAATTCGAGCACGGGACCGAAAGCCTAGGGCCGGTGCTGATGCTGATGCTGAGGCGGAGGCTGAAGGTGGGATGTCTTCTCGGTAAAATAATATTTTGTGTCGGCGCGATGCGGGCACGATTGCGAGCGTAGGTAATCTATACGAGATACGAGGTATATCTTAATAGAGCTCAGTCTCATCGCGTTGGTGTGTGTGTGATGGCGGCAGGTGTGGTATGATGGATAATACTGTATTATATACTGCCCGTTCGTTGGCTATGAATTTCTACCCCACCCCGCTTCTTGATCTCGTGCGTGCTGCTTCCGTGTCCCCTAGTAGGGTTGAGGGTAGGAAATCAGACCAAAGAGATCACACGAACAACGGAATAATGCACTGTCTCTGTAAGAGAGCTTCGTAAGAACGGCATGACAGCGGAGCGGGGAAGATAGAAAGCGAGAGTTTTTACTGAGCCGTATGGATGCAGCATTATCATACATACTAATAGTAGTAAGTTGCTGCCTTAACAGAAATACAACATACTCTATGCATAGTACTACTGGCTGGTAGACATTAGATAAGTGTTTATGTAATATTAGAAATATAAATATGCTAGAGTACTTGCGGCTTACAGCCCGAGGGGATACTGTTTGGTGGTACTCCTACTAGAAGTAGTAGGTATGCATATGCATATGCATATGCATACTCTATTCATTGCATACTACTCTAGCTAGTATGCATACTACTAGCTACTCCTAGTATGCATACCTCCTGGTACCCGGCCACCGTACAGGGTACAGGAGCCCCCCCCCCCCCACCCCCCCACCCATAATATATAATATATTGACACTGGTTCCGCCCCAACCATGCTGAAATCGACCCGACTGGTCGGCAGGACGTTCCCGCGGGCAGCCTTGCGCGCCCTTTCGACGGGTGGTCCTCCGCCGATCGTCAACCGGGTCCCGGAGCGACGAGATGGAGAGCAGGGGACCGGCGGCCGGGCATCCAACGCTGGAGTGAAGGTGGCGGTGTTCGGGGCCGGGGGGTTCCTTGGCCGGTACGTGTGCTGCGACCTCGGGACCAACGGAGTCCTCGCCTACATCGGGCAGCGTGGCGACGAGTTCGAGCTGCGGCACCTCCGCCCCATGTTCGACCTGGGCCGTTCCCGCTACGTCTATTACAGCCCCCACGACCGCGACTCCATGGCCGAGGTCATCGCCGACGCCGACGTCGTCATCAACCTGATCGGAAAGTACTACGAGACCAAGAGCCTCACCTCCACCGACAAGTTCCCTTTCGTCGGATCTAAGACCAACTTCACCTTCAAGCAGGCCAACGTCGACATCCCCCGCCAGGTCGCCGAGCTCTGCACGGAGCTCCAGGTGGACAACCTCGTCCACGTCTCCTCCCTTGCCGCCTCCCCCGACTCCAAGTCCGAGTGGGCGCGGACCAAGTTTGAGGGGGAGATGGCCGTCCGGGAAGCGTACCCCTGGGTGACTGTCGTTCGTCCCGCCCAGCTCTTCGGCCCTGAGGACAGGCTTTTGAACTTTTTCGCCAACACGGCCGCCAGGGCCCCCTTCGTCCCAATGATCGACGGCGGCCACGCCCTCACCCAGCCGGTGTACATGGCCGACGTCGCGCACGTCATCGCCCGCATCGTCGACGAGCCCGAAAAGTTCGAGGGCCGGACCGTCGACTGCTTCGGCCCCCGCGATTTCACCTACCGTGAGCTGGCCCAGTTCGTGTACGACATTACGGGCCAGAAGCCCATGCTCGCCGACATCCCCCGCTCGACGGCCGAATCCCTTGGCAAGATCACGCAGTTTGGGCAATCGGCCATCTCGCCGCCCTCCTTCACCGCCGATCTGGCCAACCTTTGGTCCGAGGACTACATTGCCCCCAAGACCCAGGAGGAATATGACGCCGACACCAGCCCCGAAAGGACCCTGACCCTCAAGGACTTTGGAATCGAAGCCACCCCCGCCGAGAAGATTGCCTTCAACTACCTTTACCGGTTCCGACAGGGTCACTTCGAGCTGGTGGAGGGCTACCAGGGCAATGTTGAAAGCACAGGTGGGCACTCAGGCAAGATGTTTGGAGGCGGCCACTAAGTAGGCCGAGGACGAGGAGGAGAGACAAAGCGTACGGGACATGCCCCATGTTGCCACAAGCGGGCTCTGAACGGAAGCAGAGCCATAGCGCATTCCTGTGCGCCTTTGTGTTGTGTAATTTAAGTTAAATCAAGAGTCAATAAAGTAGTGAACTTCCGCATGTATATTTGGGGGTCAAATAAGGTCTTTGGTAAGGCAAAGGTCCCAGACACGACCTTTCATTCGTCGGCGATCCTGCCCGCCTCGGTTATGATTCCCAGCTCTCTCAACCTCCCCGTGGAGAGGTAGGGCTCGCTGTTGGCCTCGTACTCCTCATCTTTCTTCAGCATCTGCTCCACCCTGCAGATGGCAGTGTCATGGAAGCCACCGTCGATCAAGTCCCCCGAGGTCGAAAGGACCAGATAGTGAGCGCATCCCGGTAGGACCATGGGCAGGCGCCGCCCGCCTCCCTGGCATTCCAGGCCTTCCAGATCTATCGGCGCCAGACCTGGTTCCATTTGCGTACAGGCCCGCATCTTGTCCCCGTCCCTTCCCGAGGTTCCTCCCAGAATCCTCACCAGCGGGATGTGGCGCTCCGTGAGGAGCTGCAGCACGAAGAGCTGACCATCCCCCCTGGCGAGGTTCTCGTAGGTCAGCGTCTGTTTGAACAGCCCCAGAGCGTACTGGCGATCGGGCCTGATAGATACGGGGGAGGCGTACGTGAGGAGGTTTAGGTTAGTCGTCTCCCCGTCGGCGTTGAGGGTGGCCAGGGACCAAACGGGAACGTCGAACAGAGGGGGAACGTCGGTGGGGACGGGGTTGAAGCCAAAGGCGACGGGCGCGAGGCATCCCAGCCCCTCCAGCGCTGTCAGTAGCAACACAAGGAGGGGCGGGCGGAGTAGCGATGATCCTGAGGCACGAGGGCGGGCCATGGCCGATCCTTATATGATGGCCGGGTAGACGCTGGGTCGGGTGAAATTAACTGGGGTTTTTCAGATTTACAACGACCAGGGACCGTATATTCCAGGGAATTTACTAGCTAGTATACTCCAGGGAGAGGGGGGGCGGGTGGTTCTACGCAAGGAATGGTTCGTACTCTTCATACTACTACTCTAGTAGCTAGTAAATACTTAATACTTCATAGAGGATGGAATTTAGATTATATATTAATAGTAGTACTCTAGTAGCTAGAGATGTGGCTATTTCAGAGAAGATGTGAGCGTCATTCTCGCACGAGTTCATAACAATGGATACTAATTAATTGTACATGATATTCCTGACACCTTGCCCCACATATAGCTTATCGCAGTCAGTGCTTGATTATCTTGGACCCCTTCTCCTCCCTCCTCTCCGCGTCGAGCTCTTCGAGCTCTTCGACTTGCTGGTCTTCGTCGTCTTGCTAGTCGCAGTGGACTGGCTGGATTGTGTCGTACTACTGGATTGTGTCGTACCACTGGATTGTGTCGTGCTACTGGATTGTATCGTACTACTGGATTGCGGCGTAACAGTAAAGGATTCGTCTTCCTCCGTGGCGCAAGAGGTTGCCTTGCTGGCGCAGGTTATGAGACTCCCAGCGTCCTTCGCGGCGAGAAAACCATTCGCAACGGCTGCATTTACACCCGTCGTGACGCATTCGACATAGTTCAGACATCCCTCTTGGAGCAGCTGGCAGTCACTGATCCATTGGGATACAAAGATACTTTGCGCGCAGACATTAGTTTCGCATCCATCAACCTTGATGGTTCCCAAACAAAGACACCCATCATTGGCAGGACAGATCTCCTCAGCATCACAAATGCCGTCATAGTCAGTATCAGTGCCTCTGCCACCATCAATGAGAGCATGAATAGTGACGGTAATAGCATTCCTTTCGTCATCATTTTGGTCGTCGTCACTATTGCTATGCCCGCCATCATCGTCGTCGTCATCGTTGTCGTATGAGTATACGGAGTATCTACTCCTCTTTGTCGACTTGGAGGATTTTGTTGATGTGGATGACTTTGTCGACTTCGACGATTTCGTTGATGTCGACGTTTCAAAACTACTTTTACCTCGGGAATAAAAAAATCTCCTCCTTTGCAGTCGTCGTTCTGTGTTGAGAGCGGTGCGTGCTGCGTTTGCTGTGGGTTCTTTGAAGGCTGTGAGTGTGATGGTGTAGGTCGCTGGTCCAGCATCGGCAGAGAAGCTATCGCGAATGGGATTAAACCCTAATTCCCACGGACTGAACGGATCTTGTACAAGAATATAATTAAAATCCTGCTGTACAAGGGAGTTATTGAAAAGCTGGGTTTCGAACGCGGCAGCCGCGGTTGCATTGTCTTGATGAGATAACACGCACAGGTCCGATGCATTGCCGCCAAGAGAGGGGGTCGAAGAGTTCCCAAAATAAAAATATTCTTCTAGGCAAGTTGTATTTATCGTCGTGAAGTTTGTTAATGCGCCATTCAGTGGGTCAAATACTGTGCTGTTGACCGTGCATGCTGGGTCCGCGTCCAGTGTCAGATTATATTTGTAGTCACCGAGGACATTGTCCGTTTTGTCTTCGTAATCGACGTTGATGGAATAGCTGAGGCACCATTTAGGGCCGGCAGGACCTACGCCATCCAAGGATCCATAAAATGAGGCGCAATCGTCGCCAGTGAAGTTTCCCGAGCCGAAGCTGTAGGTGCCATCGCCGTTACTGTTGTACACGTCGTTGGGGCATGTGTTGGTCGATTCTCCATTATCACAAAGTCGAAGGCGCAGGCCGAGCTCGACACCATCCTTCCTGACGACAGTCCAGCCAGTATTATTGTTGAGGTTCACAGTGATATTTGTTGAATTTGCAAGCGTGGCATTGATGATCACATTGGATGCGAGCGAAGTATTGAAGGTACGCTCAGGCGACTCTCCGGTGACAAGATACGGAAGAATTGCAAAGATGGCGAGCACAGAGGCGGCGCTCATCGAACGCCGCCAGTTCCAGAGGCGCATTGCGTATCAGGATGGCTCGACCTCACCTGTCGGCGTATTCGACGTTTAGAGGCGAAATGCTCGATTCTGTGGTATCGGGCATTTTTAATCCTGCTCCTCCTCATTTGGGATTCAGGTGCTCGATGCGTGAGTATCGACAATTCAACAAGAATTGGAGCGCGCTCGCTCTTTAGTACATAATATGATTATTCATCAATGTTTATAAATACTTTTTATGTTACATATGATTGTGCGAATATTTTATCTATACGACTGATCATGAACTTTGTTTACTTTCAATACTATGCATACTACTCTAGAGTATAGGTATGGATACTATGCATACTCTATGCATAGTTTGGATAGTATTCATACTACAGTACTAGCTAGTAGGAGTACTAATTTTGCATACCGTAGTATTCATATTTAAAGCACACGTGCTGTATACATACAGATGAACCTGTCCTGTATACAAGAAGAGTAAAAGGTACACACGTACAATATATGTATACATAATAAGAGCTCGCAGTATGCATAATTAAATTAATAATAATAAAAATACTGTATAGTACATCATGTTGTTTGTACGAATAATAGATACATTATGCAATGTTTCTAATTTTTGCTTTCTTTGCTTTACGTACGAGCGTACTTCAACATTCGCATCTCGAACCGGAAAAAGCAAAAGCAAGAACAGCAACAGCAAGCTTTGAAAACATATTCTTGGAATCGCAAAAGCTTTGAGGCGCAGTAGATCCATACACGAACTCAAATTCATCCAGTCATTTTATCTTCCCTTACAGTCCCAGCTAGGGATGGTTGCTTATTCTCCTCGTTACTTTATACTGGAATAAGGTTGATCGAATGTTTCGAAAATTGGGTCGCACAGATTTAGCCTTCGCCCTGCTGCTTTCTCTGTTACTCCTTCGTCCGCATGCGAACGACGCCAATTCAGTCTCTGACTCTAGCTCCACTTTTGCTGCGAGGAAGGAACTATCTTCACAGAGCCAAGATAATTCTATTCGATTTTTTTCGGTAGAATCAATGCGCACCGCTACTGATTCGATAGGCCTCTCGCAAACCGCGGCGCGGTTCCTTGGGCACCGCCGGACGAAAATTGAATCCATTGTGGATCCCGAACCTTATTTAGAAGGGGGCGATGATAATGCTGAATTGGAGGAGGAAGAAGGCGGTGGCGCAAACAGTAGTATTACCGACTTGCTTGAACTTTCGGTCGTTGTCGACCTTATGGCTTCCACCGACAACTCTACGAGGTTCATACGAAACAGGCTTGGTGAATGGTTGCTTGTAGGAGGGAGCGAGGGAAACAGTAGCGGGACAGATGCAGTACTTTCCTTCCTCAACGAGAACCTAAAGGAGGAGCTAGCAGAATCTTTGGGAAGGGAACTGAACGAGCTCTGCGGCTCGACGGTTGTACCAAGTTGTCCCAACGCGACCTCAGTCTCGCTCGTTCGCAAGAGTATGCAGGTCCACAACGAGAGCAACAAGGTCAACTATGAGGCGACCTTTGACGGCGTTGTTGTCTTCACAAAGGTGAAGCAAAGCCACGGCCTACCGACAAATGCGGATGTTTTCTTCATGCAAGTTCAGGCAATTCCGAACATGGCCGACAATCTGATCGATACGATAACGGAGACAATTCCAGGTGCACTCATAGCGTCCGTCACGATTAGTGTAGTTCCCGACGAAGGCGGCGCCGCGGGTGATCAAGCTGAGGATTCTCCTAGTCTTTACAACATCAGAGTTGATGCCATAAGTAGGGGGCTCATGGCTGTTTTCCTTGTCTTCGGCGGATTTGGCGTTGCTATCATTATTCGCCCCCCTCTTCTTGCATGGGGAAGAGAGCAAAATTGTTTAAACTATTTCAAGTCAAATCGCGCGCGCGCGCAGGCGCAAAAGCGGAATGCCGAATCCGAAGAGGCATCTGATGATCATGACATACATATCCGGGTTTGACCGTGGAGACTCAGCACCAAGGCCGTACTAGAGCTATTGCATACTACTACTACTCTAGTAGTAGGAGTCTAGTAGTAGGAGTATGCAATATCACCTCCCAAACAAGGCCGGCAGAGGAAAAAGTATACACCTCTCTCAATAAATCAATATGGAGGCGGAGGAGGCAGCCGCCGCAATCTTCGGAAGCGACGCCGGCTCCGACGGCGGGGCAAGGCCCGGCGACGCCCCCCCTCCCAAGAAGAAGCGGCGCCGCCTCCGCTACCGCCGGATGTCGGCCGCGACGGCCGTGGCCAGGGAGCGCCTCATCCGGGCTGAACAGGAGCGCACTGCCGCCGGTGAGGCCGTTGAGGCCGCGCAGCGGAGAGTGGAGGAGGAGGCGCTGGCCTTGGCGAACGCCCTCCGGCACCAGCAGGACATGCGGCCACGGGTGAAGGCCGCCCAGGAGGCCGTGGTCGACGCAGAGCTGCGGGAGCCAGGGCGCTGGAACGAGATGTACCACAGGCTGGCCGACCATAAGGAGAAATTCGGAACGGCGAACGTAAGCTCCTCGACGAAGAAGAACGGTAGGGTGGACGGCGGAGATGGAGGGAACTCCGAAGAAAAGAAGCAGCTCGCGGCCTTCTGCCTGAGCAACCGGGTAAATGCCAAATTCCCCCCCGCTGACAGGCGTTCCCTTCAGGCACCGTCCAAGAGATGGAAGATCGACGCCCTCAACCGGCTAGGTTTCGTGTGGGGAGTGGGGGGCTCGGTGTGGGATGGGCGCCTCGAGGAGTTGCGCCAATACAAGGAACTGCACGGCCATAGCCGCATCTCGCATCTCGACTCAGAGCACAGGGATCTCTACAGTTGGCTCGTGGTGCAGAAGACGCAGCACCGACGTATGAAGGAGGGAGAGAAATCACAAATGACAGAGGAGCGGGCCGCCCGTCTCGAAGCATTGGGGGTTGAGTGGTCCTACCGGGCCGGGCTCTGGAATGAGCGCCTCCGGGAGCTGAAGGCCTTCCGGGACCGGCACGGCCACACACAGGTCACATCCAGCATAGGTGACCCCCTCTACCCCCTGACACAGTGGTGCCGAAAACAAAAGCATTTGTACCGCAAGATCGAGCAGGGTGACGCGGCGGGGAGCACCAATGGAGCTGATGGTGGGCCATTGACCGCGGAGAGGATCAGCCAGCTCGAGGAAGTGGGCTTCTTCACAGACTCGACGGTGGACCGGTGGGCAAAGAGGCTGAGAGAACTCGAGAAGTACAAGGAAATGTATGGTCACACTTATGTCCCTTTGAACTCCAGGAAGAAGCGGCAGGTCGGCGAGGTGAAAGGCAACGGAGACGAAGATAAGGAGGAGGGGAAGGCAGGGGACACGGAAAACGGGAACGCCTCCGGTCACGACGCTTTGGGCGGATGGGTGAAAACCCAGCGGGATAATTATCGTAAATACAAGGCCGGAGAGGCTTGCGCTCTCACGGCCGACCGGGTGGAAATGCTCGAGAACCTGGGCTTCGACTGGTGTGCCCGGGGCGTCAAGCCGAACTGGATGGCAAAGTACGACCAGCTGCGCAAGTTCGGAGAAGTGCACGGCCGTCTTGATGTGCCTAAGGATACCGAGAGCACTCTCCTACGCTGGATCAGGCAGCAGAGATTGGAACGCAGGCAGCATGATGAGGGAAAGGTGCCGAGGGTCTACGAGCCAGAGAAGGTCCGGCTCCTCGACGCCATAGGGTTCGACTGGCGGGACTCGAACGCTGCAGCCAGTGATGCCTGTGACAGTTAGGGCTACTTATCCGTTTGCCTTTTCATGTTAGGTTGCTATAACGGGAAACGATTTTGGATGCTGAGCCATAGATCTAGTTCGGACACATTTTATTTAAGATTCGTTCGCCAGAGCCGGTTAAGGGGGTGGGAGTCACCCCTGCCGCCCGAGAGGATGGAAGCTGCGAGGCGGAGTCAGCATGCCGGGGGTGCGGGAGGAGCGCCATGGCGTCAGAAAAATATCAGAATCTATGCGGAAATTGCGGCAACCGCGCCGCATTTTTATTTTTTGTTGATCTTGACACGACGTAACTATGACGTCACAAAAAACACACCCGCCCGTACCTTAGTAAGTTGACGTCGTATCTTGCGTCGGCGCTGGCTTACGCCGGATCGGTAGTAAACCTCTATAGGCAAATTTGCGGCTGTGGTTGGTTTGTATTGGTGGCTGTGGCTTTCGCGTTATACTCTAGAGTATTATAAAAAAATATTATTATTTCATGCGATGTCTTGTTCTGCGGCTCGCTACATATTATGTATCATTTACGCGCTCCTGAGTGTCTCTTATCTCGATTGCTGCACAAAATTGGAAGATTGGAACTTGGACCGACAATTCGCGTGTCCGAATATCCTGCCATGGTTATGCGAGCTCTTGCTCCCTTTGCGCTTCTTGCCTCTGTATCTGCCTTTCACTCTGGTTTGACGCGGATTTCGCTTCCGATACAGCATGCAGCCCAGAAGCCATGGCGTGGCCACCGTCACCAGGGTTCGGTAGCCAGTCTGAATCTTCCGGACATCACTCGTCGAACATCAGTTGCTGCTTCACAAACGCCACAGCGGTTACAAGGCTCTCCTCTTCATGCATTGGACTCCACCACAGTTGCAAGTGATGAAGCTTCATTTTCGCAGCCAAAAGATAACTTCCTAAAAGTTCTTTGGCGTTTCACAAGGCCTCATACCCTGATTGGATCGGCACTGGCAATTCCTGCCCTTCACTTTCTCGCTGCCCCAACCTTTGCTGACGCACTAACAGCAACAAACACTGTCGCAATGCTGTACGCTATGGTTCCATCCCTTTTAATGAACCTTTACATCACTGGGCTGAATCAAATCACAGATGTGGATATAGACAAGATCAACAAGCCAGATCTTCCAATCGCAGCAGGGGACCTATCTCCCCGCACTGCAATTTTGGTTGTCATCGTCGCTTTAGTGGCATCGCTGGGGATTGGCGCTGCTCACCCCCTATTAGGGTCGCAGGGTTTGAATGTTGCTCTATGGGGATCAGGTATTCTAGGCACAATGTACTCTCTCGAACCCTTCCGGCTGAAAAGATATCCCCTCCTTGCAGCCTTTTGCATAGTGGCAGTTCGTGGCACAATCATCAACGCAGGCTTCTTTGCCCATGCCAAAGCCGCTGCATTTGGAGCGGTAGGCATCCCCTCCACTGTTTTGGGGTGCCTCATGACGGATCCGAGGTGTTTGCTGTCAAGTATATTTTTTGGAATCTTCGGCGTTGTTATTGCACTGATGAAGGATGTGCCTGACGTCGCGGGTGACGAAATGTCAAACATTCGTTCATTCTCGGTACGGGTAGGGCAGGAACGGATATTTGTGGCTATGAGGCGACTGCTTTTGGCGCTCTTCTTTGCGTATGGAGCGGGCTTTATCCGGGGAGCCCTGCTTGCACCGACCAAATTCTTGGCGGGATGTCGAGCTGCTGTGGGATTAGCGTCCATAGCGGCTGGCCTCTCCACCCGAAGAGAAGCTCAACCTGTAGATCCAAAGGATAGTCCCCAGGTGTACAAGTACTATATGCACTTGTGGAAACTCTTCTATCTCTCGTACTTGGCTTTGCCGTTTGCTCGCTAGCTAACGAGAAGAATGGAACAAGATTTTGTTTCGTGGTTCTGTGTCCATCTCGGTACTACGGTAGAATATCTGATTGGTGCACATAGAACTATAAACTGATATTAGCGAAATTAAGATCGGCATGTTTAACAACTGTGTCATGAAATCGACGACCTTATTGCCTTTGGGAGCAAAACATTGATTGCGAGGGCGTTGTCGAGCTCAAGAACAGGCGTAGCGAAAAAAGGGATTGGGGATACTGGATCATACTCCATTGTGAAGTCAACAAAACAGGAATTTTCTGCCTATACTGTATGACCGACGTGAACGAGAGGAAAAAGACCAAAGTCATCTTTCGATAAAGGAGCTGCATAGTATTACCAAAGAAAACAACCATACTAAAGCAGGAGAAGGTGTTGCCGCTGAAGAGCGATGCTAGCATTATTTTGACAAGAAGATCTGAATAGTAACTTAATGATTCTACGAACCGAAAGAAAATGGAAATAAAATTTGCATACATGAACTGAGCTCGTATTCTCAATAATTCCTGATATAATTGAATTTCCATTTAAAAAATCATTCAGCGATCGATTCCTCGTGGCCTGCATAGGATGAGGCGCCGCGCAGCTCAAGCAAGGTCCCATCTCACCTCACAGTTGACGAACTCGATCTATTTAGATCTCCTCGCGCCGCAGACAATACACTTTCGCCTAGAATTCGAGTTGTGGAGAGTGCATTCCGCGCACGCCCATTCACCAGGGCTGATGGAATTTGGCGAAACTTCCTCCTCTTTCATCACCGCTTCATCATTATTCACCTCACTTTTCTCGTCGTCCTGATCACTTTCTTCTTTGGAATCGTCCGCTACACTGAATTCATCTTCTTCGCTATCGGTCCCATCCTCCTCCACATGCGTTATATCACCATCGTCGTCGTCAGGTGGTGTGCCACTGCACCAAGTTTCAAAACAACATTTGTGCGAATTATCTGGCGGTCCATTGTGGCCCTTGGGCCACCCACCATATTCTTCATTCAAGCAGTCAAGGCATGCGGATGCGTTGTGGCCTCCGCTTGACTTCCAGAGAGCACACGCCCGTCGCGAGCAGTCGTTCTCGTCGCACAAGACGGGAGACGAGCCCATGATTTCTTCTGGAGCATACATCCGAACAAAAGTCCAGTCTTCATCGTCTTCTTCGCTTTCGCTGCCTGCGTAGTTGCAATCGTCGGTGGTCTTTTCATGTGATGCGGAGGTCGGCAAGGGCGTCTTCGCTTGTGCTGCATCGGGTTTATCCGCACCAGGGGACGAGATGGCTTTCCTCTGTACGCTGTGAGCCTCGTTTTCACTACCGCTGCTTTCGCCCTCCAGTCTGGCAGCGGCGGCGGCTTCCTTCTCAAGCTCCTCCAGACGTTCGAGCTCTTTCACCGCTTCTCGCTCTTCTTGCATTTGCTGCTTCTCCTGGATCAGACCCCAAGTGACTTCGAGACCAAACACGAACGACACGTTGTCGTAGCCACGCATTGCCGCTCGAAAGATGGGATCGTCGACTGTATCGGTACTGAAGTGATGACTCCACGATCGCATATCTTCCTCCTCGGGCATGCCGAGCTGCTCCTGGAAGTTCTCGCCGCGCTCATTGTTGATTACGGCAAGCTTATCATCTTGGTTGCCATGTTCGCAGACTGGCACTTCATTTTCTTTTCCGCTGTCCTCGTCCGGCTTCATGGTCATGAGGATAGGCACCTGATTTGTCCATTCCTCGATCCACCATGCCTGGAGAGTTCTTGCGCTATCAGCAATCTCCTGGCCGGGCTCCCAGCACTTCATCACATTCGAGAAAATTCGGTTTACATCCTTCGAGAAGGCGGATACGCTCTTGTAGCTATTTCCGGCAGCCACCGAAGCCTCCAGCTTGGCCTTGATACTCCCAAGGTCCATGGGCTGCTTCACTTTCTTCTCGTATTGTTCGGTTAACACTCCGTGATCCTCGGGCTTGAGCGATGTGAGGAAGCAACTTGCATGCTCTTGCGCCATCATCCGGTTCAGCAGGTCGTGGCAGGCAGCGAGCTTCTTCGGAAGGACCCTCTGCTCCAGCTGCTCTTGGTCATCGGCAATGATTGCGCAGCGTTCGCACTTGAGCTTGTCATGGGTGTCCGAGGGAGTTCCGGTTCTCAGCTTGAAGAGATTGCGCAGGTCCTTGGTCGAGAGCGCGTTGACCTGCTCCTTGTCGTCCACGACACTCTGCAGCCCCTCCTTGGACAGCTGCCTCTGAAAGATCTTTTCCTCTACGGTTCCGGTCGCCAGGAACCGGTACGTGAAGCACCGCTTCTTCTGCCCATCGCGCCAGCACCGCGCGGCGGCCTGCTTGTCGACCGCTGGGTTCCAGTCGGGATCGAAGAGCACCAGGCGGTTGCCCCCGATCAGGTTCAGCCCGCACCCCCCGGCCTTGGACGAGAGGAGGAAGGCAACGAGGTTCGAGGATGGGTCATTGAATTCGTCCACCATGCCCTGCCGCTTCTTCATGCCGATGCTGCCGTCGAGCCGGCAGAATCCCCAGGTGTTCTCCCTGCACATCCTCCCTATGAGGTCGAGGGTCTGGGTGTAGTTGGAGACGATGACGATCTTGTCGTTGCCGTTGCCCGGCTTGCGCATCTCCCTCATGAGCCGGTACAGGACGAACATCTTTCCGCTCCACTCGGGGTGGACGGGGGCGTTCCTTCCCCCGGATCCGGGGGCGATGGGGAGGAACCTCCCCATCCCGTCGGCCCCGGGGGCGGCGGTGGCCCTGTCCTCCTCGGCGTAGCTGACTCTGCGGGCGGCCGCCCTCCTCCCCCCCCCGCCGACCCCGGCGGCCGGTCCGTCTTCGGCGACCAGGCTGGGATGGTTGCTGAGCTTCATGAGCATCTGGATGGAGCTGAGGCAGTTGACCTGCTTCCCGTCCAGGACGTGCTGCATGTCCTTGGAGCTGACGAGGTGCTGGTACATGTTCTGCTGGATGCCAGTGAGGTTGCAGCACACAACCTGCACCAGCTTAGGGGGGAGGTGCTCTGCGTTGAGGGTGTTGATGCGGCGGAGGATGAACTCGTTGACGATGCCGCTCATCTCGTTCTGGGCCTCCCCCATCCTCCTCCTCTCCCTCTCGGACGCGGTGGGCTCCCTCCCCCTTAGGATTGGGAACATGTACTCCCTCCGGAAGCCCTCCTGCGTCCCCAGCACCCCCGGGTTGATGAAGTCCACCATCGCGAAGAACTCCTGCAGGTCGTTCTGCATGGGAGTTCCGGTGAGGAGCACCC
>Ga0099799_10212_pt1 | contig 17910 bp, 8 predicted proteins | sample Uncmet6_SortLC_1_FD_89033 | JGI IMG/M metagenome (GOLD analysis project Ga0099799, IMG submission 89033) | Marine eukaryotic communities from CALCOFI LINE 67, Pacific Ocean - CN11_C50_N6_SortLC_1 | ecosystem: Environmental > Aquatic > Marine > Oceanic | place: Pacific Ocean: Monterey Bay...
CGGCCGACCAATCCCAGCACCAACCTCTTGGCCAACGGCTGGATCGAGCAGCAGCGCAGGTCCAAGATGAGGCTGGTGTGGAAGGATATCCTGGCCAGCCTGGTCGAGGGGAGGCGCCCCGGCGAGGAGACCACCCTGTGGATCCAGCGCCAGGCCACCAACCCCGACACAGGCAAGGCCGAGCTGCAGGCGCTGCACCAGATCCCCATGAAATGGCTCCTCGACGTGTCCTACCTGGACTTCTACGGCGACCACCGCTTCTCTCTCAAGATCCACAACGTGGTCGACGAGTTCCAGTTTCGCACGCCCGACGAGGTGAGCGCCAAGAGCTGGGTGGCGGCGCTGGCCAAGGCCAGGGACCAGAGCATTGGGAGGGCGGCGAAGGCGGGGGGGGCAGCAGGGCACCAGGAGAGCAAGGAGAACGTCGCCGCGGGCGCGAAGGTCGGGGGGGCGGACAACCCGGTGGGGGAATGGGGCCACGAGCCTGGGCCGTCCTCAAGGCCGTCCTCGCCGCCGGCGTCAGCGACCGAGGCCGGGGGGACAGCGGCGGCAGCAACGGCAACGGCAACAGCGGCAGCGGCGGTGAACGGGACATCAACGGCGTCGGCTACGGCGAACGGGACGGCTACGGCTACGGCTACGGCGAGCGGGGCTGCCCGCATGTCCATCAAGGAGCTCCGCGCCCTGGCGCACGGGGCCGGCATCCAAACGTACGGGATGGAGCGGACGGATCTGGAGAAAATCGCCAAGAAGCTGGATGGGGCTCCGCCGCCGGCGATGGCGAAGGCGCCGCAGCGGGACCCGTCCCCCGTTCCCGGAGCCGGGGCGCAGCAGCAACCCGTGGCGCCCGACGGGGACGCAGCAAGGGCGGCGGCCGCAGCCCGCGCCGCGGCTGCCGAGCAGGCCAAGCGGAGGCAGGACGAGGAAGAGGCGCTCCGCATCAGGCAGCAGGAGTGGCACAGGCAGCAGGCAGCCTTCGCGGAAGAGAAGAGGAGGCAGGAGGCTGCGGCACATGCCGCCAACGTGGCGGAGCAGCAGCGCAAGTGGCAGCAGGACCAGCAGCAGCAGCAAGCCCAGCAGCAGCAGCGCCAAGCCCAGCAGCAGCAGTGGCAGCGCCAGCAGCAGCAGCAGGCGCAGGCGCAGGCGCAGTGGAATCAGCAGCAGGCCCAGCAGCAGCAGCAGTGGAAGCAGCAGCAGCATGCGCAGCAGCAGAGGCAGCAGCAGCAGCAGCAGCAGCAGCATCAGCATCAGCAGGCACCCCCTCACGGTGCCGCGCCACAGCAAAACGGCTTCCCCCAACATCCCCAGGGGAATCCAATCTCTCCTACGCATCTTAAGTACGCGAAGCAGGCTGCGGGCGAGAGCAAGGAGGATGCCGAGCAGGCGAGCGTGTCCCGGATCAAGCGGGAGATCCTGATCCACTGGGCCCTGGTCCCACCAAATTACCAGATGCTCCGCCCCATCCACCAGCTCCTCGTTTCCATCCACACTGCCTTCCCTCCCGCGCATGGAGTGCCTGATCACGAATACTTCAAGAAATGGAAACCCATCACGGTCGAGTCCATCTCTCTGGGGGCGGCAATGAACAATGCCCCCGACGACGAGAAGCTCAAGAAGGCCGTGCGGAAGATCCGTTTTTTCCTCCATCCCGACAAGCTGCCTCGAGATTTGAACGCCGAGCAGTCCTTCGCGTGCCGAATGCTCTGGGATGTGACATCAGATTCTTGGGAGGAGCATTGCAAGCAAAAGGAGGAGCTGGATTGGATCAAATAAGAATGGTTTCTGCTTGGTGTAGGAGGATTTCAGCTGAGCGAGAGGAGATGTGTGTGTGTGTATGTGCTCTCGAACCTCTCCTTTGCCAGCCTTCTTGTTCATACAGGATGTTCTCTGATAGTTTTGCATTTGGTACTCTAGCTAGTCTAGAGAAATCATTCCTTTGGTGTACAATTTACAATAATTATTTTTTGTACTACGAGCGTAGATATTACAGCTGTATATGCATACTTACATGATGATGAAAATAATACTACGTAGCTACGCTCGTAGAGTATCTATGCATAATACGACTCGTACACTTAAGTATCATTGTAGCACTACTATGCATAGCTATTACTACTTCTACTCTAGTACTACTAGTGCTAGTACGGAGTAGAATAATATTAGCAAGTCCTTGGGTGAATGAAGTCTAGTGTACTTCAATATTATGACGCCGGTTGAACCAACTAGAGGCGTCGAACCAGGGTTAGGGTTGGTCTACGGCAGCCAAGTACATTAATTAATTAAATGTTGCTATGCATAGATCTCGCTGTGAGAATGTCTGCATTTTGTAGAAACGCACGAACTGTACGCACGAGCAGACACTTTTTCTCTGAATTTGTATATGTAGGAATTCCTATGAATTCTTAGGTATTTTGGTTGTACTTTGCGTACGAAGTACTAATCTACGTCGCACCCTTGTGCATGCCCTCCTCCCTCCTCCTCACCCTGCACAGGCACATTCATGGTCGACCGGTACCGAACCCATCGACGCAGCCCATTAACTATGCCGCCCCGGTCGGAAGAATATGTAAGGCCAGGTGGGGGGACCATGAGGCGTTCCGAATCTGAGGCCTCCTTTGTTAGCGTCCCCGAAGATGGTCCCGTCAAGACTTACCGCGATTACCGCGTGAGAAAGTCGAGCCTTATAGGGTGAGTTAAATCTGCTTGTGTTAGCTTCTGGGCTGTTCAGTTGAGTGGGTGGAAAATGAACAATTCTAAGCGTATTGCCTCTCGAGGCATCGATTACGAGTGGCGAAAATGTGGGGCTCCTCCATATGCTTTGAAGCCCTTTGACATCTTTTCTTCCATTTCCGCCACGGACGGACCGAGACAAAGAACACGAAGAGCATATAACCCCATGTCTATTTTCCTCTCATTGTTCTAATCCCACCTTCACTATGCTATTGTAACTCTCATCATTATCAACATGAATGCGACGCACCTTCTCCTTTCGCTCTTAATGACCCTTCGGAATGGAAATCCGATTCTCCGGTTCTCGCTCTCCAGATTGGTGAACTGGACCCATGTCGTTGGCACATACCTTCCCGTCCTCCTGACCCTCGGGATCTTCGTTCTCATTGGATTGTTAGTGTGGCAGGTCGTCACCGATATCATTGAGAAGGCCGGGGGAGAATTTGAGTTCTCGACCGAAACCGTCTTCACCGTCGCAACCGCGTTCCGCGACCTTATCTTTCGAGTGTACGAACAAGTCATCAATCTCCGCGGAGAGGCGATCTTCTCCCCGGCCGTCGAAGCCGCCGCCGTCGTCCTTGTAGTCATGGCGTGGATTCTCCACTACGAACACCCCATCTACCTTCTCTCTTTCGCTACATTCAAGGCCCCCGACAGCTGGAAAGTGTCGCAGAACGAGATCATCGAAATGATGCGCCGGCAGAACTGCTTCACCGACGACAGTATCGACTTTATGGGCCGTGTTCTCTTGCGGTCTGGCACTGGCCAGTCCACGGCGTGGCCTCCAGGAATCACGCAGTGTCTCGAGGGCAAAGCATCCGATCGATCCATTGAACGGAGCCGCGAGGAGGCGCAGACGGTTATTTATGACATCGTCGAGAACGCCCTGAAGAAGGCTAAGGTGCACCCGAAGGAAATCGACGTCCTTGTCATCAACTGCTCCCTCTTTTCCCCCACTCCTTCCCTTTGTGCCATGGTCATCTCTAAATTCAACATGCGTAGTGATATTCAGTCGTACAATCTCTCTGGTATGGGCTGCAGCGCCTCCCTTATCAGCGTTGACCTTGCCAAGAACATGCTCCAGCGGCGCAACCCTGGAGGTAAGGCCCTGGTCGTATCAACGGAGATCATCACCCCCAACCTCTACCATGGCAACGAAAAGGGATTCTTGCTCCAAAACACTCTCTTCCGCTGCGGTGGCGCAGCTATGGTCCTATCGAACAAGTGGGGCGATGGTCGCCGGGCTTGGTACAAGCTTTTAAACACAGTCCGCGTCCAAGGGACCGGGGAGAATGCCTATCAAGCGGTCTTCGAGACAGAAGATGCTGATGGGAACAGGGGAGTTCGGCTGTCAAAAGAGATCGTCAAAGTTGCCGGAAAATGCATGGAAAAGAACTTGACTACATTAGGGCCGTACGTACTGCCCCTCACCGAGCAGATCAAGGTCGTTGCGTCACTTCTGCTCAGGTTCTGTGTGAAGGCGACCAAGGGTATGCTGAATGAGAAACAGGCGGAGAAGCTGCCCAAGATTAGGCCTTACGTGCCTGACTTTAAGCGGGGCATCGATCACTTCTGCATCCATGCCGGTGGAAGGGCTGTCATTGACGGTGAGTGCTGTCAGAGTTTTATTGTTTGCATGACCAAAGATGCTGTTCAAGAATTCTCACATTTTTCTTAATTCTACTTATTTCACACCTGGCACAGGAATCGAGAAAAACATGAAGCTCGAGCTCTTTCACACTGAGCCATCGAGGATGGCCCTGTTGAACTACGGCAACACCAGTTCCTCGTCCATCTGGTACGAGATGGAATACATCCAGGAGCATCAGAAGTCAAATCCGCTCAAGAAGGGCCACCGCATAATGCAGGTCGCGTTCGGATCTGGATTCAAATGTACGTCTGGGGTTTGGTTGAAACTTTGATTTGAGCACTATGTAATAAATTTACATTCCTTCCAAGAGAGAACCAAAATCACAAGAAAGAATTCAGCGTGGCCTATCTAGAGCTTCACTTGGATCAGATTCTACTTTGCAATTAATATAATAATTGTACGTTCATAAGGACAACGTCGCTTTTTTACTTTGCTGAACACATACATATTATACTACTACTGGCTAGAAGGAGTAGTTAATTATATATATATACTACGAGTCGTACTAGCTACTATTACTTAGGAGTATGCATACTAGCTAGTATGCATAATTTATTATACGAGCTCGTACTGTATATTATGTACTATGAGCGCAGTATTATACTACGAGCTCGTACGTTGTATGTATGCATAATACAGGCAGGGTTTTGGCCGAAAGGCCACCCCAAAAGGCTCATAACCCTTAATTGCTATCCGGGTTCGGCAATATCCGTTCGTTCGTCATTCGTCACAGTCCGGAAGCGGATCCGATTATCAAACAAATCCCCCGGAAAATGTTACGCGTCAACGCAACAATATTGACGCAACAACCTCAACAATAGTTTTCAACTTCATCGAGAAACCGGCACACAGGGAAAACTGACACAGCTACAGATATACATAAAGAATTGTGCCATGGCCCGTTCCTTTCTCCATCTGGCTGTGGCCGCCCTCGCGGCCACGGCACCATGTGCTGCATTCACTGGAGCATCGTTCGGATCAAATGTAAGTCTTCGGGAGTATTGAGTGTGAATCAGACAATGGGTTGAGGCCTCGAACCTGCCGTCAGCTTTCTGGAGGATCTTTGGATTTACCCCGCCCCAATATTTTCCCTTCCTGACTTGCATTCTCCTTCTTTCGCTACGATCGCGCCTTCTTGACGGGGAAACTCTGTGCAGAAACCCTCGTTCCTCTCCATGTCCGCTAGCGAGTCTGCAGAGTCCACCATCCGCGTCGGCATCTTTGGCGGCGGAACCGTTGGAGGCGGCATCGTCGACATCCTCGACAGGAAGTCGGACTACGTCACCGCCCTGACCGGGAAGAATATCGAGGTCCACAAGATCTGCGTCCGGGACGCCTCCAAACCTCGCGACTTCGACCTCCCCGACCACGCCTCCATTGTCACCAACTTCGACGACATCCTCGACGACCCCGAGATCGACATGGTCGTCGAGGTGATGGGAGGAACGACAGCCGCGAAGGACGTAATCTTCTCAGCCCTGAAGAATGGGAAGGACGTCGTGACGGCGAACAAGGCCCTAATCGCCCAGGACTTGACCGAGATTGAGAGCCTCGTCGGCGAAGTTAACAAGGGCTTGGAGAGCGGGGACGAGGTCGAGTTCCGCTACGAGGCGGCCGTCTGCGGCGGGATCCCTATCATCCGCTCCCTCCAGTCAGACTTTGTCGGCGACAGTGTCTCCATGATGAGCGGCATCATCAACGGCTGCACCAACTTCATGCTCAGTGCCATGGATCGCGACGGGAAGAGTTACGATGAGGCGCTGGCAGAGGCGTCCGCGCTGGGATACGCGGAAGCCGACCCCACTCTGGACGTCGGAGGCTTCGACGCCCGGTCCAAGCTCAAGATCCTGATGAGGCTGGGCTTCGGCGTCGAGGTGTCCGAGGATGAGATCTCGTGCCGTGGTATCACCGAACTGATGAAGGTGGACTTTGACTACGCCAAGATGCTCGGGGGCACCATCAAGCTGCTCGGCGTGGCCAAGGCCCTGGACGACGATAGCGTCACCGCCTTCGTTTCCCCCTGCTATGTCACCAACGACGATTCCCTGGCGTCGGTGAGCGACGCCACCAACGCCATTGAGGTCAAGTCGGAAAACCTCGTCTCCTCCACGTACATCGGTCAGGGTGCCGGCCGCTACCCCACCGCGAACAGCTGCGTCAACGACATAGTCGCTCTGGCCAAGGGCGATCAGACCTTCCTCCCCTTCAACCCCGGTAGCCAGAAGAAGATGGTGAACAACTTCGAGAGCGTCTTTTACCTGCGCCTGAAGTACCGGGATTCGCTGGGCATCACCCGCCAGTGCGGAGAAATCTGCGAGAAGCACGGGGTTAGTATTCACTCCATCCTGCAGAACCCGGTGACGAAGAACGACGACAGTGCCTTCGTCATCATGACTGAGAAGGTCGACCTGAAGGCCATCAAGAACGTTGTTGCCGACATCGAGGCGCTGGATTGATGCTCCGGACCCGCCCTGTACATGCCGGTGCTTCGGGAGGACTGGGTCCGCTAAGAGAGAACGGGGGACAGGATCGATCCATCTCCAGCCGTTCCATTTTTAATGCGCTTTATCTCAGAAAGTAGATAGTGCCGCATTTCGCAATCTATAGATACACACCTACTTTTTAGCAGTGTTCGACGGCAGATAAGTACTTACTAGAGTAGTACTTCTTGCTAGCATGGATGGATACAGCACATGCCGAGAGATTTTCTAGCTACTACTCTCGTAGTAGATCTAGCTAGATCTGGCGAAATCTACTAGCTAGTAGCTAGACAACAATCCGACCCACAGCTCCAAAACTCAGGCCAATTTCATAGAAATCATAACACACATTATTTTGCGAAGGTATGCCCCCCCAAGCCGCCGCCGTGCCCGGATCCGCCGGCGGGGCCACCTCCGGGGCCGTCGCCCTCTTCTGCGCGACGGCCATCCTCCACCGCCGGTGGGCCGTCCGGGAGGAGCGGCGGTGCAGGAGGAGGCGGGCAGCGCCCTGTGATTCGGACGACGAGGAGCGGGAGCGGCGGCGGGCATGGAAGCCGCCGTGGCCCCCCTCGCAACACGCCGACGAGAGCTACAGCAGCGAACAGCTGGCCTGGCACCACCTGAAGCGGCGCAGGCTAAGGCAGCGGGTGAGCTTCAAGGCCTGGCAGGCGGGACCGCAGGAGGCCGAGGAGGCCGAGGACGAGATCAAGGCGCATTTATCCCGCCGCCCCTCATCGCAGTCGACGCTGACGATGGAGTCGAGGCTGACGGCAGGTGCTGCGGCGGCGTCTGCGCGTCCGGATGCTTCTTCCGTTCCGTCGCCGCCGCCCGTGGACGGACATTTCGCCCAGCACCCCCCCAATCCCGCCTCGCCCACGTCGCCAGCCCGAAACGGGGACGGCGGGATCATCTTCGGAGGGGACGAGATGGACGACGACGCGTACCCGGATGAATTCCAGGGAGCCTGGGATCCCTCGGGCCTGGGCATCGGCAGCGGCGGCGGTGGGAGGAGCGTGGGATCTGACGCCCCTGGTCCCCGGGGGAGGGGAGGGGGGCGAGAGACGCCCTTCTCGCTCAGCGACTCGCTCATCATGGCAGGGAGCGTCCTCCAGCGGGCCGTCAGCTTCATCCTGGACGGGGAGGAGGGGATCGACGAGGGGTACTTCAGGGAGAGGGAGCGGGACGACCGGTTCGGGGAGGTCAAGGCGACGACCTCGTCGCCGAGGGAGGAGGTTGGGTCCGGCAGCGGTTTCCTCTGGCCGGCCATTTCCCCATCCGTCACGCCGGCGACGACTCCCGGGGCCACCCCCTTCGCCACACCCCAGGGAACTCCCTCCGTCACCCCCTCCGGCAGCATTGCTGACCTGGCCCACCTGGCCCACCTCTCCCCCTTCCCCAGGCGCAGCTCCAGCGCCCCGGCTGCCGCCGCTTCCGCCGGCAGGCCCCCGTCGACCAAGTCCAAGCTCGAGAACGCCAAGGCCGACTACAACGCCGCCATCATGCCCACCAAGGTCTGCCTCATCCGGCACGGCCAGTCCGAGGGAAACGTCAAGGAGGAGCTGTACGCTACCACTCCCGACAACGCCATCCACCTCACCAAGCTGGGGTGGCAGCAGGCCAGGGCGGCAGGATTGGAGCTGAGGGACAGGGTCCTTGCAAGCGGCGATCTTGTCCATTTCGTAGTGTCGCCGTACGCAAGGACCGTAGAGACCTTCCACGGCATCGTCGCCGCCTGGTGCGACCCGTCAGAGTTTGACCACATCAAGGACCGGAACGCCAGGGCCAGGGCATGGTACACCCGGCTCAGGGAAATGGGAGTCACTTGGCACGAGGATCCCAGGATCCGCGAGCAGGACTTCGGCAACTACCAGGATCCCGCCACCATCCTAAAGTGCAAGAGGGAGAGGCATAGGTTCGGGGCCTTCTACTACCGCTTCCCGCATGGGGAATCTGCGTCCGACGTCTACGACCGGGTGTCCACCTTCCTTGACTCCCTCTGGCGCAGCTTCGACCTCAAGAGGTCGCAGAACTACGTCCTGGTGACGCACGGGATCTCCATCCGCATCCTCCTAAGCCGCTACTTCCGCTACAGCATCGACCAGTTCAACTGCCTTGCGAATCCCAAGAACTGCGACGTGATCGTGCTCGGTCACGACGGCCGGGGCAGGCTTCGCCTCGAGGGGCGCCACGAGCTGGTGCTGAGGAAGGGGAAGGCACATAAGGACGAGGGTGAGGAGAACGCTGAGGGCGAGGACCGGTCGGAGGAACCCTCCCACGTCATCGAGGGGTACAAATTCGCCAAGACGTTGCGCGTCCTCCCGAAAAAATGGACGGTACAGAGGGAGATTCGGCTGTCCATGGAGGACTGCTAGGACCGCAGGGTTGGGCTAGGGGGAGGAAGGCGCTGCGTCCTATCAAGTAGATATTTACTTGCATTATGGCCTCCCTCGAGTAACGTCAAGGGCGATGGACCCCAGACAACTGACGCTAAGCAGCAAGTGCTTTCTTCAAACGATGACCCTGATAATATCTCGACCAGAGGCGTTATGTGCAAAATAGACCAAATACTAATCAATAGTGCATTTTTTACTTAAGCATCTGCATAAACAAAAAAAAATTAAAAAAATTCTTTTGTTTCTGCAGCATTTTTGACGTCACCTGCCGGGCGCATGACTCATATATCATACAATTCCCAATTCGCGAATCTGTATTCCGCATTCCGTCAGGTGCACGCCTCAAACAAAACCGAGGAACCGAGAAAGACGCGCGACAGAAGCTCGAGTACGAAGGTGTTCCCCTGCAGCACGAGATATGAGGTCCAACCTGATGCTCTGCGCGGCGGCGCTGGCGGTGCCCATCTGGCCCTGCTGCCGCGCTCTTTCGTCGGGCGACGGGGGTATCGCCACCCTCTCGACGCGGGCGGGGTTCCTTCGCGACCTAGGCGGGGCCGCTTCGGTTGCCGCATTGGCCTCCCCCGCTACGCTTTTGACGGTGGCGTCCCAACCCGCCTCCGCCGCCCCCGCCGTCTATGCCTCGGTCCAGACTCTGCCATCGGTCGACGCCGCGATCGAGGTGCTCTCCGAGCAGGGCAACCGCAAATTCCTTCGCAGCGTTGTGGCGTCAGGGTACCGCTTCCTCTACCGAGGGCTAGACGGACCAGGGGTCAAGGCGGCGGGCTCGTCCGCGCCCTCCCCGGTTATCCTTTCTGGGGTAAACTGCGACCTGCTCGATCCAGCCACCTACGGCTCGGCCGAGGCGGCGGGATATTTCGCCTCCCTCGACCGGCGCCTCGCCGGCCGATCAGGGGCCGGGCCGGGGCGTGGGCCTAGCCCCGTCCGTCCGGGCAATGGTCACCTCGGTACGACCTCGGTCGGGGAAGCCGCAAGCTGGGGCCCCGTCGCGTCCATTTGGCCACTCGGGGAAGACGCGCATTTCGCGTGGTTCGCAGACGGGGGGGCCTTTTACCCCAGGCGTCCGGGGGCGGGAGACGATGTGGTCGTCGAAGGGAGGGACTGCGGCAGGCTCTCCTTGGAGGATGTCTTGGGCGAGAATGGCAACGAGGTGCTCTTTCGGGCAGACCAGGGTTTCCTCGCCATCCCATTGGGTCTAGAGAGAGAGCTGAGGAAGAAGCTCAAAAGTTCGTACCTGATATGATGACCGGCGAGAAGAGCGATGACTAATTGATAGCTTATCGAACACATAACTAGAGTCCAGCAGTTGAAAGTCAGATGTAAATCGATTATTTATAAGCAAGGATTCAGCCGTTCTCTCACTTAGATGGTGCAAGGAGAAACATGAACACCCTTGCTCCCACAGAGCACACATCCTGATCTTTCAGAGGAAAAGGGCCAGACTCGGTATTTATCCTCGTACCATTCAGGGTAACGACGTCGCTCTCATCCCCGAGCGCATGGATTTGGTAGTCTGACACAGTAGTTGGACAAAATGTCACGCGCGCTGCGATCTGCGAGCAGGACTTCCGCAGCCCCCCAATGTTGCACTCGATATGGCCGACTGATCCACCCAAAAGTTCGACGGAACCGAGGCCAAAACGTTCGGATGCCGCCTCGAGATCCCGGCCCACCCTGCCGATGTTGCACACGGGCGCCTGCAGGACCGTGCGAAACCTAGCGTTGACGCCGTCAGCGGAAAATTCCGACTTCAAGGCGTTAATGGCACGAGGACGAATTGCCTTATTTAGAAGTTGTTCGTCAGTTTCGAGTTGGTCAATAAAGGTTTCGACCTTCCAATCAAAGTCCGAAGGGTCGAGGCCGACCAACATCGCGCTACCTGATGGGGGATCGGCCGAGAAATCCTTGACAGGGACACAGACGGACCAAGCCCGAACCTTTCGAACGAGAGCAGAAGCAACAGTCTCATTTAGGCGCCTGTCCCTGATGCTGACAATCCGATTCGACACTTCTTGGACGAGGGCCGCGTCGTTCTTGTCGGCCAGCTCCTTGCGGCGACTGAATATTGGAGCGGCCTTCGCAACGTTGACCTCCGGGCCTAACTCTACAGCATCTGCAACTTCGTTGGCGGGAGTTGAAGATGTTGCGTTATCATCCATATCATGCTGCTTTCGCTTCTTGGAAGCTGCCGTTGCCGAGGCGGCCTCCTTCTTTGCATTCTTTGTTCTCATGTCGCCGCTTTTGCGTTTTTTAGATTCTTTGGCCTCCTTTTTCTTTGGTTTTTTCTTTTTTGCGGCCTGTTTCTCCTTCCTCTTTTTGAGCTTTGCTATCAACGGGGTAATTCCGGCGGCGATATCTTTCTTCTCTTGCTCGTATGCGGCTGCGGCCTCTTCGCCTTCCTTTTGAGCTTTTCTTGTTGCTTCTTCACCATACAAGATTAGATGCGCCCATGCATAGATTGCCGAAGCGTCCCATTCGGAATCGAATGTCCCGAGATAGTGGTTGGTGCCAGCGAAAGATATCTGTGACTGCCATCGATCGTGACCCTTGCGCGATTGGCGACATACTCCCCTGTACGCGTAGACGTGGCGCTTCTGCTGGCCGCCAATGCGAGAGGTCTGTCGGGGATCGCGAAGAAGCGGCTTGACGTGAGGTGGTAGGTCCCGAATGTTAATAATAGATAGAGCGGGAACGACGCTCGATGTTCCGGGCCCAAGAACTTCCATACCACCAGGGGCAGCGTGTTTGTCGTCGTAGATGATGCGGGACCCATCTGGATTGAAGTTGAGCTCGACATTTGATGAGGAAGTTCCTATTTTCTTGGCAATCTCATCGTGGGCCTTACCTGCGTCTTCTGCACTATCGAAGAACTTGATGGCACCGCTTGGCGCGTCAACGCCTCCTTCTTCTATTTCTTCAGTATTGAAATCCGACTCAGTCAGTCTCTTGTCACCAACTTTGACAAAATGCTTTCCAGCATTTGACACCCAGACCCCTCGAAATCTAGGCACGCGGAACGAACCATCTTTATCGCGAGGCAAGCTACCGGTACGGGCTTTCACTCCACCAGTGCCGCCCTTCTTTCCCTTGCCCTGTCCAACTGTAGGTATGCCCCCACTCAAATTGACATGGCCACTTCCACTTGGTGACTCGTGAATGAGTCCACAGGTGCGCTCGTGCTGTGTTCGAGCTTGACTGGTTGAGCAATCCTCCCCACATGTGCGACACAACCATGTGCCAGGAGGTGCATGCATAGATGTTGCATGTTGGCGAAGACCCTGTTCGCTCCCAAACGTCCTCCCACAGCGCACTGCCATTTTGTACGCCGCAGGACCCACAACAAACCCCCCCGCACCTGATGGCGTGAGAGAGGACGCGGTAACAATTTCCTCACATACATATCCAGCCGCATGACGAGAGGCAATAGCACCAAGAATTGGTTCAAGACACATGGAAGCGAGTTCTTCGCGAATGCTAGATCCCGGACGCAGCCAAATAGATGCATTTCGACGTGACTGTGATATGTGATTGGATGTGACCATATCAAAAAAAAAATCATCTTCAGACTTGACAGAATTTATGCTTTTTTCAACCGAGTCGCAAAGCAACGATTTGCCACAGAGAGAGTCCATGGCAAGTGCCATTAAGTTGCACTCTATTTGGGCCGAAGCAGATGCTGAACTGGAACCTGGATGTACCACAATACTCCTACAGATGAGCTTTCGGATATGCGCCAGGCTTTCTTCACACTGATGCAATCGAGACCTATCCCATTCTTCTCTAATCACACTGAAAAGCTGAGGGATCAGAAATGATAGGAGTGATGGTACTGACAATTTAAAGTGCACCTCAGACTGTGTTGAGACCAGTGTTGAGACCAGTGTTCTGGCCAAGATAATACGGTGGCGGGAAGTCAGGCCGAGGAGAAGCGTTGGAGTTGACCCATCCGCGGCCTTAAAAGCCTCCTTTCCCTCCTTCTTATCAGAATTTCGAATGGTAGAAGTAGCAGCATTCCCATCGTCGCATTCAAAGTCCCAAAGGGAAGGATCCGCAGTATCGCCCACACCTCCTGCCCCTATTCCAACGCCGGCACCACCACCGTGATTATTTACCCGGCTCCACATTCCGCTCTCATACACCTTACCAAGATTACCGTTCGGATCTGCATCAGCGACTCCAAGCCACGATGCACCATCATCAAGGATGACAATATGAAATGGGATGCGGGTGAAGTGAGCATAATCCGCAATAAAGGCGGCGTAAGTCGTCAAGATAACATCAAAGTGGGGGGGAGGGGAGCTTGTATCGCACGAAGTACGGGCAAAAGACACGTTGTGTAGCGTAGCAAAGTAACGCATGCGCAGCCCGCGTCGATGTGCCGGAGAGCCGTCATATACAATTGCAACTGGCGAGAGCTTGTTGTCTTTAGGCGGCGGAACAAGGCCAATCTTCGCCGGCTGAAATACCGCTCTAAATTTGTCGATATCAGCCTGAGTCGTGATAACAAGATGCGGCCCTGCTTTGCCCAGCCCTCTTGCATCCGCCGCAAGAAGGAGGTCGGCCGTCCTACCAGCCCTTCCCTCCCACTCCAGATCGTGCATAATAGCATGACCAGCGCCCACTTCCATAATGGAAAGAAGTCGGGGTAGGCAAGCCTTGGACCAGGTGTCAGTCTTCGACTCAGATAGAGCTAATGGATCGAACACCGACTCTGAAGGGATTCTTGCAAACGCCTCATCGTCATCATCGCTCACCCAGTTGGTCGCTAACGAGGCCTTGCCACTGTCATGGTGAAGAGCAAAAGGATTGCGCAAACCGAGCAAAATTGACTGCATCGGAGAAGTCAAGCTCGAAGCACCATCACTTTCGCCCTCGACGGACCTGGAATCAAATTCAGCTTTGCTTACAGTGTGGAATCTCTTTGCACACGACGATCGCCATTTGGAGCGAGCATCGGAGCGGCGCGAAGCATCGTGAGCCCTTCGGATGGCCCGATCGGCGTGTATCTTTGCCTGCATCATAACAGCGCCCATGTTAATTGGCGTGCGCGCAGAGGTTGTGGTGTCCGTTTTGGCAGAAGCCGCCTCAGATGCATCCATATTTGGGGAAAAAGTGGCCGAGTCTGCGCCAATATCGCCTGCTACAGCGGTAACCGTGTGAGTATTCTGAGGAATATCTAGCACGTCAATCTTCCCATTCCCCCTCATGCGCTCGTGGCTGTCTTCCTTCTCCGACAAATATGTGTTGACTTGCAATCCTTCGAATATATAGTCAGGCGTCACCTTCTCGAATGTGAGACTGGCGGCTGCACAGAGGATGGCCCGGGCGGCCGTGGAGCGAGAGTCAATCCCCGTCGGCGTCTTTCCCGCATCCGCCTCAGAAGCGGTTGATTTTGCCGAAGGTCCCCCCCTTCCTGAAGTCAGGACTGCTCCCTTCGGTGCCTTCGCCGGTGACGATGATGATGGCGACTTGAACTCCACTTTCGGCGCGGACGAGAGAACCGTGTCAGCGGCAGAGCTAATCGCTTCTGGCCTGGTCTGCTTCCGTGGAGATGAGGTTCTGTCGGACATGGCCCCGTCCTGTGCAAGGGAAACGGATTGCCCCTTTGTCGCGGCGACCTCTGCAGGCCCCTTGCCACAATCTCCGCTCCCGACCTCCTCGGGATTTCTCCCTAGGACTGTGTCAATGGCCCGGTCCCTAGAAGCGGCGATAGAATCCAGCGCATCGAAGATAGGTGGGAGGAGAGCGGTGGATGATGACGGCGACTCTGACAGCGAGTCCAATGCTTTCAATCCCACATCGTCCACAGCGTCCAATACTTCGGACTCGGCAGCCAACCGCATCACGAGTGCCCTGAGGACAGAGAGGGCGGCCGCGTCAAATGCGGCCCTGGCGACCGACGACCTCTGGCTCTTCACGAACGCCAGGGCAGGCGCGACGCGGAACCTGTTCGACCAGCGGCCCGGGCGGCGCGACAGGATCGAGGACGAGGCCAGAATTTGCGCAACAGGGTCCGTCGCTCTCCAAGAGTCTGACGCGTCCGCGGTGAGCAGCTGTAATGTTGCGCATGCATGTGAAGGGCGAGCCATTGTGATGGGAGAGCGGGGAACACGGAGATGAGACAGGATGGACTCGACTTCCTGCGTCGGCTGCTGCTGGATCATACGACGACCTATGGTACTGGCCTCTTCACTTAAGTCAACAGGTGATGTGGCATCGACTATCGACTTAACCGGCATAGGCTCCGGGGAAGCCATCGCTGCAGCATCAGAGGAGGGAGCCGTCGATGTCTCGGAGGCAGTCGCCGCAGCCAAGGTTTTATTATCCAGACCGGCGGAAGAGATTGAAGAATCCATATTGTGATAGTCGGAGGATTTGGCAAGCAGCTCTTGATGACAAGATTTAGCGATTCCTTATGGGCCGGGTGCGGTCGTCTGGCACCCTCGACGGTATGTGCGACTCGCAGTCTGTTCCCAAATCTCACGGCTCACGGCACGACCGTCGTGGCGCGTGGTGCGTCGCCATCTTCAGCGCAGCGCCAACCAGTGCGAGCGTGACCGGGGGGTGCAGCAAATTCTGGCTACTAGCTACTAAAGTACTACAATACTATGCATACCATGCATAGTATGCATACAAGAAGTACTCTAGCTAGTATGCAAATGCATACAGTTGTAGTTTTATTAGCTACGTATGTAGCTAAACACTACTTGCTACTACTGGCTAGTAGTATCCAGATCTACTTCTCTAGTAGTACTCTAGCATTAATGTATCATGCTCGTACTATGCATAGCTAAGTATTTCTAGTAACGGTGCATGTACCGCTACAGGCTCATCCAGCAATACCACCAGTAATGATTGGGTACATTACCTCGAGCTATACTCTAGAGTAGCTAGTACTTACCACGCAACCTCATTAGTCCAGTAGGCAGTCACGGGTGCTTTTATTGCCTCATCTTTGTCTACCTGATCCGTTTCCGCGAGCCAAGCCATCAGCCTATCATAATACTCACTTGACATGCTATTGTCATTGGGGAAGGCCGGGAGTGTCGCGGTCATTGTCGCCTCCATGACCTCTTGCTGCGTTTCATCCTCATCACCCCCCTTGCTGACATACTCTCTAAAGTACTTTCTCGCCAGCGCTGGCTGCTGATGAATAACCCCAGTGGCCCGTCTCATGGCCAAAACAAGCTTACGAAAGGCTCCTTTTTGCTCTTGGAAGCGTTGAGGCGTCGTCATCAGAACAAGTTGACAAAAGTCAGGAACTCCCCAGTCCTTGAGAGAGAAGAACCCAACATCCTCCATTCCACGAGCCCTCGCCTCCGGAATCTCAAAATTCCAGAAAACAAGGGTTGCGACGTCCGCCTTCGAGGATTCAATGGCATCCGTGTGATAAAATCCACCATTGTATTTGCCGTATTCCTCAATGTCACAATCCATCTTGCCATCTGCCTTTACCATGGTTTGGACAATGGCAGGACCTCCAGGCCCGGGACTTCCCGGATATGAAATGGTTTTGCCACACATGTCTGCAGGTCTTGTAATGCCCGAACGACTCTTGTCGTACATAACCCCACCATCGGTATGTAGGAATCGCGAGAATCCCAATACGGGCTTGCGTTTGGCTGCGTCTTGGGCCAAATGCAAGGGTTCGGTAACAGCAACATCTAGCCGACCAGCGATAATTTCCTCCTCAGCCTCCCAGTGCGAAACGGGTTCGACGAGATCGACATCCAAGCCGAACTCAGCAAAGATACCGTGCTGCTTGGCGACGATCAAGGGAAGGTGGTCGGGATTCACAAACCATTCTAGGCCCAGTCGAATTTTTTGAACTTCCCCACTCGGGCAAGATTCTTCGCTGTGTGCCCATGACAAGGCTAGAAGTAGGATCGTTAGCGACAGCAACATATGGCAAGTGGTCATCGTCATTGCCATGCCTGGGGGGTTGGATATTAGAGATATGAGAGCACTATATGATTGCTAACACGTCAACTCCCTACTGTATGCATAATAATAATATGATATGCATATACCATGATATATTATGCATACTAGCTAGTAGAGTAGTATATTTTATATCTGCATACGGTAATACTCTACTAGCTAGTATGTACTACTCTGCATACAACTTCTACTAGCTAGAGTATGCATACTATATAATATATTATGCATATAAGTTGTATTGAGAGTGGTACATACTACTAGAGTAGTATCCATAGAGTGGTATGCATATTATATATATGGATACTGTATGCATAATATGGTATGTATGCCATATTGATACACCACGTGTGTAGTATGATACTAGCTACTCTAGAGTACCACTAGCTAGTACTAGATCTAGCTAGTTGGATGCAAAATTCAATGCGAAGCCATTCGAGCTATTTTGGAAGTTAAACTCGTCCATGTGTATCACTTTTGTCAAATATTAAGTAATTTCGTTTACACTAAAATATTTGCGAGCTATTGTTTTAATCTCGAGTACGTTTTATTTTTCAAAATCAATCATCTGGCTGACATAAATGTGTCACTCCAGCCACCATGCAACCATTCCCTACTGTACGATTTTACCATAGCTACAGCTACGAACAAGATCTACTATGCATAGCATAATCTGTATGGATATGTACGAGCTAGAGTA